>Ga0307373_10002805_pt1 | contig 31130 bp, 29 predicted proteins | sample OX2MG_FD_202534 | JGI IMG/M metagenome (GOLD analysis project Ga0307373, IMG submission 202534) | Soil microbial communities from Risofladan, Vaasa, Finland - OX-2 | ecosystem: Environmental > Terrestrial > Soil > Coastal area > Acid sulfate soil | place: Finland: Risofladan, Vaasa | collected...
GAGGCGCCGCGGCCGCCAGAGAGACGGGGCCATCCGCCGACTATGGACCGGCCCCCGGCGGGCCGGCCATGGCATACGCCTGCCCTGCACAAGTCCGGTCAGATGGATAGCCCCTAGTGAGATTACTTGCTCAGAATTGCAAGATCATCGCCACTCGTGCCGACTTCCCGTCAGAAGACCCCGAACCGGATCACCGACGCAAACCCGAATGCCAATGAGTACGCGGCAAACGGGATAAGGGTACGCGTCCTGAAGTAGCGCGACAAAAAGATGATGGCGCAAAGTGAGCTAGCGCCTGCCGCCAAGCTCCCGACTATCACCTGGCCTCGAATACCGTTGCCCAGTGACCCGAGGAGATCGGGGACTTTGAGTAGGCCGGCAGCGAAGATCACTGGTGTCGAAAGGAGGAAGGAAAATCGTAGGGCGTTCTCGTTGTCGAGCCCGCGGAAGAGACCACCCACCATCGCGACACCTTCTCGGCTGATCCCGGCAAGGAGTGCCAGAGCCTGAGACGCTCCGATGACAACAGCACTGAGGTAGCCGACACTCGCCAACGCATGCTCACCTTCGGTGTCCATGGGGACGATCCGCTCGTCACGCCATGATCGGGCGAGGCTCGATGCCGTATGGCCTGACTGTCCAACCGGCGATACTTCAAGTGGCCCGGCGCTGTCCTCACCCTGGGTACCGGCACGGCGGCGGCGGAACACCTCGCCCGCCGCCAGGATAAGACCGTTCACCATGAGAAAAATGGCAGCGGCCAACGGCTTGGCGAACAGCGTCCGGAACTGGTGCTCGAAGATAATCCCGAGCGCGCCGACGGGGACCGTCGCTATGACGATGAACCACGACAACCGTTCCTGATCGCTGACCGCTTTGCGGCGAAGCAACGAGGTAAAAAATCCTCGCACCAGACGCACCCATTCCCGGAAGTAAAAGCCCAGCAATACGACGGCCGTCGCAAGGTGGAGTCCGACCACAAAAGCCAAGTACGGGCTCTCCGCCGACGACTCTTGGCGGACGAGAGTGGCCCAGCTGCCCCCGATCCACGACGGCACCAGAACGGTATGACCGAGACTGGAAATCGGGAAAAGCTCCGTGACTCCCTGGAGTAGACCGATGACAATGGCCTGCAAGAAGTTGATGTGGTACACGGCGTGATGCACGATTGTGATGCCTCCTGTCGCAGCGTTGGAGTCGGGCAATGTGACCGTAGGCGAGGAGTGAGCGTCAATCCAACCTCCTCGCGGTTGCATTCGGCGGATCTTCTATCGGCATCTCACAGGAGAAAGCTCCCGTCACAAATGCTCTCTCGTCAGCAGAAACGGTGGCGGGAAGGAATTTACGCATTCTGCTCGGGTGCAGATAATCCGCCGCGGCGCCGGTCGGCAACAAACGTCGAAGGCGTCTCTCGGTCACGAGGCGTTCCGATTGCGCCAGGTTGGTCGTCCGGTCGCTCCAGTGAGAATGGGACGCGAACTGGGCCAGTCAGTCCCCGCCATGAGGGATAAGCCCGATCCGCAGCTGAGCTCACGACCCGGAGGCTGTTCACCATTATCCAACCTCACGACTTCGTTGTCAGGCCTCATCAATTGCCGAGATGGAACCACTATCTGCCTCCTTTCACGCGCTGGTCCCCTTCGACTAGTGGCTCCGCGGCCGGTGCTTTCGCAGCCTCGCCCGCAGTCCCTCGGGATGCTCTCCGCTACGTAAGCGATCGAGATATCCATCTGCCTCTTCCTGACTCATCTCCCCTCGGCAATGGCCGTCTCCATATGTGCACCCGCATGGCGAGCACGGATGTCCGCGACTGCTGCGTCGAAGTCAGTTGTGCCCTCAGTGGCTCGGAGCTGCGCTGCCTCTTCTTCGGTGATTCGAGCCGATTTCACCATCTTGTCCACCTGCTTTATGATGCGTTCCTGTCTCATCTAACTCGTTACCTCCTTGGGGTGCTCAGGGTGATTCCGGTGATCAGTAGCCTGCCGGTTTATGTTCCTCATGCCCTGCGTCAAGTTGGTGATGCGAGTGGCGGTCAGGGTCAGCTGAGAACCGCCCCGCACAGCGATCCGAGCAAAAATAGAACCGCTTGCCTTCGTACATGACCGTGGCCGGCGCGTTGGCAATTTGGACCTGCATACCGCACACGGGGTCGAGCGCATAGCCAGCGTCCCCGCCCAAACGGACCCGGTTGCGATAGGCCCAAAAGAGGACTGCGAAGAGGGCCAGAAAGATGACATTGAGATAGCTCGTGTAGTTCCACGAGAAATGATCCGGCACGATCTGTGCCGGTCGAGTCTTGGGCACCAGGCCTGTGACCCGAAAGATGCCTTCGGTGATGAGCCCCGCTGCCGCCATGACAGCCCAGAACATCACCAACATCCTCAGCATGAGTCGAGTGCCGTAGAACTGGCGGTAGATGAGAAGCAAGGGGAACGCGATCAAGTCGGCGAAGATGAAAGAGATCACGCCTCCGAACGAAATGCCGCCGTGCCACAGCGCAGCGGCGAGGGGGACATTGCCTACTGAGCAGACGAAGCTGATGATGGCAATGAAAGGTCCGACGATCGCGTTTTCGAGACTCGTCCAGAATCCGTGACCATGGAGGAACACTGTGTTCCAGACGTGGACAGGCACCAAAGTGGCCAAGAAGCCAGCGACCACGTACCCAATCAAGAGTTCTTTTCGCAGCATGGTGAGGTCGGCCATGGTGTAGCTGGCCGAATCGGCCCATCCACCCTTCGAGCGCAGTTTAGTCTTCCAAGGCTGAAGCTGCAGTTCTGCGTTCTCCGCCGGCCCGTGTTCGTGACCGTGCTCAGAACCACTAGTGAGGCGTTCTCTGGCTTGGACGACCAGGCGACCCCGAAGCCAGAGGCCACCAAGGGAGGCCAACAAGATGATCATGATGAAGCCGCCGATGAACTCGCTGGCGGCGAACTGCCAGCCCATAAGCACGACAAGGACGATCCCCAGCTCGATGACCAAGTTGGTCGACGCGAACATGAACACCATGGCGGCGACAAAGTCCGCGCCCTTGGCAAAGAGAGACTTGGTCATGGCCGACGCGGCATAGGAGCACGAAGAGGAGACCATGCCATACCCTGAGGCTCGGACCACCGCGGCGGGTCGATGATTGCCTAACTTCTTCTGCATGGACTCGTGACTGACGAAGGCCTGAACGGCCCCGGAAAGCCCGAAGCCGAGGACAAGCGGCCAGAGCGTCTCCCAGAACATGAAGAATCCTTCTCGCAGACTCCGGCCAATGTCGTCGATCCAACCGATGCTGGCTAACACCAAAACCCTTAGGTCGCCGGGTCCTCAAAAGAACGACCGGCCGCTTGCGTCTTCACGACCGCACCAACCGCCCTATCGCTGCCGAAGCTTCATTGAGCTTCTTGGTGGCATCATCGCCACCACTCTTGACCGCGTCGACAAGGCAATGAGCCATGTGATCATCGAGCAGCTCGAGAGCGACGGATTGCAGCGCGCGGGTAGCCGCCGAGATCTGCTCCAGGACACCTATGCAATAGCGATCCTCTTCCACCATGCGCTGCAGGCCACGAATCTGGCCCTCAATACGGCGTAGTCGCTTGAGGATCGCTTCTTTGTGGTCGTCGTACCCCTGTTTCATTGTGACCTCCGGTTTCACTCAGTACCCCATACCCCTATTAAGTATATCCACCTAGTGTCCTGAGTCATTAATTCGTAAGAAATCTTGGGTATGGGGATTTCGAGGTGAGCGGGCGCGTTTGAGCATGTGACCATGGAGGTACACATGCCGGAACAAGGCCGACCCAAACAACCGCTGATCCTGACCGACGACGAGCGTGAAACGCTCGAGCGTTGGGCACGACGCCCATTGAGTCCCAGTCCCTCGCCCTGCGTTCGAAGATCGTCTTGGCCTGCGCCAAAGGACCGACGAACCGCGAGGTGGCCAAGAGTCTCGGTGTCGCAGAGGCCACGGTTGGCAAATGGCGGAGCCGCTTCGTGGCCAAACGTCTCGATGGGTTGGTCGACGAGCCTCGGCCGGGGGCGCCGAGGAAGATCACCGACGATGCGGTCGAAGCCGTCATCGTCAAGACGCTCGAAGAGACGCCCAAAGACGCCACGCACTGGGCGACACGGTCGATGGCCAAGAGCACAGGGATGTCCCAGTCGGCGATCAGCCGGATCTGGCGGGCCTTCGGTTTGAAGCCCCACCTCGTCGACACGTTCAAGCTGTCAACCGACCCGCTCTTCGTCGACAAGGTGCGCGACATCGTTGGCCTCTATATGAACCCGCCCGACCATGCCGTTGTTCTCTGTGTCGATGAAAAGACCCAGGTCCAAGCGCTTGACCGCACCCAGCCGATCTTCCCCATGTTGCCCGGTGTCCCCCAGCGTCAGAGCCACGACTACAAGCGCAACGGGACGATCGACCTCTACGCCGCGCTCAATCTGGCTACCGGTGAAGTCACTCACCAGCTCACAGCCCAACACCGGGCCATCGAGTTCAAGAAGTTCTTGACGCTGATCGACAAGAACGTGCCCAATGAACTTGACGTCCACATCGTCATCGACAACCACTCCACCCACAAGACCCCGGCCATCAAAAAGTGGTTGCTCGCTCACCCGAGATTCCACATGCACTTCACTCCGACGAGTAGCTCGTGGCTCAATCTCGTAGAGCGTTGGTTTGGTGAAATCACCAATAAGTGGATCCGCCGGGGAACCCATCGCAGCGTCAAGGAACTCGTCAATTCGATCACCGACTGGGTCAAGCTCTGGAACGAGGAGCCCCGACCCTACGTCTGGCACAAGACCGCCGACGAGATCCTCGAATCTCTCAGTGGATATCTCGCGCGAATTGGTGACTCAGCACACTAGTGGCATGTTGAGCGCCCCCAAGAACAAAGGGCTCGACGAGTCGACGGAGAACGTCAATTCGTGATGCCGCTTAGCCTCGAGATTGGATCGAGGTGACTGAAGCCTCATCAGCATCAGCATCCGCGATCAGTCGTGGCTGCAGCTTGACCCCTGCCGAATCGGCCTGCTGCCCAGTCAATTCGCGCTGTGTCGCGACCGGCTGGCGAAAACCGCTGAAGCGGCGCTGAAGTAGAGGTGAGACCCAAACTGCATCCATCACTCGTTCAGGAGCGGCCCGATCCATCGCTCGCTGCCCGTCAGGCCGTCAGGATGGTCGTGCAGCACCTTCTCGATCGCTCCCGCGAGCATGGTGATGGCAGCACGAGTACGAGACCGCGTCGAGGGCACCAAGATCAGGCCCCCGTGCGTCCGTCCCTGCGCAAGCCGTTCGGCGGCGAGCGGTCGAAAATCCTTGATGTTATTGGTAACTACGGCGCGCCCTTCGCCCGTCGCTACCTCGAGGATGGCCGAGTCGAAGCTCCCGAGAAGGTCGACGCGCTCGGCGACGGCGACAGCGTCATAACCCGCCTCGCGCAACAGGGCTGCGATCTGCGGCGAGAGCTGCTCGTCCAGGAGAATCTTCACACACGGAGTGCTTGCTCACCTGCGGCAGCTGCGGCGCGACCCCGTTCGTACTCGGACTCGTTGCTCTCGATCTCAATGTCGATCTCGTCGCGGTACTCGCCGTAGTAGGCCACAGCAGCCTCGACGAGTCCCGCTGGGACCTGCAGATACTGCGCTGCCTGAGGGATCGACCCGTCGTTGTCTCGGACAGTGGCGATGACCTCCCAAACGTCCAGCCCGCGGCCGATCAGACTTGCGCGGCGCCCGCTGGGACCATCGAGAAAATGGATCAGCGGATGCATATCGTGTCGGAGCCCCTCCTCGACGTAACGCTGCGCCAGGGTCCGTTCCGGCAGATGGGCCCGGTGGGCTCGCTCGTTGAGTCGCTCTTTCGTGCCCGGCGCGAGTCGCAAGGTGTAATGATCAGCCACGTGACTAAGCGTACCACGGTGTGCCACGCTGTGCCACACCGGATCACTGCCACTTGGCGAGCTCGCCGCCGAGCTCCGGAGCTGATCGCCGCCAACCACCTCGGTGGGTTGCCAGAGCGGTTGCAACGCAGGTGACCTTGACAGCCACCTGGTTTGTTGCGAACGGCGAGACCTCGGCGGTGTCGGCCATGACCTGTTCGTTCGAAAAGGCTTGATCGATTTGGTCCCTTCGGGTGTCACACCGGGGTCATAGTCTCTCTGGCACGAGCATCCGATCTCCACCTGGTTCCCTGAGGTAGGACAAGTATGAACTATGACGAGATAGACCAACTTCGTACGCACCACCCGGCTTGGGCACTCCTGCGGTCGAATAACGCGGCACTCGTTCTGAGCTTCCTCGGGCGCGTGTTCGTAGAACTCAACGCGGGGGACGTCGCCGCGTCGGTTTTGGTCAGCGAGCTTGACGAGGAGCTGTACGCATTGAATCAGCGCCTCGGCGAGGAGAGGTTCCCCAAGTCGGCATCCGAGTATCTGGACGATTGGGCTTCACCGGACCGCGGATGGCTACGGAAGTTCTACCCTTCTGGCTCCGACGAGGCCCGATTCGACGTGGTCCCCGCGGTCGAGAAAGCGCTGCGATGGGTGAGCGACCTGCGCACCAGGGAGTTCATCGGTACCGAGTCCCGGCTGAACACCATTTTCGAGTTGCTCCGCCAGATGGTCTTTGGCGCGGAGGACGATCCGGAGCGCCGGTTGGTCGAGCTGCGGCGCCGCCGGGCGGAACTCGACGAGGAAATCGCCCGAGTGGAGCGGGGTGAGGTGGTGATGCTTGACCCGGTGAGCCAGCGCGACCGCTACCAACAGTTCTCTCGCACTGCCCGCGAGCTGCTGTCGGACTTCCGCGAGGTGGAGGAGAACTTCCGGCGCCTCGACCGTAACCTGCGTCAGCAGATCGCCGGATGGAGTGGGTCGAAGGGTGCCCTCCTCGACGAGACGCTCGGCAGCCGTAACAGCATCGCCGAATCCGATCAGGGTCGGAGCTTCCAGGCATTTTACGACTTCTTGCTCTCCCATCAGCGCCAGGCGGAGCTCACCGATCTGCTGGAGCGCCTGCAAGGGATCGGCGAGATAACCGACCACGACGAGCGGCTGGCCCGCATCCATTTCGACTGGATCGACGCCAGCGACCGGACTCAAGCCACAGTCCGGCTACTGTCCGAGCAGCTGCGCCGGTTTCTGGACGACCAGGTCTGGCTGGAGAACCGCCGGGTCTTCGACCTGCTGCGTGGTATTGAGGCCAAGGCCCTCAAGGTCCGGGACCTCCGCGACCCAGCGGTAGCCATGGAGATGGACGACACCTCTGTGTCGGTCGGACTACCGACCGAGCGGCCCATGTACCGCCACCCCACTGTCACCGCCATCGACAGCGGTCTGGTGCAAGAGGGTTCCGACGATTTCGACTCGTCGGCCCTGGTAAGCCAGATGTACATCGACCGCGACGACTTGCTCCGCCGGGTCTGGGACACGCTTGGACCGCGGGACCAGGTTGGCCTGCGCGACGTCGTGTCTGGAGCCCCGCTCGAGCAGGGACTGGCCGAGCTGGTGGGCTACCTCTCGCTGATCGAGCCAGGACTGGCGGTGGTCTTCGATGATCAGCAACGGGAACAGATCTCTTGGAGCGCCGAGGACATCGAGCGTGTCGCCGAGCTACCGAGGGTCAGCTTCAGTCGCCAGCGGTTGGAGACGCCGTGACGGACGTACAGATGGCAGAACCGCTGGGCCCGTCGGATCTGTCGGTCGTAGTCATCAACCTGATAAAGGGCCCCGTCTACCGCGACACCCACGAGAAGCCCTGGGCTCTCCTGCTGGAGCTGCACGGCCACGTCAGTGACTACGTGTCGGTGCTGGGTCTCCAAGTGGTGGTGGACGAGTCCGAGGGGTACGCCTACTTGCGCAGTATCCCTGCCGATGACGACGGGGTCGAGCTACCCCGGCTGGTCGCTCGGCGGGCCCTGTCCTTCCACACCAGCATCCTCCTGGCTTTGTTGCGCAAGCGGCTGGCCGAGTTCGACGCCAGCAGTTCCGAGACCAGGCTGATGCTGACCCGGGAGCAGATCATCGAGATGTTCCGGCTGTATCTGCCCCCGTCGACCAACGAGGCCCGCGTGGTGGACAACATCGACACCAATATCAACCGGGTGGTGGAGATGGGGTTCCTGCGCCGCCCGCGCGGCCAGGAGGATCTCTTCGAAGTTCGCCGGATCCTCAAGGCGTACGTCGACGGACAGTGGCTGGCGGACTTCGACACCCGCCTCGACGAGTACGTGGTCGAGCTGGCCGCTTCGGGAGGCGAAGGCTCATGACGTCGACGCTGTTCAACCTCACGGACATCGACGGCATCCTGCCCGACCGCCTGCCGGGCTGTCGCCTGAAACGGCTGGAGGTGTATAACTGGGGCACGTTCGACAAGAACGTTTGGGCCTTCGATATCGGCAGCCGCAACGCTCTCCTGACCGGCGACATCGGATCCGGCAAATCCACCCTGGTCGACGCCATCACCACACTGGTGCTGCCCGCCAACAAGATCTCCTACAACCGAGCGGCCGGCGCAGAAACGCGTGAGCGGGACTTGCGGTCCTACGTGGAAGGGCACTACAAGTCCGAGCGAAACGAGACCACCGGAGCGTCACGCCCGGTGGGCCTGCGCGACACCCGCCATTTCTCCGTGATACTCGGCATATTCACCAACGTCGACTACGGCACCACAGTCACCCTCGCCCAGGTGTTCCGGGCCCGCGAAGCTGGCCAGGGCCAGCCGGAACGATTCTTCGTGGTGGCCGACAGCGCCCTGTCCATCAGCGCCAACTTCTCCGACTTCGGGTCGGAACTCACCGGCTTGAAGCGCCGCCTACGCGATATCGGGGCGCGGACCTACGACACCTTCCCCGACTACGGCAAGGACTTCCGGCGGCGACTCGGCATCGAGTCCGAACAGGCCATGGAGCTGTTCCACCAGACCGTCTCGATGAAGGCGGTGGACAACCTCAACGACTTCGTACGCAGCCACATGCTCGAGCCCTTCGATACCAAGGCCCAGATCGACTCCCTCGTCGAGCACTTCGAGAACCTCACCCGGGCCCACGAGGCCGTGGTGCGTGCCCGCAACCAGCTCGAGCTCTTGGAGCCAATCATCGCCACCCTCGACTCCTTCGACGAGCTAACCGACCGGCTCGCCAAGATCGGGCGCCAGCAGGAGGCCTTGCCCTACTATTTCGCCAAGCGCACCCGCTCGCTGTACGGCCGCCGGATCGAAGAGCTCACGACCCAGCTTCTCGAGATCGACGCCGAACTGGCAGCGCAGGCCTCGAGGCTAGGAGCGCTGCGCGCCAACGAGACCAACCTCAACATCCAGATCGCCGGCAACGGCGGAGACCGCTTGGCGGCCATCGCGGACGAGATTGAGCGCCACGAGAGGGAGAAGCCCCGCCGCCAGGAGAAGCTCCAGCTGTTCAACCAGTCGTTGGAGGGGTCGGGTCTCGACAAGGTCGGCAGTGCCGTGCAGTTCGCCGCCGCTAAGGAGCAGACGGCGGCGCGCCGAGCCGAGCTCGAGCAGGAGCAAGCGGAGGTCCAGAACCATCTCACCGACCGTCGGATTGACCTGCGCAAGATCGACGAGGACGCCAAGGCGATCAGCGCCGAGCTCCGCAGCCTCCAGTCCCGCCCCACGAATCTGCCCAGCAGCAGCCTGGAGTTGCGGGTCGGGCTGTGCGCCGACCTTGACATCGACCCCGACGAGCTCCCCTTCGCCGGCGAGCTGATTCAGGTGCGGACGGACGCCTCCGCTTGGGAGGGCGCCGCCGAACGGGTGCTGCACAGCTTCGCCCTCTCGCTGCTGGTCCCCAACCGGCACTACGAAGCGGTCGCCTCTTGGATCAACGATCATCACCTCGGAGCTCGCATCGTCTACTACCGGGTGCCAGCGGTGACGGCAGCCGCAACCGCACCGGACCGCCGCGCGGGCCATCCGCTGCTCTCGGACATGCTCGAGATCAAGGCCGGCTCGGGGTTGGAGACCTGGCTGTCAGCCGAGCTGGGTCGACGAGCCAACCACGCCTGCGTCGACACCATCGCCGACTTCCGCGCCGCGACCAAGGCGGTAACCCAGACCGGGCAGATCAAGGACCGACAGCGCCACGAGAAGGACGACCGCCGTCGGATCGACGACCGCCGGGAGTACGTGCTCGGTTGGAGCAACCAGCAGAAGATCGACGCCATGATCGAGCATGCCAAAGCGCTCCACCATCGCCAGTCCGGGCTATCGGCAACGGTCGAAGAGTTGAAAAGGACCGACTCCGCCGTATCAGGTCGGCTCCAGTCGCTCGCCCGCCTTGACGGTTACATGAACTGGGAGGACCTGGACTGGGAAGCGCTGGTCAATAGGATCGCCGACCTGGGCGCCGAGAGGGAGCGAATCCTGGCCGCGTCCAGCGAGCTGGCGGCCCTCACCGAGGAACTGGAGCGGGTCAAGAAGCAGATCGGCGACTGCGACAAGGTGCTGGAAGCTCTGCAGCAGCAAAAGGGCGGTGCCGAGTCGCAGCAGCGGTCGGCCGAGACGGAGCTGGCCCGAGTCGACCGGATCCTCTCCGACCCACGAGCGGCCGAAATTGCCGCAGAGACGTTCGAGTCGATTGAACTGCTGGTGCAGTCACAGCTGAGTCAAATGGTCACCGACACAGAGGCCATCGCCGACACTCATCAGGCCGTTGACTCGGCCCTCCGCCAGGAGCAGTCGAAAGCGCTATCGAGCCAGAATCGCGCTGGGCAGCGGATCATCGCACTGATGGGCGACTTTCGGACCAGGTATCCGCAGGAGACGTCGGAGCTCGACGTCTCTGTCGAATCCGGGTCGGAGTACCGCCAGCTCCACCAGCGCGTGACCGAAGACGACCTGCCCCGATTCGAGCAGGAGTTCAAGGACTACCTCAACCAGAACACGATCCGGGACATCGCGGGGTTCTCCGCCCAGCTCAACAAGCAGGAGAAACTGATCCGGGACCGGATCGCGACCATCAACCGCTCGCTGGTGGACATCGACTACAACGACGGCCGGTACATCCACCTCGTTCCCGACCACACCCCCAACACCGACGTCAGGGAGTTCCGTGCCGAGCTGCGGGCCTGCACCGACGACGTGGTCGGCGGCGGCCAGAGCGAGCAGTACTCGGAGCAGAAGTTCCTACAGGTCAAGCGGATCATCGACCGGTTCAAGGGCCGTGAAGGCATGACCGACCTGGATCGCAACTGGACCCGCAGAGTCACTGATGTGCGCCAGTGGTTCGTGTTCTCCGCCTCCGAGCGCTGGCGCGACGGCGACCGCGAGTACGAGCACTACACCGACTCGGCCGGGAAGTCGGGCGGTCAAAAGGAGAAGCTGGCGTACACGATTCTGGCCGCGTCACTGGCGTACCAGTTCAAGCTGGACTGGGGGGCGGAGCGCTCCAAGGCGTTCTGCTTCGTGGTGATAGACGAGGCGTTCAGCCGGGGTTCGGAGGTGTCGACCCGCTACGCGCTCAGTCTGTTTACCCGGCTCGGGCTGCAGCTCTTGATCGTAACCCCCCTGCAGAAGATCCACGTGATCGAACCACACGTGGCGGCGGTCGGTTTCGTCGACAACCCAAATGGCAACTATTCCCGGCTGCAGTCCCTCACCATCGCCGAGTACCGTCGACGCCGCCTCGACCGCGACGGTGGTGAGCCGGAGCCCGCGCCAGCGGCGCATGGCGTGGGGGCGTGAGATCATCGACTCCGGCGTGGACCGACGTCGAGCAACTGGTATCGACGCTGCAGAAGCGGTGGAACACTGGCCGGTACCTGCGGGCTTACGCCGCCGGGGAGCGATGGGAGTCGATCACCCTCTCGGTTAAGGGTCCCAGTGCGGGAGACCTATTGGACCACTTCGACGAGGCCCGGAGGTGGGCCGCCGAATTCGAGCGGGATGCCGGTGCCGGCCGCCCAGGGTCAGAGCGATTCTCCATCGAGTACCGGACGCTCCGGGGCCGCAACCTGGGCGTCAACCGGATACCGGCCCGGATGCGGATCGACTCGTTCGATCAGCTGTGCGAACTGTTGGACCGGACGGAGGAGGTTCGGTCCCTCGACAGCCTCTTGGCGCAGACCCGAGACCGGATCCCGTCAGCCTCGCCCTGGGTCGCCGGCCATCCACTGGTCGCTCTGGGCTACCGGGACGTCTGGGACAAGGCGCTGACCACCGTGGAGTGGATCACGTCCCGTGAGAACTGTGGCCTCTACCTGCGTCAGATAGACGTCGCTGGCGTGGACACGAAATTCGTGGAGGGGCACCAGAAACTGCTGGACGAGCTACTGACCGCTGTACTGCCACCCGATCGGATCGACCACTCCTGGCCCCGAGCCAACTTCACCCGTCGTTTCGGTTTCCTCGCCAAACCGGGATACACCCGATTCCGGCTGCTCGGCCGAAACGTCTCGGGCTTTTCATCGGGCGTCACCGAGCTGACACTTCGGACCGATGAACTGGCCAAACTGGCGCCCGATGTCACCACAGTCTTCGTGGTGGAAAACGAGGTGACCTACTTGGCGTTCCCTGACGTGGCTAACGCAATCGTCGTTTTCGGTTCCGGATTCGCTTTGACCGCACTTGAGGACTTGCCGTGGCTACATGGCAAGGAGATCGTCTACTGGGGCGACATCGACACCCACGGCTTCGACATCCTCAACCGGCTTCGAGGTCGTTTCGAATCCGTCCGGTCGATGCTCATGGACGCCGACACCCTTCTCGCCCACACCGAGCAGTGGGTCGTCGAACCGACCCCGACCAGCCGGGCCCTTCCGTACCTCGCCGCCGACGAGGCTTCGCTTTACCATGACCTCGTAGAGGGATTGCACGGACCGAGCATCCGTTTGGAGCAAGAGCGCGTGCGCTTCTCATTGCTTCATCGGGCCCTTCTCCCGTGGACGCCAGCTTGATGCCTTCGGAGTCCCACTTTGGGTCTGTGGACTGCCCTGGTGGATGTGACATTCCTTGCCCACGGAAGAGGACGCCAAACATCTCTCATGGCTTCGCAACGAATTGAGCCACTTGGATTACGGCGGGTGTAGTCCTTCACAGCGGGCCGGGGATCTACCCACTCAGCGACCGCATTTACGCCATACCTCGCTGTGCACTCTGGGGATGAAATCAAATGTCGCCAACTCCGCCCGTGTCTTCCCGATTTGGGACTTCACTCGGACCGACGTTTTCGATAGGCATCCACCATCCCAAGTTGTGCAAATGGTACGAAGGCTTCATGACAGATGCCCAACTTCTGGAGCGGGTCCGCCAACTGCGCGGGGAGGGTCGTTCTCCCAAGGAAATCGCCCGAGCCCTCGGACTCCCTCCCGCAATGGTTTCGCCTGTGATCCGACAGATCGCCAGGGAGTCTTCGGCGGATGCCCCTGTGCATTCGGTTCTCGGGTGCTGGATAAGCCCGGGGTGGCATATTGGGCTCGGCGTGGAGGAGTTCGGTGATTGGCCCGCACCGGACGATTGCGGACCAGGGCGCGGTGGAATCGTGGGTGCTCTGGTGGCTCGCCGCGATCGCCCCGGAAGAGTGTCAGCATGCGGGTACTTGGTCGACACTTGGTGCCTCGGCGTCAAGAACGCTCTCGGGCCCCGGCTGATGAACGACCGACGACTCCCAGAATTCAGGGAGAGGTTCTTCGCCGCTTTCGACGCCGATCCCGTGCAAGCACCGATCGAACTGGTGCGACACCTGGTCTGGGGCGCTGTCGAGTATGCACGCGGGTTGGGATTTGAGCCCCACCGCGATCTGTGGGCTGCCGCTGGTCATATCGAACCACTTCAGGGCCCGAGTGCAATCAGGTTCGGCAAGGATGGAAAGCCGTTCTATGTCGAGGGCCCGTATGACGATGCTGCTCGGAACCTCCGAACGCTTGAGCGCTTGGTCGGAAAGGACAACTTCTCGTTCGAGATGTCCGTGCCTCTCCCGCTGCTCGACATTGCGTGATGAGCACGCGCATATGGGCAACGTGACGTGTTGCGGATCAGATGTCAATCGGGAACATTGAAGGTCCAGATCGAGGCTGTGCTCCGTCGGCGTGACCTGGAGCATTGCCGGTTCTTCTGCATAGCGCAGCCCCCAAAGGCACCGGCCTGCTGATCCTCGCCGCTAGCCGGCCTAACCGGCTGACGGCCGCACCACCCGCTGGTGACGAAGCTCGACACCTCGCGGTCCGAGTACTTCGTGCTGCTCGCTGGCTCTTCAACTTGCCGGCCGAGTAGCGCGCCACTAGGTCATTGGCTCGAGGCCCTCCATCACGTGTCGGCTGGCTCATTGGCTCCGCTCACTGTCCGTTCCTATGCCGTCAGCTGAACTTCGACGTGCTCAGGGGTGATGTCGATGTAAAAGTCGATGCCAAGCCCTTGGGAGAGCCGTATGAGCGCGTCCACGCTGGGATTGTGATCGCCTGCTTCCAGTCGTTCGATGGCGGGTTGCCGCATCTGGATCTTCCGGGCCAGTGCGCTTTGTGAGAGGCCATTGTCTGCCCGGTATTCAACAAGACGGAGCGCAACAGCTCGTGCAAAGGCCGTGCGCTCCCACGCCTGGCGAATCGCAGGATCGCGGAGCCGCTTCTTGAGCGAATCGCTTCCTGTGGTGATGCGTGGGGTAGTCATCCTCGCCTTCCGTACTCCTCATGTTTTGTTAGGTGGGCTGCGCCCAACCGGACCGCCCGCTTGAAGCCCTTCGGGTTGATAAAGGCTTCAGGCCCGATCGAACCATCGAAGAAGTGTTCTACCCCGATGCGCTGGTAAAACGCCGCGAGCGACTGCGTCCCGAACGTGGACGGAGCTCTCACCGTTCCGTCGCGATCGGGCCCATTCGGTGCGCATCCCGTAGTAGCCGTAGCCACGTCGCAATTCTTGTGGCTACAGACCCAAACTCTTGGGCCAACCCCTTGCGCCCATTACACAAAGAGTCCAGTTGGCGGACGTGGGGCCTGGTCCTGTGTTAGTACCAATGCCGCCATCGAAGCCACCACCTTGTGTGGACAATGAGGCTCTTCTTTGCCAATGTCGAGCCCAATCCATACATCGACCTGCCGCGGGGCAGCCAACTTATCGTCCCTCCTCCTCGTCTCAAGTCCGTTCCGGCCCGGGAAGGCCGTCCACGGTGCGCCCGCCGTCACCCACTTTACGAATCAGCGATCGAGCCGCATGTCCCCATCAGAGGTTCACGCACCGACCATGCCGGCGGTAACACCCCCCAGGCAATCAACCGCGTCAGGGTGCAATGAACCATACCGGCACCGCCGGACTTCCCACCCGCATCATGCTCGATACGGGCCTACCAACAAGGTAACGGGGCGTGCTGGTCTCGGCAGTAGATGAGAGAAGTCTCACACGCGACTCATGCCCCATTCATCTCCTGTCCCCATGGTTACCACCAGCCGGCAAATAGCGGACGGCAAACGGAGCGAGACCTCGACTGAGGAAGGAACGCAAATGGAGTTATGTACCCCCTTCATTACCCGAGCAGCTGAGAGCTCTCGCCGGTGCGTGGTGACCGGTGCCGCCGGTTTCATCGGTTCGCAGCTGTGTGAGCGGCTCGTGCGGGATGGGTGGTCAGTGGTCGCTGTCGACGGCTTCACCGACAGTTATGACCCCACAGAGAAGCTTCTGCGAGCCGCTCGACTGGCGCGACTGCACCGTATTTCGCTTGTTCTGGGAGATCTGGTCGACCTGGACCTGAAGCCAGTGCTGGAAGGGGCGGACGTAGTGTTCCACCTAGCCGGCCGGGCGGGCGTCCGGTCCAGCTTCTCTCTCGTGGATCGCTACATCCACGACAATGTGACGGCCACTGAGTGTGTGGTGTCGGCTAGCCGGGATGCGGGGGTTCGTCGACTCGTCTACGCCTCCTCCTCTTCGGTGTACGGCGATGGCGAGACGCCCTTCCGGGAGGACGCGGTTCCAGCCCCGATCTCCCCCTATGGACGGACGAAGCTCGATGCCGAACGCATCTGCCTCGCGGCCGCAAACCAAGGGATCGAAGCGGTGGCATTGCGATACTTCACCGTTTACGGCCCAGGGCAACGGCCCGACATGGGACTCCGGATCTTCGCCGAGGCTGCGCTGGCGGGCCGACCTATCACCTTGTTCGGCGATGGGTCGCAGTGCCGGGACTTCACCTATGTCGCGGATATCGTCGCCGCTACCGCGGCAGCGGCCGACGCCCCGGTGTCGGGTATGGCGATCAACGTCGGTGGCGGCAGCAGTGTCAGCCTCCTCGACGTGATCGCGCTGCTTCGGACCTTCATCGCTCACAAGTTGCAGGTGGACATCCAACCGTTCGCTCGAGGTGACGTGCGGGTCACCTCCGCTGATCTCAGCCGGGCACACGAATTGCTCGGTTTCTCCGCCCAGGTGCCGTTCGAGGTTGGCTTCGAGCGCGAAGTCGCCTGGGTACGCAACCGTGTCGAGACCACGGAAGTGCAGTCCGCATGAAGCGTACTCGGCCGCTCTCGAAGGTTCTGCTGTACTCCCACGACACCTACGGGATGGGCCACCTTCGCCGCAATCTCGCTATTGCCCGCCAGCTTCTCGAGGGCCCTGCCGGAACCCGCGTCGTCCTCGCCACGGGCTCCCCTGTCCTCGACCGGGTCGCCCGCCCAGCCGGGCTGGTCTGTGTACAGCTGCCGCCGGTGGTTAAGACCGGCTGCGACGAGTACCGCTCTTTGGAGAACAATGTCAGCCTGTCGCTGGTGGGCCGGGCCCGAAGCGCGGTCTTGTCCGACATCGTCATCCGTTGGCAACCCGATGCCCTCCTGGTCGACCATGCCCCCCATGGTATGAAAGGTGAACTGCTCGCGGTCTTCGACACCCTTCGCTCACGTAGCCCGCAGACCAAAGTGGTCCTCGGCTTGCGCGATATCCTCGACGAGCCGGCCCAGGTGCGGGCGACCTGGGAGGCGGAGGGGATCTACGACACACTCAACACGGTGTACGACCGGGTCGTCGTTTACGGCGACCGGAACGTGTTCGATCTGGCGCGTTCCTACGGTATCCCCGAGCCCCTGGCGTCTCGCGTCGAGTATTGCGGCTATGTCACCGGGGGGCGCCCCGAGCGGACGATCCGACCGACCGGCCTCTCGGCCGACGGCGACTTCGTACTCGGGACGGTAGGGGGCGGGGGTGACGGAGTCGACGTATTGATCGCCACCGTGCACGCCGCCATCGCCGCCGGTCTCGAAGCGGTGCTCTGCACCGGCCCCCTCATGTCCGACTCGGACCGCCGGCTTCTCCATGACGTCACCGAGGGACGGCCGGGCATCATGGTGGTCGAACACCTCACCGATCTGGCGGCAGTGGCGAACGGGGCCCGCTGCGTCGTGACCCGCGGCGGCTACAACACCCTGTGCGAGCTGATCAACCTGGCGGTACCGACGGTTGTGGTGCCCCGGGTGTGGCCCCGCCAAGAGCAGCTCCTGCGATCTCGCGCCTTCGCCGAACGGGGCCTTGTACGCCTCGTCGAGCCCAACGACGAAGCACTCATTCCCGCGGTGACTGCTGCCGTTGCCGACGCGATCAGTTCAGCCGGTGGGGTCCGTCACGAGCTGGATCTCGACGGCGCTCGGCGGGTGGTGGCGTCGTTGACTCGCTCTGTCTACCAACCCCGAGTGGCCAACTTCGCCGTCTGGGACGACCTCACGAGGATGATTCCGGCGTGACCACCACTCAGGTACGACCGGCTGAGCGCGCCGCGGTGGTCGGCTATCTCACCAAACGGTTCCCTCGGCTCTCGGAGACCTTCATCCTCGACGAGATCCTCGGGCTGGAGGCTGCCGGCGTCCCCTTGCAACTGTTCTCCATTGCCGACCCCGGCGAAGCCATTGTCCAACCGGATGTCTCCAAGGTGGCCAGCGCCGTCGGGTACCTCCACTCCGGTGGTGGACAATGGGCCACGGGGCACGAGTACCTCCGGTTCCTCCGTGCGCATTTGACGCTGTTGCGGCGCCGACCACTGCGCTGGTGTGCCGTGGTCGGGCATATCGCCCTGTTCCGCCGACATGTGTCGACCGTCAAGCACTTCTTGCAAGCCGGCGCGCTCGCCGTGGAGCTCGAGCGCGCCGGCGGCGAGCACGTCCATGCGGCGTTCGCCCATGGCCCGGCCAGCATCGCTCATTTCGTCCACCTTCTCACCGGTATGCCCTTCAGTTTCGCCGCCCATGCCAAGGACCTCTACCTCTCCAGCCCCGACATCTTGGCCCGTAAAGTCGCCGCCTCGTCGTTCGTGTTGGTCTGCTCCTCCAGTGCAGCCGCCGAACTGGTCCGGGTGGTCGAAGCCCACCCGGACCCGACGGTCCGCACCCATGCGTCCAAAATAATCCTGGCTCCACACGGGGTGGACACCGACCGCTTCGCACCGGATCCGGCCGCGAGGAGGCGGCCCGGCCCGGCGCCGCTGCGCATCGTGGCTGTTGGCCGGCTGGTCCCGAAAAAGGGAATCCCGGTCCTGCTCGGTGCATTGGCCGAGCTGGATGCGGCCGGCGTGGACTTCGAGTGCCGCATCGTCGGCGGCGGAGAGCTGCGGGCCGAGCTTTCCGACCTGGCGGTGCAGCTGGGGCTGGCCGGATCGGTGCGATTCCTCGGCGCACTCGCCCAGCCCGAGATCGTCGCGCACTACCGGTGGGCCGACGTCTTCGTGCAGGCCAGCGTGATCACACCCGACGGCGACCGCGACGGGATCCCCAATTCGGTGATGGAAGCCATGGCCAGCGGTCTGGCCGTCACGGCCAGCGCGGTGGCGGGCATCCCCGAGGTGGTCCGTGATGGATTGACGGGCTTGTTGGTGGCGCCCGGCGACTCGGTGGCCTTGGCCACGGCCCTGCGATCCTTGGCCGAAGACCCCACCCTCCGACAGCGGCTGGGGGCCGAAGCCCGCCGCTACGCCGTCGAGCACCTGTCACGTCGAGCCTGCATCGAACCCGTCGCCGCCCTGCTTCTGGCGACGGTCCACCGGCAGCCGAACCCGTCAGCTGCTGCCGTGGTCGCGTTGGCCGAGGTGGGCTGAGATGACCACCGGTGAGGGCCGAAAGTTGGCTTACCTGCTCCCCGATCCCGGCATCCCCGTTGGGGGGACAAAGGGGGCGTCGGTCCACGTGGAGTCGCTGTGTGCCGCCATGGCCCGGGCGGGTGCCCAGGTGGTGCTCTACGCAGCCAAGGTCACCGGACCGCTCCGAGCGGCCGGTTCGGCAGCGGTCCAGGTGGTTCCGGTCGACGTCGGCGAGGTCCGTCGCGGACCCGGCGCGGCCGCAACCCGGATCGCCGCTGCCGGTCGCTTCTTCGAAGCCGTCGGGAGGCACCTCGATGCGGATCGACCCGACTGGGTCCATGAGCGGTTGAGCCTTTTCGCTGGCGGCGGCGGTGCGCTCTGTGCGGCTCGGGACCTCGGTCGGGTGGTCGAGGTCAACGCTCCGGTGGCCGACGAGCGGTTGCGTCACTTCGGGCTCGAACTGGCTGCGGAGGCCCACGACGCCGAACGGGCCGCCCTGTCGGGTGCCCGGGCGATGGCAGTCTCCCCGCCCCTGGCCGAGTGGGCCCTGGCCACCGGAGCGTCCGAGACGGTGGTGGTGCCCAACGGCGCCGACACCGCCGGGTTCGATCCCGACGCCTGGGCACAGCGGGGGGTCCAACTTCGTCGCCGGTTTGGCTTCGGGGGCCGGGTGGTGGTGGGCTTCGTCGGCAGTCTCAAGCCGTGGCACGGTGTCGAGCTGCTGCTCGAGGCCCTCGCCACCACCTCGAGCGACCACCCGATCGGTCTGCTTCTCGTCGGCGACGGCCCGGGTCGGTCGGCCATCGAGCAGGCGGTGCAGAGATTGCCTGTCTCGGTGATCCCCGAACTCACCGGTGCGGTCCCCTCCGCTCAGGTACCGGGCTACCTGGCTGCCATGGACATTGCGGTGGCGCCCTACCTCCCGGCCGACACGTTTTACTTCTCTCCGTTGAAGGTTGCCGAAGGGATGGCTGCCGGTCGTGTCGTCGTTGCCTCGGACTTCCCCCCGGTCAGAGAGCTGCTCGGTTCGACCGGCGTGCTGGTGACGCCCGGTGACCCGATCGAGCTCGGCGCGTCGATCGCGCAACTGGTCGCTGACCCCGACGCCCGCGCCCGGTTTGGTGCATTGGCCAGAGCCCGGGCCGTTGGTCACCTCGACTGGGAAATGGTGGCGGCGCGGGTAATGGCGTTCGCCCTGGACTCGCCGCGGTCGGTCGCCGCGCCTCTGGGCGCCCGATGAGCGCCTTCATCGGGCGGCTGCTGCGCCGACGGATCGGCTTCCTCAACTGGGGCCTCGACCTGCGACCGGTGCGGCTGGCCATCATCGGCGGGATGACCTTCTCCCTGCTGCGCGCGGTGCTCCAGTGGGTCGCCCCGTTGCCGCTCAAACTGATCTTCGACAATGTCTTGAGCAATCACCGGTTGCCCCGCGTGCTGGCGTGGCTTCCAGCCAGCCATACGGCTCGGCTGTACGCCTTCAGCGGAGCCATGGTTGTCATAGCGGTTCTCCTCGGCCTGACCGCCTACGGCGCCAACGCGTTATTGGCCGGGGCGGGCCAGCGGGTGGTCTACGACCTGCGCTGCCGGCTGTTCCGGCACCTCGAGTCCCAGTCAGCCAGGTTCCACCAGAGCCGGCCCGTCGGTGATCTTCTCTCCCGGCTGGGCGGGGACGTCCAGGCGATGCAGAGCGTCGTGGTCAACGTCCTCCCGGTGGCAGCTGAAAACAGCCTGACCGTGGCCGGCATGATCGTCATCATGGTGGTGCTGGACTGGCAGTTCAGCCTCCTTGCCCTGGCCCTCCTCCCCGGACTCTACGGGGTGATCCGCCACTACATGTCGGCCATCAAGACTGCCCAGCGTGGCGCCCGACGCAACGAAGGCCTGGCGACCGCAGCAGCGCAGCAGACCTTGGTGGCTCTCCCGGTGGTGCAGGCCTTCGGGACCGAAGACACCGAGGCCGACCGCTACGCCGCACTGGCCCAGCAAGGTCTCAGCGCCAACCGGCGCTCGGTCTTGCTCCAGTCACGCTTCACACCACTGGTCACGGTTCTCATGACCCTCTCGACCGCCCTGGTGATGTTCTTCGGCGCCCGCCAAGTGATGGGCGGTCGTCTGACGGCGGGGGACCTGTTGGTCTTCAGCGCCTATTTCCGAGGGATGTACAGCCCGGCCCGCCAGTTGTCCAAGCTGGCCGGGATGATGGGCCGCGGCCACGCCTCCGCCGAGCGTGTCACGGAGTTGCTGGCCACCCAGGACCACGTACCCCAACGGCTCCACGCCCGCTCGCCACGCTACGTGGGCGGCTCGATCGCCTTCGACCACGTCTCGTTCTCGCACACCGGCTCGGATTTGGTCCTCGACGACATCTGCCTTACGGTCGCGGCCGGCCACCAGCACGCTCTGGTGGGCGCCACCGGTTCGGGTAAGAGCACCCTCGTGCGGTTGGTGGCCCGCTTTGCCGACCCCGACGCGGGCAGCGTGCTCCTCGACGGGGTCGACCTGCGCGATCTGGAGCTCGACTGGTTGCGGCGCCAGATGGCCTTCGTACCGCAGGAAATGGCGCTCCTGCGCCCGACGGTGTGGGAGAACATCGCCTACGGTTCGCCCCGAGCGTCGCGGGCGGACGCGGTGGCCGCGGCCCGAACCGTCGGGGTGCACGCGGTGCTGGCCGATCTGCGCGACGGCTACGACACCGAGGTCGGCGAACGTGGCGGCGGGTTGTCGGGTGGCCAACGCCAGTGTGTGGCCATGGCCAGGGCGATGGTGCGCGACGCCCCGATCCTGCTCCTCGACGAGCCGACGACCGGTCTGGACGGCGCCACCGAATCCGTGGTCATAGAGGCGCTCAGCCGGCTCTGTGAGGGCCGCACCACCTTGATGGTCAGCCACCAGCTGAACGCGGTCTACGGAGCCGACGCGATCACCGTCTTGGCGCAGGGCCGGATCGTCGAACAGGGCACCCATGCCGACCTCCTCGAAGCCGGCAACGCCTATTCGCATTTACATCGCTCGGCTGGAGCACGCTACGAGGCGGGAGCGGGTCGTCGGGCCCCTATCACGCTAGGACGCCACGTGCTCGGAGCATCCCAGAGATTGGCTGAATCCAACAATACCAACCGGGCCCGGGCGCGCCGCTAGGCATCGCGCTTCTATCGCATCGAAACCCTAAGGAGCAACTATGAATCCAGGTACCTTCAGCCCTGTAGGCACCGTCAGCACGACCACCGCCGTCCCGCGGCGGGTATGTGTCGTCGGGGCCGGCTACGTCGGTCTGACCGCGGCTGCCTGCCTGTCGCGCCTCGGCCATCAGGTGCGCTGCGTCGAATCCGACCCGATGCGGCTCCAGCAACTCCATGCCGGCCGCATCCCCATCCACGAGCCGGGACTCGACGAGCTCGTTGCCGAAGGCTCGGCCGAGGGCCGACTGGAGTTCTTGGCCGATGTGGCTCCGGCGATCGAGGGCGCCGAAGTGGCGCTGCTGTGCGTCGGCACGCCACCCCAGCGGAGTGGGGAGCCCGACCTGGGCGACCTCGCACGCGCCGCCCGCCAGCTGGCCGCTGCGGCCACGAGCGACATGATCGTGGTGGTCAAGAGCACTGTACCTCCCGGGACCTGCGAAGCCCTCGAACTGGTCTGCGCCGAAGAGGCACCGCCGGGAATCCTCATCCGGGTGGCCTCTAGTCCCGAGTTCCTCCGAGAGTCCCGGGCCGTCGAGGACTTCCTGGCCCCCGACCGAGTGGTGGTTGGCGCCGACCACCAAGACGTGGCGGAGACGGTGGCCAGCCTCTACCCCCCCGGCAGCACCGTTGTCCACTGCGACCGGCGGGGTGCGGAACTGGTCAAGTACGCCGCCAACACATTCCTGGCCATCAAGATCTCCTTCGCCAACGAGGTAGCTCGGCTGTGCGAAGCGCTCGGCACTGACGCGGACGCGGTACTGGCCGGTGTCGGGCTGGACCGCCGGATCGGAACGGCGTTTCTACGGCCCGGACCTGGCTACGGTGGATCCTGCTTGCCCAAAGACGTCGCCGGGTTCCGGGCCGTCGGGCACGCCCTCGGTTGCGAAACCGGCCTCGCTGACGCCGCCGAGAAGGAGAACACCCATGCCCGTCAGGCGGTGGTCGCCAAACTCCAACTGGTCATGGGATCCCTGGCCGGCAAACGAGTCTGTGTGCTCGGCCTCGCCTTCAAAGCGGGCACCGACGACACAAGGGATTCTCCCGGGCTCCACATCGCCCGGCAACTTGGCGCGGCAGGCGCTGACGTCCGCTGCTACGACCCTTTAGCTGACCTCGACCAGGGCGCCGGTACCCGAGCGACGAGCGTCAACGACGCCGTCACCGGTGCCGACGTTGTCGTGGTCACGATCTCGTCCGACGAGTTCGCCGCCATCGACCCTGGGGCGCTCGCCGCGGCGATGCGGGGTAACGTGGTCATCGATGCGGCAGGGATCTTCGATCTCCCCGCCTGCACCGCCGTCGGCCTCACCGTTTACGGTATCGGCCGTGGGGCACCTACGGACTTCCACGCGATCGTATGGCCACCGCTGCGCTGGGCGCATCCCGTCGATGCGGGTATGACCCGGTGAACGGGCAGACTGGTAGAGGCGACCGCAAGAAATCCTTGAACGGACGGCCCACAGCGAAGGAGGACCCTTGATGATTCGACTGAACCGGCACAGATGGGCGGTTTCGTCACTCCTGCTGTACGCCGGGGTCGTAGGCTGCGCCATCGTCGTGGCGGGGCTGGTGACCATCGGGTTGAAGACCAATGGGTCGCAACCGGTGCCGCGAGCGGCAAACGTCGATCGAACCGCTCCTCATCCGATCTCGACATCCACAGTGGTTCCGTCGTCTCCGGTCCAAACCGCGGCACCACCGGCGATCATTTCGCCCCCCCCGACCTCTGCACCGACGTACCGGCCGTCGACTCCCACAACCCTGACTGCTCCAACCACCGTTCCCAAAGCGATCCAGCCGCAAACGGTCTCTCCGAATGGCACCGTAGTAGAGGTCATCCCCGGTTCCGACGTCACGTCGCCGTCGCCGTCCGCGGACAGCTCGTCGTCATCTTCAAGCGATTCGACCACCACTACCACTTCGGCGAGCGGTAGCTAACTCGTGGGCCGCCTGCGAGAGGCAGGCTCCGCACCCGTGGGGTGGGGCGACTCGTCCGAGGAGATGGAAGGCAACCGTCGATCCGGGAAGGGGGCCCCTTCGGTGGGGACAGACGATGAGCACCCACCCGAGCCACGGTCGGTGGGTGCAGGGGAACACGGGACGGGCAGGCCCCGACGCATCCGACTCGGCACGGCCGGCCGGCTGGCCTTGTTTCACGCCCTGGTCATCGCCGCGGTTCTCGCCATCGTCGTCGTCCAGTTCACCCAGGCCTTTGCCAGCCGGTACGAGACGACCATCACCAATGACCTGAGCGAAAACGTGCGCGCCTTTTCTGAGGGAGCGGCCGGGCGACCCGCGACACAGTCACTGGCGGCGTTCTCCCGCAGCTTCTTGGCCAGCCACGGCGCGGTAGCTGGAGATGTCATGATCATCTCGGTACCCTCCCAGCATCTGGCCTTGGGTATCGGCGGAGCGGGAGCCCTGGCTGCAGCGCCACAAGTCGCGACACTCTTGCGCCGGCCGCCCCGAGCAACGGTGCTCAGCGACGTCACGCTGCACAAGACGCCCCAAGAGGTGTTGGCCGCCCCTATCGTCGAGGGCGGCAAGGTCGTCGGTACGTTCGTCACCGCGGGCAGCCTGGCCGGTTACGAACGTGCCCGCACTCGGGGGCTTCAGCTCGCCATCGGCGAAGGCTTGATCACCTTGTTGGCGGCAACACTCAGCATCTATTTCCTGTTACGAAGACTGTTAGGCTCGGTCTACCGGCTCACCCGCACCGCACGAGATATCGGACTGCGCGGTGATCTCGACGTTCGCCTTGGTGACCAACGAGCCGGCGACGAAGTGGGAGAGATGGCGGCCACCTTCGACGCAATGATCGACAAGATCGATGCCGCCGTCGCGGTGCGACGCCGACTGTTGGCAGATGTCTCTCATCAGCTGAGAACCCCGCTCACGGTGATGCGCGGTCATCTAGAGGTCATGAGCCGTGGGCCGCTCGACGATCCGGCGGAAATCCGTACGGCCGTCGGCGTCGTCGTCCGCCAGCTGGACCACATGCGAGGGCTGGTCGAGCGCATGCTGCTCCTCGGGCGGTCGCTCGAAACGGACTTCGCCGAAGTGGTGCCCGTCGACCTGCGCTCCCTGCTCGCCGACATCGCCGACGCCGCCCAAGTGCTTGCGCCTCGCCACTGGGAGGTGGGAGCGGTCCCCGACGTGGTCCTACCGGCCGACCTCGATAAATTGCGCGGAGCGGTGCTTAATTTAATCGACAATGCCGTCAATGCGACCCAGCCAAGCGACACCATCGCATTGTCCGCCATCCTCCAAGGTGGAGCGAAGCCGACGTTCGTCGACATCATGGTCGACGACTCTGGACCTGGCATCCCGCTCGATGAGCGCGAGTCAGTTCTGGGGAGATTCTCCCGGCCATCGGCGACGGACAGCTCTGGTACCGGGCTCGGCCTGGCCATCGTCGAGGCGGTGGCTCGCGCGCACGGGGGACGCGCCATTGTGGGTCATTCCCCTCTCGGTGGCTGCCGGGTGATCATCCGGATGCCGCTGTCGGCTGACCGATTCCGGGCATTCGAACAGGGGCCGTAGGAAGATGCAAATGCTCGTCGTTGAAGACGATCCCGGTATCGCCTCGTTCCTACACAAAGGCCTGTGCGCCGAAGGCCATGCCGTCACCGTCGCAGCCACCATCGAGGAGGCTCGCGGGTGGCTCGAAGTGCACGGAACCGGTATCGACTTGGTCCTTCTCGACCTGACGCTGCCGGATGGGACCGGAGAGGCGCTTTTGAAATGGATCCGAACCCAAGGGCTCGAAGTTCCAATAATTATCCTCACCGCCAAGACAGAGGTTCGCGACAAGGTCGCAGGCCTCGACGCCGGGGCCAACGACTACATCACCAAACCCTTTGCCTTCGACGAGCTCCTGGCGCGGATCCGCGCCGTATTTCGTAACACCGCTCAGCCCACGGCAACCGAACTTGTCGTCGACGATCTCCGGCTGGATCTGCTCACCAAGGTCGCCCAACGGGCGGGAAGGCGAGTTGATCTGGCGCCCCGGGAGTGGGCCATCCTCGAGCTATTCATGCGCCACCCCCACCAGATCCTGTCTCGGTCTCAGATCCTCAGCCACGCGTGGAGCTACACCTTCGATCCGGGGTCAAACGTGGTTGACGTGTACGTGGGATATCTGCGCAGAAAGATCAATGTGTCCGGCGCCCGCCCGCTCATCCAGACGGTGCGGGGTGCGGGCTACCGGCTGATGCCCCCATGACCGCGAACATCGTCGTGGGCACTCCCTTGTCCTTGCCCACCAACCGCCGATCGCAGGGAACACTGGTCCTCGTCCGCCACGGCGAGACCGAATGGAACCGGGAGGGGCGGCTGACGGGATGGGACGACCAGCGCCTCAACGATTGTGGGATCACTCAGGCCGCGGCGACAGGTAGGGCTCTCGCCGCGGCCGGTCTGGTTTTCGACGTCGTATTCACCAGCATGTTGCAGCGTGCCATGCACACGTCCACGATCCTCCTCGAGGCTTTCGGGCCGCGGCCGGGCGAGATCGCCTCCGACTGGCGCCTCAACGAGCGGCACTACGGGGTCCTTCAAGGCCACAATCGGGTCAGCGCGGCCGATCATTTCGGCAACCGTCTGGCCCGTCACTGGAGGCGTGATATCGACGCGCGGCCTCCGCCGGTGAACCCGCTCGACCCGCGCCATCCGGGCCGAGACAGCCGGTATCGTGACGTTTCACCCGGATTGCTGCCCACTTCGGAGTCGCTCCGAGACGTCGTCGCGCGCGTACTGGATGTCTGGCATCATCGGGTGATAGGCCATCTCGTCCAAGACCGCACCGTGCTCGTCGTGGCTCATACCAATACCATTCGCTCCTTGATGCACCACCTCGAAGAGATTGCCCCCGAGGCCTTGATCGACCTCGCCATACCAGCGGCCACGCCGTTGGTATACCGGTTCGGTAAGGATCCCTGCCGCCCAGTAAGCAAGGGCGTTCTCGGAGAAATGGCTACTGCGAGTTCAAGTTGGGCCGAATAATCGTCTGCCAGCCGGGAGGAGGAGGCACGGTCGCCACCAGGATTGCAGTAGGGGGTCACTGCTCATCCTCCTGGGCCCTCCTCCACTCCTCGAGCTGGCGCGCCAAGAGCTCCCCCGACCTCGCCAAGTCGCGACAGCCCATCGTGTTCGCGCTCATGCTCGGCAAGCCAGACCTCGAAGTCGATGGGATGGTCGAAGAGCAGATCGGTGTCGCTGTCGTGGTCATGAAGACAGCACTCGCCCTCGACGGCAGTGGCGACGAGGCGAGCCTCGCCGGCCAGGCCGAAGCACCACATGGCCTCGCCGTGCGTCCCATGCGGAGGTGCGAAGTACCAGCCGAGACGGTCCCCCAGAATGGCGCCGAGTCCTGTCCACACAGGTATGTCCTCTTCGGAGCGTGCCCACTCCGGAGCTCGACCGCCCACTGAAGTGATCGTCGGCTTCATCGACGAGAACCGCAAAGAACTCGGAGTCGAGCCCATCTGCAAAGAGCTGCAGGTGGCCCCGAGAACCTACTACGCGGCAAAGACCCGGCCGCTCTCGGCCCGGGCGCTACGCGACGCGGTGATGCTGCCCATCTTGGTAGCGCTGTGGAAGGCCAACTACTCGGTCTATGGGACCTACAAGCTGTGGAAGGCGGCGCGCCGGGCCGGCCACGACATCGGCCGGGACCAAGTGGCCCGCCTGATGCGCCAGGCCGGCATCCGCGGCGTCAAACGGGGCCGACGGGTCGTCACCACCCGGCGCGATGACACGGCTCCCCGCTCGCCGAACCTGGTGAAGCGCAACTTCACCGCCGAGCGGCCCAACGCCTTGTGGGTGACCGACCTGACCAAGTGCCAACGTGGGCCGGCGTCGCCTACGTCTGCTTCATCGTCGACGCCTTTTCCAGGATGATCGTCGGCTGGCGGGTGGCGACCAACATGCGCACTGACATGGTCCTCGATGCGCTCGAAATGGCCCGCTGGTCGCGCGGCACGATCCTCGAGGGTCTGATCGCCCACTCCGACGCCGGCAGTCAATTTACGTCTATCCGTTTCGGGGAGCGACTGGCCGAGCTCGAGGCGGTGCCCTCAATTGGCAGCATCGGGGATTCGTTCGACAACGCTCTCGCTGAGGCGACCAACAGCCTTTACAAGACCGAGCTGATCCGCGGACCCGGTCAGGGTCCGTGGAAGAACGTCGACGATGTCGAACTAGCCACCCTTGGCTGGGTCCACTGGTACAACACGGCGCGGCTGCACGGCTACCTGCGCGACGTGCCGCCGGTTGAGTTCGAAGCACACCGGCGCGAAACTCAGCCCCTCAGTTCCTCTCAGAGCCCCGCAACGACAGCAAGTGGTATCACAGTGCCGGGAGAATCAACCCTTACGGGCACTCTTGGAAACCAATAAACCGAGCCTCAATCAAACCCAGGGCGAATCACTGCCAGCCGACCACCATGCGCGAGTACACGTCGAGGATGAAGGCAGCGTAGACCCAGCCGGCGTGCGTCTTCACGTAGGTCAGGTCGGCCACCCAGAGCCGGTTGGGCGCCGGTGCGACGAACTTGCGCTCGACCAGGTCACCGGGCCGGTGCATGCGCTCGTCCGAACGGGTGGTCACCTTGAAGCTCCCACCCCGCTTAACGCCAGAAAGGCCCAGGTCCCGCATCAGCCACTCAAGGGTGCAGCGGGCCACCTTGGTGCCTTCGCGGTTGAGCTGGGTCCACACCTTGTCCGCCCCATAGGCGTCGAGGTTCTCGGCGTGCACCCGGGCGATCTCTCCTTTGAGGAACTCGTCGCGCACAGCCCGGGCCGCTGGCCGGCATCAGTCTCCGCTCGCCTGACCCAGATGCGCAGCGTCTCGTGGTTGATCGACAGCTTGGCCGCTATCGACTCGATGGCCTCCACTGCGAGGAGTACTCGTCTTGATGGTCGAAGACCATCCGCACTACTCAGCTCCCGAACCTCGGGCGGATACGGCGGCCGAGGATTCCTCTTTCGCTCTGACATTGCTCAATCCTCTCAAAGGAAGGAGCAGTCAACAATCCCGCGGCGATTCAGTCTGTCCAAGATCACGGTTGACCGCACGTGCGCGGCTAGGCGCGGCGGCGCAACAAGTAGCGAATGGACATGGCCAGTGCTTCGTCGACGTCGAGTTGGTAAGAAACATGGATCGGGATACCGCCAATTGATTCGCGTACGACTTCGCAGTCTACGATCTCCAAGCCCGCTGCGTTGATTATTTCGTCCCACTCCGGACGCTGAATGCGGTTGATGTACATGACGCGGCTACTAAGCCATCGCTCCCATGTTTCCGGGGAGAAACGGAGGTAGTTCTTACGCGACATCGCTTTGTCAAAGTACCAGTAATGATCTGACAGATCGAACTGGTGCACAACATATCCGCCTGGCTGAAGCAGCCGCCGGGTTTCGGACATGAACTTCGGGACGATGTCGCGATGAACGTGCTCGAGCACCGCGAGGCTGACGATCAAGGCATACGAATCCGATTGGAGGGCCGACAGGTCGCCGTCGGCCTCGAGCACGTACTGGGCGCCCAGAAGGTCGTAGACTTCGTCGAAAGACTTGGCAGCGGACAGCGAGTCCAACAATCGCTCGGCTTCGGATAGTCGGTCGGCGGGGAAATTCAAATGCGGCAATTCGCGCCGCAACTGAGCCATGTACACGAGAAACACTCGCCATAGCCGGTCGTCGACAACGTCGAACATCGTTACCTCGACGTCGGCGAAGAGACGGATGACGACACTTTGCCAGTGCCAGCCGGTACCGAGTTCCAAAATCCGTTCGCCGGCGGCCAATTCCCCGTACCTTTTGAAGAATTGGGCGAACTTCTGCACTTCCTCCATGTAGTGTCGGCCTCGCCCCGGTACGTCTTTGTCCCGCAGTCTGCGCCGCGTCTCTACAGTATTCCCAAGCTTTCGATAACCTGTTCGGGTCGCGGGCGTAGCCGAGAAGCCTTTCAGCGCCGCAACCATGGCCGCGTACTTCAGCAAGTGATCCCCCGCAATTCGCGTGTACCTGGTGACACCAGTCCTACCGACACCCCAAGTTGCTCAGATGGCTTCATGATCCTCGTACGGGGGTGCATCCAGCTCTCATCAGACGGGACTACCTCTTCTTGGCTTGCTGCTTCTGCAACTTCGCCATTTTTTCCAGCGCCTTCGCTGAACGGGCCTTCTTGGAATTGGCTTTGATCACCAACCCACTTGCCCCGCCAGTGGCGACGAATGTTGCCTTTCGGATGAATCCCATTTCACTTTCCTCCTATGCGCTTGTCCTTCTTGGTTTCCACTGTGGTGGATTCGATCAGCTTCGTCAGCCGATCGCTTCTGAATGCTGCTAGGGATTCCCTTTCATCAACCGGCATAGGCTTACCGTCCAGCCGTGACTAACTCGCACCGGAGCCGCCAGGAGGCCGCCGTCGGGCCGTGATGCCATGAGCGCAGCAACCTTTAGGATCGACACTATGGTCCACGCCCCTCCGCGCATAAGTTGATGCGGGTCCGTCACAGCTCCTCCCCGGGTAAGCGTTACGGTCGATGTCTTAGCTGTGCGAGTTATTTCGCCGTGCCGTTATGTGCGAGAGCAATCCACAATCAGCTTGCCGCGAGTGATCAACTTTCTCTAGGGGCGAAAGACCCAAATATCAACAATGCAGTCCACGAATGACGTCAGAAGCACACCTTCCTGCGATCATTGCGAGATGATATTGCCCGGCCGAATCGCTCACGCCGATTGGTGGACCAACCCCAAGAAGCGTCAAGTAGCAGTGGCCGAGCTCCGGCCGGACGGCAACTGGCGGTCCCTGGTCGAAGTTCTTCAGAACAGAAGGAACGTGAAATGGAGTGACTGAACTCAGAAGAATTCAGCTTCGAGACGAGCACAGCAGCGATGGTTCACGAAGTCTGTGGGCGTATGTGGACGAGATCGGGAATCTGCATATAGATGGTCAAGATC
>Ga0307373_10002807_pt1 | contig 31120 bp, 30 predicted proteins | sample OX2MG_FD_202534 | JGI IMG/M metagenome (GOLD analysis project Ga0307373, IMG submission 202534) | Soil microbial communities from Risofladan, Vaasa, Finland - OX-2 | ecosystem: Environmental > Terrestrial > Soil > Coastal area > Acid sulfate soil | place: Finland: Risofladan, Vaasa | collected...
CATCAAGCGGTCCCACAGCCGGCCGCACGTGAGCAATGACAACCCCTACTCAGAAGCGGGGTTCAAGACCATGAAGTACTGCCCGGCGTTCCCGGAGCGCTTCGGCTGCATCGAGGACGCGCGGGCGTTCTGCCAGCAGTTCTTCGGCTACTACAACCACGACCACCGCCATTCCGGCATCTCGTATCACACGCCCGCATCGGTCCACTACGGCACCGCAGCCGAGGTCCGCGAGAAGCGGGCCGAGACCCTCGAGAGCGCCTACGCCACGAACCCGGCGAGGTTCCGCCACCGCAAACCCAAGCCGCCGGAGCTCCCCACCATCGCGTGGATCAACGAGCCCAGCGCCGAGGACGGTGACATACAGAAGGCTTCATAGGAACGTGTCTCATCGGGCTTGACAGGTTCCGTTCTCGGGGGCGCCGGGGGCACCCGAACGGCCGGCGTTCGGATCTGGCAGCATGCCGAGCCAGATCGTCCAGGGGCGCACTCGTTCAATGGTGAGCACCCCGTCGGCCCACGGGTCGTCGGCGAGTTGCGCCCGCACGGCGTCGCAGGACGCGCCCGCGACCACGAGCAGCGCCCGCTCCCCGTCGATGTCGCCGATGGGTCCCCCGAACAGAACGAAGCCGCTGTCGACCATGGCGTCCATGAACGCTGCGTGCTCGGGCCAACCCTCCTGATCCCTGCGCGCTCGACTCGCCTCCCACGACGGTCCGCGGGCGTACTCAACGATGAAATGGCCACTCATGGCGTGGAGCGTAGCCATAGACGTCCCGAAGAGGGGATGACCAGGGTCCACGTTTCGCGACATGCGGATCACCCCATCTGGAGGCCGATGCCGGCTCGAGTCCCCATGCAATCCACCGCGGGCGCACTTCGCACCCACAAGCCGAACGCTGACCGCGTCGGCAGCTCGACGGCCGTCCGCGTCGTGCTGCGCGCCTCCGACCACTCGGGCCCTTTGGCAGCGATTGGGTCGCAAGCACTCGTCCCATCCTCCCTACCGACTCTGATGCCTCAGCGATCCGTTGCGGCCCTGATCCTCTACGGCCGCCACCCACCGCCTCGGGGCGCTCGGCTGTCGCGATCCGCTGCGTCAGTTTAGGTTGACGGATCCAGGCCGTCAATCTAGACTGACAGGCGTGGACATCGAGGAGCTCAGCGCGAATCTCTCGTCGGAGGACCCGGCAACTGGGCTTCGCGCCTCGTTGGCGCTCCATCGCCTGGCTGAGCGGGTCGAGGCGAATCACGTCGCGGCGGCCCGGGAAAAGGGCTGGTCGTGGCAGCAGATCGGAGACGCGTTGGGCGTCACCCGCCAATCGGTGCACACCAAATACAACAAGGAGTCGTCATGACCACCGAGTCCGTCGCGCCAGAAGCGCTTCACGTCTGGGCCATCTGTCTTCAGGCCGGCGAGGAGGCTCGTCGTCGAGGTGATCGTCGATATGGCACCGATCACCTCGTGCTCGCGTTGTTCGAGGATCCCTCGATCGAAGCCGTGTTGGGTGTGAGCCTGGAGCAAGCTCGCCAGGCCCTCGAGTCGCTCGATCGCGAAGCCCTGGGCAGCACCTTGGGCCTGGGGCCTGGGGCCGACGCTCCCCCACTGCCGGTGCGCGCCGTGCCGAAGAAGCCGAGGATGAGAGACGTCGCGCAAAGGGATCGCCTCCGCATCACGCCCGCGGCGAAGAAAGTGCTCGAGGAGGCGGTCAAGCCCAGCCGTCGGAAGCTCCAGGTCACGGCCCAGCAGGTACTGGCCCAGATCCTCACGCTCCAACCACCAGATCCTGCGGCGGTGCTGCTGAGCGCGCTCGGCGTGAACACAACGGAGGTTCGGCGCCGACTGGATGCGGTCACGCCCGAGCGGTGAGTCCCCAGCGGCGTTCACGACTCTCGGGCGAAGGTGTCCCGATGGTGCCGTTCAGATCAGAGATGTTCAGAGCTGCCGTGCAGAGCACCGCCGCCTACCTGTCCAGCGACGCACAAGAGCGGCGGCTCGGGCTGCGAGCTCCCCGGAGACGTACGGCGCGCGAACGCGCGCGGGCCTCGGGATGACCACCTCGGGCACCGGCCGTACGCGTGCGTGCCGACCGGGGTGGGCGCACCGGCGACGCTGACCGACGCTATTGCGCGGCGCTCGGATCGGAGCCGGCTGCGCGAGATCGACGAACACGCGCTGCGGTCGGTCGATCGGTGAGGGCGGGGCGCGGAGCCCGGAACCCGGCCCCGGAGCATCCGATTCACGCCGCTGACGACTGACCGTGACAGGCACGCGTCTGTCTACCTGTTCATGCAGGCCGGTGGCAAATGTCTTCGACGCCGTGGCCGACCGCGCTCGGAGGGTCATCCTCGACGAGTTGAGCGAGCGGGACGGACGTGCGCTCTTCGAGCTCTGCGGCAGGCTCACGGTCCGACGCGGCATCAGCTCGTCGCGCCAAGCAATCTCGCAACACCTCGACGCGCCCGAGAAGGCAGGCCCTGTCGAGTGTCGCCGGGAGGGGGGCTACGCGCACCTCCTCATCGACCTGGAGCCTCTCGGGCAGCGCACCGAGCGCCGGCGTTCACCGGACGCGACAACGGACACATGGGGATCATCCTGACGAGCGTCTACGTGCCCGATCAAGCGCACGCGCTGCGGTTCTGCACGGAGGTGCTCGGTTCGATCAAGATGACCGAGTTGCCGGTCGGCGCCGACCGGTGGTTGACGGCCGTCTCACCAGAGCGACCGGGCGGCGGTCGCGGTTGAACCTCGTAGCGATCAGGGTCGCGCCTGCAGCGCGGCCGGACCGTCCGGCAAGACGTCAGCGCGCGGGTGACGCCCCGCGTGCCGAGGTCCGACGTTCCAGCAGAACGCCGGATCCGCGGCGTGCGCGTACGGCCGTGGTCGTCCCCGCGTCCCGGCCGCGACCGTGCGCGTGCGCCGAGAGGTCCAGCGCCGTGCTCGGCGTGATGTGGAATGCGCGTCGGCACCGGTCGGCCAGCTCACGAGCCGCGGCACTTCCGGCCGATCGCCAGAGGACGGCGAAGACGGCGGGGCTTGTGACGTCGCGAATCGGCAGCGCGCGCAGGCGGTCGCGCTGGCCGGTCGCCAGCGACGTGCTGAGGATGCCGACGCCGAGACCTCGCACTGCGAGGTCGGCGATGGCGTCGGCGGCGGAGGCCTGGATCGCGATGACCGGTCGTAGGGCGAGCGAGGTGCACGCTTGGTCGAGAACGGCACGCAGCCCGGTCCCCGGCGGCATGCAGATGATGGGGTGCTCGACGACCTGAGCCAGCGTGACGCTATTGCGGCGCGCCAGGGGGTGCCCGGGCGGGACGACTGCGACAAGTCCCTCGCTCACGACAACCAGCGAGGCGAGATCGTCCGGGGCACGCCCGGCGCATCCGACGAGCGCGAGGTCGACAGTTCCGCGACGAAGCCCGTCGACGAACTGGTCGGACGTGCCTTCGCGCACGGTGACCTCGATGCCGGGGTGGGCCTCGTGGAAGCTCGCGAGCGCGTCGAAGAACGGCGCGACGGTACATCCGACGACCATCCCGACCATGAGACGGCCGCGCAGCAACTGATTCGTCGCGCCGACGGCGTCACCGACTGCACCTGCCGCCGCCAATGCGGCGCGCGCGTGCTCGAGAGCCGCGTGTCCGGCAGCCGTGAGCGTGGCCGACCTGGTCGAGCGGTCGAACAGTTCCGCTCCGAGCTCGCGCTCGAGCTGCTTGATCTGGGCGCTGACCCCGGACTGGCTGATGTGGACCCGCTTGGCGGCACGGGTGAAGTTCTCCTCCTCGGCCACCGCGACGAAGTACTCGAGCTGGCGGAGATCCATGATCACTGATTCTAGTTCTGATATCTACTATCTGTTGGACTCATGGCGACTCGACCTCCAGAATCGTTCAGCAGGGCTGACGATCATCGACCAAGGAGACGGAGATGGACGAGACGAACAGCGATTCCGCCGGCAAGAAGGCGATGACACCGGAGGACCTGACCCGTCTGTTCGTCGAGCGCTCCAATGCCGGCGATGCGGACGGCGTCGCCGGGCTGTACGAGCTTGACGCGGTGATGGCATATCCGCCCGGTCAGCTCACGGTCGGGCGCGACGCCATTCGCGCGCTCTGGCGGGAGGTGCTCGCCCACCGCCCACAGTTCACACCTGAACCGCCCTTGCCGACACTTACGAGCGGCGACATCGCCCTCACCTCCTCGCCCCCGCGTGACGGGGCCGGCGCCCGGGCACAGGTGGTGCGGCGTCAGCCCGACGGGAGCTGGCTTCGTCTCCTGGACCAGCCGGAGTTCATCAGCCGCCCGAGCCCCGTCTGACCGAGTGGATCGCCTTCGCGCGTCTCGACTGGGAAAGGACCACACGGCTACGACCGCGACCTCGACTGCGACCGAACCGCGCACGACCTCGCCGTGCCCACCGGATCGGGTGGTGCGGCGAGCTGGCCGGCGTCATTCTCGCCCGTCGCCCCGGCGCGCGCGAGGGCCCGCACGGGTCACGCGCCGGCGAGCCCCGCAACTCGGTGCTCGTAACGCAACATGACGGCCACGTTGCCGAAGCCATGGGTCTCGAACAGCCGCAACGGGACCCTCGCGTCCGACGGCCGGAGCATCGGCGTTCCACGCCCGATCGCCATCGGGTGGATGTGGAGCCGGTACTCGTCGATCAGGTCGTGTCGGGCAGACTCGGCGGCGAGGTCGGCGCCGCCGAGGACGAGGGCGCCACCGGGCTGCTGTCACAGGTCGAGCAGCTCGGCCGTCCCGGCTCCGGTCCGCGCGTCACGGCTGGCGACAGCGCGCGCGCCGACTGGAGCGGTCCCGTCGGAGGGTGCGAGCCGGTGCCGGACGCGGATGCCGACACGCTCGCGGCGCAGTTCCCGGGGCTCACGCGCCCGGTCGAGCCGCCGTGAGCGGACCCGACTGCGACTTCGCCGTGCCCTTCGCGTCGCGCGGGCCCGGCTCGGGCCTGTTCCACCGGAGTCCGAGGGGCTGCACGCCGCCTTCGGTGCCGCCTGCGTCCACCGCCCGGCCCCGGTCACCTGCGCCGGGTCGACGACGCGTTCAGCGCGACCGCGGCACGCACGAGCGCCGTGAAGGCTTCGGCGTCGAGCGCCTCGCCTTCGTGGAGGTCGATCGCTCGGCGCGTGTTGCCGTCGAGGCTGGCGTTGAACACGCCCGAGGGGTCGTCGAGCGATGCGCCCTTCGCGAACGTCAGCTTCACGACGCTCGCGTAGGTCTCGCCCGTGCAGATCATGCCTCCGTGCGACCACACCGGTACGCCCGGGTTCGTCGCCTTCCTCCACTTCCACTCCTCGACGACGTCGGGATCAGCCTGCCTGATCAGCTCCCGGACCCGCGCGAGCGTGGCCCCGCGCCAGTCGCCGAGCTCGCGCACCCTGCCGTCGATGAGGTCGGCCGGCGAGCTGTCGTCCTGCGAGGTGCCCAGCTCCATGTCGCTCGATCACTCCTTCAGCCGCTCGCCCGGACGTGGCGAGGCTACCGGGGGACCACGAGCCGCGCCCGCCTGACGATCGGCCGTCGCGCAGCGGTCACCGCTCCGCGACGTAGTGGCGCCCGCCGGCCCGATCCACCCACACGCGCATCGTGCGGTCGGTCCCGGGGTCCTTGAACACCTCGTCCGTCCGCTCCCATCCCGGCTGCGGGCTCCCCGACTCGCCGTGCCTTCGCACGAAAAGGCTCGCGATCGCGAAGACCAGGAGGACCGCGAGGACGAGGGTGGTGACGAGTGCGTACATGCCAGCTCCTCCGGCGACCGCAGCTCAGCGACGCGGTCCGAGGCGCACGGCGCTGCCGTACGCGACGATCTCGGTCATCTGCTGCCCGATCTCCGACGAGTCGAACCGCATCGACACGATGCCGTTCGCGCCGAGGATCTGCGCGTTCTCGATCATCCGGTCGATCGCCTGGCGCCTGCTGTCCTCGACGAGCCTCGTGTACTGCTTGATCTCCCCACCCGCGAGGCTCCGCACGGCCGCGGTGAACCCCCGCCCGAGACCGATCGACCGGACGATGAGCCCGTAGGCAATCCCGAGCGACGCCTCGATCGGCCGCTCGTGGAACTCGAGAGCTGTGGTGATCGGGAACTCGGCGACCGTGCCGCCCGCCGGTCGGCCGTCGTCGGTGTCCTGGGAGTCGCCGTACTGCCCGCTGCCCATCATGGCGAACCTCCTAAACTGATATCAGTATGATAGAGTGCCCGACGAGCGGGAGTCAACTGGAGGTCACGACGATGACGTCGCAACTGGTCACTGGAGACGAGGTCGCACGAGGGACCGTGACCGAGCGCGAGGCGTGGTCGGCGGGAGGAGTCGGTGTCCTGTTCACCGCGATCGGGGTCGTGTGCGCCGGCGGCGCGCTCATGGGGCTCGGCGTCGCGGACGGAGGCTGGCACGGCGCGGGGCCGATCGCGTGCCTCGCCGCGAGCATCGTGGTTTACGTCTCGGCGGACCTGTTGTTCCACGGGCTCACCTCGGTCGTGGCGGGCGAGGCACGGGTCGTGCAGCTGTTCGGACGCTACCGCGGGACCATCCGGACCCCGGGTCTCCGCTGGGTGAACCCGTTCGCGAAGCGGCGGAAGATCTCGACCCGCGTGCGCAACCACGAGAGCACGGTAGCGAAGGTGAACGATGCGGACGGGAACCCGATCGAGATCGCGGCGGTCGTCGTCTGGCAGGTCGAGGACACCGCGTCCGCGATCTACGCGGTCGACGACTTCACCCAGTTCGTGGCCATCCAGACCGAGACCGCGGTGCGCCACACGGCCTCCAGCTACCCCTACGACGCACGCGGGTCGGGTGCGCTGTCGTTGCGGGACAACGCGGAGGAGATCACCGAGCGGCTGTCGTCGGAGATCAGCGCCCGCGTGCGCGCCGCGGGTGTGCACGTCGTCGAGTCGCGACTCACCCGCCTGTCCTACGCGCCGGAGATCGCCCAGGCGATGCTCCGCAAGCAGCAGGCGGACGCGGTCGTCGCGGCTCGCCAGCGGATCGTCGAGGGTGCCGTCGGCATGGTCGAGATCGCGCTCAACCGCCTCGAGGAGCGCGCGGTCGTCGAGCTCGACGAGGAGCGCAAGGCCGCGATGGTCTCGAACCTGCTCGTCGTGCTCTGCAGCGAGCAGGCAACCCAGCAGGTCGTGAACGCCGGCTCGCTCTACCAGTGACCCGCCGACGACCGGGACGATGACCGAGCGCAAGGGTGTACTGCTCCGGCTCGACCCGGCGGTGCACGACGCGCTCGCGCGCTGGGCGGCCGACGAGCTCCGGAGCACGAACGCGCAGATCGAGTTCCTCCTGCGGCGCGCGCTCGCGGACGCGGGGCGGATGCCGGGCCAGGCGGGCGAGATGCGCGGTCGAGGACGGCCGCGGCGCGACCGTGGGGCCGGCTCGTAGGCGACGAGCGCCCGCGACCGGAACGTGCACGCGTGCAGGCGGCGCGGCCGAGCAGAATGTGCCGATGGTGCCGGGCCCGGTGGAGCCGGGGCGTTCGGACGCGGCGGCGCCCGCCGCGCCCTGCGCGCAGGTGCGGGCGGCCGTGAACCGGATCATCGACCGCCGCGCCGTGAGGACCGTGTTCCAGCCGCTCGTCCACCTCGCGACGGGCGAGGTCGTCGGCTACGAGGCGCTCGCGCGCGGTCCGGAGCGCAGCCCGGTCGAATCGCCGCTCGCGCTGCTCGCCGCGGCGCGCGCGGTCGGCCGGCTCCACGAGCTCGACTGGGCGTGCGCTGCGGAGGCGTGCCGCTCCGCGGCCGCCGCGTCGCTCCACCCGTCGATGACCGTCTTCTTGAACTTCGACCCCGAGACGCTGCTCACCCCCGTCCCCGACGACCTGCGCCCGCTCACGCGCCGGGCGCGTGACCAGCTCCGCATCGTCGTCGACATCGAGGAGCGCGCGGTCGTCGAGAACCCCTCACGCATGCTCGAAGCCCTCGCCGCGGTGCGCGAGACCGGCTGGGGCACGGCGGTCGACCATGCCGAGGCGGACCCGACCGCGCTCGCGCTCCTGCCGATCGTCCACCCGGACGTCGTGAAGCTCGACCTGCGCGTCCTCGGGGACGACCTCGGGGCGGTCGCCGCGATCGGCGACGAGGCACGCGCGTACGCGGAGCAGAGCGGCGCGACGCTGCTCGCGCAGGGAGTCGAGCACGACGCGGACGTCGCGGTCGCCCAGATGGCCGGCGCGAGCTTCGGCCAGGGCTTCTACTACGGTCGGCCCGCGCCGCTCCCGGCCGAGCGCGCGGTCCCCCGCTCGGTCTTCCCGCTTCTCGCCGCGCCGCTCGTCGCGGTCGAGGAGACGCCCTTCGACCTCGTCACGAGCCGCTCTCGGCCCGGAACTATCGCGAAACGCCTGCTCGCACCGTTGAGCCGCCACGTCGAGGCGCAGGCGACGCGCAACGGTCCACCCGCGCTCCTGCTCGTGTCGTTCCAGTTCGGTCACGCCCCCGACCGCACGACCCGGCGTCGCCTCGAGCGACTCGGGCGCGACGCCGCTTTCACCGCCGCGCTCGGCACCGGGCTCGATCTCGAGGGCGGCCCGACCGTGCGCACGGCGGCGATCGACCCGGCGGACGCGATGCGCAACGACTGGAGCACGATCGTCCTCGGTGCCCACTACGCGGCCGCGCTCGTGGCCCGGGACCTCGGCGACGCCGGCGCGGACGGCGCCCGCAGGTACGCCTACGCGCTCGTCCACGACCGCGAGCTCGTCGCCGCGGCAGCGCAGCTCGTGCTCGGCCGCTTCACACGCCGGTCCTGATCCCGGCCCCCGGCGGCCGGGCGCACACCGGCCCCGTCCGTCCGGCGGTCGAAGCGGTCGACCCCCCTCAGGCACGCACGGTCGGCGAGCGACCGATCACCTTGCCGGCGGCGTCGAGCGCCTCGACCGCCACGAACCCGGACGCTCGGGCGACGGGGATCGCCGTCTCGAACGTCGTGTGGCTCGCGGACGCCTCCGGGAGGAGCGACGACGCGCTCGTCCCGCCGAGCACCTGCCAGCGGGCGACGTCGGTCGCACCGTTCCAGCTCACGTGGACGACCGCGCCCGGTGCCGCGGAGGACACGACGACAGCGGGCTTCGTCGTCGGCGTCGCGTGCCACGCGTACCGGTACGCCCGGTACGAGTCGTCGCCCGCCGGCAGCGACGCGTCGTAGAGCAGGGCGCCGGACGCGCTGTACTGCGAGTAGTACGGGGTCGTCCCCCACCCGACGACGAGGCTCCCCGAGCCCACGGTCTGGACGTTGCCGAGCGCGGTCGCGAGCCGGGGCGTCGGGGGCAGGTCCGCGCGCACGAGCGTCGCGCTGTGGTGCACGAGGTCGAGGCGCACGAGGATCGCCCGGGACTCGGGCTCGCGTGCCGGTGCGGCGGCGTCGTCGAAGATCGTGAGCTCGTTCGGCGCCACCTCACGGACGTCGTGCTGAAACCAGAACTGCGAGCCCGGTCCCATCGTGAAGCTGCTGTGCCGGCCCCCGAGCTGCCAGAGGACATCGCCTGCCTCGGCCGGGTCGACCAGGTACGCAGCGCTCGTGTTGCGTGCCGAGACGATGAGGTCGCCGTTGGGCAGCGCGTCGATCGAGTTGATGTGGAAGTAGTCGTACGTCGGGCCCGCGCCCTTCGGCGCGCCGAAGAGCGAGTCCGCGACGGGCACGTGGTCGAGGCTGTCCCACTGGTACATCACGAGACCGGTCGGGACGTCGATCTCCTGCACGATGCCGTCGAGCGCGGTGCCGTCGGTCGGCCCGCCCATCGACGACGTGTTCCAGCGGGTCGCCTGAAACGCGGTCACGAGCGCCGTGCCCCTCGCGGTGAGCTGGAAGTCGTGGAGGTCGGCACGGTAGCCGTTGCCTGCGCGCACGACCGCGACCGTCTTGTACGAGGTGTTCGCGATGATGTCGACGCCCTGACCGTGGCCGTCGATGACCTCGCCCTGGAACCACGTGAGCACGGGCGCACCGTGGTAGCGCTGCACGTTCAGGTCGAAGGCCTCGCTGTGCGGCAGCGGATCGAACCAGACGAGCGTGCCGTCCGCGCGCACGATCATCGGTCCTGCGTGGCCCGTCGTGCCCTTCGGCGCGAGGAAGAAGTCGCCGTTGCCGCCGCTGTCGCGCGACACGGTCACGTGCGGCGGGTCGAGTCCCGGCGCGGTGGCGAAGTGATCGACGCCCGGGACGTCGGTCCTGAGCGGCGGCCGGGTGGACTTCATCCTCAGCGGCAGGTCGCGTGCGACGGTGAAGCTGAAGGTCCCGGACGGCGCGCCCGCGATCGCGACGTGCGTCTGGACCGTCACGGTCTCGCCGGCGACGAAGGGACGGTCGGGTAGGAAGCTCGCGCCGTCGCCGGTCGAGTACGCGCGCATCCGGCCCGGGTGCGGTCCGCTGCGCGACCCGGTGACGGTCACCGCCCCGATCGCCGAGGGACGTACGCCGAGCAGGCTGATCTGTGTCGTGGGCGACGCGGTCAGCGAGCCGGGCTCCGGGGACGCGATCACGACGTGCGACCCGGCCGGTGGCGCGAGGTCCGTGCCCGTCGGCGCGGCCGGCCCGGGTGACGCGAAGGACGCGGCGACAGCTGCCCGCGTGGCGTGCGCGACAGCCGGTCGAGCCGCGAGCACGGCCGAGACGGCAAGGCCCACCGAGCCGGTGACCAGGGCGGCGAGCACCGCGCGCGCGCGGCGCGGCCTCCTGCGCAGAACCTTGCCGGTCGGCCTGGTGCTCACGGTCTCGCCGTTCCTCCTCGCTGCGCGGTCCGATTTCCGCACCGGCACGCCGCACGTGGCGCCCTCGAGCGGGCGCGGCCGTCCGGGCGTGAGGGTGCGGGACGTGCCGAGGATACGCGACCGGGGCGTCATGCGAACGTGCACGCCACGTAACCGAACCCTCACCGATCCTTAACCTCGCCCCCAGGCGCGACGCCTACGGTCGATCGCAGACGTTCGACCGAGGAGGCGACATGTCGGCAGGAGCGGGCTCAAAACCCGAGACCGGACCGGGTGGCGAGAGCGAGGGGCGGGCCGTCACCCAGGGTGAGCGAGGGGGACGGCGCGTCTCGCGTCGCCACGCACTCGGCCTCGCGGGCAAGGGCGCCGCGGGTGCCGTCGTGCTCGGCGCGGTGGGCGGCGCCGGCTACGGGATCAGGGGCTCGAGCGCGGCGGCCCCGGCCCCGCCGCAGGCGGTCGCGCCGCGGCTGACCCAGACGATCCAGACCCGGCCGGATCTCAACCCGCCACACGTCCAGATGGTCGACATCGACTCGGGGAGCTCGTCTGGGTACATCTTCGTCACGCCGAGCCGGGTGCCGGGCATCCGCTCGATGACCACGAAGCAGGCGATCGCGGCGGGCGACGGCGCGCAGGGCGCGATGATCCTCGACCACCTCGGCAAGCTCGTCTGGTTCCACCCCACGCCCGGGCTCGCGACCGACCTGCAGGTCCAGACGTACCGGGGGGAGCCCGTCCTCACGTACTGGACGGGCGCGATCGAGAACGGCATCGGCTACGGCGAGGTCGCGATCCTCGACTCCACGTACAAGCAGATCGCGACGATCAAGGGGGCGAACGGCCTCAAGGCGGACCTCCACGAGATCGTCCTCACCCCGCAGGACACCGCGATCGTCACCGCGTACACGACGCGCGCCGCCGACCTCTCCGCGATCGGAGGCCCTGCGAACGGCCAGGTGTTCGACAGCGTCGTCCAGGAGATCGACGTCGCGACCGGCAAGCTCGTCCACGAGTGGCGGAGCCTCGACCACGTGCCGGTCACCGAGACGTACTCGAAGCCGGCGAAGGGCGCGCTCGACTACTTCCACGTGAACTCGGCCTCGCTCTACGACGACAACCACCTGCTCCTGTCGTCGCGGAGCACGTGGACCCTGTACAAGGTCGACCGCTCCACCGGTGCGGTCGTCTGGCGACTCGGTGGCAAGAACAGCGACTTCACGATCGGCAAGGGGGCGAACTTCGAGTGGCAGCACCACTCGCGCCGCCTCGCGAACGGTCGGATCACGGTCTTCGACGACGGCGCGGTCCCAGCGGTCGAGAGCACGTCGCGTGCCCTGATCCTGAACGTCGACGAGACGCACATGACCGCGACGCTCGACAAGGCGTACATCCACCCGGCGCAGCTGCTCGCCGGCTACGAGGGCAGCGTGCAGGTGCTCGCGAACGGCCACGTCTTCGTCGGCTGGGGAGACGAGCCGTACTTCACCGAGTTCAGCCCGGACGGCTCGGTCCTGCTCGACGGCCGCTTCCCGACCGACGACCAGTCCTACCGGGCGTTTCGCTCGCCGTGGGTCGGACGGCCGACGAGCGCGCCCACGATCGTCGCGGCGAAGGACTCGGTCGGCGGCGTCGCGATCCACGCGAGCTGGAACGGCGCGACCGAGGTCGCGCACTGGCAGGTGCTCGGGGGCGAGACCCCGCAGGACCTGAAGCCGGTCGCGCTCCTCGCGAAGGCCGGATTCGAGACCGCGATGACCGCGCGGACGACCGGGAAGTACGTCGCGGTCGCGGCGCTCGACGTCCACGGGACGCGACTCGGCGTGTCGAGAGCCGTCGCGATCTGAGCGGTCCGCCGGAGGTCCGGCCCGCGGCCCGGCTCCGTAGACTCGCGCCGTGACCGTGCGGCCGACGACGGACCCGGACGTGCTCCACGACGAGGAGCGGCATCGCTACGAGCTGCGCGCGGACGGCGCCGTCGTCGCGGTCGCGGACTACGAGCACGAGCGCGGCGCGATCGCGATCGTTCACACCGAGGTCGCTCCCGAGCGCCGGCGCTCCGGGCTCGCGGGGCGGGTCGTGCGCGCCGCGCTGAACGACGTGGCTGCGAGCGGGCGGCGTGTCGTGCCGGTCTGTCCGTACGTCGTCGCCTACATCCACCATCACCCCGAGTACGCGGAGCTGGTCGACGCGCCCGGGGAGCCTCCCGGGTCGAGCGCGTAGCCGACTCCCGGCTCCGTGCGCAGGAACGCACCGCGCTCGTCGCCGAGCGCCCGCCGCAGCCGGTGGACGTAGACACGCAGGTAGTGCGCCTCCCCCACGTAGGCCGGGCCCCAGACGTCGCCGAGGATCATCCGATGCGTGACGACCTTGCCCGCGTGGCACGCGAGGTACGCGAGCAGCTCGAACTCACGCGGCGTGAGCTCGACCGACTCGCCGTGCATCGTCGCGACGTGCCGTTCGACGTCGATCGTGAAGGGTCCGACCGCGAGTGGCGCAGCGTCCGCGGCGGACGCCCGGCGCTCGAAGTGACGCGCGGCGAGCCGGAGCCGCGCGTCGAGCTCGTCCATGCCGAACGGCTTCGTCACGTAGTCGTCCGCGCCGCCGTCGAGCGCCGCGACCTTCCTCGCCTCGGCCGCGTCGGCGGAGAGCACGATGACCGGGATGTCGCCCGTCTCTCGCAGCCGCCTGCAGACCTCGAGCCCGTCGACGTCGGGCAGGCCGAGGTCGAGCAGGACGACGTCGATCGCGGTCGTGGCAGCCGCCGCGAGCGCGCGTCGACCGTCCGACGCGCCGAACACCGTGTGGCCGCGCGCGCCGAGCCCGAGGCTCAGGACGCGCCGCAGCGCCGGGTCATCGTCGACCACGAGCACCCGAGCCACGATCTGCCTCCCACAACGCGGCGCCGGCGCCTCGCGCGCACGCGCCCGGGCGTCACGCGTCGCCGCCCGGCTCGAAGCGGTAGCGCGGATTGAGCAGCTCGAGCCGTCCACCGCGAGATCTGAGCGTAGCCTCGACGGTCAGCCGCGCCCCGGCGGCGACACCGGGCACCGCGCGCCGGCCCAGGTACACGAGCGTCGCCCGCCCGGTCCCGTCGTCGAGGTCGGCCTCGAAGACCGGATCGGGCCACTCGTGCGCCCGCGTCGCGGTGACGACGCCGGTGACCTCGACACGACCGCGCGGCACCGCGTCGCAGAGCCGGCGTGCGCTCGGACGCGCGTGGGTCGCGTCTCCCGCTCCTCCGGGCATCGTGCCGCCGGCGGTCATCGAAGCGCCGCGAGCGCCTCGTTCAGCTGGAGCACGTCCACCGTGCTGCCGCCGAGGAAGCCGAGCTGCGGCCCGTGCGCCTCACGGGCGACGAGCCGGCGAAGGCGCGCCGGCGAGATGCCCGTCGCGCGCGAGACCATCGGGATCTGCACGAGCGCGTCTTGCGGGGTGATGTCGGGGTCGTACCCGCTCGCAGACGTCGTCACGAGGTCCGGCGTCGGGTTCACGCCCATCGAGTGCCAGTAGGCGACGAGCGCCCTCGTGTCCGCGACGAGGACCTTCGAGCGCGGTCCGAGGTTCGTCGCACCGGACCCGCCCGCGACGCCGTTCGCGACGAGCGGGTTGTCGCCGCCCGGGACGTGCGAGCGCGGGTTCGCCGCGTACGGGCCCGCGTCGTCCGGGCGACCGTGGAAGAACGCGGGGCTCGTCCAGCTCTGGCCGATGAGGGCCGAGCCGTCGGGGCCGAGCGAGCCGTTCGCCTGGTGCGAGAAGAGGAGCTGAGCGACTCCGGTGCCGGCGAGCGCGTACACGAAGCCGAACAGCACGAGGCACGTCACGGCCATGACGAGGGACCGGCGGAGGTGGACGAGCATCACATGCGCTCCATCAGTACGCGTGGGTCGCGGTGAGGACGAGGTCGATGAGCTTGATGAACACGAACGGGGCGACGATCCCGCCGACGCCGTAGACGAACACGTTCCGGCGGAGGATCGCCGCGGAGCCGCTCGCCCGGAACTTCACGCCGCGCAGCGCGAGCGGGATGAGCGCGACGATCACGAGCGCGTTGAAGATCACGGCCGACATCACCGCCGACTGCGCGCTGTGCAGCCGCATGACGTCGAGGGCCCTCAGCTGCGGGTACGTCGCGACGAAGAGCGCGGGGACGATCGCGAAGTACTTCGCGACGTCGTTCGCGATCGAGAACGTCGTGAGCGACCCGCGCGTGATGAGCAGCTGCTTGCCGATCTCGACGACGTCGATGAGCTTCGTGGGGTTCGAGTCGAGGTCGACCATGTTCCCGGCCTCCTTCGCCGCGGTCGTCCCCGTGTTCATCGCGACGCCCACGTCGGCCTGAGCGAGCGCGGGCGCGTCGTTCGTCCCGTCGCCCGTCATCGCGACGAGCTTCCCGCCCGCCTGCTCGGAGCGGATGAGCTCCATCTTCGTCTCGGGAGTCGCCTCGGCCAGGTAGTCGTCGACTCCCGCCTCCTCCGCGATCGCGGCGGCCGTGAGCGGGTTGTCGCCCGTGATCATGACCGTCCGGATCCCCATCTGGCGCATCTGGGCGAACTTCTCGCGGATGCCCTGCTTCACGACGTCCTTCAGCTCGATCACCCCGAGCACGGTCGGGCCGTCGGCGACGACGAGCGGCGTCGACCCGGCGCGCGCGACGCGCGCGACGAGCTCGTCGAGCCCCTCCGGCGCCACTCCGCCCTGGTCGGCCGCCCACCGCCGGACCGAGTCGGCCGCACCCTTTCGAATCGACCGGCCGTCGACGTCGAGCCCGGACATGCGCGTGTGCGCCGAGAACGGCACGAACTCGTGGCCGTCGCCGAGGTCGCGCTCTCGGATCGCGAAGCGCTGCTTCGCGAGCACCACGATCGAGCGGCCCTCCGGCGTCTCGTCCGCGAGCGACGCGAGCTGGGCAGCGTCGGCGAGCTCCTCCTCGCTCCGGCCCGGGACCGGTATGAACGACGCGGCCATTCGGTTCCCGAGCGTGATCGTGCCCGTCTTGTCGAGCAGCAGCGTCTGGACGTCGCCCGCGGCCTCGACCGCGCGTCCGCTCATCGCGAGCACGTTGCGCTGCACGAGCCGATCCATCCCGGCGATGCCGATGGCGGAGAGAAGCGCGCCGATCGTCGTCGGGATGAGGCAGACGAGCAGCGAGACGAGCACGACCACGGACACCGACGCCCCCGCGAAGCGGGCGAACGGCTGGAGCACCACCACGACCGGCAGGAAGACGATCGTGAGGGCTGCGAGGAGGATCGTGAGCGCGATCTCGTTCGGCGTCTTCTGGCGGTTCGCCCCCTCGACGAGCGAGATCATCCGGTCGAGGAACGTGTGGCCGCGCTCGGCGGTGATCCGCACGACGATCCGGTCCGACAGGACCTTCGTGCCGCCGGTCACCGCGGAGCGGTCGCCGCCGGACTCGCGGATCACCGGCGCGGACTCCCCCGTGATCGCGGACTCGTCGACCGAGGCGATCCCCTCGACGATGTCGCCGTCCGACGGGATCAAGTCGCCGGCCTCGCACACGACGAGGTCCCCCTTCGCGAGCTCGGCCGCCGCCACCCGCGTCTCGCCGCCGTCCGCTGCGAGCTTTCGCGCCTCGGTCTCCGAGCGCATCCTGCGCAGCGTGTCGGCCTGGGCCCTGCCGCGCCCCTCGGCCATCGCCTCCGCGAAGTTCGCGAAGACGACGGTGAGGAACAGCCAGATCGCGATCGACCACGTGAAGCGCCCCGGGTGCCGGATCGCCTCGAGGACCACGACGGCGGTGCCGACGAGCACGACGAACATCACCGGGTTGCGCACCTGCACGCGAGGGTCGAGCTTCCTGAACGCGCCGGCGAGCGCCTGGCGCAGGATCTCGCGGTCGAACAGGCTGCGCGCCTCGGCGACGCCGTGCGGGCGCGGCGCGGCACCGACGGGCGAGGCGTCCGGCCCCGTGGGTCCGGTCGTTCCGGCGCGCTCCATCTAGAAGAACCTCCCGTGACTGAGCTGCTCGACGACCGGGCCGAGCGCGACCGCGGGGAAGAACGTGAGCCCGCCGATGATCACGATCACGCCGACTACGAGGCCGACGAACATCGAGTTGTCCGTGCGGAAGGTGCCGAGCGACTCGGGAACGACGTCCTTCGCCGCGAGGACCCCGGCGAGCGCGAGCACCGGCACGATGATCCCGAACCTGCCGACGAGCATGTCGACCGCGCCGATCACGTTGTAGAAGGGCGAGTCGCCGGAGAGCCCGCCGAACGCGGACCCGTTGTTGTTCCCCTCGGACGTGAGCCCGTAGAGGATCTCGGTGAACCCGTGAGGGCCCGAGTTCAGCGGGCCGATCCGCCCCGCGTGGACCGACACCGCGACCCCGGTGACGACGAGAACGGCGAGCGGCATCACGAGCGACGCGAGCCCGGCGAGCTTGATCTCCTTCGCCTGGATCTTCTTCCCGAGGTACTCCGGCGTCCGCCCGATCATCAGTCCGCCGATGAACACGGCGATGATCGCGTAGACGAGGATCGTGTAGAGCCCGCTCCCGACGCCACCCGGCGTCACCTCGCCGAGCATCATCCCGGTGAGAAGGCCGAAGCCGCCCATCGGGGTGAACTGGTCGTACGACGCGTCAGCCGAGCCCGTCGAGGTGCTCGTCGAGGCGACGCCGAAGAGCGCGGACGAGGTGTCGCCGAAGCGCACCTCCTTGCCCACCATGTTGCCCGCCGGCTGGTGCGTGATCCCCGCCGCGGCGACCGCCGGGTTGCCCTGGTGCTCGGCGGCGCTCGTGAAGCCGACCCACACGGCGAAGATCAGGACCATCGCCGCGAGCAGCGCACGGCCGTGGCGGACGCTGCCGACCATCTTGCCGAACGTGTAGGTGAGCGCGAACGGGATCGCGAGGACAAGGTAGATCGACAGCCAGTTCGTGAGCGGCGTCGGGTTCTCGAAGGTCGTCGCCGAGTTCGCGTTGAGGAAGCCGCCGCCGTTGGTGCCGAGCTGCTTGATGGCCTCCATGAAGCCGATCGGGCCGCGCGCGATGGTCTGCGTGACGCCGTTCAGGGCGTCATGCACGCTCACGGGCCCGGCGAGGGTCTGGACCGCACCCTGGCCGACGAAGACGATGCCCGCGACGAACGCCATCGGCAGCAGCACGTAGAGCATGCAACGCGTGATGTCGACCCAGAAGTTCCCGATCGTCGCGGACCCTCGGCGCGCGAAGCCGCGCACGAGCGCGACCGCGACCGCGACTCCGACCGCCGGGCTCACGAACTGCTGCACCATGAGCGCAGCGAGCTGGGAGAAGTAGGACATCGTCGTCTCGCCGGCGTAGTTCTGCCAGTTCGTGTTCGTCACGAACGAGACGCTCGTGTTGAAGCTCAGCGCGGGCGGGACGGCTGCGAGGCGCTGGGGGTTCAGCGGCAGCGATCCCTGGATGCGCAGCAGCAGGTACGTGAGCGCGATCGACACCCCGGAGAACACGACGAGCGAGGTCGCGTAGCGGGTCCACGTCTGCTCCTGCTCGGGGCTCGTCCCGAGTGCCCGGTAGATCGGGCGCTCGAGCGCCCGCAGCCACCGCACCCGGCCGTCGAAGACCGCGGCCATGTACGACCCGAGGTACCGCCAGGTGAGCGCGAGCGCGGCGAGCAACGTGACGATCGTCCAGAAGAAGCCCACCTAGAACCGCTCCGGCTTGAACATCGCGACGCCGAGATAGGCGAGGAGGAGGACCGACACGACGAGGAGCGCGAGCTGGACCGCGTTCATACGCGCTCGAGGGCCCGCACGAGCCCGAGGGTGACGGCGGTGAACACGACGATCCCGACGACGGACAGCAGATCGGCCATGGGTCCACTGTGCGACCGACGCGCATCACCAGGTTGTCAACAGTGGGTCGGAACGCGTCAACAGCGCGTCAACGCGCCGGGCGCCGGGCGCCGGTGCCGGTGCCGGGCGCCGGTGCCGGGTGCCGGGTGCCGGCGCGCGGCGTCAGTGGGCGGCGCCGGTCCGGCGGGCCGGCAACCCGAGCGCGAGCAGAGCGCCGATGACGAGCAGCGCCGTCGACACGACGAATGCCCGGTCGTAGCCGGCGGTCAGCGAGACCGGCGGCGACGCGCCCGACGCGAGCCGGTCGCCGGCGACGCGCGACGCGATCGTCGCCATGGCGGCGAGACCGACCGCACCGCCGACCTGACGGGTCGTGTTGATGAGGCCGGACGCGAGACCCGCCTGGTGGACGGGAACGCCCGTCGTCGCCGCGAGCGTCATCGGCACGAACCCGAGGCCGAGCCCGACGCCGAAGAGCAGGAGCGGGCCGAGGATGTGCGTTGCGTACCCGTCGCCGTACCCGAGGCCCGCGAGCCACGCGACACCGCCGGCGGCGATCACGGGGCCGAGGACGAGCTGTCGCCGCGCCCCGAGACGCGCGACGAGGCGCGCGCCTGCGAGCGAGCCGAACATCGTTGAGATCCCGGCCGGCAGGAACGCGAGCCCGGCCCGCAGCGGGCTGTAACCCGCAACCTGTTGCATGTAGAGGGACAGGAAGAAGTAGACGCCGAACAGCGAGCCGCCGACCGTCAACGCGACCGCGTTCGCGACGGACACCGCGCGACGCCGGAAGATCCCGAGTGGGACGAGCGGCTGCGCGGCGACCCTGCCCTCGAGCAACGCGAACACGGCGAGGAGCGCGGCGCCCGCCGCGAGCGTCACGACCGTCGTCGGCGAGCCCCACGAGTGCGTGTCGGTGCTCACGATCCCGTAGACGACGAGCGCGAGCCCTCCGGTCACCGCGACCGCGCCGGGAAGATCGAGGCTTCGCGGCGCGTCCTCGCTCCTCGACTCGAGGAGCACGATCGACGCGGCGACGACCAGTGCGACGCCGATCGGCACGTTCACGATGAGCACCCACCGCCAGTCGAGCAGGTCGGTGAGCACCCCGCCCACGAGCACGCCGACCGCTGCGCCGCTCGCAGCCGTCGCGGACCAGGCTCCGAGGGCTCGGCGGCGCTCGTGCGGATCGCGGAACGTGCTCGTGAGCAGCGAGAGCGTCGACGGTGCGAGGATCGCGCCGCCGACGCCCTGGGCCGCGCGGGCGACGATGAGCCAGGTGCCGTTCTGCGCGAGCCCGCCGAGCAGGCTGCAGGTCGTGAAGAGCGCGAGCCCGGCGAGGAAGACGCGCCGGCGACCGAACAGATCGGCAGCGCGGCCGCCGAGCATGAGGAGGCCCGCGAACGTGAGCGTGTAGGCGTTCACGACCCACTGCTGGCCCGTGACCGACAGTCCGAGCCGGTCGCGCATCTGCGGGAGCGCGACGTTCACGATCGACACGTCCAGCACGACCATGAACTGCGCGGCGCAGCAGATCGCCAGCACCGCCCAGCTCCGGCCGTGCTCGCCGTGCTCGCGCGCCGCTCCGGCGGCTGGGGTCGCCGGGCGCTGTTGCGCGATCCGTTCGCGGAGATTTATCTTTGTGTTCATCTTATGAACATGAAGGGATCGGCACGGCCTCACGGTACACGCGATGAACCCGACTGGCAACCGGTCGGCCCACCGCCCGTCTACCCTGACGCGATGGCGACCGACACCTCGACGGTTGTGGCCGCGCCCGTACGGGACCGCGTGGACGTGCTCGTCGCGCGCTGGCGCGCGGCGAACGAGGCGATCGACGTCGAGACGAAGTCCCTCGCGATCCGGCTGAAGCGCGCGTCGCAACACCTCGGCCGGGCGTTCCGCGAGGACCTCGCCGGGCTCGAGATGGAGACCTGGGAGGCCGAGGTCCTGCTCGCCGTCCGCCAGTACGGAGATCGCGGCGTGAGCGCGGGTCGGCTGATGCGCGATGCGCAGGTGACCTCCGGCGCGATCACGAACCGGATCGCGCGCCTCGAGCGGCGGGGCTGGGCGCGCCGAGATGTCGACCCGGTCGACCGCCGCCAGGTGATCGTGTCGCTCACCGACGAGGGCGTGCGCGCCGCGGACCGCGTGATCGCGTCGAAAACCGAGGCCGAGGCGCGCCTGTTCGCCGGTCTCGACTCCGCGACGCGCGCGCGGATGGCGGCCGACCTGCGGACCCTCCTGCTCACGCTCGAGGGGCCCGCCCGCGGCGAGGAGGACCTCACATGACCGCCCCCGCTCCCGACGAGCTGGCGGCCGACATCTCGAGCGTCGTGGACGCGCACCGCACGCTCGCGGCGTCGCTCGACAGCCTCGACGACGCGACCGCGCGCCGGGCCTCCCGCCTCCCGGGATGGAGCGTCGGGCACGTGCTCACCCACCTCGCGCGCAACGCGGAGAGCCTCGTCCGGGTGCTCGACGACGCGGCGCACGGGCGGGTCGGCGTCCAGTACCCCGCCGGCTGGGCGAGCCGCGACGCCGACATCGAGGCGGGCTCGGGCCGGAGCGCGGCGGAGCTTCGGCGCGACGTCGCCGCGACGAGCGCGGCGCTGGAGGTGGCGTTGGCCGAGACGTCGCCCGCCGCGTGGGCGTCGGGCCGTGCGATGCGCGCCGACGTCGAGGTGCCGCTCTCGCTCCTGCCGCTCCGCCGCCTGCAGGAGGTCGAGATCCACCGCGTCGACCTCGGCCTCGGCTACGAGCCCGCCGACTGGGACGACCGCTTCGTCGAGCGCCAGCTCGGGCTGCTCCTCCCGTCGCTCGAGGACCGGCTGCCGCCCGAGGTCGCGGTCGAGCTCGCGATCGACGACCGGCCGCCCGAGCGCTTCGGCTCCGGACCGCGGCCGACGAGCGTGCGCCGGTCCGGTCGAGCGGTGCTGCACTGGCTCGTCGGGCGGTCGGACGACCCGATGCTGCCCAGTCTCGCCGGCTGGTGACCGCGGCCGGGCGCCCACCGGCCGTCTCGACAGCTCGCCCGCGGGTGCCGCGCACGGTGCGCGGCAGGGCGCCGGCCAGGGAGCGCCTGCGCCGTGCGTCTACTATCCGGGTGTGACCGGGTGCGGACGTGCGGCGCGCTGGCGCGCCGGCCGCCGCACGCACGCGACCGGGTAGGGCGGGTCCCGTGCACATCTCGGCCAAGGCCGACTACGCGGTCCGGGCGCTCGTCGCGCTCGCGGCGAGCGACGGGCAACCCGTGGCCGGGGCGGCGCTCGCGAGCGGGCAGGGCCTCCCTGCGAAGTTCCTCGAGGGGATCCTCGCCGAGCTGAGGCGGGCGGGCATGGTCGTGAGCCAGCGCGGCGCGGAGGGCGGCTACCGACTCGCCCGCCCCGCGGCCAGCATCTCGCTCGCGGAGGTCTTCCGCGCCATCGACGGGCCGCTCGCGGAGGTCCGTGGCGCGCGTCCGGAGACGACTGCCTACGAGGGCCCGAACGCGCGTCTCCAAGACGTCTGGATCGCGGTGCGCGCGAGCCTGAGGTCCGTGCTCGAGCGCACGACGCTCGCCGACGTCGCGAGCGGCCAGCTCCCCGCGCACGTCCGCCGCCTCGCCGCCGACCCGGACGCCTGGCGCTCGCGCTGATCCGACCCCCGACCCCGGCCGCGCGACGTCGCGCCACGGGGTCAGGGGTCGCGGGTGCCGCGCACACGGGTCCGGCCGCGGTCGAGCTCGACAACGACGTCCGCGTGGCGCCGCGCCTCGGGATCGTGGCTCACGACGAGCACGCTCCGGGCGCCCGCCGGACCGACCAGTCGCTCGAGGACGAGCGTGCCACCCTCCGGGTCGAGATGCGCGGTCGGCTCGTCGAGCACGAGGACGTCCGGGTCGCCGAGCAGCGCGCGGGCGAGCGCGAGACGCTGACGCTCGCCCGAGCTGAGCGGCCGCTCGCCGGAGCCGACGCTGGTCTCGAGTCCGTCGTCGAGCGACGCGAGCCACGGCCCGAGCCCGACCTCGCGCAGCGCGCGCCTGCACCGATCGTCGCTCGCCGTGGGGTCCGCGACGCGCAGGTTGGCGCCGAGGCTCCCGCGGAACACGTGCGCGTCCTCCGGCACCCAGCCGATCCGGTCGCGCAGGTCCGGGCGCGCGATCGCCGCGAGGTCGACGTCGCCGAGCGTCGCGCGCCCCGACGAGCACTCGAGGAAGTGCACGAGCGTGAGTACCGCGGTGGTCTTGCCCGCGCCGCTCGGCCCGACGAGCGCGACCCGTCGCCCGGGCTCGACGGCCACGGACACCCCGTCGAGCACGGTTCCGCCTCCCCGTGCGACCACGGCGTCGACGAGCGCGAGCGGTGCTGGGCGACCGGGCGGCGCCGCGGGGAGCACCGGCTCGGGAGCGGGCGGCTCGAGCTCGGACAGCGCGGCGATGCGGCGGGCGCCCGCGTCGCCCGCGGCCATCGATGCGAGCGCGTCGGCGAGCGGCGTGCAGGACTCGAGCGTCGCGAGCGCGGCGAAGACGAGCACCGCGAGCGCGACCGCTGACAGTCGGCGAGTGTCGTAGGCCGCGAAGCCGGACGCGACGACCCCGACGAGCGACGCGGCCGCGAGCACGACCCCGGCGCCCCGCCGCGCCCCCGCGAACATCGCGCCTTGCGCCGCCGCGAACCCCGCCCGGGACTGCGCGGCGGCGACCGCTCCGACGACGAGGTCCGTCCTGCCGTGTGCGACGAGCTCGGGCGCGGAGCGGACCGCGGCGACCACGACGTCGGCGACCTGCGCCCGCGCGTCCGCCTCCCGTTCGACGCTCGCGCGGCCGAGGTGCGCGAGGAGCGCTGACGACGCGCCCGTCGCGACCATGCCGACCGCGAGGATGGCTCCCGACCGCAGGTCGAGCGCGCAGGCGAGCGCGACACCGAGCACGGCGGTCACCGACACGTCGACGGCCGCGGTCACGCCCCGCGCGAGCGCCTCGCCGACGTCGTCCGCGTCGGCGACGAACGCGCTCAGCAGCGCTCCCGAGCGGCGCGACGGGAGCCCGCCGGGAACGAGCGGCTCGAGCCGGTCGTAGAGGCGCAGTCGCAGGCGCGCGAGCACGTCGAGCGAGAGGTCGTGCACCGCGAGCCGCTCGCCGTACCGGGCGAGGCCGCGCGACAGGGCGAACGCCTGCACCGCCGCGATCGCGACACTGAGCGCGAGCACGGGTGGGCGCGACGAGGCCGTGGTGATCAGCCACGCCGACGTCGCGAGCAGGCCGATGTTGCTCGCCGCAGCCGCCGCGCCCGTGGCGAACGTCCCGGCGAGGCGGCGCGGGCCGACCGGGGCGACGTCCCGCACGAGTCCGATCATCCTGTCGGCGGAGCGCGCCGGCCGAGCTCCGCCGCTCCGCGGCGCGCTCACGACGGCGTCGTGCGCGCGAGCGCGCGGTCGCCGGGCTCCGCCAGGTCGGCGACGACCCCTCCCCGCTCGATCCGGACCACGCGGTCGGCGATCTCGAGGAGCGCGGGGCGGTGGGTGACGACGAGCGCGCTCCGCCCGTCGAGCCGTCGCCCGATCGCGGCGACGATCGTCGCCTCGGTCTCGCCGTCGAGATGTGCCGTCGGCTCGTCGAGGACGTAGAGCGACGCGTCACGCAGCAGAGCGCGGGCGAGCGCGACCCGCTGCCGCTCGCCCGCGCTGAGCGCCCACCCGCCCTCGCCGACCGGCGTCGCGAGGCCGTCGGGCAGGCGGGCGACGAGCCGCTCGAGGCATGTGTCGCCCACGACGTGCGCGAGGTCGCGAGGCGAGGCGGACGGGGCCGCGAGCCGCAGGTTCTCCTCGAGGGTCGCCGGGAGGATCGTCGGCCGGTCGGGCAGGTACGCGCAGCGGAGCCGCCATGCGTCTCGGTCGATCACCGAGAGCTCGACGCCGTCGAGCGACACGCTCCCCGAGCTCGGCGTGACGAGACCGAGCACGACGGCGAGCGCGGTCGACTTCCCCGCGCCGTTCGGCCCGACGAGCGCGACGATCTCGCCCGCGGCGACCTCGAGCGAGACACCGTCGAGCACGGCGGGCTCCGCACGCCGGGTGGGGTCGCGCACCTCGACGGACCGGAGGACGACGTGGGGTGGAACCGGCCGGCCCACCGGGCGCGGAACGTCGATCCGGCGTGCGCTCGGCGGGGCGGCGCCGGCGAGGATGTCGAGCGCGCGGGTCGCGGCGGCGAGACCCTCGGCGCTCTCGTGGAACTCGGCCGACGCACGCCGGAGCGGGACGAACACCTCGGGAGTCACGACGAGCGCGGCGAGACCGGGCGCGAGCTGCATCGCGCCGTAGACGAGCCGGATGCCGATCGGCACCGCGACGAGCGCGGTCGACACCGAGGCGAGCGTGTCGAGCACGAGCGCGGACACGAACGCGACCTTGAGCGTCGCGAGGCTCGACCGCCGCAGTCGCTCGCCGAGCTCCTCGACGCGCACCCGCTCGCGCTGCGTGCGCCCGTAGGCGCGCAGCACGGGCAGCCCTGCGAACAGGTCGACGAGATGGTCGCCGAGCGTCACGACCTCCGCCCACCTCGCGCGCGCCCGCTCGCCGGTCGATTTCCCGACGAGTGCGCCGAACACCGGGAAGAGCACGAGCGCGACGAGCACGACGACGGCCGACAGCCAGTCCTCGTAGGCGATGACCGCCACGAGCACGAACGGCGCCGCGCCCGCGAGGACGAGGTCCGGCAGGCTGCGGCCGACGTAGACGTCGAGCGCGTCGAGGCCGCGGCCGGCGATCGTGGCGAGCTCGCCCGCGCCGGGACCCCCGACGACGAGCGTCCGCGCGACCAGCGCGACGCGAAGCCCCGTCTTCACACGGGTCGCCGCGCGCTGTGCGACGACCTCCGACGCGAGACCGCACGCGCCGCGCACGGTCGCAGCGACGGCGACGCCGGCGAGCATCGCGACGCGTGACTCGCCGGGTGGAGCGCCCGGGAAGGCGCTCGCGACGAGGCGTGCGAGCAAGACGGCCTGGGCCGCGATGCTCGCGGTCGCGACGAGACCGAGCGCGACCGACGCGCCGAGCGCGAACCGCGCGGGCCTCAGGTACGGGAGCAGGCGCCGGTCGAACGGCGCGCGGGCCGTGCGCGTCGTGCGCCCGTGCGCCTCGCTCATGGGCCGGGATCACCTCGCGCGGCGATCGGCCCGGGGACGACGCGCAGCCGCGGCGTCGGGACCGGTCCCCCGTCCGGCGGCGGTTGGCTCCCGTCGCCCGCGGGCGGCCGGACGAGCCGCTGGCGGAAGACCCAGTAGGTCCATCCCTGGTAGGCGAGGACGAGCGGCGTGAAGATCGCGGCGACGACGCTCATCACGACGAGCGTAAGGTGCCCCGCCGCGGCGCTCTCGATCGTGATGCCATGGGCCGCGACCCCGCTCGAGGCGAGGACGGCGGGGAACAGCCGGGCGAACGCGGCACCCGTCACGAGGAGGATCGCGAGGCCGTTTGCCGCGAACGCGAGCCCCGCGCGCGACCTGGCCGTGAACAGACCGGTCGCGACGACGAAGAGCACACCGAGCAGCGCGAGCACGACGGGGACCACGGCAGGGAGCGAGCCCGCGATCGCGGGGCGCCCGGCCTGCACGAGCCAGCCGAGGAGCCCGACGAGCAGCACGACGGTCGACGGCGCGAGCACGCGCACGAGGCGGCTCGCGCGCCGGGCGACGCCGCCCGACGTCTTCAATGCGAGGAACACCGAGCCGTGCAACGAAAAGAGCGCGAGGCTCGCGAGCCCCCCGAGGAGAGCCACCGGGTGGAGCAGCCCGAGCAGCCCGCCCCGGTAGGTGCCGCCGGGGCCGAGCGGCAGGCCGTGGACGAGGTCCGTGAACGCCGCGCCCCAGACGATCGCGGGCACGAGGCTCCCGAGGAAGTTCGCCCAGTCCCAGAACCGCTTCCACGACGCGCGGTCGTCCTTCTCCCTGAACTCGAAGGAGACCCCGCGCGCGATGAGGGCGACGAGAACGACGAAGAGCGCGAGGTAGAAGCCGCTGAAGAGCTGCGCGTACCAGAGCGGGAACGCCGCGAACGTCGCTCCGCCGGCGACGACAAGCCAGACCTCGTTGCCGTCCCAGGTCGGGCCGACCGCGTTCATGCAGATCCTGCGGTCGAGGTCGTCGGCCGCCACGAACGGCGTCACGACCGCCACGCCGAAGTCGAACCCCTCGAGGAAGAAGTAGCCGGCCCAGAGCAGTCCGATGACCGCGAACCACGCGGTGTTCAGGTTCGAGAACTCAACCATCGCAGCGGCTCCTCGACAGATCCGGCACCGGCGTGCGCACCCGGTCGCCGGTCATCAGTAGACGAGCCCGGGGACGGCCGGCGTCTCTCCGTGCTCCGGAACGACGAGGTCACGGCGCGCCGCGCGCACCATGAGGACGGCGTCGACGACCCCGATGGCCGTGTAGAGGCCGACGAAGCCGATGAGGGTCGTCGCGACGTCCGCGGTGCTCACGGTCGGCGACACGCCGTGGAGCGTGCGGAGCAGCCCGTAGACGAGCCAGGGCTGGCGCCCCATCTCGGTGAAGATCCATCCCGAGGCGTTCGCGAGGAACGGCAGCGCCATTCCGGCCATCGCCGCGCGCAGGAACCACGGGCTGTCGCCGAGCCGCTTGCGCCGCGCGAGGAGCACGCCCCACGCGGAGAGCAGGACGAGCAGGATCCCCATCCCGACCATCACGCGGAACGACCAGTAGGTGACCCACAGCACCGGGACGTAGCTCCCGTGCCCGTAGGCCGCGGTCTCGGAAGCCTGGATCTGGTCGATCCCCTGCACGCTGCCGTTCCAGCTGAGGTCCGCCACCAGGCTGAGCACGTGCGGGAGCCGGATCTGGAACACCGGCTTGCCGGACAGGTCGCCGATCGTGAGGATCGAGAAGCTCGCACCGTTCTTCGTCGTGTACAGCGCCTCGGCCGCGGCCATCTTCATGGGCTGCTGGGTCTCCATGAGGCGCGCCTGGAGGTCGCCCGCGACGCTCGTGACGAGCACGCTCACGAGCGTGAACACGGCCGCGAAGCGCGCGGCGCGGCCGAACGCGTCACGCTCGCGCCCCTTCCGGATCTGCCACGCGGCGATGCCGAGCACGAGCGCCCCCGCGGTGACGAACGCGGCGGTCACGGTGTGGACGAACGACGCCCAGAGCGTGGAGTTGCCGAGCACGGCCCAGAAGTCCGTGAGCACGGCCTTCCCGTGCTCCACCTTGTAACCGACCGGGTGCTGCATCCAGGAGTTGGCCGCGAGGATGAAGAAGGCCGAGAGCACGGTTCCGGCGCTCGTGATCCAGATCGTTGCGAGGTGCAGCCGAGGCGAGAGCTTGCCCTTGCCGAACACCCAGAGGCCGACGAAGGTCGATTCGAGGAAGAAGGCGAGCAGGCCCTCGATCGCAAGCGGCGCGCCGAAGATGTTGCCGACGAAGACCGAGTACGAGGACCAGTTCATGCCGAACTGGAACTCGAGCACGATCCCGGTCACGACGCCGACCGCGAGGTTGATGAGGAACAGCCGGCCGAAGAAGGTCGTGAGCCGCTCCCAGGTCTCGTCCTTGCGCCGGTAGGCGAGCGTCTGCATCGACGCGACGACGACCGCGAGGCCGATCGTGACCGGGACGAAGAAGAAGTGGAAGACGGTCGTGAGGCCGAACTGCCACCTCGCGAGGTCGAGCGCGCTCATCGTGCACCAGCCGTGAGATCACGTCGTCGCACCGTCCGCCTCCGTGCTCGCCCGGTCGCGCCCGGCGCGCGCTCTCGCCAATTCTCCGTGCGCCCCGGATCTGCTCCTAGGGGCCAAGGTCACTTCGGTTCAGCGGAAGTCGCGCGAGCGGGCCGGGGCGAGCGCGAGCTCGACGAGGTCGACGCGCTCGGCCACGATGCTCACCGCCTCGGCGACCCGCTCGAGCCGTCCGCGCACGGCGAGCGCCGCCGCCGCGGACAGCACGGCGCGGTACCGTGCCCAGCACCCCGGCGAGCAGATGACGTTCACGACACCGGTCTCGTCCTCGAGGTTCAAGAACACGGTCCCGCCGGCGGTCGACGGGCGCTGGCGGTGCGTCACGATCCCCGCGACCGTGACCCTGCCCTCCCCCGCCCCGGCGACGAGATCCGCCGCCGCGAGCACCCCCGCGCTCGCGAGCGCGTCGCGCAGGTGCGCGAAGGGGTGGTCGCCGCTCGTCACCCCGGTCGCCCAGAGGTCGGCGGCGGCGACCTCGACGGCGCCCATCTCGGGCAACGGTGGCGCCTCGACCCCGACGACGATCCCGGGGAGGCGCGACGCGCCGCCCGCGAGCGCGCCGACCGCCCACAGCGCCTCGCGCCGCCCCGTGCCGTGCGCGGGAGGCGTGCCTCCGTCGAGCGCGGGCAGGCGGGCACACGCACCCGCGGTCGCGAGCGCCTCGAGCTGCGCGCGGCTCGCCCCGCTCCGGCGTGCGAGGTCGTCGAGGCTCGCGTACGGTGCCCCGGACGCGATGCGCCCCGCGAGGTCCGCGCCGATGCCGCGCACCGACGCGAGCCCGAGCCGCACGGCCGCTCCCCCTGCGGGTCGCCCGCGGTGCGCGCCGCTCCGCGGCGGGGTCGCGACGAGGCGCGCGCCGCTCGCGCTCTCGTTCACGTCGGGCCCGAGCACGACGACGCCGTGACGCCGCGCGTCCGCGACGAGGCTCTGGGGGGACCAGAAGCCCATCGGCTGGGAGTCGAGCAGCGCGGCGAGGAACACCGCGGGGTAGTGGCGCTTGAACCACGCCGACGCGTAGACGAGGTAGGCGAACGAGACCGCGTGCGACTCGGGGAAGCCGTAGTTCGCAAATGCGGCGAGCTGGTCGTAGATCGCGTCGGCGACACCGCGCCGCACGCCGCGCTCGGCCATTCCCGCGTAGAGCCGCTCGCGCAGGCGCTCCATCCGGGCGGCCGACCGCTTCGCCCCCATCGCCTGGCGCAGCTGGTCCGCCTCGACCGCGGAGAAGCCGGCGGCGTCGATCGCGATCTGCATGAGCTGCTCCTGGAACAGCGGGACGCCGAGGGTCTTCGCGAGCGCCGGCTCGAGGAGCGGGTGGAGGTAGGAGACCTCCTCCTCGCCGTTGCGGCGGCGGAGGTAGGGGTGGACGGACCCACCCTGGATCGGGCCCGGCCGGATGAGTGCGACCTCGACGACGAGGTCGTAGAAGCAGCTCGGCCGGAGCCGCGGCAACGTCGCCATCTGGGCCCGGCTCTCGACCTGGAACACCCCCATCGAGTCGGCGCGGGCGAGCATCTCGTAGACCGCCGGGTCCTGGGGGATCGTCGCGAGGTCGACCTCCACGCCGTGGCGCGACGCGGCGAAGTCCACCATGCGGTGGAGCGCCTCGAGCATGCCGAGCCCGAGGAGGTCGAACTTCACGAGCCCGACCTCCGCGCAGTCGTCCTTGTCCCACTGGAGCACGGTCCGGTCCTCGCGCCGCGCCCACTCGACCGGGCAGACCGCGATGACCGGCCGGTCGCAGATGACCATCCCTCCGGAATGGATGCCGAGATGGCGGGGGAAGCCCTCGATCTCCGTCGCGAGCCGGAGCACCTCGGCCGGGATGTCGTGGCCCGCCGCCGGGGCGTCACCCCCGCGGGTGCTGCGCTGCCGCCCGGACGGCGCGGACGGCGGGCCGGGCGCCGGGAGCGGCGCACCGAAGTAGCTCCCGACCTGTCGCGACCAGGCGTCGAGCGCTCCCGGCGGGTAGCCGAGCGCTCGGCCGACGTCGCGCACCGCGGAGCGCGCGCGGTACGTGACGACGTTCGCGACCTGGGCGGCGTGCTCGCGCCCGTACCGCTCGTAGACGTAGGCGATCACCTCGTCGCGCCTCGAGGACTCGATGTCGAGGTCGATGTCCGGCGGCCCCTCGCGCGCCGGCGAGAGGAAGCGCTCGAACAGCAGGCCGAGCCCGACGGCGTCCGCGTTCGTCACCCCGAGCGCGTAGCAGACCGCCGAGTTCGCGGCGGAGCCCCGTCCCTGGCAGAAGATGTCCGAGCGCCGGCAGTGCTCGACGATGTCCCAGACGACGAGGAAGTAGCCCGCGAAGCCGAGCTGCTCGATGACCGCGAGCTCCCGGTCCATCTGAGCCCAGGCGCCGCGCACCCGCTCGGCGTCGCGCGTGCCGTAGCGCCGGGCGCCGCCCGACTCGACGATGCGGCGGAGGAAGCTCACCTCGTCCTCCCCCTCCGGCACCGGGTACGGCGGCAGGCCGGGGGCGACGAGGCCGAGGTCGAACGCGCACGCCCTGCCGATCTCGGCCGCCTGCTCGACCGCGCCGGGGTAGCGCCGGAAGCGCCGCGCCTGCTCGGTCCCCGAGCGCAGCGTCGCCGCGGCCCAGGCCGGCAGGTAGCCCTCGACCTCGCCGAGGCTCGTGCGGGCGCGGATCGCCGCGAGCGCCGTCGAGAGCGGATAGCGCGCCGCGGTCGCGTAGTGCGCGTTCGCCGTCGCGACGATCGCGACCCGCGCGCGCGCCGCGATCTCGGCGAGCGCGTCGTTGCGAGCGCCGTCGAGCGGGGAGCCCTGGTCGAACAGCTCGACCGCGACGCCGTCGCGACCGAACGCCTCGACGAGCCGAGCGAGCTCGCGCGCCGCAGCT
>Ga0307373_10002811_pt1 | contig 31076 bp, 33 predicted proteins | sample OX2MG_FD_202534 | JGI IMG/M metagenome (GOLD analysis project Ga0307373, IMG submission 202534) | Soil microbial communities from Risofladan, Vaasa, Finland - OX-2 | ecosystem: Environmental > Terrestrial > Soil > Coastal area > Acid sulfate soil | place: Finland: Risofladan, Vaasa | collected...
GGCCTGACCCGCGATCCATACATGATGACGGGTCCAGCCAACATGTGGGTCAACGCCGGCCGCCAGCAGTTCCATCTTCCGACCAGTAAGCTCCAAGCTTTGCGCGGCCACGTCGGAGTCGTGGTTTCGGATTACGGCGAATTGCCCAAGCGGCTGGCCCGGGTACGGGACACGCTCGCGGGCACCCGATTTGGATTCCTCGAGCGCGACGGTTATGTCGAGGCGACCTGTCCGTGGGGAAATCGCATCCGATGCTTCGCCCCGGGTAAGCGCTTTGGCGTGATGGCAGTCGGAATTCCGTATGTCGAGTTCGACGTGCCGATCGGTACCGCCGCGGGAATCGCCCGCTTCTACTCGGAAATTATATGCGCGCAGGCGGCGCTGCTCGAGGATGCGCACGGACGCTTTGCCTGTATAAGGGCCGGAGCCGGACAGAACCTGTTCTTCCGCGAAACCGATAAGCCCATTGCGGCATACGACCAGCACCACATCGCGGTCTATTTCAACGACTTCTCAGGCCCGCACCGGAAACTCGCCAGCAGGGGTCTAATCACCCAGGAGAGCGATCAGCATCAGTATCGATTCCAGGACCTCGTCGATCCGGATAGCGGAAAGCTGCTCTTCACGATCGAACATGAAGTGCGAAGCATGCGGCATCCGATGTACCTGCGGCCGCTGGTGAATCGTAACTCCTCGCAGAGCATCATGCACTACGCACCCGGAGAAGATGCGCGCAATTGGGCGATGAGATCCGGCTGACCGTCTCGAATGACTCAGTCCGCGAGCGCAATGAAAAGCGAGAGCCGCGCTTCGGCGCCGATCCCGCGCGAAGTGTGCCCCTTGCCGGTGACATCTTCCGCAAGCAGGACGGTTCCAGGTCCCAAGCGCCGCCTCTCGCCATCGCTCGCGACGATCTCTACCGTGCCGGTCACATTCACGACGAACTGGCGGCGCGGTGCGTTGTGCCAATCGATGAAATATTCCCCCGATTGCCGGAACATCACACCTTTCGCCGCAATCATGCCGGAGATGGCGCCAGTGTTGGAAGGCGCCGGCTGCATGGCGATTTCGACATCCTGGAAGTGAGACTCTCCGTCACTGTCCGAGTAAATTCGTGTGTATTTCATGAGCTTCCCTTTTTGGCTTTATAGCGCCGGAATCGTGAGCGTGACAACGTGAACCGATCGCGCTACATCCAGCGACGGAGGTCGCGATGCTCATCGACACTCACTGCCATATCATTTCAGAAGATCAGCGAAGCTACCCGCGCGACACCGGGCCGAAGCCGGCAAACTGGATCCGCGATCTTTCCGCTGACGAATTCCTGAGTCTGATGAACGACGCCGGTGTCGAGCGCGCCGTGCTGGTGCAAGCATTCGGCGCTTACCGATACGACAACCGCTATGCCGCGGACTCCGCGGCGCGTTATCCGGACCGATTTGTTTCGGTATGTATCCTCAATCCGCTCGAGCCGAGCGCTCCTGAGAAGCTCGACTATTGCGTCAAGGTGCAACGGATGCGCGGCCTGCGCGTGGTGACGTGGACCGAGCCTCCGACGCTGCTCGATGACGCTCGCATCATCCCGCTATGGCAACGCGCGGCGGATCTTGGAATTCCGGTCTGCCTGCTGACTACTTTCGATCAGGTACCTCGCTTACGTCGAGTCCTTGAGCGATTTCCGCAGTTGCGCGTGGCGATTGATCACCTTGGGTTGCCGTCCCTGAGCAAAGGGCCCGCGCAGTCGATGGCCGGAGCACTCTTCGAGCTGGCACGGCTTCCCAATCTCTACGGCAAGTTCTCTTCATGGACGATTGAGAGTCTCGCGACCAACGGCGAGAAGACGTGCACAGAATTCTTGCGCCGCCTGATCGATGCCTTCGGGCCTAAGCGTCTGATGTGGGGCTCGAATTTTCCCGCTAGCAATGAGCGAAGCTATCGTGGGTTCGTCGAGCTTGCACAGGAGCGACTCGCGTTCCTTTCCGCCGATGAGCGGCGCTGGCTCTTCAGCGGCACCGCTCTGAGTCTTTGGCCGACGCTCGGCTGAGGCGCCGGCTCCTTGGCGTGCTGCGCGGAGATCAGATCGGCCGATGAACGCCGTTTCGACCCCTTAGTCGTGGCGACTGGTTTGCGAGCCGATTAGTCTGCCGCCCTGCAGGCTTCGCGACCGAACCGCCGAGCCATCTGATTCTTGAGGTCAAAGGCTACGATGAACCCAAGGAGCTGAAGGCCACCGCCGCGCATCTACGAAAACGGGTCAGCTCCAAACACCGGATGGGTCAAAATAGAGAACACCCCAGAATTTACTCAGGAAAGCTGAGTGTCCCCGACGGGATTTGAACCCGTGTTACCGACGTGAAAGGCCGGTGTCCTAGGCCGAGCTAGACGACGGGGACGTGCCACAAAGACAAACGCGCGCCGGGCGCGCGTTCAGACCGCGAAGCGTACCATCGCCAGCGGAATCGGAGCAAGGATGCCAGCGGCGCCCGCGGCTCACTCGAAGCGCAGCACGCCAACGATCTCGCCGACCGAGCGCTTGCCATGCTGCGCCAGGAGCGCGTCCAGCTCGCGATCGATCCGCCCGAGCGCGCCCGCGCCTTCCTTGATCAGCGCCGAGCCGACCTGCACCGCCTTCGCGCCCATCAGATGGGCCAGATACGCGTCACGGCCGGTGTTGATCCCGCCGACCGCGACCACGTCAAGCAGGCCCTCGCTTGCGCGGAAGATCGCGTGTGCATGCGATAGAGCGCGTTCGGGCCCCTTGGCGATTCCGGTTGCGAGATCGATTTCGAGATCTTTCGGCGCATCGTTCTGGCATACCGCGATCGCGACGCCCATCGATTTCAGCACCTGGGCGAGCGCGCGTGCGGAGTAGCCCGCCGCCGGCGGCAGCTTCACGGCGAGCACGCATCCGACCTCGCCGCGCACGCGCCCAATGAGCGCCTTCAGCCGGTCGAGCGACGCAAACGGCGCGATCGAGTTCAACACGTATGGGTCGGCCAGATTGAGCTCTAGGATCGCCGCGCCCGAGCGATCCAGTCGGCGTGCGACCGCGATAAATTCCTCTTCGCTGGCGCCGACGATGCTCGCGATAATCGCCTTGCCGCGTGGCGCGAGCTCACCCGCGAGCGCCGCGAAGTGCTCGACGCCAGCGTTCTTGAGATTATCGGGCGCGTCGAGGCCCGCGAGGTTGCACGACTTGAACACGATCGCGCCGCGATGCACCGCCGCGAGTTCGTAGATCTCGCCGCGTTCGGCCGAGCGCGGGCCAGAAGCGTTCATGATCGAGCTTTGCAGCCCAACTCCGCCCAGACGTATCGAAGTGTGATCCATGAGCCGGTATGTAGCCGCTTGAAAGCGCGCTCGGCAAGCGCCAAGCAATCCACAGATTACACAGATTTCACCGATGAAGAATTTCGGCCGCGATGCCCGCTGGCTCACACACAAAATAATCTGTGCAATCCGTGTAATCTGTGGATTGTTTGGCAAGCGGGCGGACTGTAGTTTCACCACCATGAAGCGGGCCGTAATCATGCGCGCGAGCCTCGAGGCGATTATCGCGCAGGCCGAGCGCGAGTATCCGCACGAATGCTGCGGCTTCATCATCGGCCGCGCCGCGCCGGACCAGGCCGCGGGCGACGAAGTCCGTCCGATCACGAATATCCAGAACCGGATGCATGCGCAGGATCCGGCCGCGTTTGCGCGCGACGCGCGGACCGCGTTCCTGATGGAGCCGAAGGAGCATCTGGCGGTGATGAACGAGATCGATCGGAGAAAGCTGGCCCTGCGCGTCGTCTATCATTCGCATCCCGATCACGACGCGTATTTTTCCGCGACCGATCGCGCGCAGGCCTGCTCGTTCGATCCGGCGGAGCCCGACTATCCGGACACGGCGTACATCGTACTGTCGATCCGGTTGGGCAAGTTCGTGCGCGCCGCCGCGTTCGCCTGGGACGGCACGAACCAAGAATTCGCCGAGACCGCGCTCGAGATTGCATAGGCTTTCTATTGTGCCGGTAGAGAACCGCCGCCCGCGCATGCGCGCGCGATGTCCCTCATGGGAGGCCGCGAAAGGCGTCTTCTTTCGCCGCCGCCTCGAGTGACAGCCCGCGGGTTTCGTCGATCACGATCCCGAACACAATCGCGGCCGGCACGCCGAGCAGCGCGAGCCATCCGGTCACGCCTGAGATTCCGCCCCTCGTGGGCGCGAGGATCGAGATCGTCGCCTCGGCCGCCAGCGCGCCGCCGGCGCCGACCAGCGCGAACCATCCGATCATCGTCGCGCGCAACTCGGTCGGGAAGAGTTCGGTGATCGCGGCGTTGGCGGCGACCGTCAATGCGTTCGCGCAAGCGTTAAGAATCAGGTACGCGAAGCCCAGCCACAGAGCGGGATGCGCGAAATTCAGCGGCGGTCCCCAGAAATAACCGAGCGCGAGAGTCGACACCGCGATCCCCGCCACTACGATTGTCGGCACGCGCCCGAAGCGTTCCGCCGCCCACGCTCCGAGCGGAAAGCCGATCATCCCGAGTCCGCCGCTCAGGATCGTAAGCGTGCTCGCAACCGCCGCCGACAATCCTACCGTCGTGACCGCATGAAAATAGGCCCAGGCGTTCACCCCCTCACCGGAGATCGCCGCGAGCGCCGTGCATACGATCAGCGTCGCCGAGCGCCGGCGATACAGCGGCACGAACACGTCATAGAAGTGCCTGCGCGCGGCGCCGCCCTCGAGCGCGGCGATCTTCCACCGCTCGCTCTCCCCGATTCGCGCCACCATCGGCGCGATCGCGAGGCCGACTCCCGCAATCACCAGAAGCCATCGCCACGAACCACCCGCGCCCACGACGATCGGCATCATAAAGACGCAAAATCCGCTGCCCGCCGCACCCGCGATTCCGGCCCATCCCTGCCCGTCCGCCCGCCGCGCGATCGGCAGCACTTCCGCCAGGATGACAATCGCCGCCGCCGCCGCCGCGCCCAGAAACGCGTTCATCACGATCGCGCACGCGACAAAGATCCACAGCCGGGTCGAAACCGCCGCGCCAAGCGCCGCAAGCGGAATCGCAATCGAAGACCAGATCAGCACGCGCCGGCGCCCAACCCGATCTATCATCCGCGACAGCCCGAGCGAGCCCAGCGCCGCGAGCGCCAGCCACGCGAACACGCGCGCCAGGGCGGATTCGCTGAGCCCGAAGCCTTTCGCGATCCATGGCGACGCGACCACGACAATCGAGCCCGTGTAGCCCTGATAGACGAGCATCGCCATCAGGATCCACACGGTCGAGCGCACGCGGCGGCGGCTCTCGGCGGTATCGTAAAATTCGGGGAGCGGCGCAGCGGATAAAGGCGTGCCCGATTCCACCGGGATAGTCATCTTTGCGATTAGGCCGGGCGATTATGCGCTCAGTTCGAAGACCGGATTGATTGCGGCGACGGCAGCGAACGCCTCGACGGGAGCGCCGGCGCGAATCGGGTAGAAGCGCTGCACCGAAGCGGCGAAGCGATCGAGGAACTCCTTGATGACAGGCGGGCGCTCATCGATCGGCAGCTCGCGCACCTTGTAGGTCCAATTCTTGGCGCCCTTCTTGAGCGTCACGGCGCCCGCCGCGCGCGCGTTGCGGACCCATCCGGTTTCGCCGCGGCTCGCGACCAGATAGCGCCGTCCGTTCATTTCAAGCAGGTTGACCGGAGTCGCATACTCGCGCCCGGTCTTGCGGCCTTTGGTGATGAGCAAATAGTTGTGCTCGAGGCCGATCCCGAGCCGCACCAGAAATCCAAAGCTTTGGTTGAAGATTCGCTCGAGCGATGTTTCCTTCACGAACTTGCCGCGACTTTCAGGCATCAGCGGGAACCTCGGCCCGAGATCATATCCGAGCCTCGCGATCGGCGATAACTCGTGGCGGCTCCGGGGATTTCTCACCATGATGACAGATGCCGGCCGAAAGCGCCATTTTGGTGTGGGTGCGCCTGCTCCACCCGCGATTTGTGTGATTATCGATTTCATCAGGAAAATACGGAAGCGATAGTGATCTAACGATCGGTTCGTTTAAAGGAGGAACCAGGCGGATCTCGGGCACTTGGAATCTCCCCCGGCGGTCTGTAGTTAATTGGCTGGCAAATGACGATGAAGCATCCGCTGACCCTCCTGATCGCCGCCACGCTCGCCGCGGCGATCGCGTCGTGCGCTCCGGTCGCGCAGGATCAGGCACAATCAGCTTACACCAACGGCCGTTACGACGAAGCCGCCTACGATATCCAGGCCGCGCTGGCGCACGATCCCGACAATCCAACCCTGATGCAGCTCGCGGCGCAAATCTTCACCCAGCGCGGGGTCAAGGAGTATCAGGCCGGACAGATGATCGCCGCGGGCGAGGATTTCCAGCGCGCGATCAACTATCAGCCGACCTACGCGATGGCTTACGACTACATGGGGATGCTCTCGTTTCAGCAGCATAACTGGCACGACGCGATCAAATACGGCAGCGCGGGAGCGGGCTACGCCGGAAAGCCGGAACCCGAGTATGTGAAGTCCGCGCGCCGCAATCTTCTAAAAGTGCAGTCCGGCGGTTTCGCTCCATACGTGGGCGCGCGCCGAACTCCCGGCAACTGACTGGCGCCCGCGAAACGCGCAGCCAACTGGATCGAATCACAGGTGAGCGGTGGCTGACGAGAAATCCCAATCCTCTTCCAAGCCATCGGGCGCAGGCGCCGCGGCGCGCGCGCCCGAGCCGAGCCTCGGCCAATTTCTCACCGAGGCGCGCAAGGCCCGCGGCTTCACCGCCGAGCAACTCATCGCCACCACCGGAATTCCGGCGCATTACGTCCGCGCGATCGAAACCGACGACTACGCGATGGTCGCCGACGAGCTGTATCTGCTTCCGTTCCTGCGGCGCTATTCGTCGTATTTGGGCCTCGATCCAGAAGACATCGCCTCGCGCTTCGTGCGCGACGTGCAGCGCGCCGAGAACAACCCTTCGGCCCGCATCGCCGAGCCGATCTCGATGGTTACCAGCACGCGCGAGCGCAAGCCCGCGCGCGGTCGCTCGCTCGCCACCGGATTGCTGCTAGCCGCGATCGCGATCCTTGCCGCCGCGCTTTATCTGCGCCGCGACTCGCTGCTATATGGATTCCACCCGCTGCTGGGCGGCGCCGCCGCCTCTCCCGTCGCATCGCCGACGCCGTCCGCACCGCAGGCGCAGTCGTCGGCCGTGCCCTTCAAGACTGCCATCACGCCCGAATCTCCTGCCGCGCCGCCGCCCATATCGTCGCCCGCCAACTCTGGTAACAGCGTGAATTAGCCGATGCGCAAATCGCTTCGCGGAGATCCTTCGCCTGCGGCTCAGGATGACGGATGAAACCCGCCGACATTCGGACCGCGGCATTTCAATGCAAAATCGAGTTTGCGATCTCCTCGCCGACCAGCTCCTTCGCCTTGTGTACATCGTCGCCCGGATGCACCACCGCGACCACCTTGAGCTCGCTCTGCGATCCTGAAACCGTCGCCCGCGCGATAATCGCGGTGTCGTAAATCTTGCGCGCCGGCAGGTTATCGTAGGTCTCCGGACCCGCGCTCATCGATTGCCGCATCGCTTGGTAGCTGCGAAACGACTGCGTATTCAGGTCTTCCGGAGTCAGATTTTGCCGCCGCGCCTCGACCGCGTACGGATCCGGCACGCTAGCGCCACCGTTTCCGATCGCCGGAACCTGCGCGCCCAGATCGCGCAGCATCCCCGCCACCGACGGATCTCCCGGCGACACATCTTGCAGCGAAACGCCCTCTGAGAGCACTCGAGTCGTGACCGTAACCGTCACCAGGATTGGCGGACCCGCGCGCTTGTGGGCATTCAAGTCGCCGCTGAGCACGTTCTGCACGGTACTATCCGTGCAGATCGCCATCACCGCCGCGCCCGCCGGAATCTCGAGCCGCCCGAGCGTCTTCACCTCGGCCGCTGCGGCGCTCGAGCCCGCCGCCACCGCGACCATCATCGCCAGCATCGCGGCGCCCAGCGTCATGATTCTGGTTCGCATCATCCGCATAGTCGCCTTCGCCGCCGCCCTGCCAAAACGCGCGCCGGGCTGCGCATCGATTAAGGGAGTTTCTGCTAAGGAAGTTTCTGCTCCAGAATTTCCTTGGCGCGAGCCGCCCGCCACGCGACCAGGCGTTCGGCCATCGCGCGGTCCCCAAGCGCGATTATCTGCGCCGCGTACAGTCCCGCGTTTGCCGCCCCCGGTTTGCCGATCGCCATCGTTCCGACCGGAACCCCCTTGGGCATCTGCGCGATCGCCAGCAGCGCATCGATCCCGTTTAGCGCCCAACCCGGCATCGGCACCCCGATCACCGGCAAAATCGTTTTTGCCGCCAGCACTCCGGGCAGGGCCGCCGCGCCGCCCGCCGCGCCGATCAGCACCCGCAGCCCGCGCTCGGCCGCGCGCGCCGCGTACTCCAGCGTCTGGTCGGGGGTGCGATGCGCGGACAGCACGCGAACTTCATGTGGAACTTTAAGTTCCGTCATGACCTCGGCCGCCGCCGCCATGTACTCCCAGTCACTCTTGCTGCCCAGCACCACGCCGACCAGCGGCGACCCTTGCGATGCCATCGCGTCTCCCGCCTCCTCGATCAAGGTCAACTCCCGATGCCGCAAGGCTTGCCGCCCGCCGCGCGCTTGTCAAGTCCGCCTGACTCCAACCCAACCGCGGCCGGACCGCGGCGCCGATTGGACCGCGCGCCGGATTGCGGCACAATCTCCGATCATGCCGACGCCGATCCCCGCCAATCGATGCGCGTTCAGGCTCGGCGAGGCCGCCGCCGCCGTGGGCGCCGTGCTTCGCTCCGCCGATCCTGCCCGCCGCGTCACCAGCGTCAGTATCGATACCCGCACGCTCGATCCCGGCGCGCTCTTCGTCGCGCTGCGCGGCGTTGCCGACGGCCACACGTTTCTCGCGCGTGCCGCCGAGCGCGGCGCCGCGGCCGCAATCGTCGAGCACGGCCGCGCGCTCGCGGGCCTCGATTGCCTCGAGGTCGCCGATCCCCTCGACGCCCTCGGGCGTCTCGCCCGCGCCCATCTCGAACGCGTTCGTGCCACGCGCCGCTTGCGGGTCATCTCGATCGGCGGGGCCGCCGGCAAAACCACCACCAAGGAACTCATCGCCGCCGCCACGCGCGCGATCATTGGGCCGACCCTCCTCACCCCTGGAAATCTCAACAACCTGATCGGCGTACCGATGACGATCTTCATGCTCACCGCGGATCATCGCGCCGCCGTGCTTGAATGCGGCACCAACACCCACGGCGAAATCGCGCGGCTGGGCGCGATCGTCACGCCCGACGCCGCGCTGGTGCTCAATGTCGCGCTCGAACACAGCGCGGGTTTGGGCACTCTCGAGGAAATCGCCGCCGAGGAGGCGGCGATATTCGCGGCCACGCGCCACCGCGCGATCCTTCCGACCGACGCCATGATCCTCTCACGATGGCTTCCAGAGCGCTTACGCACCATTACATTCGGAACCGAGGCCGGCTCCGATCTGCGCGTGGCGGACCGCACGCCACTAACCGCCGGCGACGGTGCGCGGATAACTCTCGCGCTCAAACCCGCCCTGACCGCCGCGGGCGCAAATCCGATCCTGACTTTTGAAACCCGCCTGCTCGGACCCGCCGCCGCGCTTAACTGCGCCGCGGCGCTGGCCGCGGTCACGGCCCTCAGCCCGGCGCCGATAACCACCGCTCAGCTCGCAGCGGTCGGCGCGGTCTTCGCCGCGGCGGCGCCGCTCACGCGCCGAATGGCGCCGGTCGAGATCGGCGGCACGTTACTCCTGGACGACAGCTACAACGCGCAGCCGCCCTCCATGCGCATCGCGATCGCAACCGCACATGAAGTCGCCACCGCGCGCGGCGCACGCCTGATCGTCGTGCTTGGTGACATGCTCGAACTCGGCGCGCTCGCGCCCGCCGCCCACGACGAAGCGGTCCGCCAGGCGCTGGACGCCGATACGGCCATTTTCGTCGCGGTCGGACCGGAAATGAGCGCCGCGCTCGAACGCGCCACGCGCGGCGTCAATGCTCGATGCCGCACTCTGGCCACGCCCGAAAGTCACGCGGCGGCTGAAATGGTATGCGGCCTGGTTCGCCCCGCCGATGTGGTTCTGGTCAAGGGTTCGCTTGCGATGGCGATGGACCGGGTGATCGATCTGCTTCGCGCGAGCCTGCCGCACCACTGACCGCCGGCCCGCCGATCCACAGATCCCGATTCCAGACCCATGACCGCGCCTCGACCTTCTTAAGCGGCCGCCCTGCGAACAGCGCCGCCGGCAGCGCCTCACCCGGTGCCCCAAGCCACCCGGCGTAGGCTTGCCGATCGCCTGAGGCTGGGGCCACGGTACCGTCCACGTCCTGGAAATCGACGATCCGGAAAACCGGCGCGAGTTCCTTCAGGATATTGAAGTTGCCCAAAAGACGCGCGCGCTCCGGCACCGCCCGCGCGATCGCCGTCTGAACAACCGCATGCGCGACCGGTCCCTGTTTGTGGCCGGGAAGGTGATACTGGAGCAATTCGGGCGGTCGGATATAGACATCCGGATATAAGCAGCCGGGCATCAGTACCGCTTATACACCAGCGCGCGCAACTCGCCGGCTCCGTGGGCGGCTGGGGTCCCGCAGGGCCCAATTTGGACAGTGATTCCCGAAGCGACGCGGCCAGTCGCCCAGCCTGAAGTCAACCCGACCACTCCCGTCGCGCCCCTCACGCGACCGCCTTATAGAAGCCACTTCTCTGCGCGAGCCTGCGATATAGAGTGCTCCGGGAGATACCGAGCAGACGTGCCGCCGCAGTGGTGTTTCCGCCCGTCGCGTCGATCGCGTCGAATATCGCATCACGCTCAATCTCGCGTAGGGATCTGACCCCCGACCGTGATTCCGGCGCAGGCTCAATGCTGCGGTCGGCTATCAAGCCAAGCTCCTGGTACGCCCGTCCGCTTCTGATGCACGCAACGCAGAACTTACGAGCACTGAGTAACCGTCCGTCACGCTCCACTAGCACCACCATCGGAGAGTCGGGCGCCGTGTCGTATTCGCAGAGAGGGTTTTCTTTCTGCTGCCTCATTCTAATTATGAAACCCAACTAGAGGCAGTCCGTAGGTCCAGACATCAGCAGGAGGCGTGAACGAAGTCGCTGGAACAGCGCCGGAAACCGTCCCGACGGACGAATTACTGACGAATGTCAGTCCGATAGACTGAGCGCCGGCAAGGACAGCCGTCGCGACGGTGCCGGTAAAACCCAAATAGTACTCGCCCGGGTTGACCGTACATGGCGACGCCGTGCAGCTTGGCGATCCGCTCGATGTGCTGATCGCCGTACAATTAACCCCGGCGGTCGGCAAGCCGTCGAGCACGCCAGTCGAAGTCAGAAGAGCGCCTGCTTTGGTATAGACCGCGATGCTGTAGTGGTCGGTGGTGGTAGTATCAGCCGTCGCGACAAAATAGCAAATATCCGCGGCGCTCACTTGCGCGGGGACAAAGAAACCATAAAGTGCCTCAGAACCGACGCGAGGAAGTACCCCTGCATCGGACCTATTGACCTCATTTGACCATGCCGCGAGCGGCCAACCCGTCGGCGTGCCGCCGCCCGATGCGGTCGCGCCGCCAGCCGGAAACCAACTCGTGCCGTTGTAGGTAACCTGGCAGATCGTTGATGCGCCACCCGCAGTCACCGCCGTTCCGGCCGCGCAAGCGGTCGCGTCCGTGACCGAACACGTCTCGCCATTGACCGGAGACGCGGGCAGCGCGGCAAAGGTGCTCGGCGCTCCGCATTGCCGTCCGCCATTAGCCACCGGCAGGATTCCGGTTACCTGCGTAGTGAGACTCGCCGTTCCGCTGAGGTTTGAGAACCCAGGCTGAGAAAGCGCGGGAACGCCAGCGGTGGAGATTGAGTTGACCCACTGGTTGGTGACGGGCGCGGCGCTCTCAGTGCCGCCGAGCGTGGTGGCCGACGGAGCGGGAAGGTCAGCGCCCACCAAGGCGCGAAAGGCAGGTGCCACGGCCGCACCCGAGGCCGGTCCCGCGAATATATCATTGGCCGCCTCGGTGCCGAGCGTCGCCGCGAGAGTTCCCGACGACGTGATTGGCGATCCCGTGACGAGGAATATAGCCGGCAGGCTCAGTCCGACGCTGGTCACTGTGCCGCTGCCGCTCGGAGCGGCGGTAATCTCGAAGTCACTATTGGTCGTGTTCCACGAGTAGTATTCGGCGGCGATGGTCGGCGCCCCGGCATGGAAAGCATTGGCTAATCCGCCCGGAAGTTGCGCTCCTGTTGCCACGCCAAAGATGTCGGTGAACGCCGGCTGCGCGCCGGTGAGCACGCCACTCGCGCTGATCGAGATCGCGAAATTATGCGCGGCGAGTGAGCTACCACCGAATACGGTCGGAGCCGAGGCGCCATTGCCGAGCACGATGCCGGTCAGCACCGCGCCGCCGAATGCACCCGCGCTGTTATACTGAATTGCGCCGGTCGTCCCGCCAGGCGAGCTTCCGCTGCCCCCGCATGCGGCGCCGGTCGAGTTGAGCAAGCCGCCGCTGAATGTCGCACACCCATTGGCGATCGTTCCAGCCGCCGCGGCTGCGGGCGGATAATTCTGAGCGAACACGGTTCCGCTGAACAGAATCGCCAGCAAAATAGTGAGCAGTAATTTCTTCATGTTATTGTCCAATCGCCGCCACGTTGCAGGTCTCCGCCGTCATGCTCGCGTTGGCGGGGAGCGTCAGCACCGTCGCCGTCGAAGATGGATTGTACGTCCCGCAACTTGCCAGCAAGTTCGGCGCCGCGCTAAACGCGACCGGGAACGTGTAGGTCTGCGCCGTGCCCGTCTGCGCGTAGCCGTTCAAATAGACCGTCGCGATTTTGAGCGTCCCTTGCATGGACATCGAGGCGATCGCAGTGCCGGAGGTTCCGGTGATTGTCTGCGTGGTGGGCGTCAGATTGAGCGGAGTCGCGTTGAGCGACAAGCCGACTTCACCATTAAATATGTCGCCGGTGGCATAGTTAGTATCGGTGGTTGCGTTGAATATCGTCTCGCCAAGAGAGACGAAAGAAGGAACAGCTTGAACGCCATTGCCATCCGTAATCGGCAGCCCGTTCGGTGGCTCAAAGGAAGCCGGGAGGGAGGACGGGTATATCTCGCCATACGTATTGTTGATGAAGATCGACCGGCGATATGCAGGAAATCCCGGAGTTTCGGAAGGAGTGCCAATCAGGCATGGCAGAGCCACGTTTGTGCAGCTAATTAAGTTATTGATAAATGTGTTCGCACCCAGTGCATAGACGCCATAGCCATTCGGCCCAGGCGTTGAGACAATCTGAGAGCCTTCAATACGAAGCTGCTGGATCGCACCGCCACCTATTCCGTCGTAGAGCCAATACGCAGGCTCGCCATCGCTGAAATCGCCCAGCATGTTCCACTGCTTGATGTAGCCATTGGTGCGATGGTAGATATATTTATCGCTGGTGTCGTTGTTCTTCTCCGTGATGGTGCCTGCGTTTTCTTCCTGTATGCCGATATTAAAGGTGCCGATCTCATTGTCGTCAATTTCAGTGTTGTCGGTCTGGTACCCCGCCGCGACTTCCACTCCGATATAGCCAAACATGGGCGACGTGTAATTGTGGTCGATCGCCACAAACTCGTTCTCGCCGCCGGTGCTATTCGCGCCGATCGTCGCGAACGCTCCTCCGTAAGCGTTTGGCCCCAGTCCCACCTTGATGCGCCGGACAGCGTTTGCTTTGGATCGTTGAAGGCCCCCGGTCACCCACGGGTCGGCATCGATATAGGCGATGATTCCGGGCGTGCTCCCAGTCCCGATCCCCATATCGTGAATCTCGTCACCCGGTGCCCAGTTCATATAGAACATCGGGCGTCCCGCGCTGCCAATATAGTTAAGCGCCGTAGCCGTGGTGCTGGAACCCCACCAGCCAACGCGATTCCCGCCGAGGTGCACATTATAAGCGTTGAAGAAGCTTAACTGAGAAACGTTATAGACGGCTCCCCCGCTGGGCCACAGCACGTCACCACCGCCAGCCGCGACGGCCCCAATCGCGGCATTTCCTATCGGTGCGTTGTCCGGGATCGCGGTAAAAGTTCCGCTCACGCCTGGCGCGGTAGCGAGGGTTAATGTGCTCCCCGATACGGCGGTGATCTTCGTGCTCAAATCCTGATGAGCGCCGGTCCCCTCCACGGTGGTTGAGATCGCCGAGCCATACGTGATGTCCGAACCGAAGTGATTGCCGAAGTCCCAAAAGTCGCAGGCCCCCGCTTCAAAACGCGCAGGAACGACGGCCCAAATCGAGGTCGGCGTGCAGGATGCCCCCGTACATCCCAGCACGATGTAACCGGGCGCGTTGGCCTCGCAGGTCCATTTCCAATCGATGCCGTTGGCAACTGAAAGGGTTGCGGGTCCATTCGCCACCGTGACAGCAGTGGGTGCGGGCGACCAGCCACCGTTCGCATCGACCGCCATAACGGTCACGCTATAGGAAGTCGTGCAACTCGCGTTCGAGGAATCAACGTTGCAATTACCCGAAATCAGCTCAGCGGTTGGGTGCGGATTAAGAGCATAGCCGTAAGTGCTCCCCGTCAGGCCCGCAGGCGCGGTCACGCTGGCGGTTGGGCCTGCGTGCGGCAGCATCACGCCACCGCCAACCTGAAACGGCCCGATTGCCCCGAGCGCGATCGAGGTGCTCCCTGAAGTAGTAGTCGCCGTCTCAGTCGAGACAGAGGTCGAGAGTTTTCCATAGTCCGCGACATTTACCTGGCCGTTGACGTTGAAGTTGTTGAGCGAGTCCGCGCCGGTGCTTCCCGCCGCGGTGTTTGTCCCGCTCGTCACAACCGGCGTCTTGCCGCTGAGCACGGTCTGGACGGTATTCGCTCCTGTCGTGCCACTCACGTCGCCGGACATCGGCAGACTGCCACTGCCCCCCGCGGCGGCGCAGCTCCAGGCCCTATTCTGCCCGAACGCCCAGGCGCCTGAACCTCCGCTCGCGCATGGGGCCGTCTTCTGGCAGTCCGTGCAATAGAAGAGTGTTCCATCCTGCTCGGCCGGCAGAGTCGCGAAACTGAGGCTCACGATCGCGGGCGAGATCGGTTGCGCCCCGGAGAACCGATTATTGATCGCCTGGCGAAACAGAAGCCCCGCGTTGGTTCCCGTGTAGTTGGGTATGGGTTGATAAGCTCCCGGCGGCGGAAGATTCGACGACTGCGCCCGAGCCGTCGCAGCCAACGCGATAAACGTCACCGACACCGCGATTATCATCGCCACGGTCGATGACCAGTTCCTTATGCCCGGTATCCTATTCATGCTCATCCTCATTGACTCAAAACCCAATCGCCAGCCACGAAAAGCCGTTACTGCGTTCACCCGCGAAGCCCGTCAAGCCTCCGGGCACGTCGAGCACGAACGTCGCACCAGTGCGGCCATAGGTAGTCACGCTGGCCGCGGTATTGAGTCCGCTGGTGCTCGCATAGACGTTGGTTGCGAGCGGCGGGACCAAAATCGCATTGGGAAACGTGATCGGCCAGTTCACAGTGAAGGTCTCATCATTTGGTATCTTCTGATCGCTCAGGGGATAATAGCCCCATTGAATGATTGCAGCCACGGAGCCGCGGTTTATATCGCTAATCGGAATCGTCAGATATCCATTCGTCTGCAACGACCCCGTGAAACCGGCCATGAACGACTGCAAAACCCCAAGATTGGCGATATTCGTATTCTGCCGCCCGTAGAGAAACGCGGTGCGGTTCGCGAGCTGCTGATGCGGTTGATTGCTGAGGCCAATACCGCCGAAGCTCGCACCCGCTGCGGCGCCCTCGACCGCGTCGGTCGCCTGAACTTCGTATATCTCATTTGCACTAAACTCCGGACTGTCTATTAATGTGGCCATCGTTCCGTTACCTCAGAACGTGAGCGTCCAGGTTCCAGCCAGCGACATGTTGGCGGCAAACACGATTGGGGTTAGCGTTTTCCGCGCCAACATCGGCGTCGGCGCGTTCCCGCCCGGCACTCCAATACCGGTGTGATTAGCGAACAGTGCTATCTCCTGAATAGTCATGCCTTGCGCGCCCGTGTCGGCGGTAGTAAGGCTCCAGTTGAAGGTCACGCTCCCATTGCCATCTTCGGCGTGGGCATCGATCGGCTTGTAGTAAGCGGGCGCGGTCAGACCCAGATCGCTGACTGTCGGCGCGTTCGCTCCCGACCCGAAGCCCACCACGGAGCAGAACTCACCGATGGTATCGCCACCCAGCAGCGCCGCCAACGCGGGCAATCCGGCGTTGACGAACAGGTTGCATCCGCTTTCCCGATAAATCAATTCGCCCCGCTCGAACAGCCGGACTGTCACAATTCCAACTGGTCTCGTCATTTCAGCCTCCTTCGAGGACGGGCGCGCCGTTTACGATCAGCGCGCGATCCGCAACCACTGGTTCGCCCACGCCATAGGTTATTCCGCTATGCACGTAGTGTCCGTTGTACACCGGCGCGATAGGCCCGTAGCTATCCGTCAACGGCGCCGCGGTAATCGCCAGCGCCAGTTGCGAGTCCGACGGCTCCGGCGCCGTGTCGATCTGGTACTCCGCGATTCCGCCCAGCGTGATTCGATCCGCAGGCGCCGGCGCCGCGTCCTGCACCGGCTGCGTGACAAACCACAGCGAGTCCAGCCACGCCCGCGCCGGCTGAAAGAACTCGATCGCCGAAATAGCGGTCTGAACAGCGCCGTTCGGAATCCCAGCCCCCTCCGCCAGATTGATCAACACTCGAAAAACCGCCCACCCCTGATCGGCCGGATATGCGCTTCCACCCCAACTCGCCTCACCCTCCATTATCGTCACGGCGCTCCACCCGAGCGACGCCAGTGAGCGCTTGATCGCGCTCGGAGTACCGCGCGTGCGATGGAGCGCGATCGCAAGCTTCAGAAGCTCGCGCGCGGTGCTGTCGCTGGGAGACGAATCGGCCGCGAGCGAATCGACGCCGGCCAGCGTGTCAATATCCGTTAGGGTATCGATATCCGTTAGCGTATCGATACTTAGTGCCGATGGGGCGGCGAGCCGCCACAGCGGCGACAGAATATCGAACTGCCACGCCAGGAACACCAGCGCGCCCGCCGCCACCGAGTCGATCCGGTAAATCAACAGTGGCGTGAGGTCGAGCGCCGACAGTCGATCCACCAGCGTGAGCAGCGCCTGCGTGCGGGAGTCGTTTATCGATGGGGATGGAGTCAGTTCAGCCATCGTCTGTCATGCATCCTGCCCGGAGGTTCGCGGTGCGTCCGGTCGCATTTAGCTATGCTCGCCGCTCACCGCCTGAGTCAGTGAAATGGCGGTGCAGTTCGCCCACTGGCCCGGCATCAACTGAGTATAAGCTGGCGCACTCAGCACAATCTCATACACCCCGGTCACGGATAACGCCGCGATCACCTGGCTCGGGACGATATCGCGCTGAATCTTCGCCGCCAGTTCGACCGCATACTGCGCCGCCGCGGCGCTGGCCGCCGCCATGGTGGCCACCGGGTCGGCATCCGAATACATCGTGACCGTCGCCGTGATTTGGTAGTCAACCTCGGTGACGGCCAGCACGTTCACCGTGTCGGTCAAGGGGCGCACCGAATCACCGCTCAGCGCGGCCAGCACCCGTGCGAGCAGCGCGGCGCCCGCGATACCCACGCCGTTAGGCGCGCTTTGCGGCTGTACGGTCACTGGCCCCGTGAGGACGTATGCGTCGATTTGACCAGGCGCGGGACTGACTATCTGGACATCGGCAATTGACGGATCCACGCCGAGGGCGAAAAATCGATATGCTCCGGCCGGGCCGGCCACGCTGAACTGATTTGGCGCTGCCTGAATCCGGGCGCGCAGATGATCGTCTGTCTCAGGCGCCGATCCTCCCGCGGTGATCGTAGTGTTCGCGACGCTGGCGATAATCGCGCTTGGAGTTAGTAGTGTGTCAACCTGCCCCACCAGGTAGCCGTTCGCACCAGCACCGGACTGGACGGCAACAGCGCTTACGGCGCCGCTCAGCGCGCCGGCCGGAATTACCAGCGCCGCCGAGGTCGCGAACGAGTACTGGCCGTCGCTCGTGCCGGCCTGCGTACCCTGGGGAATTGTGATGGCAACGGTCAGAGCACTCGCCAGGGTGAATTCCAGGACGGTCGCGGCGCCTTGCGCGGCCAGCCGGGTTACGCCAACCAGTTGCCCTAGGTAGTCAAGCATCGGAAAGATCGCGAACGCGAGCAGATTCTGCTGGGCCGCGTATTGAATCGCGTTGCGGATCAGCGCTTCGCGGTACGCATAGAGATTAATCAGCAGCCGCTCGACCTGCGCGGGTTGCAGGGTGCGCCCGGCGGCGGTTTCAAAGGCCGCAATCATATCGGCCAGGATCAGGTTCGGATCGAGCCCGTCGGCATCATCGACGAATACCGGGGGCGGAAGCGACGGAATTCCTGCTGCCATTGATTCATCCTTCTGTAATCACTCGGGACCGGTCCAGCCGCATCCTCACTGTGCCGCCGCTCCCAGCGTCACAGTAGTGGTCGAGTTCGGCCCCGCGCCCGCGGGCCCGGACAGTTTTAGCTGCCAGGTCACGCTCACATTTAGATGCGCCCCGGATTGCGTCGTGGTATCCAGTACCGGGACGGCGGCGACGCTCAGCAGGGTGATTCGCGGCTCCCAGAGCGTTAGCGCGGCCTTCAGTTCACGCACGATCGCGGGCAACGCTTCGGAGATCGGATGGTCCAGGTAACGCCAGATATCGCAGCCGAAAGTCGGGCGCAACGGGTCGCTGCCGGTCGGCGTGGTCAGGATGATCGCGACGCACTGGTCAACGTCCGCCACGCCCTGCACGACCTGCCCGATCGCGCCGAGCTTGAGCGACCAGTCCGCCGACGTGATATCGGCAAGAGTCACGGCGCCGGCGCTCACGTCACTGCGCCTCCACGATCAGGCTCGCGCTGGTGATTGATCCGATTCCGGCCGGGCAGGTCACCTGGTCCCCCAGGCGCGCGACCCCCTTGAGCTGCCCGGCGCCGAGCCGAATCTGCGCGGCCGAGATCACCTGCGCGTTGCCAAGCGAGTCGATAGCTATCGATGCGGCGCCTGCGCTGAGCGTCAGCGTCGCGCCCGACGGCAGAGCCACCGCAAGCGCGTGCGCGCCGCCATCGTATTTTATCGACGCTCCGTCGGCGAACCCCAACTCGAGAACGTGCGCGCCGCCGTCGTATTTCATCGCCGCGCCGTCGGAAAACCCCAGCTCGAGCACGTGCGCACTCCGATCGTACTCGAACGCGGCGCCGTCGCTGAAACCCAGATGCCATTTGTCGATGCTCGCAACCGGCGCCGTGTCGGCCGACGAATAGATCGCGCCGAGCACCGCGCCCGCCTCATCATGCGCATCCATCAGGCACACCACCTGCTCGCCAAGATCGGGAATCCAATAAGCCTTGTCGTTCTGGCTCTTCGGCACCACTATCGGCAGCCACCAACTCCGCAACTGATCGTAATCCGCGAAGACGACCCGCACCCGCGCGCGCGCCGCATCCTGCTCCTGCACGATTCCGACCCGGAACATGCCCGGCGCCGTTGAATGGTTGATTTCGTGCTCACTCATCTGGAATCCTCACGCGCTGCGGCGCGTCTCCAATTCGGTCGTATAGCCACCCGCCCGGCTCACGCGATGACGCGCCGTCTCGATCAAGTAGAGCCCGTCGAACGTGCCCCATCCCGATAGCCACACGTTGCTCCCTGCCACCAACGCGGGATTGCCTGGACTGAGCAGGCGCGCACAGATGAAGAATCTATTGTAGCGATGAAGTCCCGCCGCGGCGCGCAGGCCCGCCTGCGTCGCATTCTCGCATCGCGCGATAATCTTCAGCGTGTCGCCGGACGGCATCGCCGGTACGGCGCTCGTACTCTGTGCGATAAGCTGCTTTGCGCTCGGATTGAAATACGCCGCCGACGCCAACGAATAGACTCGGTGCGTGCGGTTCCGGAATTCAAAGCGCTCCACCGCAGTCCGCACGATGGTTGCCACCGCGGGCCCGCCCTCGAGCGCGGTGCGCGAGTAAAACACCATCTGTCCGCCGCGCACCGTGAAGTCGTAGTCGAACTCGGTCGCGAGCCGCGCAAGAAACGCGAGGTCCGATTCATCGCGCTGCGTCACCCGCCCAAACCTCACATCCACCAGGCCGGGCGCACTCACCAATGCCATTCCATACTTACCCGCGATTGTCCCAGCGATCCCGAGTAGCGTCTGCCCTTCGTATGCGGCGCTCGTGCGGGTTCTCATCGCGGGTGTGATATATGCCGCCAGGCAGCGCAGCCGAAACACGTCCGGCGGTCCCTGGAGTTCAAGATCGTCGACTTGAAAGGCGCCGCACTCCAGCAACTGTCCGCCGCGATATCCAATCGATACATCGAGATTGTCACCCAGCGCCGGATACCAGGGTCCCTGCCAGCGTTGCATGTGGTCTTCGACCTCGACACACAGTTCACCAGATGCGCCGCCGAGCCGGTCTATGTATGTAATCACTCGAACCATCGGCGCTATATCACCCGAGATGTTCACGCCCGCGTAAACAAGTATCCACTGTGGCGTTAGTACTGATAGTGCCGCTGCCGCGCTCATGATTGACTACTCATTGTGACCGGCGCTGGTGCGCTTTTCCACGGCGGAAGGTCGATGAGTACCGGCGGACTCGCGCTAAGCACCGGCACATGGATCAGCATTCCAGCCTCGAATACCGGCTCGATTGGAACCAAGGGATTCGCCATGATAATCGGATTGAACCGCGTCGCATCGCCGTAGTAGTTCCACGCCAGCAAGTCCCAGCGTTCTCCGGCACGGGTGAGATGGGCGATATACTGCATCGCCGTCACCGGGCCGCGCTGCGCGTGATCGCGGCGGTCGCCACGTCGCCGGGCTGCAGAATCGCGGTGGGCGGCGCCGACGGCGCGGGATTGCCAAGCAATGCGCTCAGACCCGCCGGCGCAAGCGGCGTGGGTGGCGCGCTCGTGTTACTCGAACCGGAGATTAGGCCAAGCGGCACGAACCTCGGCATCATCGGCGCACCAGGGTCGAGGATCGAATCAAGCGCCCATTCCTTTAGCCCAAGCCGCAGACGCAGGGCGATCGGAGCGCCGCCCGCGTCCAACTGTGTCGCTCGCGTTGCGATCGATTCAATTACGAAGAACCCGCGAAAGACTCCATTGCCGAACACTAGCGGCATGGCCTGATGGGTCTCCGCAGCCATTCGCAAGGCCAGCGCCTGAAGCTCCGGGTTGGTAAACGAGGCGTGCAGCAGTAGCTCGAACGACAGCAGCTCGAGGCCATCGCCGGTCCATTGCAGGCGCGGCTGGGCGTCGATAACCGGCTGCTCGGCATACACGTAACGCCGCTCGGACTCGAGTCCCTCGGGCGAGCCGATTACTTCAAACCTTATGAGACCGAGCTCAGCGAACATCGCGGTTCCTCCGATTAGTTACACTTTAGAAGCGCGGCGCTATCGGCAGCGGCTCAGCCGAGCCGCGCCGCGGCGCCGCCGGCCCCGCTCTCGCGCCGAAGTGAGGTTGCGGCTTCGACCCGCATCGGACGCCCCGCCAGCTCAGCGCCGTTGAGATCCGCGACCGCAGCCGCGGCGTCCTCGGCACGCGCCATCTCCACGAAGCCAAATCCCCGCGAGCGCCCATCAAAGCGGTCACGCACCACTTCCGCGCGCTCGACCTCACCCACGCCGGCAAAGGCGTCGCGCAGCTCCTCGTCGCTCAGCCGGAAACTCAGGTTGCCAATAAACAATCGCGCACTCATCGTAGCTCCGTCTCTAGTCGGTTTCGGGCGTTACACGCACTATTCCGCATCCCCTCCGCCGTCCGCGATCGCGTCTGAGTAGTCGCGTACCGCGCGGGTCCAATAGCCCAGCTCCGCGAAGTCCATCTCGCATAATTCGGCTAGTGAGAATCCGAATCGGACAAGACCTGCGAATCCGGCGGCGGAGGGAGCTGAAAATTCGCTCCAATCACCTCGGCTTGCAGCGCAAGCACGTCTCCCAGATCCATCGCGAGGACGTCTTCATAAACGATCTTCCGTCCGTCGACCTCCGCCAGCTCCGCGATAAGCGCGAACACCACCGCCGCGGGATCGTCGCTCATCGCTGCACGCTGGGCGCGCATCAAATCGCGACCGTAGCCTTTGCGGATAACGGCTCCGCGCCCCGAGGGCAGGAGCACCGGGCGCCCCGCGGCGGATTCCTCTTCGGCGCCAATTCCGATTGGGACACCATTGATTCGAATTTCATCTTCCATCGTTCACCTCGAAAAACACAAAGCCGCGCGAGGGCATACCGGATCCTCACCCGCCCAGGTTACTGCGGAACGTGGCGAGCTGATCGACCCCACCAACCACGTAGAGATTGGCGAAGACGTCATATAGATAGATCTGCGCGCCCGCGACGTAGAGTTCGGCGTGGTAGATGCTCACCGCCGAGGTTGTCTCGACCATCTGATGCTGCCGCAGGGCCGGTGCGCCGGCGTCCTTGAACACTCCGGTCATCAGGTAGACGACCGGCAATTCCGCGCTGCGTCCCTGGCTGGTGTATTGCTCGAGGTTTCCGCGCGCCTGAAAGTAGTGCGCCTGAAACGGGCTTGCGGCGAACGTCAGGACCTCGGCGTCGAAGGACGCCCACTTGATCCGCGACTCGAGTTTGGCCACTCCTGCCCACAACTCCGCAGTTCCCGCCATCCCGAGGCCCTTGTAGTCGATCATTTTTTGGCGGGGATGCGCGATCTCGATTTCCTCAGCCCGTCCCAACAGGCCGACTCCGTCGATATATATGTTCGCATTGGTCAGAGAATTGATCTGGATATTCATGTCCGTCTCCTCCTACGCGGTCGCTCCGGCCGCCGCGGTTAGCGGACTGGTCTGGCCGAGCTGGGCGAGCAGGCTCGAATCAATATAGCTCTGGAAGGTGATTCGCTCGGCGGGCGGTGGCGGCATGACGTCCACGTCGAACACCAGTTGTCCAGCCGCGACCTGGCTGGGCGGATTCTCGGCCGGGTTGTAACTCGCGGAACCGGCGACTAGCGCGCCGCGCTGGATGAGACTTCGGATAAAGGCATTGACGCTCGCAAGAATCGCGGTGATAAGCGCGTTCGAGATCGGCTGATCGATAAACTGAAGCATCGAGAGCTGGATTGATTCCTCAATCACGTCCATCGTCCGCCGCACGTTGATAAAATTCGCCGGCGAGGTGATCGATGGGTACGCGGCCGAACGATTTCCCCATACCCGCAAACCCGTTCCAAACGCGTTAAACACGGTCGCGATTCCCTGGGCATTGAGATTGTTCACGTCAGAAAGCGGGTCCAGAATCGAAGCGTATACACTTACATCAGGTCCGAGAATCCCGGTCACCTCGGTATTCGAGGGCGACCACCAATAGCCATGTGCGAGATCCTTCGCCGCGATCGCTCCAGCCACCCATTGTGAATACGGGCCGACCGAGGTGCCTGCGAACGGGGTCGTAACCGGCGTGCCAACCGTGGACAGAGTCACCGCGGTGGGAACCAGGCCCGCGTCATAGAATTGCTCCTGCGGATAGCACAGGATGACTCGGGTCGAGGAGGTATCAAACGCGTTTCCGGCCGCGCCCCGGTTCGAGATCGCGCTTGCGACCGGGGTTGAAGGGGCTGAATCCACCAGGGCCATCGCGCGAATCGTGTTCGCCATCGCGGCCAGCGCGGTCGCCACGTCGGCGTTCTGCGAGAAACCCGGGGCGATCAGGAGCTTGGCGAAGAAGCCCATAGTGCCATATGTCGTTTGCAGCGCCTGAATACCGGTGTATACCCCGGCGGTTACCGCACCGATAATATCCGCATCGGCGACTTTGGTCGGATCGGCGTAGTTGAACGAGACGCTGACCGCCTCGCCGGCCGTCAGCGCCCCGCCCGTCAGCGCCGTGATAACTCCGTTCACCGCGTCGAGCGAATAGTCAGTTCCACTGACGTAGGTGGTCGTACCGGCCTGGTTCTTCACGATCACGTTCGACACGCCCATGTGTCCCAGGTTGAGCGCCTGCACCCCGGAAGCGGGAAAGCTCAGCGGCTGAGCTGTAATGGCTGTCGTATGGCGGCCCGGATCGAACACATTGATGACGATTGCCTGTCCCGCTCCCTGCGCCTGAATCGCGGCGAGCGCGTAGGGAATCGAGTAACCCTGAACCAGAGGACCGAAATTCGCGGCGGCCAGGGCGGAACTGACCAGAGTCGGAGTGTTTGGCGCCGGAGCGGCGGCAGGTGCGGCGACAGCCCACGAGGGCGCGGTTCCGATTAGACCAATCACCGCGGACTTGACGATGCTGACCGGATTCGGGCCGGTGGTGACCTCGATAACTTCAACCCCGTGCAGGAAGCTTGCTGGCATATCCTGTTACCTCGCGCGGGGAAGCTGCCCCGCGATATCCGTGCGAATTTCCGAGCGTTCTGGCATCGCGTCCCGCCGTCAACTGATCGGGGACGTTTCGCCGGGCGTCGCGGTCACGTAATCAGCGTAGCTATACGCAATCCACACCGTCGCTCCAGCGGCGATCGCTCCACCCGCGAGCGCGGTTACAATCCCATTTACGGGGTCCAGTGAGTAATCCGTCCCTGGTGCCAGCACCGCGCCGCCCGTCGCGGTCACCACGACCGCGGACAGATTGCCGTTAGGAAGCTGTATCGTCCCGGCCGAGTTGAAGGTGAATGGCGCGGGTGCGACCGTGATCAGGCTCTGGCCGCTCTCTTCCATCGCGACGCCGCGGATGAACAGCGGATAGTCCTCCGACGTTGACGGCTCGACCGCTAGCGTGGCCAGCCCGAACGAAATTATGTAGATCCACACGCCGCCCTGCTTGTCGCGCTCGACGAAGCGCTCGGCGCGCGGATAGATTTTACGGCATCCGGGAATCCGAAAACCGGTTAGCGCTGCGCGAATCGCTTCAAGGATCGAGTACGCGCCCGGACTCGGGCCGTCGGCCTCGGCGCCATAGTTCCATCCGAGGTCGCGCATCATCACGGTGACGCCGAACTCCATCACGCGCTCCTGAATAATCGCCGCCGTGTCGAGCATCGCGCCGTACTTCGCCCCCAGATACTGCACCAGCGCGGCGCCTACACGATGCACGAGCCGGTAGGACTCGGGGCGATCGGGATAGTGGGCGATCTCGATGCCTGCGACTTGCGACTGAAGCTGCGCGACGATTGCGGTTTCAATAGTAGCGATATCGATCGCGGTGGGCGGAGTATAGTTCGTGCCGCCCCACGGTCCATCCAGCATCGCCGCCATCGCCTAATACCCCTTCAGCGTATCGCGGCTGAAGACGCGGCTTGGTCCGGTGAGTTCCTCGGCCGCGCCTGCCACCGGAGGCTCTGCATTGTCGGCCGCCAGGCCGAGCGTCAGCTCGCCCGCCGCGACTTTGGTCAGCATCGCAATCGCGTCGTCGTAGCGGTGCCGCGCGTCCTCGATATCGTGCAGCGGACGCAGCGCCTGCAAGCGGTACATGGCGATATCCGAAGCGAGGCGGTTTAGTACCTGCGGCGGGTCGCCGAGCGGCAGCGCGAATCGCCCCTCGAGGTAGCTGTCGATCTCGGCCGACGCGTCGCCGAGCGCCTGGGTGAGCGCGGCGGTGTTGACCGTGGTCGCGGTGGGATCCTCATTGGTTAGCTGGACCAGATCGCGATTCGGGTAGCGGTTGATCATGTCCTGGGGCGCCGCGTAACTCACTGTGGGTTACCTCGTGTTGCAACAGACTGAGAAAAGCGCCCCCGCAAGCCCATTTCCGAGCCGTGGCTCGCGGGGGCCGGGGAGGTGACCGGCGCGGCGGGAGGAGGGTTCACCGCGCCGGTCCAGGGGGAACTAGTCATCGTCCGCGCCGCTCCTTACGCCAGATACTCGCTGACGATCAGGTCGGCGCTGTTGCGCCAGATATTGGTCGTCGCGACCGTCGCGCTCGCGCCGGCGCCCGCCATGAATTCGGAATTGAGCAACTGGCGCGCGACTTCTTCGAGCGAGGGCGGAACGATCAGATATACGCCCTTGCGGCCCGAGAGCGCTCCGAACGGCGCGCCGCCGTCGGTCTTGAATGAGCGCATCGCCGCGCGAACCGCGCCGTAGTTCACTGGATTACTCAGATCGGTGTTGCTGGCGTACGCGAGCTGCCACAACCCCACGCCGGTGTTGGCGCGCCCGTCGACGCCGTAGCGGAACTCGCGGCGGTTGAAGACCGCTTCATCGGTAACTGTGTTCATCCGCGTGACGGCGTACTCGCGCCGCATCTGGAAGATGAACGGCCGGATCGCCCGCGACCCGTCGACGAGGTACCAGTACGCTCCGGTGCCCGAGGTGTTGATATTGGCCGCGGTGGCGCCACCCGACTGATTCATCAGTCCGACCGGATGCGCCGCGGAAAAGAACGGTTGCCCGTCATAGCCAGTCACGTCGCCGGGATTGTTGACCGCGTCCTTCAGCATCGAGAACAGCAGCATGTCGGGATGCATCTTGGTGTCCCAGCCGAGCTGCTCGATGATCGGCTCATAGACGCCGTAGGTGTCGTCCTCGATATCGTTGCGATCGATCGCGACGGTGTCCTCGAAGTTGCGGTTGACGATGGTGTAGGTATGCGATTCGAGCGCCTGGACGACCCGGTCGCCGAGCCATTCGCGAAACCGCGTGGTGCGGCCGAGCCACGGATAGGTGGTCTGGCGCGAGCCCGAGCGGACGACGCTCGAGATCTGGTCGTAGTACGACGGCGGCTTCTCGAATCCGCGCTGGAAGACCACGTCGAAGCCGGTGAACAATGCGGTCAGATTGGCGGCGCTGATTTCCATGATTGCAATTCCTCTTGAAGTCGCGGTGCGCGCGAAGTTACGCTGCGGGGGCCGACTGATGCCAGAAATCCACCCACACCTGGCCACTCGGATCGAGCGCGACCACCTGTCCGGCGACGGCGTATTGCTGCACGGCCGAGCCGGTCGCACGGTCGGCCGCCGTGACGGTGTGGTCGTCGAGCGCGAAGCAGGCCGAGCCGAAGGCGGCGGCGGTGATCGAACCGTCCTGGTCGTAGAGGAACACGCCCTTGCGCGCCGTGATCGAAATCGCGCCGGCGGCGCCGGGGTTGTTGATCGCGTTCTCGCCCGGAATTCCGTTGAGCACGCGTTCCGCGCGCCCCACGATACGCAGGGCGTTGGCGGTGGTGGTGGTGGCGGAGGCCGGCACCGCGTTGCCGCTGGCGTCGAGCGCCAGCATCCCGCCCAGGTACACGTTGGTGTTGGCCTCGACGCCGAACACCCGCATCCGGCCGCCGTCGGACAGCTCGGGCGTATTGCGTGAATTAGTCAATCCAGCCATGGCTTTCGCATGCTCCTTGCGGTTAGCGGTCTTCGCCCGCGGTGATGAGGCTCAGGAAATCGCCGCGTCCGTGCTTGCGCCGGACGAAGTCGCCGGCGCTGACTCCGAGCTGCGCGCAGATCGCAAGTTCGGCCGCGCCCAGTTGCGCGCGCGCGCCCGCGGCTCCCTGCGCCGCCGGCGGTTCGCCGCCGAAGCCGGTGGCGCCGCCCAGAATCGCGGGCTGGCGCGCGACGAACGAGTTGAAGCCGGCGGGATCGGCCGCGCAATAGGCGATCGCCCATTCGCGCTGCGCCGGAACCAGCTTGCCCGCGCGCAGCGCTTCGTCCACCGCGTTCGCGGCGCGTTCGCGCGCGCGTTCGGCGCGCATCGCATTGAGTTCAGTCAGCGCTTTCTGGAATTCGGCCACCGCAACGTAGCGCGCGGGGTCCAGCGCGCGCGCGTTGGCCTGGCTCGCGCCCTCGCCATCACCGTCAGCGTCGAGGCCCGCGGCGGCGGCGCGGTCGATCGCGAGCGCTTGCACGGCGGCCAGCACCTGGTCAAGGGTGGCGCCGGGATCAAGGCCCAGAATCTCCTTCAGCTTCTCCAGCAGATCATCCATGATGCTTCTCTCCGGGTTGGCGGCGCGGGTGGCGGCCGCGGCGATTGCGGTCAGATACAGATTCGGATTGTTGGTTAATCCCGCGCGCAACAGCCGCGTGACGCGGCCGCTTGCGGGATCGAACTGAAACACCGGCGATACGTAGCGGTACTCCCGAGCCGCGATCGCGTGCGCGGCACGCGTGGTCCATTCGACGCGGCCCCAGACCGCGCCCGAGCGCACCTCGAAGGCGACGATCCATCCCGCGGCCGGTGCGGGCCGTCCGGCAGGCGCACCGAAGTCGGTGGCGTGGTCGTAATCGATCGGGATTCCCGCCGCCATCGCGAGCGCACGAGTCGCCGCGATCACGGCGGGCGGATCCTCGACCTTAAACGGCCCGCGTCCGTCACGTCCGTTGAACACCCCCGCGGGCAGCAGCTCGATCCACTCGGGCGCCGCACCGGCGGCCGCGCCGGAGGCAGCGTGGGCCAAAGTGGCGGGCGCGCCGGCGGTATCGGCCGCGGGCGGACGGTTCAGTTTGCCTGCGTCCAATCCGTGGTCACCACCGGCGCGTGTCTGGAGGTTGCTCATCGAGACGCATTTTGCGCCACCGCGAAAAATTCCGTAAGGCTGAACAGTTCAGCCATGAACAAATCTGGCAAAAATTCTAACGAGTGTTAGGGAAGCGCGGAGCGCCCGAATCCGCCGTGCGGCGCCCTCACCCGCGCGGCGCGATGCTTGCGAAAAAAGCGCCTGCATCGCGCCGCGCCGCCCTTTCCCGGGGGGAGAGGGAATAATGCGGGCCCGGGATGCCCGCGTGGTGGAATCGGTGTAATCTGCGGATCCGCGATGAAGAACCTCGAGCCGATAATCGAACTGACGAACCTCGTCGTCGAGCGCGACGCGCTCATTCTGCGCGGCATCGACTGGCGCGTCGAGCGCGGCCAGCATTGGGCGATCCTGGGCGCCAACGGCTCGGGGAAGACCTCAATGCTGCGCGCGCTGACGGGCTATCTGCCCCCGACGCGCGGATCGATCCGCGTGCTCGGCGAGACCTTTGGCCGCGCCGACTGGCGCGCGCTGCGCACGCGAATCGGGATGGTCAGCGCGTCAATCGACGCGCTGATGCCCGACGGCGAGACCGCGCTCGCCGCCGTGATATCGGGCAAGTTCGCGATGATCGGCTACTGGGGCGAGGTTGCCGCGCGCGATCGCAAAGCCGCCGCCGCGATTCTGCGCCGGGTCGAGGCGCACGCGCTCGCCGATCGCCCGTGGCAGTATCTGTCGCAGGGCGAACGCCAGCGCGTGCTCATCGGGCGCGCCCTGATGGCGGCGCCGAAGCTGCTCATCCTCGATGAGCCGTGCGCGGGCCTCGATCCGGTGGCGCGCGAGCATTTTCTGCAATTCGTCGAGCGGATGGCGCGCCGGCGCGGCGCACCCACGATGGTGCTGGTGACGCATCACGTCGAGGAGATCATACCCGCCTTTACGCACGTGATCGTGCTGCGCGCCGGGCGCGTGCTCGCCGCCGGAGCGCGGGCGCGGGTGCTGACCTCGCGCACGCTGAGCGCCGCCTTCGGCGCCGCGGTGCGGCTGCGCCGCCGCGCGGGGCGCTACGCGCTGGCAGTGCCGCGCACGGCATCCCGCGTGATGTGAACCTTGCGCGCGTGGAAAAAGCGACGGCCCGGAATTGCTCCCGGGCCGTTCGTGAACTGACGCTCTAAACCAATCGGTCGATTACAAGTCGCTATTTCAGCGGTCTGCTCTGGCCGAACAGCGTCAGGCTAATCTGAGGATGATTCGGGTCGTTCGACACGATCAGCACGCTCGAAGTAAAGGTCGAGTGGCTTTGCGGCGGCTTGAACGCTACCACCACGGTGCGCGACTGCCCGGGCGCCAGATTGAAGTTTCCGCCGCCCCTGACCACCCGGAAGCCGGTGTCAATGAGCGGGGTCACATAGCCGATCAGGGCCGAGCCGCCGTCGTTGGTGATCGTGAAGTGGCGTGTCTCGCGACTGTCGGCGAAACGTGGCTTGAACGTGATCGCGCTAGTGCTGAGGTCGATCGATGGTCCACCTGGAGTCGCGGTCGCCGTCGGCGTGGCAGTCCGCGTCGCCGTCGCGGTGCTGGTGGCCGTCGCGGTCGGAGTGCCGGTCGCGGTTGGCGTCGCGGTGCTCGTTGCGGTCGCAGTGCTCGTTGCGGTCGCAGTGCTCGTCGCGGTCGCAGTGCTCGTCGAAGTCGCGGTGCTCGTCGAGGTCGCCGTGCTGGTTGAAGTAGCCGTTGGCGTCGCGCTGGTGGTCGCGGTCGGAGTCGCGAACGGCGTCGGGCACGCGCCAGTGCCCTGTTCAATCTCGGTGATAAAGGCGTTGGTCGAGCTGTTTCCAGCCGCATTGTTGACGAGCTGGAAGGCGTTGGGCGTCACCGGGAAGTTGGTCGAGTAGGTCACGCCGCTGACGAAGATTCCGCCGAACGGATTGAGCGCGATTCCGCTGCCCACGTCCGCCTTGCCCGAGCCGCCAAGATAGGTCGAGTAGATAAGGCCGGACGCGCCCGAGGCCGGATCGAGTTCGGTGACGAATCCGGTGACTGGAACATTCACGGTGCTCACGGTTATGCCGCTGCTGTTATTGGCCGAGCCGCACGCGCCGGTAGTGGTCGGAAACGCGCTCTGGCCGGCGCCGGCTTTCGAGGTAGTGGCGCCGGTGAGGTACACGTCGCCATTCAAATCCATCGCCATCGAGAGCGGCAGATCTCCGCCGCCGGGGCCAGCGGTGAAAAGGTCCGTACCGCTGCCGCCGAGGTAGGTCTCGTATAGGGCTTGGCTGTCACCGCTCTTGGTCGGATCGAGTTCGAGGACAAACGCGTTAGCGCCGGCGTTAAGGGCGGCGGCGTTGTTCGCCTGGTAGGGAGTCGCGCGGTTGCCGCCGGAGGTTTTCAGGCCAGCGGAAAAGGCGATGCCGCTGACGAAGACGTGGCCCGCAGTGTCGAGGGCGATCCCGGTCCCAAGGTCGGCAAAATTCCCGGCCAATGTAACGGTGCCGCTGCCGCCGAAGAAACTGCTGTAGGCGAGCGACACGTTGCCGGCCGAGTCCTTCACGAACGAC
>Ga0307373_10002815_pt1 | contig 31041 bp, 23 predicted proteins | sample OX2MG_FD_202534 | JGI IMG/M metagenome (GOLD analysis project Ga0307373, IMG submission 202534) | Soil microbial communities from Risofladan, Vaasa, Finland - OX-2 | ecosystem: Environmental > Terrestrial > Soil > Coastal area > Acid sulfate soil | place: Finland: Risofladan, Vaasa | collected...
ATGGCTTCGACAACGGAATGGGCTCCGTTCGACCCTTCCGCCTCACGCACCTGCGCCAGGTACTCCTCCACCAGCTCACGGCCGCGCTCGGGATCGGCAACGCTCGCAACAACGTGATACGCGGGCTCATCGGGATCCGGTCGCACCAGCACGAACCCCCCCTCGACATACACCTTGATCCCGTCGACCAGGTCCACGGAATCAGTCCGATGGCGGTCGAGCAGGATCCGCATCACGCGTCCCTTCACCTCCCAGGGACAGAACTCCGTGGCCGTGACGTACGCAAGATGCGGCAGGGCCGCACGCGCCTCGCTCAACGGAATCCCCACCAGTGCGCGCAGCTCGAGCAGCTTCACGAGCGTGTACATGGCGTCGAAGGCGCCGAGATGCCCCGGCCACACAAAGCCGCCGTCCCCGTCGGACGCGAGGATCGTTCCGGAGTTCGCGGACGCGCGCAGCACTGACGCCGGATCGCCCGGGGTCGAGGAGAACGTCCCCCCACCCTGGTTCACGAGGTCGCTGATCCACATCGGCGTCGCAGCCGGCGCCAGCACCGTGCCGGGGGTCGAGCGCAGCATCCAGGACGCGAGGATGCCGAAGCTCTCGTGCACGTCCATCACCACCCCGTTGTCATCGATGAGCGTGATCCGCTCACCGGTGGGGCTGATCATGCATCCGATATCCGCGTGCACCGTCTTGCTGATCAGCGCTGTCTCGTCGGGCACGGTGCGGTGGTGCGCTCCCTCGCGGAGTCCGGCATTGAGCGGGATCGTCGTGACCCCGAGCTTGTTGAGAATCGCGGGAAGCACTGCCGACGCGTCGCTGTAGTCGTAGTCGATGAGCACGCGGAACCCGGCTTCGCTGATCAGGTCGGCGTTCACGCTCTTGAGCAGGTGCGCCGAGTAATCGGCAACCGGCTCGCTGTACTCGATGTCGCCCATCTCGTAGAACGCCGCGCGCCGGAAGTCCTCGCGGAACAGCAGGTTCTCGAGCTTGCGCTCATCGCGCTTGTCGATCTGCAACCCCTGGGCGTCGAAGAAACGGATGTCGGCGCTGCGCTGATCGAGGGGCGAGACGAGCACGTGGATCCCCGCTGCGCAGTCTGCGTCGAGCGTGGCGAACTGCGTCACGGCGACCGGCAGCTCGCGCACGTCACGGGCCTTGCCGCCGGCGCTGACGATGCCGGAGACGATCGCGCGTTTGATCATCCGCGACGAGCGCGCGTGATCACGTCCGACGACCAGGCATGCTCCGCGAGGCAGCGTCGCGCAGAATGCCGCGCCGAGGCGCGCGCAGAACTCCGGTGTCAGCTCGACGTTGATGAGCCCGCCCAGGCCGTACGAGGAGAACAGTCCCTGGCGCCACTCGCCTGCCCAGATGATCGACTCGTTCACCGTCGATCCGGGCTCGACGCTCTTGCTCGGCCAGACCTTGACGCCGGCGCGGATCTGCGAGCCCTTGCCGAGGACGCATTCGTCCGCGATGACCGAGTTCTCCTCGAGGAGGCAGTCGTTCTTGATCGTGACGTTGCGGCACACGATCGCCTGCCGCAGCCTCGCGCGCTCGCCGATGTACGAGTGCGGCCATACGATGCTGTTGCTGATCTTGGTGTTGTCATCGACGACGCTGTACTTGTCGATGACCGCGTGCTCGTTGAGGATCGCGCCGGCCTTGAGCTTCACCTCGTCGCCGATGAACGCCGGACCGTCGAGCTGCACGCCGATGCCGATCTCGACGCCGTCCCCCATCCAGACGTTGCCCTCGCGCCGTCCCGGGATGTGGCAGCGCACCTTGCCGTCGAGCGCGTCCCAGTTGGCCTGCAGGTACGACTGGATCGACCCGATGTCCGTCCAGTAGTCGTCCACGACGATGCCGTGGAGCGGTTCGTGGCGGCGGAGCATGGTCGGGAACACGTCCTGCGACCAGTCGCCGTTGGTGTCGGGCTTGATGTGGTCGAGGACCTTGGGCTCGATGACGTAGATGCCGGTGTTGGCGTGATCGCTGAAGACCTCGCCCCACGACGGCTTCTCGAGGAAACGCTTGATGTTGCCCTCGTCGTCGGTGACCACGACGCCGTACTCGAGCGGGTTCGGCACCGAGTGCAGCACGATCGTCGCGTGCGAGCCGCGCTCCTTGTGCGCGGTCATCACCTTGGTCAGGTCGATGTCGGTGAGCGCGTCGCCGCTGATGACGAGGAACGTGTCATCGAGCAGGTGCGCCGCGTTGCGCACGCTTCCCGCCGTCCCGAGCGGGCGGTCCTCGACGACGTACTCGATCTCCATGTCGAGGTCGGCACCGTCACCGAGGCGGTTGCGAATCTCCGCGCCGAGATAGGCGAGCGTCACCACGACCTGCGTGATGCCGTGCTCGCGGAGCAGCCGGAGAATGTGCTCGAGGACCGGCGTGCCCAGCACAGGGACCAGCGGCTTCGGCATGCGGCTCGTGAGGGGACGCAGTCGCGCACCTTCGCCACCTGCCATGACCACTGCCTTCACTCGGCCACCTCCTCGGGCACCGGAATGTTGGTCAGATCATATGGTGCGGCGCCGCTTCTCACGTGGTCGGAACGGATCCGGCGGTCGGGGGCACCACGCGCTGGTGCAGGCACATGAAGCGAAGGCGCTCGAGCAGGCCGGCGATGACGAGCGGCCAGGCGAAGTCGGCCGCATCGCGCCGCGCCGCCACACGCAGCCGCTCGCCGAGTGCCGGCTGCTCGACGAGGCCGCGCAGCGCGCTCGCCATCTCCGCGGGATCGTCGGTCTCGACAACGATCGCGTTGCCGTACGGGCGGGCATACTCCTCGCCGGTCGCCCCGACCATGGCAATCCCTCCCGCCGCCATCGCCTCGAGGCCGACGAGTCCGAACGGCTCGTGGCCGGAGTTGGCAAGCACCGCCGTCGCCGCGACGTTGATCTCCGTGATCACCTGGTCGGGAAGGAACCGGCGCAGGTTGATGATCGGCGCGCCGTCGGTTTCGGTCAGCGCGCGCACGATCCCGCCCGCGTCCGCCACCGGCTCATGCCAGTCGGTCACGGCAAGCCCGCGTTCGGCGGCGAACGAGAGCACGGTGCCGCCGTACGGCTCCATGCCACCGCGGATGAGCATCCGCGCGGGGAGACCCTCGGCGCGTACCTCGGCGATGGCCGCGATCGCCTGCGTCCAGCGCTTGTCCGGGCTGAAGCGCCCGATCTTGAACGCCAGGCACGGCGTGCCGGCCGCCGCGCGGATCGCCTTCGCGGCCGACATGTCGACCGGTGCGAGCGCTCCCTCCGGGATGCCGTTCGGGATGACGACCGGATTGACGTCGTACGGCCACATCAGGTGCTTCATGTACTTGCTGACGGTGGTGATCGCCGCGACGAAGTCCAGGATCGGCCAGTCGATCGCCTCGAAGCCGAATGTGTTGTTCGCGTTCCAGAGCAGGACGGTGTGCTTGCGCAGGTCGAGCGCGTGCAGGCGATCGCTGAGCGACTTGCAGAACCAGGCGGTGTGCCACTCCTCGCAGAGCACCGCCACCGTGCGCCCGGCCTCGGCGGCGGGGCGGATGACCTCGTCGACGAGCTTGTCCGGCAGCGTGGCCGTGAGGTCGCGGATCTTCGCCAGCTCGCCCTCGTAGACGCCGTTGCGATAGCGGGCGCTGATCTGCTGGCACCAGCGCACGAGGTGCACGCCGTGGTCCATCTCCATACCCGGCTTGTCGGGGTCGCCGACGAAGACGAGCGTGGTGCGGAAGCCGAGCGCGGCGAAGGCGCGGCACATCTCGCGTGCGCGCACGCCAAGGCCGCCGGCCTGGCTGTACTGGTCGGGTCCTTCGAAGGACACCATGACGACGTCGAGGGTCTCAGGAGTGAACATCGCGGCACAGTGTGCGAAACCGGCATATGGAGGTGCCGGTGTCGCGGCCCTCCCACACCCTCATCGGGGCGCCCGTGCGGCCACGGACCGGGGGCCGAAGCCCCCAATCCTGGTCACAAAAGAGGCGAAGGACCGGCTGGCGGGCGCCGGTGACTCCGCCCGAAACAGAGTGTGGCAAACGCCCTGAACGTAGGCTCCGATGCCGCGACACAGGCGTGTAACGAGAGGGGCACGGTGTCACAGACCAAGGAGCTGCACCGCGTTCTCGCCCATCACGAGGGCTCGCTCCGCGACGGTGAGCTCGGCGTGCGCAAATGCGTCGATGTAGCGTCGTGCGGGGAGCAGCGGATGGTCGGAGCCGAACAGCAGCCGCTCCGCGCCGCACAGGTCGGCGACGGCTCGATACGCCGTCGGTGCGTAGAGGAAGGGCCCGGCCGCGGTGTCGAACCAGAGGCGCCGGCAGAGCTCGGCCACCTCCGGCATGTGCGCGTAGAACGGCAGGCCGCCACCGAGGTGCGCGCAGACGAGGCGGAGGTCCGGGTTGCGCATCGCGAATCCCGCGACCTGTCCCGGCGTCGCCGTCCCCTTGCCGGGATACTCGTGACCGACAGGCTCGCTGCAGTGCAGCACCATCGGGATGCCGGTGTCGACGCACGCCGCGGCAACCGAGTCGACGTCCACCCCGCCGAGGTCGAAGACCTGCGCATCTGCGTTGAGCTCGCCGACCCCGCGGAGTCCCTCGTCCGCGCATCGGCGAAGCTCGTCCACCGCCCCCGGTCGCGACGGGCTCACCGTCGCGAAACACGTCAGCCGGTCCGCGTGGGCACGCTGCACCGCGATCAGGTGATCGTTCACCTCGGCGCAGAGCGCGGGATCCGCAAACGGCCACCCGAAGCACACCGATCGGTCGATCCCCGTCGCGTCCATCGTCGACAGCAGCTCCTCGACCGTCAGGATCGCGCGGCCGCCGCGATGGCAGATGTCGAACCAGGGGTCGAGACGGGCGAGCTCATCCTGCGAGTCGCGCATGCGCGCCGGGAGGACGTGCACGTGGGTGTCGACGATCATCCGAGCCACCGCCCCTGCGCGAAGATCCACGTCCCGGCGCACATCAGCACGGCGCTTCCCACCAGGATCGCCGGCCGCGCGCGTTGCACGCGGGAGGTGAGATCCGCGACGAGGATCACCGCAGGGAACAAGGCGAGGATGTAGCGCGGTTGCGAACGCCAGAAGGGCAGCGATGCGGTCATCAACCACGCGATGGTGCAGTACAGCGCGAAGGATCGGGGGATCCGCGACGAAGCCCACATCCCGAAGCTCAGCACCAGCCCGAGGAGTCCGAAGGCGACCTCCCGCGCGAAGATCGAGCGCGTCTCCCCGTCGGTGGCGGTGACGAGCGTGTGCCACGTCGTGGCAAATCCGGTCCACGGCGGCGTCATATGGAGGCTGAAGGATGGTGAGCTGTCGGCGTCGAGCAACGCCCGCCAGTCACCGATGTGGATCTGCATGTACAGCGAATAGAGTGCCAGTGGGAGGAGCAGCAGCAGGACGAGCACCAGGTCCGGGCGCGGCCGCCAGCCGCTGCGCCGCAGCTGTTCCAGGGCGAGGGCCGGGATGAGCGCCAGCCCCGTCAGCCGGAAGGCGCATGCGAGCGCGCCGGCGAGGATCGCCTTGCGCGACTCGCCGGCACGCGCGTAGTACAGGCTCGCTGCTGCGGCGGCGATGAAGGTGCTCTCGCTGAATGGCGCGATGAGGAAGACCGCGGTCGGCGCCAGTGCGAGCAGCCACATCGAGAAGGTGGCCGACGCCTGCTCGCGCTCGGCGCGCACCAGCCGGAAGACGTACCAGAGGCCGACCGTCTCGGCAACGGCGTTGACGAGCCACGCCGCGGTGACGTCGTCGCGGGTGATGAGCGCGAGCCCATGGATGAGCAGCGGGAACCCGGGCAGGAACGCGTCGATGTAGCTGAGGTGCGCCGGGTAGCCGTTCGCGGCGATCGACAGGTAGCTGATGGCGTCCCAGGCGTCGAGGTGGTTGTGCAGCCCGGTGAGCAGCGCCACCCCGGGGAAGTCGATGACCAGCACGGCGATGAACACGCCGAGCCAGAGAAGCCGTGACATGAGGACCGCGCCGAGCGCGGTGACCCACGGCGACGCTGACGCGCGCGCGCTCACTCCGGCGGAGCGAGCCCGTCGAGCAACCGTGGGTGCGTGCGCAACTGCCAGAGCTCGCGGAACGCGCGCAGCACCACGTGGATGTTGGCGCCCGTGGCGCGTCCGGTCGTGCGCGGGTAGTGGTGCACCCCGACGTCCATGAGGCGGTAGCCGCTCCGGCGCGCGCGCACGAGCAGCTCGGTGCAGACGAGCGCTCCTTCCGCGTGCAGCCCCTGGCCGACGGCGCGTGGAAAGAGCTTGAACGCGCAGTTGACGTCGCGGACCGTCGGCCCGAAGAGCATGCGGACGAGGCCGAAGAACGCGGTGTGATACAGGCGGCGAAGGAATGTGTCGTTGCGCCGGATGCGGTACCCGGACACGACCTTCTCGGGTCCGTAGAGCGCGAGCAGTCGCGAGATCTCGGTGGGATTGAACTGCCCGTCACTGTCCATGTGGAAGACCGCCTCGCACGTCGCGGCCTCGAACCCGGTGCGCAGCGCGGCGCCGTAGCCGCGATTGCGCGGGTGCGACACCACCCGGACCCGCCTGCCGGGCACCGCGGCACCGGCGGCGCGCGCGGCGGTCGCATCGCTGCTCCCGTCGTCGATGACGAGGATCTCGAAGTCGGTGATGCCGAGCCCGACGAGCGCGTCACCGGTTCGCTGGACGGTCTCGGCGATCACCGCCTCCTCGTTGTATGCGGGGAGCACCGCGGTGATCGAGGGCTGTGCGCGCGCCGGGGACTCGCTGCCGGGCACCTCAGCTTCTTCCACGCACGTCGTAGATGATGATGTGATCGGTGCGCGCCACGACCGGGAAGTCCTGATCCGCCCACCAGCTGAACCCGGGTTGCGATTGCACGGCGCCCGGATCGTGCGTCCGGTCGTCGATCTCGACGTAGCTGATGTGGTACCTGCGCAGCAGGCCGAAGACGCGGCAGGTGGCAGCCGTATCCGGGCAGCCCGTGTACATCGCCTGGACGTCCGCGTAGCGTGTGCCGATGTCGATGCCGTAGCTCCAGAGCCAGCCGCCGTAGCCCATCACCCCCAGGCGACCGGCGACGGCGAGCACGGGGTCGTTGGGCCGGCCGAAGGTGAGGAAGATCGCGCCATTCGGCGTCGTCTTCTCGAGCGCCGATGCCAGCTGCACCTCCTGGGCGTCGGCGATCGTGTACGGCCCGGTGATCGCGTCGGCCGGAGGCGTCCATGGCAGCAGTCGCAGGACGACGAGCGCCCCCGTGAGCAGGACCGGCCCGACGAGCGCGACCGCGGCGATGCGCGGCCAGACCCGGCGCCACCAGTGCGCCGCCAGGGCGCCGACGAGCAGCGCCATGACGAGATACCAGTAGACGAGCAGCTTCGTGTTGTCCCAGTTCCAGGTCTGGAAGACCACGAGGTTGCATGCCGCAAAGATGATCAGGGCCCCGAGCGCAAGTTCCAGAAGGGGTACGGGGAATGCGGAGGTCACGGCCCGCCCCACCCGCGCGGCCGCGCCACCGGCTCGGCGCAGCAGCACCGCGAGCGCGACGAACGCGGCAAGTGGCACCGCGATGCCGAGGTTGGCGAGCCAGAAGCCCCACCACTCCGCGGTGCCGACCATGCGGATGGCCTGGATGGCCCCGCCGACGAGGTTCCCGACCGACATGTCGAGACGGCCGCTCGGATCCGAGTTCGTCCCGGTGTTGGCGAGCCAGCCGGGCTCGATCCACGGGTACACGTTGCTGCCGTAGGGGTTGACCGACGAACCGTGCGTGGTCAGCGCGAGCTGAGCCAGACGGACACCCCCGATCAGCAGCGCCACCCCGGCGAGCGCCAGCCACTCACGCCGCCGCCGTCGCCAGAGGAGCACGACCAGCAGGATCGAGAGCGCGATGAGCGTCTGCACGTGCACGATCGGCAGGAGCCCGACGAGCACGCCGGCGACCACGAACGCCTCCCAGCTCCTGCCTCCGGACGATGCCCCGGCGAGGACCAGCAGCAGCACGCTGATCGCCGCCGCGAAGCCGAAGAGCAGCGTTCGCTGCGGCAGCCACCACGCCATCAGCGGCGTGTACCACTGCATGTCCGGCAGCGGCGCCGTGCCGCCGTCGGACGGCAGGCCGTCGTAGGCACGCGGTTGCGCGGCGATCGTTCCCGGGAGGTCGTGAAGGGTCCATCCGATGATCGACAGACCGGTGCCCGGGTGGGTGACGACGTACTGGAAGGTGCACTGGGTCGCGGTGAAGCCGTGGCTGGTGCAGGCATCGGCGAACACGCCGATAAAGCCGAGCCCTCCGCCGATGAAGCAGATCGCCGCCGCGATGATCCCGGCCCCCGCTCCGAGACCGAGACGGCGGCCGAGCGCGACCACGAGCATCCCGACCACCACCATGAGCACCGCCCCGGGGATCGCCAGCGCCAGCCCGGGCGACAGCCCGAGCGTGATGAGTGTCGCCGCGTGGAAGTCGGGAAGGAAGGGATAGAGCAGCGTCGTGCCGCTGAAGAGCGGGTTGATCGGCGGGACGTTGCCGCCCACCGCAAAGCTTGCCGCCGTGGTGAGGTGCTGCGACCAGTCCGCCCAGACCGTGGGGTAGCCCGCCTCGAGCCCCCCCGGGTCGGTGTAGACGGTGTGCGCGAAGATGGCGGTGACCGCCGCCCCGCCCACCGCAAGCGCGATGATGGAGAACCAGGGGGTCCGCTGAGCCCAGAGGTCCCGCGACTCGACCCACGAGGCGTACCACGTCCCCCGCGGATCGACTGTTAACAACGAGGCCGCAAGCGCCCCGGCGAGGGTGATGAGCGGCCCCTCCAGCACCGTCGCCGTGCTGAGCTGGAAGACCAGCGAAAGGCCGTACGTCACCCCGGACGCGACGAGGACGCCGGTGACGAGGCCGATCAGCCCGCGCTCGATGAGCGTCAGGTGGGTCCGAATCATCCCGGTGAGCGCAGCCCCGGCGGCAAGCGTCAGGGCGGCGTCGAGGATGACGAGGAACGCGGTCACCCGATGTCGACCCAGAGCCTCGCTTGCTGGTCAGCGGGACTCTGTGGCATCGCCGTCCAGATCGGATAGAAGAAGACGAATGCCGCAAGCACAGCGCCGATCAGCGCAAAGCTGACGGGCGCGAGCGAGACCTGCCTGCCGCGGAACGGAACACGCAATCGCCGGATCGCGGTGAGCGCATATGCCAGCGCGAGCGCCGTGAACAGCAGCATGCCGAGCGCGTGATAGAAGAAGAGCACGCGACGCTCGTTCCCGGGCGCCCACATCATCCAGGAAGCGAGGTACCCGAGAACGATGAACGCCGGCACGAACCGTCGCGAGATGACGGCGGACAGCGTCACGAGTCCCGCGTAGATCACGACACCGACAAACGCGATCGCGAACCCGATTCCCGGGGCTGTGCGCGAGATCTCGTACTGCGACGACGGCTGCTGGTGGAACCTGGCGATGAATTGCGCGGCCGTGTAGGACGTGTTGAAGTTGCTGGGATCGTGGAAGCGCACCGCGGCCTGGTAGATGATCATCATCGCGACGAGCGAGACGAGCCCGATCATGGGGACGAGCAACCGCCACCAGTTGGGTCCGCGCGTCACCTGCCAGACGCAGTAGAGCATCGCGAGGATGCCGAGCCACCAGACCGCCGGGTTGCCCATGTCGGTGATCTCAGTCACCGATCCGTTCGTCGACGAGGACTGGGCGTAGAACAGCACGGGGTGCTCCATGATCGGCCACGTCAACCAGAGCGACGAGTACGGATGGCTGTGGCATTCCTCGACGTGATAGCGCAGTGAGGCGGCGTTGATCTGGATGATGTTGTCGACCGCTTCGACGGGGTTGGGAACGGTGAGCGGACCGACGCGCATGACTGGTACGTCAAGGGTCTTCGCATTTCCGGGCAGCCCCGCCACCGCCGGGTTGCACCCCGTGAAGAAGTACACGTCCGTGTGCTGGATCGTCTCGTAGCGAGAGAAGCACGCGAGGAAGATCGCGACGGCGACGATGCCCGCGGCCACGTAGTGCAGCACCGCCCGCGGACCGGCGGCGTTACGCCACATGATCGTCCCGGCGCGTCCGGGACCGGCGATGCGCCGCAGCCACGGAACGAAGGCGGCGATGTACGGCGAAATGCCCCGCGCCAGGATGAGCCCACCGGCGACGACGAGCGGCGCGAGCGCGGTGAGCTTCGCGCCGAACGCGAGACCGGCGACACCGGCCATGACATACAGCGTCGTCCGCCACTGCGCGCGTGTTCGCGCTTGCCAATGTAATAAGAAGACGTAATAGAAGAGGGCGACGAAGAAGATCGCGATGATGTCGATGACACCGATGCGCGACTCGACGAACGCGAGTCCGTCGAAGCAGACGAACAGCGCTGCTGCAGTCGCAAAGAACCGATCCTTTCGCAGGCGCAGCGCGATGAGATAGATCATCCCGACGAGCAGGCTGCCGAAGAGCGTCGTGCTCAAACGCCACGTCCAGCTGTTGAAACCGAAGAACGCGATCGGTGGAGCCATCAACAACTTCGCAAGAGGAGGCTCTGGATCGAAGTACGACTCCGCCGGCTGGCGCAGGTCTTTCGCGGCGTCGACCGGGAAGTAGACCTCGTCGAAGACGTAGCCGCACACGTTGATGTCGGTGTGATTGACCTTCACGCCGCCGACGACACCCGGAGGACCGACCGGCACCGTCGTGCATTCGGCAGCTGAGCCGCTCGTGGTCGGGTAGCCGACACCCAGCGCGCTGACCGTCCCGCCGCCGCTCAAAAAGTCGGGGAAGAGGGGGCTCGCGATGCGCAGACCGAACGCGAGGACCACCAGGGCGATCACGGCGATCACATCGAACCGCCCGAGGTCGAGGAAGCCTCGGAGACCGGCCCGCACGAGCGGCGCGCCGCCGTCCGACTCAAGCCTGCTAGACTGAGGAGTCACAACTTCACTTGACATCTATTTACAAGAATTGAAGGTTCCTTTACTGCTATCCTGAGAGGCGAGCAGTACAGTCAAGGCCGCAGCCGACGGGCAGCGCATATCTGAAACTCATTCCCTTCCTGAAAGGCCGGAGGGTTCCCCCTCCGGTCTTTTTCTTTGCCCATTCGGGATCACGCCACGCCCACGGGCCGGCTGCGCACACGGTCGATCGCATCCAGCCACGCCGCGTAGCCTTCCGGCGGCCGCGTTCCCGGGGTGGCCGGGGCAAACCGCTTCCCCGGCTCCCAGGTCGCGGCGGACTCCGCGGGCCCGCTGACCAGGCCGGCGCCGACCGCGGCGAGCATCGCGGCCCCGAGGCCGGTCGCCTCCGCTGACGCCGCCCGGGCCACGGGCACCCCGAGCACATCCGCCTGGAACTGGCAGAGCGAGTCCATGGCGCTCGCGCCACCATCGACGCGCAGCTCGTTGAGCGGCTGTTGCGATGCCCGCTCCATCGCCTCCACCACATCCCGCGTCCGGTAGGCCATCGATTCAACGACCGCCCGGACCACGTGGGCACGGGTGACTCCCGCGGTGAGGCCGAGCAACGCTCCCCGCGCCCCGGGATCCCACCATGGCGCACCGAGGCCTGCGAGTGCCGGGACGAAGATGCAGCCGCGGCTGTCCGGCACCGACTCGAAGAGCGGGCCGGCATCGGCCGCCGACTCGATCAGCCCGAGCCCATCGCGCAACCACTGCAGAGCGGCCCCGGTCACGAAGATGCTCCCCTCGAGCGCGAAGACGTCGTCCGCGCCGATGCGCCAGGCGACGGTCGCGAGCAGGCCCGCTCCGGGGTCGGGCACCGTCCGGCCGACGTTGACGAGGAGGAACGAGCCGGTGCCGTACGTGTTCTTGGACATACCGGGCTCGACGCATGCCTGGCCGAACAGGGCTGCCTGCTGGTCGCCCGCGACCCCGCTGATCGGTGCCCTGACGCCGAGGAAGGCCCGTGGGTCTGTCGTGCCGATCGTCCCGGCGCTCGGATGGATTGCCGGCAGGATCCCGGGCGGGACGCCGAAGAGCGCGCAGAGCTCGGGGTCGAAATCGCCGCGGGCGAGGTCGTAGAGGAGGGTCCGGCTCGCGTTGCTCGGGTCGGTGGCGATGACGGCGCCCGCGGTGAGCCGTGCGATGAGCCAGGTGTCGACCGTGCCCGCGCAGACCTCACCGCGCTCGGCACGTGCGGCCAGCGCAGCATCCTCACGGAGCAGCCAGTCGAGTTTCGTTGCCGTGAAGTACGGGTCGAGCAGCAGCCCGGTCCGGCGGCGGATCTCCGCCTCCTCGCCGCGGGCGCGGTGCTCCGCGCAGATCCCCGCGCTGCGCCGGCACTGCCAGACGATGGCGGGTGCGACCGGCTCGAGCGTGCGGCGGTCGAAGACCACGAGCGTCTCGCGCTGGTTGGTGATGCCGACCGCGGCCGGCTTCGCACCTGTCTCGCTGAGCAGACCGTCGACTGTCGACAATACGGACTGCCAGAGCTCGATGGGGTCCTGCTCGACCCACCCCTCGTGTGGATGGCTGACCCGCACGTCGCGATGCGCCCGTGCCGCGATGTGCCCATCGGGTCGCACGAGCAGACAGGTCGTCCCGGAGGTGCCTTGATCGACCGCAAGCACCAGGGGTTCGCTCACGACGGGGGATGCTGACATAGGCGTCAGCCCCGCGGACGTTCAGCGCGGCTCAGGCCGCGGAGGTCACCGGTGCGGCGGTGCTCGGGATGATCGCGAGCATCCGGTCGATCGCGCCGCGCGCCTGCGCCGCGACGATCGGATCGACCACGACGCGAGGCGCCATGCGCTCGAGCGACAACGCGACCTTCTCGAGCGTGATCTTCTTCATGTACGGGCACACGGCGGCCTCGGACGCGGCGAGAAATCGCTTGCCCGGGGACTCGAGCTCCATGCGATGGATGATCCCGACCTCGGTCGCCACGATGAAGGTGCTCGACGGTGAGGCGGCGGCGCGCCGGACCATCCCCTCGGTGGAGGTGACCACGGTCGCGGGACCGCGTAGGTCGCCGGACGACATGCGGTAGAGCGTCGACGACGTGCAGCCGCACTCCGGGTGGATGAGCAGCTCCGCGTCGGGGTTGTCGCGCCGCATGACATCGAGGCGCTCGGGGTGGATGCCCGCGTGCACGTGGCACTCGCCCATCCAGATGTGCAGCCTGCGTCCGGTGACGCGCTCAAGGTGGGCGCCGAGGAACATGTCCGGGCAGAAGAGGATCTCGCGATCCGCTGGAATGGAGCGAATCACGGCCTCGGCGTTCGACGACGTGCAGCAGTAGTCGGAGAGCGCCTTCACCTCGGCGGTGGTGTTGACGTACGACACGACGACCGCGCCCGGGTGCTGCGCCTTCCATTCGCGCAGCTGGTCCGCGTCGATGGTCGCGGCAAGGGAGCAGCCGGCCTCGAGGTCCGGCAGCAGCACCGTCTTCTTCGGAGACAGGATCGCGGCGGTCTCCGCCATGAAGTGGACGCCGCAGAACACGATCACCGAGGCGTCGGTCGCCGCGGCCTGCTGTGACAGACCCAGCGAGTCGCCGACGAAATCGGCGATGTCCTGGACCTCGGGGCGCTGGTAGTTGTGGGCGAGGATCACCGCGTTGCGCTCACGCCGCAGGCGTTCGATCCGGTCCAGCACCACGGTCCCGTCCTCCCGCTCCACGTCGGTCGCCGCGTCGCGTTCTGCTGTGATCACCCCGCCACCTGCCCCCGGCCTCGAGGGCTTCTACGAGTTTAGGTCAGATTGACCTAAGCAAAGTATAGCAGGGTGCGACGCATCGTCAGAGGGCGCTGACACAACGCGCTGCCGGGCCGTCGCGCTCCTGTTCTACTGTGTGGCCGTGCCGGTGATGGGGGTCCTGCTGCGTCCGCGAAGCACGTTCGCCGCGCTTGCCAACGCACCGCGCATCAGCCTCGGCTTCGTCGCAGTGCTGGGCAGCGGGCTGATCGCGCTGCTCCTCGGGCTGCTCGCCAACCAGATCGACCATGGCGGCAACGCAGGTGCGCTGGCATCGCTGCTGCTGCCCGTGCTCTTCATCGTGTACTGGGGAGCGTCCGCCCTCATCATCGACGCGGGCGCGGGGCTCGCGGGCCAGGCCGGGCGCTGGCGTCAGTACCTCGCCGTGAGCGGCTTCGCGTTCATCCCCTGGGTCGCGTTCGGGTTGCTGTCGGTCGTCGAAGCCCTGTTCGGGACGGGGAGCACCGGCGAGTCGATCGTCGCCTGGCTGACGCTGCCGCTCCTCGCCTGGTTCCTCGTGCTGACGACGCTCGCCGTGTACGCGGTCTTCGACGTCACGCCGTACGTCGCGGTCGCCCTCGCGATGCTTCCCGACGCGGTGCTGCTGCTCCTGCTCATCGCGCTGCTCGTCGCAACCAACATCTGAGCAACCCGGATCGGTTCGCGCGGCCACCGGCCGCGACTCCGAACCGTGACGATCGGCTCCCCGTGGCGCGCTTCACGCCTATCCTTTGGCCGTGACTCCCGAAGAGGCGCGCGGGTCCGGGCCGGTCGTCAGCCTGGTCATCCCGACGCGCAACGAGGCAGATAATCTCCGGCCCCTGGTCGAGCGCGTGAGCGCGGCGCTCGCAGGGACGCGTGTCGAGATCTGTTTCGTCGATGACAGCGACGACGGCACGGCCGATCTCCTGCTCGCGATGGCGAAGGAGCAGCCCGCTGTCCGGCCGGCGCGCACGGAGCCCACGATCCGCTGCCTCCTGCGACACGGCGCCGATCGGCAGGGCGGCCTGAGCACCGCCGTGGTCGCGGGCCTCCGCATGGCCCGTGGTCGGTATGTCTGCGTCATGGACGCCGACCTGCAACATCCGCCCGAGCTCGTCCCGGTCCTCCTTGCCGAAGCTGAGCGCGGCGCCGACCTCGTCGTCGCCAGCCGCTACGCGAAAGGTGGGAGCCGCGAGGGGCTCGCGGGCGGGACGCGCCGCCTGGTGAGTCACGCAGCGACCGTCGTTGCGCGGCTGCTCTTCGGCGAAGCGCGCCAGAGCAGCGACCCGCTCTCCGGGTTCTTCCTCTGCCGGCGCGCGCTCGTCGACGGGATCGAGTTCCGCCCCGTCGGTTTCAAGATCCTCCTCGAGCTCCTCGTGTGCCTGCCGGAATTGCGTGTCGTGGACGTGCCGATGACCCAGGCGGCGCGCGCCGCAGGCGAGAGCAAGGCAACCTCCCGCCAGGGGCTCCTGTACCTGCGCCACCTGTGGTCGTTGTTCTTCGATGTCCCCGGGTCGGCGCGGGTGTGGAAGTTCGGGCTCGTGGGCGTCAGCGGGCTCTGCGTGTTCCTGCCCATCCTCGCGATCCTCATCGGCATCGCCGGGGTGAACCCGCTCGTGGCGTTCGTTCCCGCGTTCGGTCTCAGTGCCGCCTGGAACACGGCGATGAACTGGCGCCTCACGTTCGGCGACCAGCGCCGCGGCGGTCACGGCCCCCGCCACTACCTCGAGTTCGCGCTGCTCAGCGGATGCGTGATGTTCGCGGTCTTCGCGTTGCTCATCGACGCCCGCGTCGCGTCGGTTGTCGCGGGACTCGCCGCTGCGGTGGTCGCGATGGTGATCAACGGCCTCGTCAACCGCGCATTCATCCACCGGAGCCCTGCGGTCTGGGCGGCGATCGCCGTCGACCAGGGTGTGCAGGCCGTCCTCTCCCGACTCGCGGACGACGTCGGGGCTGACCGTGCTTTCCTGCTGCCCGCGCGCGGCGTCGGATCGCCGGGCCTGCCGCCAGGCCTGCTCGGCCACGTGATCGCGCACAAGCGCCCGGTGCTGATCACGGAGGCGGCGTCGCATCGCGCCCAGCGACGCACGAACATCGAGACCGTGTCGCGGATGCTCCTGCCGGTGGTGCGCGACGACCACGTGCTCGCGGTCGTTGTCTGCGAGCGCATCGCTCCCGGCGGCTTCGATCCGGCCGCCCTCGAGACCGCCACCGTCGCTGTTGAGGCGATCGAGCCCGCGCTCATCGCCGCTTCGGCCGACCCGTCCCCACGCGCCGAGGCGGCCCCGGCCCGGGCAGCGCCCGGACCGGCGAGGTAGTCCGACGGCGGCGGGGGCTTTCGCACCGGCTCATGCCGGGGCGGCCGGCCGCGCTGGGAGTGCGATTCGTTCGCTGATCCTCGTTGCCGGGGTGGTCGTCGCGACCGCGCTGCGGAGCGCGGTCGGTGGGTCTGCCACGGCGGCGTCCATGCCGGCCGGCGTCGTCTTCGCGCTCGCGCTGCTCGCGCTTGCCGCGGGTGCAGGCTGGCGCCTCGGGCGTCCGAGCCTCGCTGCCGTGGGCATCGGCGTCGCGGGTGGGGCCGTGCTCGTGGCGGCGTGGCTCTCATCACGCTCCGGCGTGGCTGTCGAGCTCGCTCCGGTGAACACCGTGATCGCCACGTGGACTCCCGCGGTCGCGCTGATCGCCGTCGCCGAGGAGGTCGTGCTCCGAGGCGTGCTCTTCGACGCGGTGCGCGGATGGGGTGGCGACGGTTGGGCGCTGGCCGCGACGACGGTGCTCTTCGCCGCGGTGCACGTCCCCCTGTACGGTTTCGGCGCCCTCCCCCTCGACCTCGCGGTCGGTCTGCTGCTCGGAGGGCTGCGGGTGGTCAGTCGTGGCGTCCTCGCTCCAGCCATCGCGCACCTGATCGCCGACCTCGCCGGGGGCTGGCTGCTGTGACCCGGCGACCCGGCGCGGTCGTCGTCCTCGTGTCGGTCGTTGCGCTCGCAACGGTCTGGCGAGTGCTGCCCGCGTCCTCGCCGCCGATCTATGACGGCAACTGCATCGCCGACCCGTACGTGACGCTCGGCGGCAGCCCGGCTCCACAGGGAGCGTCGATGCACTTCCCCGCGACGAGCACACCGTTTCCCGCGTCCGAGGTCTTCACCGGGGAGACGCCGCCGCAGGCACAGCTCCTCATGGAGAGCGGCGCATTCGACAACACCGTCGCGCTGACGGTCAGCGTCGACCCCGTTGCCGCTCCGGCGGTGCAACCGTCCAACGGCGCCATCGAGGGCAACGTCTACAAGTTCTCCGCGGTCAGCGCCGCCGGCGTCGCTGAGTCACCACGCGCGAACGTGCTCCTGACCATCGTGCTGCGTGGAACGAAGTCCGTTCCGCCGCCCGTCATCGATCGCTACGACGGAACCGCGTGGACTCCGCTCACCACGCAGAACTCGGGATGTGGCAACACCTTTCTCGCGACATCGACGCAGCTCGGCGAGTTCGCGGCCGTGGCGCCGGGTGGGTCGTCACCGTCGCAACCTGCCACGTCCGGCGGCGGGATTCCCGCTGCGCTCATCATCGGCGGACTCGCCGCACTGCTGGTCATCGCGATCGTCGTGCTCTTCACCCTGGACAGGAGCCGCAACCGCGCGCGCTGATCTACGCTCGGAGTCTCGGTGTGCCCATCCAACCTTCCAGCTCGATGAGCCATCGCTCACCCGGCGGTCCCATGCCTGCCCCGGGCACTCCGAGACGCTGAAAGATCGTCCGGCGACCGCCGACGTGCTGCGTGAGCCGGTGCGGCAGCCCCGCGAGGTCACCCGCGACGTCCAGCGCCGCCTCCTGGTCGTCCGCGAGCGCGTCGATGAGGCCCAGCTCAACTGCCCGCGTCCCGAGCCAGACCTCGCCGGTGGTGATCCGGGCGAGCGCGTCGTCGTCGTAGCCGCGCGCGCTTCGGACCGCACCGGTGAAGCGACGGAAGATCGCGTCGACGAGCTCGCGCTCGCGGGCCTCATCGTCCTCGGTGGGCTCGCGCCACGGTGCGCCGAGGTCCTTGAACGGGCCGGTCTTCGTCACGACCATCCGCGCGCCAACCCGGCGCAACGCGTCGACGACCACCGGACGCACGCTGATGACGCCGATCGACCCGACGATCGCGCTTGGAAACGCGAGGATCCGCGTCGCCCCGCACGCGAGGAAGTACGCGCCGGACGCGCCGGTTCCCTTGATCCACGCAACCACCGGCTTGCGGGCCGCGAGGCGGCGCACCGCAACGTACAGCTGCTCGGAGGCGATGGCGGTTCCGCCGGGAGAGTCGATCTCCAGGAGAACCGCCCGTATCCGCGCGGTGCGGCGCAGATTCCCGATGGTCTTGATCAGCTCGTCGGTCCGCACGGCGCCGCCGATCGCACCGCGGATCTGCAGCACACCGATCCGCCTGCGGTCGCGGAGACCCTGGAGGCGCTCGGAGCCACGACGTTCAGCGATCACGGTCGCATGCTAGTCGTCGCGGACGGATCGACCGCATGGACCCCTCGAGGAACGACCACGAGGTGACGTCACCCCCACTCCCTGACGGGAGGCGTCAGTGCTCGCCCGCGGTCTTCGCCTGCACGGCCTCGGTGAGGGTCTTGTTCACCGGCTCGCCGCTCACGTCCATGACGAGCCCGATCGTGCTGCCGTCACTCCAGCCGCAGAGCGACACCGCCGTCTGCGGCGCCGGCCGTGTTGCCGCTGAGCACACGAACTGGCTTCCGTCGGTCACCGTCTTGACCATCCGCGTTTTGTCCACCGTGACGCCGTCCCTCTGCAGACCACTCGAGAAGTCGTTGAAGAACTGCGTGCTCGTCGTCGCGATGTCGGGGCCCTGAGCGAGCAGGACGACGAGTGTCGGACGACCCGCCACCCCGTACACGCCGCTCACGACCTGGGTCGCGCCGGACGCGAGCATCACCTGCTTCATCTGCTGCGCGACCACGGCGGCGGCCGGCGTGGCGATCGGAGCGAGTGTGCCGACCGTCGCGGGGGTCTTGATCGTCGTCGAATGCCCCCGACCGGTGAGGTACGCGTACACCGCGAATCCCAGGATGGCGACAAGAACGAGCGTGAGGAAGACACCGACCACGCCGCGACCCGTCGGATGCCGGCTGCGCGGCGCGGCCGGGACGTCCCATGCCGATCGGTCCTTGTTCTTCGCCGGCGTGGTGCGCGGCGACCATGCTGGGACGATCGGCTCGGCGCGACCGCGGGTCGTGCTCTCCGCGTCCTGGCTGCGGATGTTCCATCCCTGGCCGCCGGGACTGCTCACCGAGGTCACCCCGGCCGCCTGGGGCCGGAAGCCGATCGTGGCGGTGGACATGCGCTGCGCCACGCCGACCGGCGCGGACGCGGGCACCGCCTGGAACGCGTGTGGCTTGGACCCGGGATCGGAGATCGCGGGAGCCGATGCCGGCACTGCCTGGAATGCATGGTGCCCGGGCGCCGGGTCAGGGTTCGCGGGCGCCGGTGCCGGTGCCCTCTGGAATGCGTGGTGCCCGGGTTCGGCAGCGGTGGCTCCCGCGAGAGCATCGGCGACGAGTGCCCGGGTTGCGGCAGCGCCGGCTGATCTGGGCGTTGCGGGCGCTGCCGGTACGGGTGCGCGCGGCGTCGCCTCGAACGCGAGACTCGCGTCGGCTTTGTCAGGGACCGGGCTGCTCACGGGAGCGCGTTCGGATCGCGAGGGGGCTGGAACCTTCTCGAACGAGAGCGAGGGTCCGCCGTTCTCAGTGGTCTGATCAGTCATCGTTCGCCATTGGCGCGCCCTTATCCATCGCGATATGAGCCAGCCTATGCCGCGTGCACCGCGTTCCTGCAGATGTCAGGGCACTGCTGCCGGAGTGTCACGGATGTGTCACGCCACGCTGAGGCGAAGGGGTGATATCGACGCGCGGGTCAGCGATAGTCGTGCGAGCCGCGGAAGCCGCCCTGGTCCGGTGGGATCCCGGGTCGGGCGACCGGGTCGCCGTCCGGGGTGAGCGCGGTCACCTGCTCGACCAGCACGTTGACCCTGCCGTGCTCGACCTGGAGCCGCCCGTCGACCATGAGCAACGGGTGGCGCGCCACCTCGAGCGTCCGCTGCACGACCGCGGGCCGGAACACCAGGTCGCAGTGCGCATCCTCGTCTGCCAGCGTGAAGAAGCGGAAGCCGCGGGCCGTCGACGGCTGCTGGCGCGTGATGACCAGGCCCGCGACCCGGATGCGCGTGCCGTCGGCGCCATCGCGCACCCTGCCGAGCGGGACGCAGCCGAGGGCATCGAGCCTGGCCCGCATGAACGACACCAGGTGCGGCCCGGTGCTCACCTCGGTGAGCGCGTACTCGGTGTTCACGCGGGTGCGCTCATCCATCGCCGGCAGGACCGGCGGAGTCGCGGGGAGTGCCATCAGCGGTGGCACGGGATCGGTGCTGGGATCACGGGGCACGTGCGGCGCGTCGCCGAGGCGGTTGCCGGCGATGGCGCCGCTGCCGCGCGGCGGACCGGTCACCACGGCGGCCCCCTCCGATGGCGATGCCGCCGTCCGTGTGCGCCGTCGCGGTGGCAGCACCTCCTCCACCTCCTTCAGCTCCCAGAGCAGCTGGCGCCGCGACCGTCCCGCGGCGACACCGTCGAACGCGCCGACGCGGATCAGGTTCTCCATGGCGACGCGAGGCAGCAGCGTGTGCTTCCAGAACGCGCCGACCGCCGTGTTGGCGCCGTCGTTGATCGCGTCCTCGCACGCTGCACGCGCGGTGGGGCCCAGCCCGTGCACGTACGCGAACCCGAGCCGTATCGCGAACGGTTGCGTGGCGTCCTCAACGGCCTCGACGGTGCAACGGGCGCGGCTCCGGGTCACGTCGACGGGCAGGACGCGCACACCGTGGCGCTTGACGTCGTCGACGAGGACCGACGGATGGTAGAAGCCCATCGGCTGCGCGTTGAGCAGCGCGCACGTGTAGTGGGCCGGATAGGTCATGCGCAGCCACGCGGTCTCGTACGCGGTGCGGGCGAACGCGGCGGCGTGTGACTTGCAGAAGCCGAACTCCGCAAAGCCGGCGACGCTCTTGAAGATCTGCTGCGCGACCTCCTCGCTGAGGTCGTGCTCGATGCAGCGGCGGATGAACCCGTCACGCAGCTCCTCCATCTCGACCCGCGAACGGTGCCGGTTCATCGCTCGACGGAAGCGGTCCGCCTCACCGGCGGTGTACGCCGCGATCTCCATGACGATGCGCAGGATCTGCTCCTGGTAGAGGACCACCCCGCATGTTTCTGCCAGGATCGGCTCCAACTTGGGATGCAGGTACGTCACCGGCTCGAGGCCCTGGCGGCGGCGCAGGTAGGGATGCACCGCATCGCCCTGGATCGGGCCCGGCCGGATGATCGCCACCTGCACGATGAGGTCGTTGAAGCAGCGCGGCTGGGATTGCCAGAGCGACTGCTGCTGCGCGCGCGACTCGATCTGGAAGAGCCCGATGGTGTCGACCTTGCAGACCACGTCGTAGACGCGCTGATCGTCGAGCGGCAGCTCGTCGAGGTCGGGCCGGGTGCCCGTGGTCTGCTCGATGAGGTCCAGACACTCCGCGATCGCCGACAGCGTGCGCAACCCGAGGAGGTCCATCTTGATGAGGCCGAGGTCCTCGACGTCGTCCTTGTCGAACTGCACGACGACACGTCCCGGCATGGTCGCGCGCTCCACGGGCACCACGTCGACGAGCGGTTCGCCGGTGACGAGCATGCCGCCGACATGGATGCTCAGATGCCGCGGCGTGCCCTCGATGCGGCGCAGGATGTCGACGTACTGCAGCCACTGCGGGTTCGAGATGTCGCTGCTCGGTGAGGCCGCCGCGGAGCCGAGCGTCGTGTCGATGTCGGCCGACTCCGGGGCCCCCGCAGATTCGCGGTGGTCGGGTGCGGAATCTGTGGGGTGGATGTACCAGCCGTGCGTGTGCGTGCCGAGCTGCTCGATGAGCGTTTCCGGAAAGCCCATCGCGAGCCCCACCTGGCGGATCGCCATGCGCGGGCGGAAGGTGACGACGTTGGCGACCATCCCGGTGCGGTCCGCGCCGTACTTCTCGTACACGTACTGCAGCACCTGCTCGCGATGGTCGGTGGAGAAATCGATGTCGATGTCGGGCGTGCCCTGGTGGTCCTCGTGCAGGAACCGCTCGAAGAGCAGGTCGTGCGCGACGGGGTCGACGCGCGTGATGCCGAGCAGGTACGCGACGATCGAGTCGGCCGCGCTGCCGCGCCCCTGCCCGGGGATGCCGTGCTCTTTCGCGAACCGCATGATGTCCCACGTGATCAGGAAGAACTCGGCGAGATGCGTCTTCTCGATGACGTCGAGCTCGCGTTGCAGGCGCGCCGCCACAACGCTCGTCATGGGGTGGTACTTGCGCTGCACCGACTCCTGACAGAGGCTGTACAGCACCGAGAACGGCGTCTCGCCCGCCGGCACCGGGTAGCCCGGGAAGCGCACATCACTGAAATCGAGCGACACGTCGCAACCGGCGGCGATGCGGGCCGCGTTGTCGAACGCCTCCGGAAGGTCGGGGAGCAGCGTGCGCAGCACCGCCTCGCTGTGCAGGCGGTGCTCGCTGTTCGGCAGGAGCAGCCCGTGGGCCGCCGCCTGGTCGAGCGTGGTGCGGTGCCGGATCGCGGTGAGCACGTCGAGCAGCGGCTTGTCCTCGGCGGTGGCGTGGTCCGGGGTCGCGCTCGCGACGAGCGGGATGTCCGCGGCACGCGCGATCGCCGCGCATTCCGCGACGAGCCAGCGATCCGCGGGATGGAGGTGGTTGCTGACGAGCAGCGCCGTCCGCTCGCGCCCGAAGCACTCGCGGACGAGGTGCGCGTGGCGGAGCGCGTCGCGGCGGTTGCCGTGCACCAGCGCGTCGATCACCGCGCTGCGCGGCCCGCCGATGATCGCGATGCAGTCGTCGAGTGCGGCGGGATCCACGCGGGCGGGAGCACTCTCGACGAGCAGCGTGGTGGACGGAAGGCCGGGCCAGCCCTCGGGGAACGGGCCGGCGGTGGGACGGAGTGCGGCGGGTCGTTCCGGCGGCGGCAGCGTCGGTCGTGCCCGGGGACGGGACGTGCGCCTGGCGACGGGTGGCTCCAGCCCGTCGATGACGAGCGGCTGCTGCCCCGGGATGGCAGGGCCGAGGTCGAGACCGTCGATCACCAGGCGGGGCTGGCCCTTCACCCCCGCGAGCTGGGCGGCGCTCACGGCGCGGCAGAGCTGGCGGTACCCGGTCCGGCTGCGCGCGAGGAGGCGGAGGCGCGAGCCGTCCGCAAGCTCGAGCTCGGTCCCGATGATCGGGTGGATGCCCTCGGCCTTCGCCGACTGGATCAGCTCGACCGCTCCATAGAGGCCGTTGCGATCGCAGAGACCGAGGGCGGTGATCCCCAGCCGGGCGGCCGTCTGCACCATGTGCCGGGGTGAGGAGGAGCCTTCCAGGAAGGAATAGTGGGATCGGGCGGCGAGCTCTGCGAACGTGGGCACCGGCTTGACAACTACTACAATTTTGTGTAACTATCAGCCGGGTCAGCCCACCACACCACCACAGGCCTTCTCCCCTTTCCCGGCCGCCGGTTCCCCTCAACCGGCGGCCACCAGGGAGGGGTGCAGAGCTCAGTCATAGCGGCGTTCTCGATGCCACTCACCGGTCTCCAGGTCCCGGTAGCAGTCCATGCAGTCCCCGTCCTCGAGCAGGCAGCGCACGTAGTCCCGGCCCACCGGGGCGCGCCACCAGTCGGTCTCCACCCGCCAGGCGTTCACCACCTCGGCCACCCGTCCCCACCCCTGCGCGGTCCGGATCGCGACCGGGCGTCCGTCCGCGCCGGTGCGCACCTCGATCACTCCTTCGAGGAGCTCGGTCATCGGAACCCGGCCACGACGGGCACCTCCCACGTGAAGCGCCGCTCCGGGAGGTCGCCGGGGTCGAGCGCGAGCCGGGGCCGGCGCACCGTGGCCGCGCCGAACCGCGACCGGAGACGCTCCGCCGTGGCGACCACCGCCTCCCGCGCGCCGTCGCCCGGACGGAGCAGGTCGGCCTGCCGTCCCGCGGCCGGGGCGAGCCGGGTGACGCTCACGCGCACGGCCGCCACCGGCGCCGGCGGCTGGAGCAGACCGAGCAGGCCGAGCGCCGCCGTCCAGAGCGCGCCGGCGTTGCCCGCCGGCGCCGGCGGCACTCCCGAGGTGGAGATCAGCTCCATCTCCTCGAGCTCGAAGGCCACGCTCACCTCGCCGGCGGCCAGCGCCTCGGCGGTGAGGCGACCGCCGAGCGTCATGGCGCACTCCCGGGCGCCGCGAAGCAGGATCTCGAGATCCCCGGTCGCCCCGTCGAGCACGAGCCGCTCGCTCCACGTCCGCTGCGCCGGCGCAGGCAGGATGCCGGCGCTGTCCTCGCCACGCGCCAGGCGGTGGAGCCGGATCCCGTCGGGGCCGAACTGGCGCTGCAGATCCGCAGGTCCCAGGCCGGCCACCGCGCCGAGGCAGTCGAGCCCAAATGCCGCAAGCCTGGCGGTGACGGCGGGGTCGATCGGGAGCACCTCGAGCGGGAGCGGCGCCAGGAACGCCGCCTCCTCACCGCTGCGCACCCGGCGGATCCGGCCGGGACGGCTGGCCCGTGCCGCCAGGCGGGCGACGAATCGCGAACCGGCAACGCCGACGGCGATCTCCGTGTCGAGGACGCCGCGCAGCCCGCGCGCCAGCGCCGATGCCCAGGACGCCTCGTCGGGGAACTCGGCATGGCGCCCGGAGAGATCGCCGAAGGACTCCTCGTCGCCCCCTTCCACCGTGGGCGAGAGCCGGTGGAGCTCGGCGCAGACGGCGGCGCGCAGCGTGCCGACCCCCGCCGGATCGAGCGGCACGAACACCGCGGCCGGACAGGATTGCTGTGCCTGACGAAGCGGCTGGCCCACCCGCACCCCCGCCGCCAGCGCCGCTGCCGAGGCGGCCACGACCGGCAGGCGCAACTCAGGCGCACCGCCCAGGATCACCGGCTCCTCGCGCAGCTCGGGATAGCGGCGCAGAGCGGCGATCAATCCGAGATGCGGGTGGCGGGCACAGAGGACGCGCACCTCAACCTCGAGCCGCCACGGCCGCCTCGTCCAGCCCCGGCACGATGACCGGCTGCACTCGCGGCACGATCACGCTCGGCAGCCCGAGCACCTCGGCGATGGCATAGGGCCGCGGATAGCGGAGCAGCACGGTCGCCGTGGCTCCGGGCGCACCGAGCTTGCTCTTGCTGGTGGTGAGCTGCACCCGCAGCGCCGACACGTCGCCGTTGGCACGCTGCCAGCCCGCTGGCGCGCAGGTGAGCGTCAGCGAGGAGGCGTGGCGCAGTGGCAGGGCGGCCGGAAACGGCGTGGCGATGACGCACACCGCACCGCGTTTCGCCACCGCCTCGGTGAGCGCGGCAAGCGCGTGCTCCCAGAGCGACGGCCGCGGTTGCTCCCAGCCCAGCGCGACCCCCACCCAGGGCATGCCGGCGGTCACGAGGGAGCGAGCCATGACCAGCCCCCGCTCCCATCTCGCGGGACCGGGGGAGATCACCAGGCAGGCGTCGAGGTCGGCCCCGAGGTCGGCGAGAAACCCGGGATCGATGCTGCCGGCAAGGTCCACGTAGCCGGTGTCGTGCGAGCGGCTGGCCAGGGCGACCAGCGACTGCAGCAGCGTCAGCCGTCCCGACGGTCCACGCCCGGCGGCGGCGAGCAGGGTGATCCGGCCACGAGGCAGGCCGCCCGGCGTGAGCACGCCGTCGATGACCGGCACCGCGGTGGACCAGGCGCCGGGCTCCTCCGTGGATCCGCCACGGCGCAGTGCCTGGGGACCGTAGCGGGATCGAAGTGTCGCCAGAGCGGCGGACAGGGAATCGGGCATCGCTCCTCACTGGGAATTGCCATCGCCTACTGGGACGGAGAGCAGGAGCGCCGAGGCGGGACGCCAGTGTAGCGAACAGATGTTCGATTCGCAAGCCTCATCCGGGACGGTTGACTGGCGGAGAATCGCTGCGGACGTGGACGCGGAACACCCGACCGGCGATCAGCGCGGCACTCGACGCGCAGCCTTGGGACTGGTCGCGGTCGCGGCCGTCGTCGCCGTCGCCGGCGTGGCGTTCTCGTTGCTGCCACACGCGAAAACCGTGCCGCCGATCGCGACCGTCGCTCCGACTCTGCCGCCGGTGTCGCCCGATCCCGTCGTCGGACTCGGCTTCAGCGTCGCCGCGGATCCTGCGGCACATGATGTGGTGCTGTTCGGTGGCCTCAACAGCGACGCAAGGACATGGCTGCTCAACGACCAGTCATGGACGCTCGCGCATCCCCGCAGCAGCCCGGCGGACCGCTCCGGCGCTGCGGCCGCCTACGATCCGGCGACCAAGATGGTGATGCTCTTTGGAGGAACGCTCGCCGCCGGCAAGGGAGTCAACGACACCTGGGGATGGAACGGCTCGACCTGGCGCCTGCTCAACAGCGGCGCGAACGGGCCGCCGGCAGGTCAAGGGGCGCAGATGGCCTGGGACGCCACAGCCGGCGATATGGTGCTGGTGACCAACGGCGACACGATGAACACCGCGGAGACCTGGGTCTGGGTCGATGGACAGAGCGACGGCCACTGGCTCCGCGAACCGAAGGGCAATCTCGCGGTGAGTGTGTTCGGGGATGTCTTGGCGTCCGACCCTGTCTCGAAGACGCTGCTGCTCGTGAGTCCGGTCGCGCCCGGCAGTGACAACGGGGAGAGCATCACGCAGACGTGGGACGGTTCGAGCTGGCAGGTCATCACCCGCTCCGGCCCCGACATCAGCGCCATGGCTTACAACACGGCCAGCAACGCGATGCTGGCGTGCGGCCTGGCGATGTACTCCGAGCCGGTCGAGGTCATCAGCAAGTGCTGGCAGTGGACGGGCTTGTCCTGGCTGGAGGAGCTGCTGGCGAGTCCGCCACCGGACTCGAAGCAGATCGTCATCGAGGCCGAGGTCTCGGACACCGACAACTCGCGACTGCTCATGTTCGGGTGGCTCACCCGCGCGTTCCCGGGCCGGCCGCAGCCGCTCCAGGCGTGGACCTGGGACGGCGAGCAGTGGCTCGTGCTCCGGTAGCTAGCCCTCGATGCGTGTCGTGTCGCCGTTGATCACGACGACCTGTCCGTCGCGGAGGGCTTTGAACGGCACGCGCTGCTCGGTGTAGTGGGCCACCAGGTTGTCGACCGCGGCGGACTCGGGATGGTCGGATTGGTAATGCGGTGCAATCGCATATGGCACCACATTGAGTCCATCCCACATGATCGCCGCGTCGTAGCCCGGCGGGACGTCATTCGGGTCATCCACCATTTCGATGCCTCGAAGGGATGGCGTCAGCACGCAGGCGCCCGCACTGTACCCGCCGTATACGATCGTGTCGCTTCGCAGCATCGCGAGCAGCGCGACGTCAGCGCCGCTCTGGTGGAGCGCGCGGCGCAGGACGAATGCGTTTCCGCCACGCAGCCACACGAGGTCAAAGCCCGCAGTCGCCGTGGTGACGGCTTGCGGTTCTGCGCCGAAGTAGTCGCGCAGGTCCAACTCCTCCGGTTGCAGTCCGCTCGCGGCAAGGCGCTCCATCTCCTGTCGAGTGCTCTCGATTCGAGCGTCGCGGGCGAACGAGTCGCACGCGTTCGCGATGACGGCGGTACGCCTGCCCTCCCCGAGGAGCTCCAGCAACGCGTCAGGGCTGTTGCCCACCCGAAAGGACGAAAGGTACAGGCGCACGCGATGATTCTCGTCGGTGACGGGTGCTGCGACGCCACCAACGTCGATCCTCGTCGATTCCTGGTGAGCCACAGGCTCCAGGGCATCGACAACGAGGCCCGGATTGGCGACATAATCCATTGGTGCGTACGCTTCCGCACAGAGGCCTCCACCCTCCTGTTTGCGGAAGCGTCCGATGACATCCGGTCCTCAGGAGACTGACATGCTTCGCACCACACTCGCCGCCCTGGCCGTGTTCTCCGCCGCCGCGCTCGCCGCCTGCGGCTCGTCCTCAGCGAGCGGCTCACCGACGCCCGGCTCGGGCTCGACTGCCACCCCGACCGTCGCCCCCACGGTCGCTCCCACCGTGGCTCCGACTCCGACCCCGGCTCCGCCGACCGTCGACCTGACCGGCAGCTGGACGGGACAGTACTCCGGGCCGTTCAACGGCACGTTCACGCTCACCTGGACGCAGACCGGTGCCACCGTCGACGGGACGATCAAGCTGTCGTCGCCGCCCGACACCCTGCACATCAACGGCACCCTGACCGGCAGCACGATCGCCTTCGGAGCGGTCGGCGTCGTGACGTACACCGGTACCGTGAACGGCAAGAGCATGTCCGGCTCGTACACCGACCTCGCGAACGGGCATACGGGCTCCTGGAGCGCGACCGAGTCGTGAGGCGAGCGGCTTAGGCCGCCGGGCTCGTCGCGGGCGGCAGCAGCGGGGCGAGTCCCTCAAGCTGAAACCCCCAGTCGAAGAGGCGGCTCTCGAGGCGCGCCGGGTAGTTGGCGTTCATCAGCACCGCGAGCAGGCGGTGCCCGCCGCGCACGGCCATGCCGATCAGGCACGCGCCGGCATCCCCGGTCCAGCCGGGCTTGATGCCCACAGCGGCCGGATAATTCTCGAGCAGGCCGTCGAAGTTGCGAAGGTGGAAGGCAGGGTGCCCGGCATCGGCTGGGAGCTGGATGCTCCGGGTGTCGACGATCTCATCGAACAGTGGGAACTGGTCGTACGTGAACGCCGCGATGACCGCCAGGTCGTACGCGGACGCGTAGAGATGGGAATCGTCGAGTCCCGCCGTTGCTGAGAACAGCGAATCGTGGAGGCCGAGCTCGGCCACCTGCGCGTTCATCGCCGCAACGAAACGCGGCGTTCCCACGGTGTCGGCCGCGATCGCGCTGGCCGCGTCGTCGCCGCTCGGCAGCAGCATGCCGTCGAGCAACTCCTCGACGGTGAGCGTCTGGCCGGCTTTGAGGCCCATCAACGTGTCGTCTGATGACTGGCCGAGGGCATCTGCCGTGACCGTCACCTCCTGGCCGGGACTGAGGTTCTCGAGCGCGACGAGCGCTGTCAGCACCTTCGTCAGGCTGGCCGGCGGTACGCCGAGATGCGGTTCACGCGCCCAGAGAATCTCGCCGGTATCGAGGTCGACGAGGATGCCGGTGTGGGCGCGCATCGGCGGCGCACCCGCGGGCATGACCGCCGGCATCCAGAAGCTCAGCCCGCCACTCGCGATGCGCATGTCGAACCACGGGGGTGAGGTCGGGACGGGGTCAGGAGTCGTGATCGACGCGACGACGCGCCGCACGTTCGGGACCTGGAAGGCAGCCGCGGCAGATCCCGTGACGACGGCGACGCCGAGTATCGCCAGTGCGATGCGGGCGGACGGGGGCAACCGGCGCGGAGAAGGAGCAGCGATCGAGATGCATCGTAGTCCCTCCACGGTAGGCTGACGGGATGCCAGAGATGCTCGCCAGCTACGTCGCCGGAACGTGGTACACCGCTGCCGACCAAGGAACGATCGTCAACGACGCTGCCACCGGCGAGCCCGTCGCCCGCGTTTCCAGCACCGGGCTCGACACAGCGGCGCTCGTCGACCACGCACGCACCGTCGGCGGCCCCGCGCTGCGAGGATTGACGTTTCAGGCTCGCGGTGCCGCGCTGAAAGCGCTCGCCGCTCACCTCGACGCCAACAAGGCCGCATACCAGGAGCTGTCGCTCGCAACCGGTGCGACTCGGCGTGACGGCGCGGGCGATATCGACGGCGGCATCGGCACGTTGTTCGTGTACAGCAGCCGCGCGAAGCGCGAGCTCCCCGACGGACACGTTCTCGTTGACGGCGACGTCGAGAGCCTCGGCAAGGAGGGGACGTTCGCCGGTCGGCACGTCTACACGTCGTTGCCGGGTGTTGTGCTGCAGATCAACGCATTCAACTTCCCCGTGTGGGGCATGCTCGAAAAGCTCGCACCCGCCATCCTCGCCGGCGTGCCGACCATCGTGAAACCCGCGGGCCAGACGGCATACCTGACCGCGCTGGTGGTTCGCGACATCATCGCGTCCGGCGCGCTTCCCGAGGGTGCGCTGCAACTCGTCTGCGGCGGGGTCGGCGACCTGCTCGATCGCCTCGGGGGCGAGGACATGATCGCGTTCACCGGCAGCGCGTCCACCGCCGCCGCGCTGCGCGGAAACGCCGCGGTGACCGCGCGCGCTGCTCGATTCAACGCCGAGACCGACTCATTGAACTGCTCCATCCTCGGACCGGATGCTGTTGCGGGCACACAGGAATTCGACCTCTTCGTCAAGGAGGTCGGCCGCGAGATCACGACCAAGGCCGGGCAGCGCTGCACGTGCATCCGGCGTGCGCTCGTGCCCGAGACAGCGGTCGACGACGTGCTCTCCGGGCTGCGTGGACGGCTCGACCGAGTCGTCGTCGGCAACCCGCGCAACGAGACGGTCACCATGGGGTCGCTCGTCAGCCTGCGTCAGCGCGACGAGGTGCGCGATGCCGTCAGCGCGCTGACACGCGCGGCGGATGTCGTGTACGGCGATCCGACGTCGGTTGCTCCGGTGGACGGCGACCCGCAGCGTGGCGCGTTCATGGCGCCTGTGGTCCTGCTCTGCAACGACGTCGACCGCGCCGAGCCGCACGAGGTGGAGGCGTTCGGTCCCGTGACCACGATCATTCCGTACAGCGACCCGCGTGGCGTTGCGCAGATCGCCGCCCGCGGTGGCGGCAGCCTCGTCGGCTCCGTCGTGTCCTACGACGCCGATTTCGTCCGCGACGTGGTCCTTGGTGCTGCGCCGCATCACGGCCGCCTCCTGGTGCTCGACCGCGACTGCGCCGGCGAGTCGTCGGGACACGGCAGCGCCATCCCCCAGATGGTGCACGGCGGCCCCGGGCGCGCCGGCGGCGGCGAGGAGCTCGGCGGGATGCGCGCCGTCAGGCACTACATGCAGCGGACCGGGTTGCAGGGCACGCCGGCGGTGATCGCCGCGCTGACCGGCGATTCCTGAGACGCGCCCGGCGCCCCTGCCCGTACACTCGCGGGCGAAGGTTCCATCCGGGCGAGGAGGTGGTGCGTGCGCGTTGCGGTGACCGGAGGTACCGGCTTCGTCGGCATCCACACGGTGCGTGCACTCAAGGACGCGGGCCACGAGGTCGTGGTGGTCGCCAGGGGAACCGTCCGGCAGCCGAAGGGCGAGCGCGTGACCTTCGTGCGCGCCGACGTCACCAGCTCCCCGAAGCTCGCGGAAGTCTTCGCCGGGTGCGACGCCGTGGTCCACCTCGTCGCGGTGATCCGCGAGAAAGGCCGCCAGACCTTCGATCGTGTGAATCGCGAATCGACGGTGCGAGTCGCCGAGGCG
>Ga0307373_10002816_pt1 | contig 31038 bp, 27 predicted proteins | sample OX2MG_FD_202534 | JGI IMG/M metagenome (GOLD analysis project Ga0307373, IMG submission 202534) | Soil microbial communities from Risofladan, Vaasa, Finland - OX-2 | ecosystem: Environmental > Terrestrial > Soil > Coastal area > Acid sulfate soil | place: Finland: Risofladan, Vaasa | collected...
TGAATTCGGCGGGCGGCAACTTTGCGCGACTGGTGTTCGTGGGATCTTTGCGCGACGCGTACACCGGCCATTATCTCCATGAAGGCTGGGGACAGATCGCGTCGGCGGACGAAGTTCACGACACGCTTCGCAGCGTGCATCAGGGAATCTTTTTTTCCGTGCTCAAACTTCCGCTGCTCGATCTAGCCAAGGAACTGCGGCTGCACTTTCGATCGCTGAGCCAGCCGGAACACGAGGCCGCAACTTTTTGGCTGGAGACGGAGCCGTTCCGCGACTTGATACCGCAAGGATGTACTCGATCGTCGCGCGAGCTTTTCGTCTCGCAGGTCAGGACCGCATTGGAGGTCCTGCGGCGGGCGCCGGATTGGCCTGAGCTGTCGGGACCAATCGCATCGCCACCCCCACTACCTGACCAATCACCTCTGCTTCAGTGGTTAAACTGAAGTTGCGGATCGGCACACCGGAAGTTGGGTGCGGGACCACCGTGATGTTCGATCCGGTAATCGAGCACCAGCCGCATAGATATCCATCTCTCAATTCAATGAGATAGATGGGCCGGTCGTATTCTGTGTTCCATCGCCCGTTAGCCACCTCGCGGCGATCTTCGTCGACGGTCACCAGCGCTCCTGGCCGCAGTAGCGGGCTCATCGTTTCATCTTCCAATCCGATGTAGGCGTACATATGCTGGCGCGGATTGCACTCCAAAAGGAACGCGGCGGGAATTTCTCCCCAAAGCGACACGGCGCGGTTGACGAGCTGCGTGCGCTCCCACTTGAACGAAGGATCGAGCCGGACTGGGATCGTAATTTTAGCGTCCAGATTGAAGAGGTCCGTTGTCACCGGCCTGGTGACAGGCAACTTCACCTCAGCGCGATAATTGTGCGCGCGGTCTGGATGCACTCCGTAGAGACTCAAAATTTCGTGAAAGGAAATTCCATAGATGGCCGCGAGAGTGAAGATCTTGAACTGACTGGGCACGGCGTGATCGTTTTCGATCTGCGTGAGGCGTGCCGCAGAAATGTAGAAGCGCCGGTTGTGCTCGCGCGCCGCAATTTTTGCGCTGATGTGCTGAATCTCGCGCACGCCGAGCTGCAGGCGAAGGCGGGTTTCCTTCAGGTGATTGCCAGGTGTTGTCTCCATAGCTACTCGCAGTCGACCCTGCGGAGGTTTCGGCGGGATTATACCGAGAGCGGAAGCCGCGGGCACGGCTATTTGTTCAGTTAAGTGAACGGAGCGCTTGGAAGCGGTTGGAGGTGACGGCGCGAGCTCGAAAAGACGTTTAGAAACGACCATCTCCCAAATCGGGAATTTTGCGAACGACTGGCGGAAGATGAGCGGTGGAATTCCATGAAACAGCGCAGTTTAAGGTGTGAGATGCCTCTATCCCGCCGCATCTTGGAGAGAAGGCCGGAAATCTGCTTTGGCGTAAAATAACGATGCAACTGATGCAGCGGATAGTCTTGCCCGGAACACTAATTGCCGAGATACGTTCGCTTGAGGTAGTCGACGGTCTGTTGCTGCAAATCGGCGTAACTGCAATTGAGAGTTTGTTGCACGGCGTCTTGCGCGGAGGGTGCCGTGGCCATTCGACCGATCAGGCGGCTGACGTCGCCCATGCCGTTGCGGTCGATGATCGATTCCATGACGGCGAGCGACCAAGCGTAAGCCATCGACGCGTTGTTGCCCGGCAATCCCATCCACGATCCTTCGAGAGAGCCGAGTGATGGCGTGAGGCCCTGATTGGCTGCGTCCACCAGAGCGGCGGCGTTTACTCCACTGCGTTTGCCCTCCATCCATTGCGCGAGACCTTCCTGCAGCCAAGTAGGCGCGCGGTAATTCGATTTTTGCCCGATGAAACTGTGCGTGAGTTCATGCTTCAGCTCGTGCGCCAATTCCGGGGTGACGGACGTTAATCCCTGCACCGGAATGCGAATCCTGCCATCGTTCAGCGCGCCGACCCAGGCCGGCGCCTGAGTAATATTCTCGAAGGCCTGGCCGGTGTAAAGGATCACGCCAATTTGCTCAGGAGGTGTGTAGTCGAGCTGTGATTGCAAATCGTTGTAGTCATCTTCGAGCGCGGCCAGGATTCCTCGCGCCAGTTCGGGCGCGGCGCCGCCGTAATATTTCAGATCGAAATGTGTCGTGTCGCCTTCGCGGTAGTTTGCTTCGAGCGCCTGATCGCGTTCCGCCTTGTGAAGCGCTTCGAGGACGTCCGGATCGGGCCGCAGTGCGGCTGCAGCTTTCCATTCCTGGATCGCCTGGTCGGTCTTGTTCGCGCCGTAGTAGGCCCAGCCCATCAACTTGTCCACGTCAGGCGAGGCCGGATAAACGTCGTGAGCATGCTGCAGCGGCCCAAGCGCCAGCGTGAACTGGCTGGTGCGGAGGTACAGGACTGAGAGGTTCAGCAGCAAACCGAGATTGTTCGGCGCGTACTCGAGGCCCTCCTGGTATTGTTCGATCGCGGAATCGGAATCGCCCTGGGCGAGGAAAAACTGGGCCGCGGCGTAATGCGCCGCCGCTACTTTGTTAACGGCATCGTGCGCGCCACTGCGCGCACCGTATTCAAGGCGCTGAATGTACGCGTAATCCACGCCGCCGTCATGGACGGCGAGGCGTGTGACTTCCTCGTAGCCAGGAACGGGCTCGATTTGCGGCGCAGTCACGGGCGGTTGAGACGCGGCTTGGCCGGCAGCGGAGGAATATCCCAAATCGTTGTGTTCGATGCGCGCCACGATAGACCGCGGAATCGAAAGCTGTCCGGCAGAAGTTTGGTAGGTGACGTGATCGGCGTCGGAGGTCACGTCGGAAGCAACGATGCGGTTGCCATTTTTCAACACGATCACATCGGCGCGCGCGGCTGAGCAGGCGGCCAGGGCGAACACAAGAGCAATCGGCGCGGCGGATCGCATTGTGAAATGGTAACAACGTGGCGCGCGAAATGCCTCCGCGATGTGGTTCGCGAATGCTCAAAACAACACACGGAAGAATGCCGCGAGTCATAAGGGGCCATTGCCACGCAAGCGCGCGCGAACGATTATTCGGTCGCCGTCGTGACGATCGAGGGCAAGGGAAGCAACGCGGACACGCAAGGCACCCGTGACGTGGAACTGGAACGCCGAAAAATCGCGCAAAAAAAGTTTTGAATTGAAGCTTGCGTACGGAGGGTTCCTGTCATATCCTGTCGCGTCGATTTTGTACTTTCGATCACATCAGCGTGTGATCTACGTCATTGCCGCTCAAGGACGCAGTTGCGGCCGAGATTTTCAAATGGTTTTGGGCCGATGCGCCGCTTCAGGTGATAGGTTGGCGCGCGGAGTCGCAAAGGATTTCGGAGATTTGATTCTGTAAATTTCGTTCCCTTCAAAAAAAGGGCAGGCAACCGCCAGATAGGACCGGGGAAAAGTACGTGGAATCTGAAGGTTCCGAAAAGTCAGCCATAGCAGTTAGCCCCGACCCGTTACACGGGCCCGACCCGCTGCTTGGGCCGGGACAAACGCTGGGCAGCGTTACCGAGAAGATCAGCTCGATCGTGCTGGGGAAGGGCAATACCACTCCCGGCTGGATCTTCGGCGCATTCATTGGTTTTTGTTTGCTGATGCTCTTGAACACGGTTATCACCCTGTTGGCCGTGAAGGGCGTCGGCATCTGGGGCATCAACATCCCCGTGGCTTGGGGGTTCGCGATCACCAACTTCGTCTGGTGGATCGGGATCGGCCACGCCGGAACGCTCATCTCCGCCTTCCTTCTCCTGCTGCATCAGAAATGGCGTACTTCCATCAACCGCTTCGCGGAAGCCATGACGATTTTCGCCGTGATGTGCGCGGGCATGTTTCCGCTGTTGCACATGGGCCGTCCGTGGCTGTTTTTCTACTTGATGCCATACCCGAACCCGATGTGGTTGTGGCCGCAGTTCCGCAGCCCGCTGGTATGGGACGTTTTCGCGGTATCCACCTACTTCACCGTTTCTTTGCTTTTCTGGTTCGTGGGTCTTATCCCCGACTTGGCCGCGCTGCGCGACCGTGCAACGAGCAAAGTTAAGAAGGTGGTTTACGGTATCTTTTCAATGGGCTGGCGCGGTTCTGCCGTGCACTGGGCGCGCTACGAATTCGCTTCGATTTTGCTGGCCGGATTGGCGACGCCACTGGTCGTTTCGGTCCACACAGTAGTCAGCTTCGACTTTACGATCGCCATCGTTCCCGGCTGGCATAGCACCATCTTCCCGCCGTACTTCGTGGCAGGCGCTATTTACTCGGGCTTCGCGATGGTGCTTACTCTGGCGATTCCTCTGCGCAAGTACTACCACCTGGAAAACATGGTGACCGAACGCCACTTGGACATCATGGCGAAGGTCATGCTGGCGACGGGCGTGATCGTGGCTTACAGCTACGTAATGGAAATGTTCATGGCTTTCTACAGCGCGAACATTTACGAACGCGCGCAGATGATGGAACGCATGACGGGTCAGTATGCGGGGGTTTTCTGGACCCTGATCGCCTGCAACCTGATCATTCCGCAGGTGCTCTGGTCGCGCAAAATGCGGCGCAATAATACCGTGCTGTTCCTGATTTCGCTGGTCGTGAATGTCGGAATGTGGCTCGAGCGGTTCGTAATTATCGTCGTCAGCTTGCACAACGAATACGAGCCTTCGAAGTGGTTCGCGTTCTTTCCCACGCGTTGGGACTGGGCCACCTTCGCAGGAACCATCGGCATGTTTTTCCTGCTGTTCTATCTGTTCGTACGGTTCCTGCCCATGATTTCCATCGTGGAAATGCGCTCGCTGGTGCATGAGGCAGGCGAGAAGGGGCCGCATACGGCGCTCCGTTCGGTTCCGCCGGAAGCGTGATTCTCGAAGTTCAATTGCGGCGGCGGATCGAGGCGAGACAAGTTTGGATGCTGAAGGTAAATAGGACTCGGAAGGCTTATTAAGGCGCTCGATGGCACAAATCTTTCATCGCAGCTCGAACATGATCGCGCGGCTGAGCATCGGCGGCGGCGTGCTCTTTCTGGGCGCGCTGGTCTTCATTCTCTATCAGATTGCGCTTTCGCCCTGGTACACCAACGAACACGTCACGTTGCAGCAGCCGGTGCCTTTCAGCCATCGGCACCATGCCGGCGAGCTGGGAATCGACTGCCGCTATTGCCATACGGACGTGGAAAAGTCGTGGTACGCCGGTGTTCCGCCGACACAGACTTGCATGACCTGCCATTCACAGATTTGGACCAACGCCGCCATGCTGGAACCGGTGCGCGAGAGTTATCGAACCGGCGTTTCGCTCCAGTGGAATAAGGTGAACGAGCTGCCCGAGTTCGTGTATTTCAATCACAGCGTTCACGTGGCCAAAGGCATCGGTTGCACTACATGTCACGGTCCGATCGCAACGGAAACGCTCACGTATCGCACGGGTACGCTTTATATGTCCTGGTGCCTGGAGTGCCACCGCGATCCGGGGAACTACGTCCGTCCGGAATCGCAGGTCTTTAATCCTTTTTATGATAAGCCGTCGTATGCCACTCCGGTGAAATTTGAGGGCGTGAGCTACACGAGCCAAAAGGCTCTGGGGCGGGTGCTGGTGAAAAAATATCAGCTGCAAACTTATCAATATTGCTCCACCTGTCATCGATAGATGAAAGCGAACCAATGAGTGAAGATCCCAAATTGAAGAAGCTGCCAAACGATTCGGTCGACTTGGACGTGGCGCGCGCCAATCTTGCCAAGATGGGCAAGAAGCGTTTGTGGCAGAGTTTGGAAGAGCTGTCCGATACCAAAACCTACCGCGAATTCAAGGAAAATGAGTTTCCGGCTGCCTACAAGGATTCCACGGGAATCAATCGCCGGGATGTGCTGAAGCTGATGGCTGCTTCCGCGGCCATGGCCGGTCTGAGCGCCTGCACCAAACTCCCGCAGGAAAAAATCGTTCCGTACGTTCGGCCTCCCGAGGAAATCGTTCCGGGCAATCCGCTGTTCTATGCCACGTCGATTCCGGAGCCGGGCGGCGCCGTAGGCCTTTTGGTGGAAAGCCACATGGGGCGGCCTACCAAAATTGAAGGCAATCCGCAGCATCCGGGAAGCCTGGGCGCCACGGACGCGTTGCAGCAAGCCTCGATTCTGAACATGTACGACCCGGATCGTGCGCAGTCGATTCGCTTCGACGGGCAGCTCAGCAGTTGGAACGATTTCGTCACGGCCATGAGCAATGTTCGCGCGCGAATGATGGGCAAAGGCGCGGGAATACGCGTGCTGACCACCACGGTGACTTCGCCAACGTTTGGCGCGCAGATGAAGGATTTGCTGGCGCAGTTTCCCGGCGCTAAATGGCATCAGTACGAGCCATCCGGAAACAACTCGGCTCGCGTAGGCAGCAAGCTCGCATTCGGCCGCGCCGTGAACGCCGTGTACCAGGTGGATCAAGCGGACGTGGTGGTTTCGCTCGACGCCGACTTCTTAATGATCGGGCCGGGACACGTTCGGTACATTCGAGAGTTTGCAGGTCGCCGCTCGCTGCCAAACGGGCCTTCGTCCAATTTGAACCGGCTGTATGTGGTGGAGAGTATGCCGACGAGTACCGGCGCGATGTCCGATCATCGCCTGCCGATGCGTTCGGGCGAAGTGGAAACGTTTACGCGCCAGTTGGCGGCTGCTGTCGGAGTTTCGGCCGCACCCGCTGCCGGCGGTTCGGACGCGAACATTCCCGCGGATTGGCTCAAGGCCGTGGCGGACGATCTGACCGCGCATCGCGGCTCCTCGCTCGTCATCGCTGGCGAAAATCAGCCGCCCGTCGTGCATGCCATCGCGCACGCCATCAATGCCGCGCTCGGCAACGTGGGCAAGACGGTGGTCTATACAGAGTCGATCGAAGCCGAGCCTGTGGATCAGTTGGAATCGATCAAGAATCTGGTCGCCGACCTGAACTCGAACAAAGTTGACTTTTTGCTGGTGCTGGGCGGCAATCCTGTATATGACGCGCCCGCCGATCTGGACTTTGTGAACGCGCTGATCAAAGCCAAGCTGCGCGTTTACTACGGCCTGTACTTCAACGAGACTTCCGAATGGTGTCACTGGGAAGTTCCGGCCACACATTTTCTGGAAGGCTGGAGCGATGCCCGTGCGTACGATGGAACGGCCGGTGTGGTGCAGCCGCTGATTGCGCCGCTCTACGATAGCCACTCGGATCATGAAATCGTGGCGATTTTGACAGGTCAGCCGAACGCCTCTAGCCATGAGCTGGTTCGTCAATACTGGCAGGGCCAGCGCCCGGAAAAGGGCAAAGCATTCGAGGATTTCTGGGAACTGACGCTGTACCGGGGCTACGTTGCCGGCACGGCTCTCCCGCCAGTGAACGTGCCGCTGCAGAGCGACTTTCTGAAGCAGACGGCAACGCCGGTCGCGGATGCCAGCGCGCTGGAAGTTGTTTTTCGCCCCGATCCCTCGATTGGCGATGGGCTCAACAACAACAATTCCTGGCTGCAGGAGCTTCCCAAACCAATCACGCGGCTCACTTGGGACAATGCTGCGATGGTCAGTCCTGACACCGCAAAAAAGTTGGGCATCAATACGCAGGATTACGTTGAGCTCGATCTGAACGGCCGCAAAGTGTTTGCGCCTGTCTTTGTAACGTTTGGCCATGCGGATAATTCCGTGACCGTGCATTTCGGCTACGGCCGCCTGCGCACCGGCGCGGTTGGCACCGGAACGGGTTTCAATGCATATATGCTGCGCACTTCCGACCAGCCGCATTTCGCGAATGGGCTGCAAGTCAAAAAGACGGACAAGAACTATCCGCTGGCCGTCGTGCAGCACCAATATACGGTCGATTCCAACGGGCATGCCGCGGACGAAGAGAGCGTCGCCGCCGTGGAGCATCGCGACTTGGTGCAGATCGCCACGCTCGATGAATTCCGCAAGGATCCTACGTTCGCGAAGCACGACGACACCACCGAGACCAAGGACATCTCGCTCTATCCGAATTACAAGTACGACGGATACGCCTGGGCGATGTCCATCGATTTGAACCGCTGCGTTGGGTGCAACGCGTGCGTCATTGCTTGCCAATCGGAAAACAACATCGCCGTAGTCGGTAAAGATCAGACCATGCGCGGCCGGGTGATGCATTGGATCCGCATCGACACGTACTTCCGCGGCGGCCTCGAGAATCCCGAAACATTCTTCGAACCGCTGCCCTGCATGCAATGCGAAAACGCGCCGTGCGAGTATGTTTGCCCGGTGGGCGCCACCACGCACACGCCGGAAGGTCTGAACGATATGACCTACAACCGCTGCGTGGGCACGCGCTACTGCTCGAACAACTGCCCGTGGAAAGTGCGCCGCTTCAACTTCTTTCTGTATTCGGATTGGGATACGAAGAGCCTTTACGGCGTGCGCAATCCGGATGTGACGGTTCGCAGCCGCGGCGTGATGGAGAAGTGCACCTATTGCGTGCAGCGAATTCAGGAAGCGAAGATTCGCGCTACCCGCGAAGACCGGCTGGTCCGCGACGGCGAAATCGTCACGGCGTGCCAGCAGGTTTGCCCGGCGCAAGCCATCACTTTCGGCAACATTAACGACAAGAACAGCCAGATTTCCAAGTTGAAGGCGAACGAGCGCGATTACGTTTTGCTCGCCGATTTGAATACGCGGCCGCGCACCAGCTATCTGGCGCGCGTGCGCAATCCGAATCCGGCGATTCGCGTGTAGTGAGAAGAAGACGACGTGAGTTTTGGTAACGATTTGCCTGGAGCAATATTCGATCGATGAGTGGCAAGACCATGTACGGACTAATGGCTGAGTTCGATTCGCCGGAAGAGGTGCTGGCGGCCGCGCACCGCACCCGGGCGGCGGGATACCGGCGCATTGACGCTTTCTCCCCCATTCCGGTGGAAGGCTTGGCCGAGGCAATCGGCTTCGATTGGACGGCGCTGCCGTTCATAACGTTCGCGGGCGGCTTTCTCGGCGGTTGCACCGGATTTTTCATGTGCTGGTATGCCAACGTGATCAGCTTCCCGCTGAATATTGGCGGCAAGCCGTTCAATAGCTGGCCAGCCTGGATTCCCATTACCTTCGAGTTGACCATTTTGGGTGGCGCGCTGGCGACGGTGATCGGCATGCTGGCGCTCAATGGACTGCCAACGCCGTACCATCCGGTCTTCAACGTGGAGCGCTTCGCGCTTTCCACTACGGATAAATTCTTTTTGTGCATTAAATCGCGCGATAAAAATTTCGATCTGGCGCAAACCAAAGCATTTTTGGAAGGCTTGAATCCGCATGGAGTGTTTGAAATTGAGGATTGAGACGAAATCCGGCGGCGAACACGGCGCGCAGGCACGGGCGGGTGTAGCGTGGCGCCGAGTGCAGGCGGCTGCTTGCCTGGCGGGCGTGGCCCTGCTGCTCTCCGGATGCCGCTTGGACATGCACATCCAGCCAAAGTACCTGCCGGACTGGCCGAGCAAGTTTTTCGCCGACGGCCGCTCGAACCGTCCGGCGGTGCCGGGCACGGTGGCGCGCGAAGATCTGCGTATCGACGAGCTGATGTATTCGGGCACTGAAAACGGCGTGCTCTCGAACCGCTTTCCGTTTCCTATCACGCGTGTCGACCTGGAGCGCGGCCGGGAACGCTACAACATCTATTGCTCTCCGTGCCACGATTACACCGGCACGGGACACGGTATGATCGTGCAGCGCGGCTTTCCGCAACCGCCTTCCTACATGTTGCCGCGGCTGCGCGAAGCTCCCGTCGGGCACTTTTATCAGGTTATGACCAACGGGATCGGCGCGATGTATAGCTATTCGGCGCGCGTAACTCCCGCGGACCGCTGGCGGATCGCCGCCTACATTCGCGTGCTGCAGCTGAGCGGAAGCGCCACGCTACAGGATGTGCCGCAAGCGGAGCGGCAGAAACTTTCGCAGGCGCCAGCAGGGCAGACGCCGGGGCAAGCGCAATGACTTCGTCAGACACAGCTCGGTTCGATCGCGTCCGCAATCAAGGCTATATGTGGGGCCTGATCGGAAGCGCGCTATTCGTGATCTTTGGAGTGCTCGGCGGAGAGCACGCGGGCTTCGCCGGCTGGCAGAGCCTGTTCCATTCGTATTTGTGGGCCTACCTCTATTGGTTCTGTATTCCGTCCGGTTGCATGGCCATTTTGATGTTGCACCACCTGACCGGCGGTCGCTGGGGCTACCCGCTACGCCGCATTCTAGAAGCGGGCACGCGTTCGCTTTGGGTGATGGCGGTTTTGTTCATCCCTATTTTCTTCGGGATTAGAGAGCTTTACGCGTGGTCACGTCCCGACACGGTAGCCGCTGATCCCATCCTGCAGCAGAAGCAGTGGTGGCTGACGACCCACGGTTTCATCTTTCGCGCAGTGATCTATTTCGTCATCCTGCTCGTGCTGGTGACCTTGCTGAACAAATGGTCGCGCGCGCAGGATCAAAGCGGCGATCCATTCAAATACAAGAGTAAGATGACGGCGCTCAGCGCTCCTGGTGTGATCCTGTGGGGCTTTATTGTCACGGGCGCGGCGGTCGATTGGGTCATGTCGCTGGAGCCGCACTGGTTCTCCACGATCTATGGCATGCTGTGGATCATTATCGAAGTTCTGGTGGCCATGTCGTTCTCGGTCTTCGTCCTTCGCATGCTATCGAACACCGAGCCTATTAAGGATGCCGTCGATCCGCTGCGTTTCAACGATCTTGGCAACTTGATGCTGACGTTCCTGATGTTGTGGGCCTACCTCTCGTTTGACCAGTTGTTGATCACCTGGGCCGGCAACCTGAAGGACGAAATTCCGTGGTACTCGCAGCGGGCTTTTGGATCGTGGGCGCCCATTGCCGTGGTCCTCGTGATCTTGCACTTTTTCGTTCCCTTCTTTTTCTTGCTGCAGAGGCGAGTGAAGCGCCAGCCAGCCCGGCTGTCTGGTGTCGCGATGCTGATCATCTGCCTCACCCTGGTGGATATTTACTGGGTGGTGGTGCCGGCGTTTGAAAAATCAGGGCCGCAAATTCACTGGCTGGACTTGTTCGCCATCGTCGGCATTGGCGGCCTGTGGCTCGGCACGTTCATGGGCCAGCTGAAAAAACTTCCGCTTTTGCCGCTGCACGATCCGAGATTTGAAGGAGTGTTGGAGCCTGAGCATGGAGACTAAGCACAAGCACAACGACGAAGCTCCCGACGCCAGCGCCGGCTATGAGAAGCGCGACGCGAGCATTCCCGTGCTGCTCCAGTTCGGCTTCTGGCTGGCGGTGGTCATCGTGATCACGCTCTTTGGGATGGCCTGGGCGTTCAATTTCTTTTCACACGAAGCGCCGCTGGGTCAGCCCGCAGCCCCGTCGGCTGTGGTGAATCCGAACACGCGCGAGCTGCCGCCCAGCCCCATGTTGCAGGCAACCCCGCACCAGGATCTGGTGGACTTCTGTCAGCAGCAAGAGCGCAACGTGAACACGTACAGCTGGGTCGATCGCCAGGCGGGGATTGTTCGCATTCCAATTAGCAAAGCGATGGATTTAGTCCTGGCGCAGGGGTTGCCAACGAGACCAGCTAGTGAAGCTCCCGCGGGAGCTGCGGCGCCTGATCCGACGCCCCCGATCATGGCTGGCGGTGATGAAATTCAAGGGCCGTGCGCGTACCTTGCGAATCCGTCAAGTTACGACGCGCAAATGGCCGCCGCGGAAAAGTAGCCGAAAGGCGCAACACGAGGTCTCGAGTCACGAACATGAGAAGCAAACTTCAAACCCGGGTGATGCGGGTCGGCCTGCTGAGCGCAATCCTGGCGGCGGCGCTGACGGTTCCGTCCGTCTCGCGGGCGCAGTTCATCACCTCTGAAAATATCGGAGTGCATCCGGATCTGCTCAAGCAGGTGCGCTTCGATGAACAGCTGGGCCACACGATTCCGCTGAATCTCACCTTTCGCGACGAGCACGGGAAGACGGTGGAGCTGGGACAGTATTTCGGCAACAAGCCCGTCATCCTTACGCTCGTGTATTACACCTGCCCAATGCTTTGCACGCAGGTGCTCAATGGCCTCGACCGCGCACTCGAACATATTCCCCCGACCATTGGGAAGGATTTCAACGTCGTAACGGTGAGCATTGACCCCAGCGATACGACCGTTCTCGCCGCCACCAAGCAGGCGATGTACGCGGGAATGTACGGCCGCCCGAGCGGCTACCAGGGCTGGAATTTCCTGGTCGGAGAGCAGTCACAGATCAAGCAGCTTGCGGACGCCGTCGGCTTTCATTATGCGTACGATCCGGACTCGAAGCAGTTCGCGCATGCCGCCGGAATCATGGTGCTTACGCCGCAGGGCAAGCTTTCCAATTATTTTTACGGAGTGCAGTACAAAGAGCGCGATTTGCAGTTCGCCCTGGAGCAGGCTTCGGACGGCAAGATTGGTTCGCCGGTCGATCATGTGTTGCTGTACTGCTACCATTACGATCCGCACACCGGTAAATACGGGTTGCTAATCAACCGCGTGTTGAAGATTTCGGGCGGGCTCACGGTGTTGATCGGCGGGATTATTTTGATTTGCCTATTCCGAGGCGAGCACTATGCGCTGCCGGAGACGAGAGCTTGAAACGGGCGTTCCGATACTGGCGCGCCTGCAAAGGATTGTGACGGAACGGTGATGATGGGTCTCACTCAATTCGCCTTGAACAGCATGGCAGCCCTTTGGGCCGGGCTTCCGTTCATGCCGCCGGCGGCTTCTTCGATCGCGGAGAGCGTCGATCATCTGTACTATTTCCTGACGGGCATCACGGTTTTCTTCTCGGTCCTGATCTTCTCGATCATTTTCTACTTCATGATCAAATACCGGCGCCGGCCCGGACAGAAGGTCGCTCCGGAAACGCATACGTCGATGTTCCTGGAGCTGAGCTGGACGATTATTCCCTCGCTCATCTGCGTGGTGATCTTCGTGTGGTCCTCCGCGCTCTTCGTTCGCAACGCGCGCCCTCCGGCCAACGCCCGCGAGATGTTTGTGATCGGCAAGCAGTGGATGTGGCAGATTCAACATCCCGAAGGACCGCGCGAAATCGACGCGCTGCACGTTCCGGTGGGCGAAGCGGTTAAGCTGACGATGACCTCGCAGGACGTGATTCACGGCTTCTACATCCCGGCGTTTCGCGTGAAAAAGGACGTTCTTCCCGGCCGCTACACCTCGGTATGGTTCAAAGCCGATCAGACGGGCGTGTATCATCTGTTCTGCTCCCAATATTGCGGGACGAATCACTCGGAAATGATCGGCTGGGTCTACGTGATGAGCCCCAACGACTACGCGGCGTGGCTATCGGCTGGCGAGCAGTCGGAGTCATTGGCTCAGCAGGGGGCGCGCCTGTTCACGCAGCTCGGCTGCGATACCTGCCATACGGGAGTGGCCTCCAGCACCGGACCTTCGCTCGCGGGCATTTATGGGAAGCCAGAAACGATGGCTGGCGGCGGCACGCGCGTGGTTGACGACACCTTTCTGCGCGAAGCGATTTTGACTCCCAGCACCATTCACGTGGCCGGCTTTCCGCAGATCATGCCGACCTTCACCGGGCAGGTAAATGAGGAGCAGCTCCTCCAGCTGATTGCTTACGTGAAGTCGCTGCAACCGCAAGAAAGGACGAACGGGCAATGAGCTCCACAGCCACAGTTGACCATTCTCCGGGCGCTTCAGCCGAACCCCAGATCAATTATCTGAACGCTCGCTACGGCGTAAGATCGTGGCTGCTGACACTCGATCATAAGCGCATCGGGCTGCTTTATCTCGGAACCATCACGGTGATGTTCATCGTCGGCGGAATCGCGGCCACCATGATGCGCCTGAACCTGCTCGAGCCGCAGGGCGCGCTGGTTGAACCGGAAACCTACAACAAGCTTTTCTCCACGCACGGGATCGTGATGGTGTTCTTTTTCCTGGTGCCGTCGATCCCCGCGACGCTCGGGAATTTCCTGATTCCGTTGATGATCGGAGCGCGCGATGTCGCGTTCCCTAAATTGAATTTGCTTAGCTGGTATGTGTTCGCCACAGGCTGCTGCTTGATGCTCTACGTGGTTGCCACCGGCGGGGTCGACACCGGCTGGACGTTCTATACGCCCTACAGCAGCTTGTCGTCGCACACGGACGTGTTCCTGGCCGCTATGGCGATCTTCATCGGCGGCTTTTCGTCGATTCTGACCGGCATGAATTTCATTGTCACCATTCACAAGATGCGCGCGCCGGGCATGACCTGGTTCCGGCTCCCGCTCTTCATCTGGGCCATGTACGCCACCAGCTTGATCTTCGTGCTGGCCACCCCGGTGATCGCGGTCACCATGTTTCTGCTGATGCTGGAGCGGCTGCTGCACGTTGGCATCTTCGACCCCGCTCTCGGCGGCGACCCGCTTTTGTTCCAGCACATGTTCTGGTTCTACTCGCATCCCGCCGTGTACATCATGATTCTGCCCAGCATGGGCGTGATCAGCGAACTCATCACCGCTTTTTCTCGAAAGAAGATTTTCGGCTACAGCTTCATCGCCTTTTCGAGCTTGGCCATCGCCGTGATCAGCTTCCTGGTGTGGGGCCACCACATGTTCGTTTCCGGCCAGTCGGTGTACGCCGGCTTGGTCTTCTCTGTGCTCAGCTTCCTGGTGGCCATTCCGTCCGCGGTGAAAGTGTTCAACTGGACGGCTACCCTATACAAAGGCTCGATCTCCTACGAAGCGCCAATGCTTTACGCGTTGGGCTTCATCGGGCTGTTCACCATCGGCGGCCTGACGGGCCTGTTCCTGGCGTCCCTGGCTACGGACGTCCACCTGAACGGAACGTATTTCATCGTCGCGCATTTCCACTACATCATGGTGGGCGGCGCGGTGATGGCGCTGATGGGCGGCCTGCATTTCTGGTGGCCGAAAATTACCGGGCGCCTGTACCCGGATCTCTGGGCGCGCTTTGCGGCCCTGGTAATTTTCATCGGTTTCAATCTCACGTTTTTCCCGCAATTCATTCTCGGTTACTTAGGCATGCCGCGGCGCTATGCGATGTATCCGGCGGAGTTCCAAGCGCTCAACGTGCTTTCCTCGGCGGGCGCTTCGGTGCTCGCCGTCGGCTACGTGATTCCGGTTATCTATCTCATCTGGTCGCTCCGCAACGGCCCGATCGCGGGTCCAAATCCGTGGGGCGCCAAGGGTCTGGAATGGACCACGCAGTCGCCGCCCCTTACTGAAAACTTTGTGAAGACTCCTATCGTGACAGAAGACGCTTATAACTACGAAACCGCACCGGAACCCGAGGTGGCACGTGTCTGAAGCCGCCACGGTGCACGACGCGAATCCCACAGGGTTTGCGCATCAATTCGAGGACCTCGAACAGCAGCGCGAGGCTGGCCGGCTGGGAATGTGGGTGTTCCTGGCCACCGAAGTTCTGTTCTTCGGCGGTATGTTCGCAGCCTACACGGTGTACCGCTCCCTGCACCCGGTGGCGTTCGACATCGGCAGTCACTTGCTGGATGTGCGATTCGGCGCTACCAACACCGCCGTATTGATCTGCAGCAGCTTGACGATGGCTCTGGCGATTCGTTCCGCGCAGGCTGGTAAAAAGAAGGGCACCATCATCTGGTGGCTGGTTCTGACGATAATCCTCGGTGCCCTGTTCCTCTTTCTAAAATTCCGGTTTGAGTGGTATCACGACTACCTGGAGCACACCATTCCGGGCGTCGGCTTCCATAACCTGCCGCAATGGGGAGCGAACGCGCCGCAGGTACAGATGTTCATGTGCTTCTATTTCTTCATGACTGGCCTGCACGCACTGCACATGATCGTCGGAATCGGCGTGCTGGCGGTGCTGACGGGCATGGCCGGACGAGGAAAATTCACCTCCCAATATTTCGCACCGCTGGAGATCAGCGGTTTGTATTGGCACTTCGTGGATATAATTTGGATTTTCCTCTTCCCGCTGCTGTATCTAGCCGGTGGAAGGTATCCGCACTAATCGGGAGAAACTGATGTCCGACTCAACAGGCCATGCCGGTCACGCGATGGACGAGGTTCACGAGCACATTGTGCCGGTCAGCACGTACGTGGCGATATTTGTGTCGCTATTGCTTTTAACCGCTCTTACCACGGGTATGGCTTGGGTCGATATGGGCCGTTGGAACCTCGTCGTCGCGTTGGCGATCGCCGTTTGCAAGGCTCTGCTGGTGGTGCTCTTCTTTATGCACGTAAAATACAACAAGGGCCTGTCACGCATCGCGCTGGTCGCAGCGCTGTTTTGGCTGGGCTTGCTCATTACCTTCACGCTCTCCGACGAGTTGACCCGCCACTGGGAAATTTATCCGCGTGGCTGGGCTGGCGCCATCCTGCCTATGTTCCGCCACCTGATTTTCTAGCTGGCGCCCGATCGGTTTTTCTTCTTTGAGCTTCACTCCGACGTGTGCCAACTCACGTTTGCCTACGGGAATCTTTCCTGCTGATTCATTGATTCCGCGCGTATAAGCTGTCGGGATGTTTTTGGTCACGGGTGCGACCGGCAATGTCGGCCGTGAGGTGGTATCCGAATTACTTGCTGCGGGCCGGCCCACACGGGTTTTCTCGCGTGATCCTCGCAAGGTCTCGGCATGGAGAGATATGGTCGACGTCGCGATCGGCGATTTGACCGAGCCGGAAAGCTTCGCCGGTGCAATGCAAGGCGTGCAAGCAGTCTTTTTGCTGGCGGCTGGCTCGGCGGATCAATTTGAGGCGCTGCTTCGCGCGGCCAACTCAAGCGCATCGCCACGGGTGGTTTTCGTATCCGGTACCGTCGCGGAATTTTCCGGCACGAGGACGGGAGCCTGGTTTCGCGAACGTGAGGATATCCTGCGAAGATCGGGTCTGGCTTGGACGATTTTGCGTCCTTGCGACTTCATGACCAACACGCTTCAATGGGCCAGCAGCATCCGGCAAGCGGCAGTCGTTCACAACCCGACCGGAGATGCGAAAGACGTGCTCATCGCGCCGGAGGATGTGGCGGGGGTCGTAGTGAAGTGCCTCGCCTCGTCCTCCCTCGATGAGCAAATCCTCCCCCTAAGCGGTGGCGAATCACTTAGCGTTCCTGAGCAGGTGGAAATCTTGGCGGGCGCGCTGCATCGGCCGATCCGTTGCGTCGAGATCTCACTGGAATCCGCAGTAAAGCAGCTGATCGACTCTGGTATGTCGCAAGCCGTAGCGCGATCAGCTGGCGAGATTTACGAGATGATCCGGCGCGGAGAGGCAGCCAGCGTCAAAAGTGATTTTGCGAAAATCATGGGACGAAATCCGAAAAATTTTTCCGCTTGGGCGCAGGAACACGCCCACCGTTTTGAATAAATCGAAGTCCGGTAATCCCCTACTCGGAAACCTTATTACTACGCGATCGCGCGGAAGGCGAGAACGGCGTTCAGGCCGCCGAATGCGAAAGAATTAGAGAGCGCCGCGCCAACTTTTGCGACTCGCGGCTCGTTGGGAATGTAATCGAGGTCGCATTCGGGATCGCGCCCGAGGTAGTTCGCGGTCGGCGGCAGGACGCCATTGCGAATCGCGAGCAGCGTCGCTACTGCCTCCAGCGCTCCGGCAGCTCCCAGGGCGTGGCCGTGAAGCGATTTCGTGGAGCTGACACCCACTTTATCCGCTTGCGCGCCGAACACGGCGCGAATGGCGCGCGATTCCACCGGGTCATTGCCCGGTGTGCCGGTGCCGTGGGCATTGATGTAGCCGATCTCTTCAGGAGCGAGTCCCGCGTCGCGCAGGGCGGCGCGCATCGCGCGCGACGGCCCTTCCACCGTCGGTTGCGTCAAGTGATGCGCGTCCGAGGTCATTCCGAAGCCGCAAATTTCTCCGTAGATTTTCGCTCCGCGCGCGCGAGCAGCCTCAAACGGCTCCAGAATCAACATTGCGCCACCTTCGCCCAGGATCATTCCGCGGCGGTCTTTGCTGAACGGGCGGCAAGTATCCGGCGCCACCACGCGCATGGCTTCCCACGACCGCAACATGCCGATCGTAAAAAACGCCTCACTGCCTCCGGTAACTGCCATTTCAACGTCGCCGCTGCGAACCATGCGAAATGCCTGGCCCATCGCGTGATTTGCTGAGGAGCAAGCCGTCGAAACGGTATAAGTGGGCCCGCTCAAGCCAAGGTCCATCGAAATGTGGCTCGCTCCAGCATTCGCCATGGTCTTGGGAATTGTCAGCGGGTGAACGCGCCCGCGGCCAAGAACCCAGAGATCCTCAAATCCCTTTTCAATCGCAGCTTGTCCGCCGACTGCCGAGCCGCAGATGATTGCGCAGTTTTCCCGCAATGCAGGAGTTAATTCGATTCCCGAATCGCGCAGAGCCTCGCGCGCGGCGACCACTGAAAACTGCGCGAAGCGGTCCAACTGATCTTCTTTTCCGCCCGGAAAATGTTTTGCAGGCTCGAATCCGCACACTTCCGCGCCATTCTGAAATCGCAGCTTGGAGCAATCCACGGATTGGATCGGCCCGATGGCTGAACGCCCGTGGCTCAGCGCGTCCCAGTTTTCTTGGAGGGTGGATCCCAGCGGGGAGATGATTCCGATGCCGGTGACGGCAACGCGGCGTGGCGGCATTCGCTAGCTTGCCGGCGTCGGAGCTGAATTGGGGGAAGCGCCAGTAGGCGCCGCGGCAAGCAGTTTCCTGATTCCTTCCACCACGTCGTTGACGGTCTTGATCGAGCGCACGTCGTCGTCGGGAATGGAAATCTGAAACGCGTTCTCCAGTTCGAATACCATCGAAAACACGTCCAGCGAATCGATGCCCAAATCCTGCAGATTGGTGTCGAGCTGAATGGTGTCGGCCGGGATGCGTTTCACGGACGCGAGTGTAGCAATCACTTTTTCCGCTACCGGATCGGACATCTCCCCTACCCCCTTGTAACTTGACGACTTTCGTCGCCGCACGCCTGCCCGGCCGCAGCAGATCTTGGACTCAGAACTAAGATGCGCGCTGCATGAAAACGTAGCCCAACCCGCCGCGGAAATCAATCTTAGCAGGTGCGCGCGCAATTCTCGAAAAGGTTTTAGGGCGCTTTCCTCTGCCTGTACCGTGACGGAAGCGGAAAAGAAACTTCGAAACTGGGCCTCATGTGCCGAGGGCAAGTCCAGAGCTGTATGGCATAATGACACTTAGGGGCCAAGTGCGATCCATCGCGGTGGCTTAGCAAGCCACATACGGCTGGCTGCCGGAAATGCCCCGCAAAACGATCCGTGACTCTGCAAAAGAAAATCCGCAAACGCGTGCGCGCCGTTCATCGCAAGCTGCGCGAAACCCGCATGCTGGCCAAAGGACTCTTGTCCACGGGCCATCCGCTGCTGGTGCACATCATTCCCATGCGGCGCTGCAATCTTTCCTGTACCTACTGCAACGAGTACGACGATGTTTCGAAGCCGGTGCCGCTCGAAGAAATGTTTCGCCGCATCGATCGCCTCGGCGCCATGGGCACCGCGGTGGTCACCATCAGCGGCGGCGAGCCGCTTCTGCACCCGGAACTTGATGCTGTCATCGCGCGCATCCGCAAGAATGGCATCATCGCCGGCCTGATCACCAATGGCTATCTGCTGGTCGCGGACCGCATCGAGCGCCTGAACCGCGCAGGCCTGGAATATCTGCAGATCAGTATCGACAACGTGCAGCCCGACGACGTCTCGAAAAAAAGCCTCAAGGTGCTGGATCAAAAGCTGGTGCTGCTCGCTGAGCACGCGGAATTTCAGGTGAACATTAATTCCGTGCTGGGCAGCGGCGTTCGCAATCCGGAGGACGCGCTCACCATCGCGCGCCGCGCCATCCAGCTCGGGTTTACATCCACGGTCGGCATTATTCACGACGGCAATGGCCAGCTGCAGCCGCTCGTTCCGCGCGAGCGCGAAATTTTTGAGGAGATCATGTCGCTGGGCAAGCGCTCGTTCACGCGCGTCAACGGCTTCCAGCACAACATCGCCGCCGGATTGGAAAACAACTGGCGCTGCCGTGCAGGCTCGCGCTACCTCTACATCTGCGAAGACGGCTTGGTGCATTACTGCTCGCAGCAGCGCGGTTATCCCGGAATTCCGCTTGCGGCATATACTGACGAGCGGCGCCGCCGCGAATTCCTAACCAAGAAGAGCTGCGCGCCGCGCTGCACGGTTTCTTGCGTGCATCAAATAGCCGCCGTGGATGCGTGGCGCGCCCCGCAAACCCTTGATGGTGGTTCGGCGGACCCGGGTTCTCTCGTCCAACTCAGCGGTCCCGCGGCCCACGACTGATCGGTGACCTCAGCGAGCGGCTAATTCGCACCCCGAATCGATGGCCGCCCGCGATCTTTCAGCTGGCGCCCTGCGAGCGGTGATTCCAAATAATCTTTCCCAATTGTTGCTCCGTGGAATCGATGATTTGCGCGCCCGCTTCCGTGGTGATTTCCCCATCGCGCACGGCTTGATTTACGGCGTGACGGACAGCAACGGACAGCCTCGTCCACGCCGTGTGCATTTCGGTGGCAGCTCGCGCTCCGTCCCATGCGCGGAGTTTCTCCATCTCCGCGCTCACGTCTTCATGCTCTCCCCGCAGTTCTCTGCGTAGCACGTTATAGACCGGCCGCGAAATGGCGCGAGCTTTCAACATCTGTTCGAGTTCCACAAGCGCGGAGGAAACGGCGTCCTGTTCCACGTGGGCGGCGGGATCATCTGTGCCGGTGCTCACTTGAATGTTCAGCATGTGCAGTAGCGGCTTCATCGTCAGCCCCTGCACCACGATCGAAAACGCCACCACCCCAAATGTGAACGCCAGCACGTCTTGCCGGTAGGGAAAATCTACGCTCAAGCTCAGCGCCAGCGCCAGCGAAAGCGATCCGTGCAGGCCGCCCCATACCATCACATGCCGCCAGCGCATGGGAATCTTGCGGCCGAAAAGATTGCTCACCGGCACCAGCCCGTATACCGCCAGCGCTCGGCCCGCCAGCGCTGTTGTGATGGCCAGCAGAATCACCGGCCACCTGTGGAAAAGCTCGCCAATCTTCACTTCGACGCCGATCAGCAGAAACAGAATCGAGTTGATCACGAACGCGAAATAGTCCCAGAACGCCCACAGGGCGATCTGCGTGCGCGCGCTCATGCCGATCTTCGCGCCCACGTTGCCCACGGTGATGCCGGCCACAACCGTGGCCAGCACGCCAGAGACGTGCAGTTGGTTTGCCAGGAGGTACGACCCGTAGGCCAGAATTGTCGTTAGCGTAATCTCGATCTGCGGATCGTCGATCTGCGTCGTGATGAAGCTCATCAGGTATCCGAGCGCGAGGCCGATGGCCGAGCCGCCGAACACCGACGCGAAAAAATGCGCCGCGCCGGAGCCGAAGTGCAGCTGGCCGGTAAGCACTCCGGCAAGCAAAACCTGGAAAAGCACCGCGGCCGTGCCGTCGTTTAACAGGCTTTCGCCTTCCACCAACAGCGAGAGCCGCTTCACCACGGAAAGCTCGTTGAAGATCGCCAGCACGGAAATTGGATCGGTGGCGGCAATAATCGCGCCAAAGAGCAGCGTTACTAGCAGCGGCAGTCCCATCGCCCAATGCAGCACATAGCCCGTAAAGACCGTGGCGATAAGTACGCCCACGGTCGCCAGCATCAGCACCGGCCCGAGACTTTCGCGCAGCTGCCGAATGTTGATTTTGGCGCTGCCCTCGAAGAGCAGCCCTGGAAGGAACAGAATCAGAATCACGTTCGGCGTGAGCCAGTTCGGATGCGGACCCAGATAGAAAGTTTCCAGCGCCTTCACATGCACGGAGCCAAGGACGAGTCCCGCCACCACCAGCGCCACCGTGTATGGAATGCGCAGCCGCAGTGCCACTACGGCGACCGCCGAGGCCAGAATCAGCAGCAGAAGCAGGAATTGGATTGTGGAAGTCGGCGTCATTGGGAGGATCGCCGTAGCCATGCCTTGGCTCCGCGGAGAAGCATGGTGCGATTCTACCTATCTTGAGACTTGCCCGGTGAAAAACCGAGAGCTCAAACGTGCTCTTAACGCGCGCCGCGACAGCGGATTACGACCCAGGAGATGTGACCAGCAGCCCGCGCCGCGTGCTATTCTGACGCAACCCAGTCTGGGTGCTCGCTTGTATATTTCTCCGCATCATCGGATTCGTCGCGCCCTGAACCGCGCGGGCATCTCAGGTCGTCTAAGAACTTTGCCCCAACAATAGCAATGGAACAAGCCTAAGGCTCATGGACGCCGCCGCCGAATACGCGCAGCCTGCGCCACAAGTAAATCCGTGGCTGATCGCCATCACCGTGATGCTGGCGACCTTCATGGAGGTGCTGGACACCAGCGTCGCCAACGTCGCTCTTCCGCACATTGCCGGCAGCCTTTCCGCCAGCGTCGACGAAAGCACGTGGGTGCTCACTTCGTATCTGGTGTCCAACGCGATTGTCCTGCCGCTCACCGGCTGGTTTTCTACGCTGTTTGGCCGCAAGAAATTCTTCATGAGCTGCGTGCTGGTATTCACGCTTAGCTCGCTTCTCTGCGGTTTTGCGCCTTCACTTCCTTTGCTGGTTTTTTTTCGGGTTATTCAGGGCGCTGGTGGCGGAGGTTTGCAGCCCATTTCACAAGCCATCCTCGTCGATAGTTTCCCGCGTGAAAAGCAGGGAATGGCGATGGCCATTTACGGTATGGGAGTAGTGCTCGCGCCCACGATTGGTCCCACTCTCGGCGGCTGGATTACAGACAGCTACACATGGCGCTGGATTTTCTTCCTGAATGTGCCGGTCGGGATTATTTCGCTGCTGCTGACGTCGGTGCTGATTGTTGATGCCGACGGCGCCATTCGCAAATCGATCAAAGACGGATTGCGCATTGATTTCATTGGCCTCGGCCTGCTTGCCGTTGGCCTCGGTTTTCTGCAGGTGGTTTTGGATAAAGGCGAGCACGACGATTGGTTCGGGTCGTCTTTTATTGTGTGGGGCACGGTGATCGCGGCCACGGCTCTGATCGTGCTGATTTTCTGGGAGCTTCACGTAAAGGATCCCGTGGTCGAGCTGCGGTTGCTGAAGGACCGCAACTTCGCGATCTCCACGGTCATGATGTACGTGCTCGGCGTGGTGATGTACGGCACGACGGTGCTGCTGCCCCTCATGCTGCAAACCTTAATGGGCTATACCGCCATGCAAAGCGGTCTAGTTCTGCTTCCCGGAGGGCTAGTCTTGCTCGGTATCTTGCCCTTCGTGGGCTGGTTGCTCGGCAAGATCGAGGCGCGCTGGATCGTGGTGTTTGGTTTATGCATTATCTCCATCGGATTATGGCAGCTATCGACATTCAGCCTGGAAGTCGGCATGCGTACCACCGTTCTCGACTGGGTGATTTCGCGAACCGGCACGGCGTTTCTTTTTGTGCCTATCAACGTGATGGCGTTTTCCTTCGTGCCGCCTGCGAAAACCAACAACGCCACCGGCTTCATCAATCTCGCGCGCAACATCGGAGCAAGCACCGGCATCTCGTTCGTTACCACCATGCTCGACCGCCGCGCGCAGTTTCACCAGGCACGGCTTGTGCCCAATCTCACTCCCATGAACCACGGCTATCAAGCGGCGCTGCTGCGCATCACGCATATGCTCGTTGAGCGCGGCCTGGACGCGGGGCACGCCGCAGTCATGGCCCGGCAGATGATTTATGCGCAGCTTCAGCGCCAGGCTATGATGCTTTCGTTCGTCGACAATTTCTGGGTCATGAGCATGATCTCTCTATCGGTGATTCCGCTGCTGTTCCTCATGAAAGCCGCAAAAGGCCGTGGTCGCCGCGCCCCCATGCACTAGAGTCGGCGCAAATGTCTATCGCCGGTTTTCCAGAATTTTCAAAAACGATCCGCTACGTAATTCCGTTTCCGATACTCCGGTGAGCTCCTGCACTTCACTGGCAGTCAGCGCCCCGCAACTAATCGCCTGCCGGAAATAGTTCACCAGCCCCTGCGCCATCGCAGCATCGTCGAACACTTGCCCTACGCGAGTCGCTTGCGCCGCTTTTTCGACGAAATTTCGCAACCGCTCCGCCGCGGGTTCGAGGTTTTCGAGGAAGAACGAGTAGACTGCTGCATAGCGAGGTGGCAGCTGCGCAGGATGCAAATCCCAGCCCTGATAAAAGCCGTGCGCCATCGAGCGGCTGATGTTGTCGAAATGCATTTTCCATGCATGGTGCACGGCCGCGCGATTTTCTTCAACTTGTCGAACGCTCAGCTGCGCGCCGTCTTTGGCCCGATGTGGAGGAATCGGCATGATGTTCGTCGGACCGTCGGCGAGCCGAATTCCCGTGCTCGCCAGCGCCACCTGCATCATCTCGCGCGCGAAATCAGACGCGAAATGCCGCATCGGCTGGTGAACCGAAGCAATATTGCGTGACGCGCTGTAATCGAACGGCCCGAAATGCGCCGCTACGCAACGTCCTCTGGCCGCGCTCACGAGTGGCAGCAGATTCGCCTCGCCGCGTTCGTTCAGAATCGCTTGAGGGGTTTCGATCATGATTTCAATCCGCAGCGCGCCGGGCTCCAGGTTGAGCGTCGGCTCCAGACGCGAACAGATATCCGCCAGCGCCGCCACTTCGTCGGGAAGCGTAACCTTCGGGAGCGTGATGTAAAACGGATTCGGCAACTCGCCGCGCGTTCGTTCGGCCAGCTCGGTTAGAAAAATATCCAGCGTGCGGATGCTGCGTTCTCGCAGCTCTTCGGTGAATGGCTTGATGCGAATACCCATGAACGGCGGAAGCTGCCCGTCGTTTTTCGCTACGCCGATCTGTTCAGCTGCAGCCGCGGCGTCCCCGTCTTCTTCATCGTCCGGCCGAATGCCGTATCCGTCCTCGAAATCGACGCGGAAATCCTCGACTGGCTCGCGCCTCAGCTTTTCGCGCACGCGTTGATAGACCGTGTGCGCGAACCAAGCCGCGCGGTTTTCCCGCCTCGCAGCGGTCCGATCGGCTTCCACTGACTTCGCGATCGTCGCTATTGCGTCGGGTGCAGTGGGAAGTTTTTCGGCGCCGGGCAGGCCCAAGGCTTTGGCGAAATTGGCAAAATCTGGTGCGTAATCATTTATCGATTTCAGCGCCATATCGCCCAACCGCCGGATCGTATTGGAACGAAAAAGGTGCGCTCCGCCATATACCACGTGGACGGGTTGATGCTCCGCCGACGCGCCGGGATAGCGGCGCTGGAAAGCCCTGTGCGCCTGTTGCAGCCGCGTCCCCACTTCTCGCAAAGACTCCTCAGTCAACGTTCTCTTCACATTTCTCATCTTAATTAACAGGACCTCGCGGGTTTCCTGGAATCCTTGGCGCGACCCGAATGCGATGGCGATGTGATTGCATGTTGTCCCAGAGTACCGGACAGGATACATTTATTCGGACGGACGGCGAAATGATCCCCAACTCCGCGCTCGCCCAGTGCGTGCTTATGTCTGCCGGTTCGGGTCGTGCCACACACAACATCTTCGTCTGGAGCGCGCTCCGCGCAACGAATGGCTGAAAGAATTCTAATTGTAGACGATGAACTTGCGGCTCGCGCCGCGCTAGCAGTCCTTTTGCGGCGAGAAGGTTTCGAAGTTTGCGAAGCGAGCGATGGCCACGCAGCGCTCTCCGCGTGCGTAAGCTTCCGTCCGGATCTTGTCCTGCTCGATATCCTGATGCCCGGAATGAGCGGATTTGAAGTTTGCCGCCAAATCAAAGCGAGACCCGAAACGCGCCTCACCCCCGTGGTCCTCATCACCGGTCTTTCTGCCACCGAGGATCGTATCCAAGGCATCAACTCCGGCGCCGATGATCTTCTTAGCAAGCCCATCGATATCAACGAACTCCTCGCCCGTGTTCGTTCGCTGGTGCGCCTGAAGCTGTTCACCGATGAACTGGAACACGCCGAATCTGTTCTATTCAGTTTGGCGCGCAGCATCGAAGCGCGCGATCCCTACACCAGCGGGCATTGCGAGCGGCTTGCCGAAATGTCCGCGCGCCTGGGTGAAAAATTGGGATTGCCCGAAGATCAGATTCGCGCCCTGCGTCGCGCTGGCATCGTCCACGACATTGGCAAAGTGGCCGTGTCCGACGCGATTTTGCTGAAGCCCGGCCCGCTTTCACCTGAAGAGACTCTGATCATGCGCAAGCATCCGGTCGTCGGCGAAACCATCTGCGCGCCTCTGCGCACTTTTCGATTGGTGTTGCCCATCATCCGCCATCACCACGAGCGACACGACGGCTCTGGCTATCCGGACGGATTGCACAATTCCCATATTCCTGTTACTGCAGCGATCTTGCAGCTCGCGGACGTTTTCGACGCGCTCACCACCGATCGTCCCTATCGCAAAGCGTCCGCTTCGGCGGTGGCCCTAGCCATCATGGAAGAAGAAGCCAAGCGCGGTTGGTGGGATCGCGCGCTGCTCGACGCTTTCCGCGCGATGATCGTCGAGTGGGACTCTGTACCGGGACGGAACGCTCGCGAAGCCGCTGTGAACTAGTCGCGCGCCGCTTTTGCGGATTCCGCGATTCGATCTTCGCCCGCATAAATCACGAATCGTCGGCCGCGCAGAAATCCAATCAGCGTTTGACCCAACTCGCGAGCTAGCTGCACCGCCAGGCTCGACGGCGCCGACACGCAGGCCAGCACCGGCAGCCCCGCCACGATCGCTTTTTGTACGATTTCGAAGCCGCCGCGCCCGCTCACCAGCAGCACCGTGCTCGAAAGCGGCACGCGCTCGTCGAGCAGCGCCCAGCCGACAACCTTATCGACCGCGTTGTGACGTCCGATATCTTCTCGCAACACCAGCAACTCGCCTGCGGCGTCGAATAACGCCGCCGCATGCAAGCCGCCCGTGCGGCCGAACACCGCTTGCGATTCCCGCAGTGCGTCCGGCATGCCAATCAGCGCTTCCGGATCGAGCCGAAATGCCGCACTCGGCGGCGCAAGCGTTCGCGCCCGCACGGCGTCAATCGACGCCTTTCCGCAAATTCCGCAGCTCGATGAGGCGAAAAAGTGCCTGCGCATCTTGCCGAAATCCGGCATCGCCTCTGGCGTCAGTTTCGCGCGCACTGCATTGCCGCGATTGGCTGCATTCTCGCCGGCGTTTTCCTCCAGTTCCAGAATCTGCGCGCGCCGCTCGACGATTCCTTCGGTAAACAGAAATCCCACCGCCAATTCCAAATCGTTTCCCGGCGTTCGCATCGTCACGCTCAAGGGATTCTCGCCGATGCGAATTTCGAGCGGTTCTTCCGCCGCCAGATAGTCTTCCTTGCGGCGGATAGCTCCGTCGTCCCATTCCATCACCTGAGTAAGCGCCACGCTGCGGGGCGTCCGAGCCAATGGATTTCTCCAATCGCGAGCGGCTGCTAACTTCAGTGGGCACACAAGCTCCGCTGCCGTTCCAGCATACATCCGGCTAGTCGCGGAGACTCGTCGAAAAAGGATCTGGCCCGTCCCAGGGGTGAGTGGGACGAGCCAGGGGGGCGTTCAGGGTGAGGGTACCGCGGAGGATGTCGCTGCCGGTCTCGCTTGCTCCTGAGTTCCGAGTTTGGGTCGCTGCATCTGCGGAAAGTGCCGGCTGTGTGGTGAGCTCTGGCTGCTCCCCGTGGCGGCAACTCTCTGAGAGCCGTGCTATAGATACACCCGCCGTGTTATTGCGTGGTGAACCCGCGGTGAAAACTTGTCGAAGTGTCGATTCTCCCCCTTTGGTCTGCATCGCAATCGCCTGCGGCTTTAACAGAGAGCTACGTATCAGTGATTTACCTGAGCTTGCCGAAGCGCTGTTATTCCAGGCGATGGTAAATGTTTTCGTATTCTGGAACTGGTTGTTGCTCAGATGTTCACGTATTTGGAAGTTCCTTAAGATAAGCCTTTTATTTTCAGCGTGTGCTAAAATGGAACTTCGCGTGCCCGTAAAAGCGCAGGCACGGGTGCAATGAGGGCTCGTGAGCAGATGCCCGAGTAGCCGTCGTGAAGGGGTCGTATGGCTTGAGCGCGCTGCCTGTTTCGAGCCAGTGGCCTTGGGAGGAATATATGTCGAGTTCCGGACTGATCCGCCGCGCGCTATATATGCTGGCGGCTGTGGCGTTTTGTTTGCTGTTTCTGCCTCGTCCCGCTGCCGCTGATAACACAGACATTGTAAACATCACTTTCACAGGTACCACTTGCTTGGTTTCGGGCAGCACCTGCACGGCCTCGTCACCCGTCACTGGCAACTACAGCATTGACCAAGATACCGGGCTCATCGTCGGCGGCTGGTCGTTTACGACGCCACTCGGCATATTCGCCGGCACGGGAGGTGATCCATCAGAGTCAATCGCAGCTCAAGGCTTTCCGAGCGGTATTGACGCCTTGGATTTCATGGTGCCAGGTCCGAACAATACGAACGTAGGCGTCCTGCAACTGGCTTTCAGTGCATCGCAACCGTTCGACGGAACATTGATAACCGATCCGGTCAGTACCTTGTACGGGTATCCTCCGTCCGTCGGTGCGGACATCCTGACCGGGGCGACCTTCGATTTTCTTTCTGGCTCAGCTGCAATCGTCACGACGCCAGAGCCGTCATCGATTGCGCTCCTTGGCTTGGGCTTGTTGGGCCTCTTCATGCTCCGGCGGAAGCGCTCGGCCGCTCGCCTGGGGGTCGCTCGCCTGGGTGTCGCTCGGTCGTAATTCCCCAGCGCTATTCGGCTTGGCAGAATTGGCAACGAATCAGGCGCGGCGCGCAGCACGGGCGCCGCGCTTTTATTTTGCGGCAGATCCAATGCGCCATTTTGGTTCGGGACCATAGCACGCGCGAGGTCATCCAAGCTAATCCGCTGAAAGTCCCGCCATTGCCGGACCCTTGCGCGTGCCTGTGGGCGGCTGCTAAACTGTCGCGGCAAGAGCTACACGGCGCTGCTGCCACACTTCCCATTAAAGGTTGATTCATGTCTGGACATTCAAAATGGGCCACAATCAAACACAAAAAGGCGGCAACTGACGCCCGTCGCGGCAAGATTTTCACCAAGCTAATCCGGGAATTGACGATCGCCGCTCGCGTCGGCGGCGCGGATCCGGATACCAACCCGCGCCTGCGCACCGCCATTTCCGCGGCCAAAAACGAAAACATGCCCAACGACAATATCGAGCGCGCCGTCCAGCGCGGTGCTGGGCAGCTCGAAGGCGAAAGCCTCGATGAAGTGATGTTTGAAGGCTACGGCCCTGGCGGAGTTGGCGTTCTCGTTCAGGTAGTCACCAGCAATCGCAACCGCATTGTCAGCGAGATCCGTCACATGTTTTCGAAAAACGGCGGGAACATGGCGGAAACCGGCGCTGTTGGCTGGATGTTCGACCGCAAGGGCGATATCGTCGTCCCCAAAGAGCTCGCCGACGAAGAAAAAATGATGAGCATCGTGCTCGATGCCGGTGCCGAAGACCTGCGCGACGATGGCTCCGCTTGGGAGGTCATCTCTCCGCCCGAAGCGCTGGAAAAAATTCGCGAAGCGCTGGTCGCTGCGGGAATCAATCCGTCGTCCGCTGAAGTATCCTGGCTGCCGCAAAATTACGTGAAACTCACCGGCTCGCAGGCGCAGCAGATGCTGCGCATGGTTGAGGCGCTCGAAGATCACGATGATGTCCAGCACGTCTACGCCAACTTCGACATCGACGAAAAAGAACTTCAAGCGGCAGTCGCCAGTTAGCGCTTCGGCTCGCTGCGGTTCCCGCGGCCGAAGCTCTGGTTACCCGTGGCGTGAATCGAGCGCGGCTGTGTGGCACTGGTGTCTCGCTTGTGAATCTTTGTGGGTCATGGCGTTCAGCCATGACATCAGGCAGTGAAATCGGTTCGGCTTTAGCCGCTGAAGCTCCTATTTTTTCTTATCACACAAGCGCTTCACTTCTGGCCCAGCTTTTGCTGCTGAACCGCGGTGTCTGCCCTCGACGCTAGTTCCTCTACCGCACCTCTCCACTTAGAATTCTCTACCTTTCGCTTCCATCCAGCGGATACACTTGCGCGTTCGATGATTTCCCGTTCGCCGCAATCCGCTGTCGAGTGTAAGCTGCGCGTCCTTGGCGTCGATCCCGCCGTCGCCGGAGCCATCGGTTATGGCGTGATTCAAACAGACGGCTCGCGAGCTACTTGTATGCGCTTCGGCGCGCTTAAATTACCTCGACAGTTGGCGTTCGGCTTTCGCCTGCGCGAAATCCATCTGCTGATCTCCAACCTCGTTGAACAATTCCAGCCGGACGCCGTCGCCGTCGAATCCGTTTTCACCTCGCTAAATATGCGCACCGCGTTGAAGCTTGCCGAAATGCGCGGTGTGGTGCTGCTCGCCGCCGCCCAAGCGCAAATTCCCGCGCACAGCTATTCGCCTCGCGAAATCAAGGCGAGCGTCGCGGGTTTTGGCGCTGCGTCGAAGCAGCAGATTCAGCAAATGGTCCGCTCGCTCCTCGCTATGGACGTAATCCCCGAGCCTGCGGATGCCTCTGATGCTCTTGCCGTCGCGCTGTGCCATGCGCATCTGTCCCGCGCGCGCGAACGCCTCGCCACTGCCACCCGCGGTTGTGTTTCTCCAGGTGTACCTCGCTCCTCGGTGACGCGAGCCACCAGCGCCGATTGACGCCTGCTTCCAGATTTTTCACTCTTTTGGCTCCCGTTAGCTCGGTTTGCGGTAAGCTACGCCCTTGCGGGATGATTTCGCGTGTCCATTCCGGGTGGGTGTGGGCGCTCGCTGCGGTGTTTCTCGCCAGCGCTCCCGGTGTGCTGGCGCAGACGACTCCCGTCAGCGGTGCGACTGTCACCTTTCGAAAAGTTTTCAAATCCAGCTATCCCGAGTTCGTCGAGATCAAGGTCGCTGAAAACGGCGCCTGCACCGCCGACATTCGCCAGCTTTCCGACGATCCCAGCCCGCAGCCCTTTCAGCTGAGCCAGTCGGTCGTCCAGCGCATTTTCGACCTGGCTGGAGATCTGCACGATTTCAACGGCGTCGATCTCGAAATTCACCGCCGCATCGCCAATCTCGGCGAAAAAACGTTCATCTACCAGAACGGCTCGCAGCTTTACCAAACCACTTTCAACTATTCCACCAATCCCTCCGCCACGCAGATCCTCGATCTGTTCGAAAATCTCACGCG
>Ga0307373_10002818_pt1 | contig 31029 bp, 35 predicted proteins | sample OX2MG_FD_202534 | JGI IMG/M metagenome (GOLD analysis project Ga0307373, IMG submission 202534) | Soil microbial communities from Risofladan, Vaasa, Finland - OX-2 | ecosystem: Environmental > Terrestrial > Soil > Coastal area > Acid sulfate soil | place: Finland: Risofladan, Vaasa | collected...
TACAATCACGAAAGAACCCACAGCGCACTTCGTCGGCAAACGCCGGCCAGGTTCGCCGAGACCTGGAAGTTCAGGAACCAGCAACGACTCGCAGAGTTAGTGGCTTAGGAATCGGGGTCCGGCCAGACCCATCCGGACCATGAATCGGTATCAGAGGCGGGAGGTTCGCAGTTTTTCTCATACGTCTGCTCCGCAGTGATTCCGGCCCACAAGCATTTCATCTCGCCGTCCGAATCCGATTCCGACCAAGTAATGTCTGTCGTGCCGTGTTCGCCGACCGAAACACTAGTGACCCGGCTGCCACAAACATGTCCAACGACCGCATGTCCAGCTTCGTGAAACGCAAAGGCGCGTCTTCTGTCGTACGGACCGAATGCCATACGAGCAGTATGCCCGAGGAAAGCCATACGCGCCGGAATCTTGGTGGGCATGACGATGTTGGTAACAACGCCGAACTACTTTTGCAATGGCGGCAAAGGCCCACACGTCGCTGACTCCGTTCAGCAGTGCGCGTCGAACGACTCACCCCATTGGCAGGTCCGATGACGCACGCATAATTCGAGCCTAAGGGGGCTATCCGTTTCGAAAGACTACATCGCGGTGGTATTCCAGATACGGGATTTGTTCCTTAGTGAAATTCTTGCCCTCTTGAGTAAGGCTGAGTTTCCAAAGCTTCGGTACTACCGCGTCTAACCGAACGGAAGCCACGACTTGACCGGAGTTCTCAAAGGTGATGAGACCCCGGTCAAAGAGGAAATCCGCGTGGGGCGAAAGTAGAAGTCCATTGTGTCCGTCGAGGCGTTCGGCATTATTCGAATCGCGCCACGGCTTCATATGACTCGCAATCAGATACTTAGATTCCGAAAGACCAGTGAGTCGACAACTTGGCTCATAGTGACGAACTTGTTCCTTGTATATGCCTTGTCCAACGCGAGCTCTCGCCAAAACGTGCTTTTCGGTCACCGTGAGATCTGGATTATTGAGAATTACTTCAGCTTCTTGAATAAGGCGCTGAATGGAAGGGTCGTATTGAACAGCAGTTTTTACCGATTCTTCACTGAGTCCGGCCCTATTCAAATACTCTGCTCCGAGGACCGCTGGTAATTCAAAAAGGTACTGCTGATTAACCCGGCCCTGACTATTCATTGAGCCGTACCGCTCTGGTGCGACCTGGTTGTAAAGGTCAAGGTAGTCTTGAGGTTTAACTGGCTCGGCAAACTCCACGAAACGCATGGCAACCGACCATCCTTCGTCCGACCAGTAACCACCGCTAAAGCCGAAGTCGGGCTTTCGACTGGTCGTTGCCGACTTGTCCACCACGCCCGCGTAGCGCAATGCCCCATTGAAATGCGATAGGACAATGTCGCCAGGTAGTAAGCGAGTCATGTTGTCGTAGAAGTGAGTATGGCGTCCATTAGCGTCGAGTTTGGGAGCCCAGAGATACTCGCCGTAAATTTCGTGTCGCCACGTTTGATTCTGATTCACCCACCAGAAGGCCACGGTCCGATCCTACGAGCTTCGGCTTCCAGAAGTAAGTTCTCGTCGCGGTGGTTGATCTCGTCACTTCGCCTCCGTCACGAAAGTGAATCGCAACGACTTTCCTGGAAGGAAAATCATTTAGATGGCGAGCAGATCCTTTAGCTCGCCAGTGACTTGTCCTGGCGCGTAGTTGAACTTCAACAATTTCTGACTTCCAATCTCAACTCTTGGACCACGCACTATCAATTATCAGAAACCATGATCATACGGGTTTAAATTTCTCAGATGAGTGAAAGCGGGTCGATGCCAGGTTCCAGAGAACAAGATCAGACAATATGACCTGGGAAGCTAAACCCCTTCGTTACGGTGGCACTTGCGACTTATGTGGCACGAAAATAGAGAAGCGGGAGGTCGGTTTTCACGACCCTGTCACCAAGAAGGTGAAGTGCGCTTCATGCGAACCCTCACTGACTCAGGTGGCGCCAACTAGAGAAATGCCCTCATCGATGGAAGTTAACCCAGTCGGCGGATCCGCGGCGCTGCGAGAAGCTCTTGCACGTCGCGATCCAAAGTGGACCAAAGGGGCGGCCGGTGAGTATCTGATGGACCTGTCCTTGCATAATCACGTCAACGAGGGCTCCGTCATACTTACCGATCGACAAGTGCCCGGTGCCAAATCGAACATCGATCACATTGTGGTCGCTCCGTCTGGCGTTTGGATCATCGACTCCAAAGTCTGGAAGGGCAAGATCGAGTACAAGTCCGCAACGATGATGGGTACCGCTAATCGTCTCTTCGTCGGCGGTAAGGATCGCACCTCGGCGGTGGAGGCCATCTATAATCTCGTGATTCCGGTGGCCCAGATAATTGGAGATAGGTCGGTGCCAATCAAGCCTGCCTTGGTGTTCATCGACGGCGACTGGAGTGATGCCTCGGCTGCGCGAATCATAACCAGTAAGCCGTATCAACACCTCAGTGTATGGATCTCATGGCCGAAAGCCATTTGGAAAAAGATCAACGAACCGGGCCCACTCAACGCTGACGCCGTCAAGCGAATTGGTGCTGATCTCGATGCGGTCCTGCCGCCGCGCTGACTACCTTTTTGTAAATCTTGTGTTTTCAGACTCGATCACGGCTGTTCAAGAAGCACGCTATGGCGTAGCTTCCAGGCCATTCACGTAAGACTCAAGGTCAATTAGTCTGATTCGCCGCGAGCGGTCAATATAAACGAAGTCAATGGCGCGTGAGTTGAGCAGTTCATAGAGTGTCGTCCGACTAACGGCGAGAAGTTTGCTGCATCGACCACAGTTAGGTGCAGTGTCGGGGCCGAAGCGACTTCCGCCACAACTGGGCGACTTTCATTCAGTAGTTCACTTCTGGAAATCGTGATCGCAGTGCTGTTCGAAGGAATTGCTTCGTTATTTGTCGTTGTCAGTTGCTCATCTAAATTGGCATGACTTGCGTTAACGTTTGCCTCGGTTCGGCTAGCGATGCCGGTGATTTCGAGTAGCGGAACGTCGTGGCGTCGCTCGTCAAAAACCCCACGCTTTATCCCACGGACGAACCGAATACCGCTAAACGAAGCAGACATCAGCATATGAGTTTTCGTCTAATTTGGGACTTTCTCGACATTACGAGACCGTAAATACTTGGCGCTGTGTGCGCTGACAAAAGGGGAATGTCTTCATGTCACTCCCAGAATTACGGCAATGAGGCCAAAAATTGCACCAAAAATGTATGCAAAAAGGCCAAACGTCATCCATCTTTTTTTCCTAAGCGGCTGTACTGCATTGGCAAGCTCAGGGAAAGAGGCCCACTGGGCAAGAGATTGGCGTGCCACCCACCCATTTTTTGCATAAGCCGCATTCCAAATTGACTCCGCTGCGGAAGCCGACTGAAAATATGAGACCAGGACGACGATGGTTCCCCAGACATCGCAAATCGCCGAGGCAGAAGCGAGAATGATGATCCAGTCTCTTTGATCGGCGGTCAATTGCTCCCTACCTTTGTGAAGAAAACTCTACGACTTTGTCGTAGAGACGAGGCCCCCATGAGTTCGAGTCTCACGGGCGAGCGGGGGTTCAGCCTTTCCTCATATGGCAACAGGTTCATATTTAGCCGAAAGATCAGGGCTTCTTGTTTCGTCTCGTGAGGGGCGAGGACGATTGGCGTATTTGGAGAGCGTTGCAACTGAGTAAATCCGGGATCGCCCAGACTATTGACCATCAGCCATGCGTGAGCCGTTTCATGGCGTGGCCCTTCGTTAAAAAACGTTACCTCTCTGAATGTCCAAACCCATGATTCACCATCCTCCGTAACCTCACGATGACCGATTGGACCTTCAGTGGTCATATTGATTGGCAGGTCGCCTGTTTGCAATCCTGGTCGGACAGGACTGTGATGCATCATCTTTACTACTGGGCTCGGGTCCCCGGGGTTCAAAACAATTCCAACCGCTGCCGTAACGGTTCCCGTAGATTCCGGAGTCTTAAAACTCGATGAATCGGCAATCCTCGGCGCGGAGGCGTGTTGGGATCGCCTGAAGCCAAAAGGCCACGTTTCAGTCATAATTAACCCGATGATGACAGCTCCAAGGACGATTAGGCCCATAGCAATGTAGGAAGGAACTCCCCAATACTCGGGCTTGATTTTGGCCGTACTTGAGTCCACGGCAATTAGCCACCCAATCGCTAATGCACCTCCGGCAGTCAACGGAGCGGCCCCGAGGATGTACCAAGCGTTGCGCCGATGGTCTTCCATTTCGCAAATCCTAGACCCGTTTGGATGTCTCAACCCCTTGCAGTCATTGGGTTATGAGCAACCGCACGACCATTGCAAGCGTTTCCCTTGAAATTACGAATGAGGCTGAGGCTGAGGCCTACTTCGAAAAATTGCGCTGGAAAGGGACGCCTGTTTGCGCCCACTGCGAGAGTCTGAACGTCTACTTCATTGAGCCTTCTAATGGTGTGAGTCGTGCCACTCGAACGGGTGCAATGAGTCAGCGTCGTGTGTGGCGTTGCCGTGACTGCAAGCGTCAGTTCAGCGTGATTACTAACACCGTTATGCACGGCACAAAGATTCCCGTTCGCGTGTGGCTCATGGTGATCTTTGAAATGTGTTCGTCCAAGAACGGCGTGGCCGCACGTGAAGTTGAGCGAAAGTATGGCGTGGCTGGCCGTATTGCTTGGTTCATGTTGCACCGCATTCGTGAAGCAATGAGTCACGATGATTTCAGTTTGTTCACTGGCGACGTGGTGAGTGATGAGGTTTACATTGGTGGCGTTCCCGGCAACCGTCACGCTTCTAAGAGTGCCGTTGTCGGCAAGTACGGGCGTACTGACATGGTGCCCGTTGTTACCTTGATTGACGCCGACACGCACGAGGCCCGTTCCACTGTTTTGACTTGGGTGGATTCGGTGTCCCTTGGAACGGTCATTCGTTCCAACGTCGATCTTGCGACCTCGACACTGCACACCGACTCGCTTAATGCGTACATTCCGATTGGCCGAAAGATGGCCGGTCACTACCGTGTTGACCACAAGGCCGGTATCTACGGAACGGACAAGACGAACGGAACGAACCTTTGCGAGAACTACTTCGCGCAACTGAAGCGCGGTCTTAAAGGCACGCACATTCACGTTGACCCTAAGCACCTTCACCGGTACTTGAATGAGTTTGACTACCGATTTAGCACTTGTGACTTGACGGACACTGAGCGCATGGAAGACCTCGCTACGCGAGTTGCTGGACGCCTGACTTACAAGGTCGCTATAGCGGCGTAGAGTCCTCGGACTCTTCGTCCTCGTCGTCTTTAAGAAGTCGGCGTGCCACGTCCTCAGGGTCTTCGCCGTAGAGCGTAAAAACCTCGTCCAAATCAGGCTTTGGATGTCGTCCCATGCCCTAATTCTGCTTGTCATGACTTGGATTCCTCACCCGAGCACGGGTCGATTTCCCGCACTACAGTCGGACTATGGTTTCCAAAAATCCCGCATTCATCAAGATGAGTGTCCAAAGTCTCAAAAGCAAGCGTGGTGGTGATCTCACTCTCCAAGAAATCCGCACGCTCGCTCAGGCAGTTTTTGACTTGGCTGAGAGCCTCAGCGACCTTACGGCCAAAGTGGATAGTCTCCAGAAGCGGATCGGCAAAGAATAGAGCGGGGTGACCGTCCGGGTCGTTGCAGATGGCCCATTCCTCACTCATTATGGGCGTTCCTGAGAATCGTGAACCCTTTTGTCAGCACACGCAGCGCCAAATACTTGTCGGACTCCTCTAAGGGCTGCTGAGTTCGGTCTTCACAAATACCAAAAACTTTGCGTCGCTCAGCAGTGGCCTTATGCTCGGTCACATGCGGCAGCGGGACTCGGTAATTTCGATTGTTACCGCGGTCCTCATCGCCCTTGCAAGTTATCTGCACGCACACGTAGTCGCGGTGTCCTTACTTGGGTTGGTTGCATTTATTGGAGTCATCTTCATTGCGTACGACGTTGGCCGCCAAAGAGGAGTAGTCCAATCGGCCCATTCTCCCAGGTCTCGCGATAGGGATTCGGACGGATCAATCTCGGCTGGAGGGAGCATTCGCTCCGGGAAAGACATCGATGCTGCTGGCCATATCTCAGCCGGAAATTCTTCGCTCAAAGGACCCCCTCGAGAATGGGTGTCCCCTGGCACGCTCGGCACTTACTTAGACGAAATAAACACGACGATGGAGGAAAGAGGATTCGGACGAGGTCGACCACTCGTGGAAGCGGCCAGGTCGACAGACTTCGGTCAGAGTCTGTCGTGGACGGAACTGAACGAGATTAGAGTCGGCAAATACGAAGTAAATAGAGGTCTGTTTTTGAAGCATTCTTCGACGCCATCAACGCAACCTGGTCAAGTTGCAAATGTCATCATTTCAATTGCGCAGCATGGCGATGGCCCCCTGACCCATGGAACGCTAAGCGGCGTTCAATACACCCTCGGTCCGAAATTTTCTCAATTCTCACATGTGATTACTGATCCCACGAACAACTTTGCAACGGCGGTGGCGATGTTCGGCCCGATGCTCTGTCTTGCCGAAATCAGTTTTGATGATGGCACTGCGCCCCTAATTTTGGAACGCTACATCGACATTTAAGTCAGCAGACAACAAGCGCACTTTTACATAGGTTCCAGGCCATTCACGAAGTACTCAAGGTCAACTAATCTGATTCGCCGCGAGCGGCCAATGTAAACGGAATCGATGTCGCGCGAGTTAAGCAGTTCATACAGTTTCGACCGGCTAACGGCGAGAAGCTTGGCTGCATCGACCACGGTGAGAAGCAGTATCGGAGCCGAAACGACTCCCGAGACAACGTTGCAATGTCCATTCATTAGATCACTCCCGGGAATGTTGATCGCCCTGTTGCTCGAATGAATTGCTTCATCGTTTTTCGTCGCCAGTCGATCGTTTAGGTTGGTCTGACTTGCTGTATCGTTAGTTTCAGTTCGTCTCGTTACGCCGGAGACTTCGGATGGCAAAAAGGCGTGGTTTTGCTCCTCAAAAATCCCACGCTTTATCCCACGTACTTGCCAAACACCACTGAACCAAGCCGACATCAGTGAACGAGTTTTCCTTTTATTTGGGACTTTTTCGACGTCTCTGGACCGTAAAAACTGGCCTGACCCCTCTTTTAATCCCAAAGTGCCGGGATCAAGACCCAGGCAGCCCACTAAATCCCCTAGTCAGAAGGTCCAAAGTTATCTCCGGATCTTCTGGTACGGCCATTGATACAGCCAAAGGCTCGAACACCGGCGAACTCGTGAGGTCATCTTTTTCGAACAGAACGCTCCTCATGGCTTCAGCCGCTTTGGCCCGGGATTTGGCGATGAGGTGTCCGTAGACGTCTCTAGTCACTCGAACTGAGGCGCGGCCCAGTTGCTCAGCTATGGCTTTAAGAGGCACTTCCATCGCAATCATGAGAGAGGCGCACGAATGACGTAATTCATTCGGGACATCTCAATCATCCTTTGAACCCCTTGCGTGGGTCAGCGCAGTCGCACGTCGAGGTACGCCTCGGCCCGTCGAAGGGCCGCTTCAACGAATTGCGGTGTCGTTCCACGGGCGAAGATGAACCCCAGGTAGCGATCGCCTTCGGGCAGCGGCACAACCGAACGCCCCGACGCAATACTGATGTCGAGACCAACCACGCCTTCGACGGCGAGGGCGCGCTGTTGTCCTGATACGTGGTCGAGCACTCCGGCCGCGCGAATCGGGAGCATCATCACGCCCGACGCCTGTGGCTCGCGGGTGAGGCCGCCGAGTCCCATGCCGAGAGCGTGACGAATGATCACTTCTTCGAGGCTCACTCCCGCACCGAATCGCAGAGCTCGAGCGCACGAGCCTCCGATGGACCGGGCTGCCAGTTCAAGTATGGTCACTGCGCCACCGGGTTCAACGCGCAGCTCAACGTGGACCGGACCTTCGCGAAGACCCAACGCCGCGGCTGCCTGAGCGGCGATCGTTTCGATCTCGGTAAGGATCGCGGGAGTTTGGCGCGACGGCGTGACGTAGATCGTCTCTTCGAAGAAAGGGCCGTCGAGGGGATCGGGCTTGTCGAAAACCGCCAGCACCTCCAGGCGTCCCTCCATGAGTAGACCCTCTAGAGCCACCTCGTCTCCGGGCACGAAACGCTCGACCAGCAGGGGTTCCGGGCAGTCCGCAATCAGTGCGCGAATCCGCGCGCCCGCCGCGTCGGCTTCAGTGGCGTCGTTTGCTCGGATGACCCCTTGACTGGCTGAGCGCGACACCGGCTTGACCACACACGGGTACCCGACCTGAGCCGCCGCCGCCACGACATCGCCACCGGGCGGCACCACTCGATACTCGGGCTGGCGTAGCGAGGCGGCTCCTAGGCGTGCGCGCATGATCGTCTTGTCCCTCGCGGCGGCAACCGCGTCGGGCGGATTGTGGCGTAGTCCCAACTTGGCGGCAGCAGCAGAGGCAATCGCCACTCCCTGATCGTCGACGGCTAATACCGCGTCGAGCGGGCTGCGGCGATGCAGCGCCACGATGGTTTCCACCGCGGCCTCGACATCGTTCAGGGGCACCAGCACGGCTCGGTCACCCATCAAGCCGGACAGGGCCTGACGATGTTCGGATCCCACTACAACGTCGACTCCTAGGTCAGCGGCGGCGGCGAGGAAGTCGGGGGCTCGGTAGGTGGCGGTGGGCAACAGCAGCAAGATCCGAGTCACCCCTTTATGATGGCCGAAACTGGCGAGCTCGGAATGAGGCACGATGACCCGCAGCGATTCCGAAAATGCGGCCGTCATGCGCGCGACGGACGCGGCGCTGGCGACGGTCCTAAAACTGCGGTCGACCGAGGTGAATGGGGAGTCACTAGCCCTCTGGATCGAAGTCACCGGTTCAAGCAAAGGCGCGTACACCTACGGCATCTACTTCCAGGCGGTCGGTGACGCCAATCCAGATGACTGGTCCGAGGAACGTGGCGGGCTCACGATCGTCGTGCCAGCTGACAGCATTGCCAAGATTCGCGGCTCGGTCATCGACGTCAGACCCGACGCCGAACAGGGCGCGATGTCCATCGAGAACCCCAACCAGCCGCCCCGTCCCGCTGGCGCAAGCCCAGCGATGGCCGGGCCACCAGTCGATCTCAGTGGCGATGTAGCCCAAAGGGTCATACAGGTCCTCGAGCAACAGATCAACCCCAGCATTGCAGCCCACGGTGGGCGCGCTGACTTGGTTGCGGTGGAAGGTGACACCGCCTATCTCCGCCTGAGCGGTGGATGCGCCGGGTGTGGCATGGCGGCGGTCACCTTGAGCCAAGGGATTGAAGTGGCCCTTTGCGAGTCGGTCCCGGAGATAATTCGAGTCGTCGACGTCACGGACCACGCGGCCGGTACCAATCCTTACTACGAAGCGGCCAAGAAGTGATGCCCGTGACCCAGACCTACGGCACACCGCACCGAGCGAACTAATCCGTCACTGCTGCGGCGGCAAGAACTCCAAGTGTTCCAGTTTCGGTCGCTAATAGAACTGCGGAATCACTACGAAACTGAAAGAAGGGTGCTGCGCGTGGGTTCGAGCCGGAGACCCGACTCAACACGTCTGGCACCAAGCACTGGCGGCTTAACGTGACTTCGGACTGACTGGTTCGGAGAGTCGATGTCAACAATCGACTCCAGGGTGAGTACGTGGGATTGCGAGTTCGAGCAAACTGAAGTACGTGGCTGTCCGCATGCATGAAGGCGAAATCGAGGTGGATGATGACCTCGTCCGCGCCCTTCTCGCTTCTCAAATGCCGTCGCTTTCCGACCTACCCCTCGTCATAGTTGAACCGTGGGGCACCGACAACGCGATCTGGCGACTCGGTCTCGATTTAGTCGTCCGCCTCCCTCGCATCCACTGGGCGGCGGGACAGATTGAACTTGAGGCACTCTGGTTACCCCGACTCGCTCCCCACCTCCCGGTTGCGATCCCCGAGCCAATTGCAATGGGAAATCCGACGAGTGATTACCCATTTCGATGGGCAGTCCACCGATGGATACCGGGCAAGGGCGCGACACCCGACCGAATTAATGATCCAGTCACGTTCGCGCTTGAGTTGGCAAACGTCGTGCAAATGCTCCAGTCCGTGTCAACGACAGATGCTCCTTTGGCGACAAATCGCGCCCGGCCTTTGGCAGAGTACGACAAAGCGGCCCGACAGATGATCGACCGCGCAAGTGAATTAGTCGATGCCTCCGCTGCTCTCGAGGTCTGGGAACAGGCGCTAGCCGCGCCACCCTACGACGGCCCTCCAGTCTGGGTCCAAGGTGACTTGGAGGGCAACTGCCTCACACGGGACGGGAGCCTGTGTGGCATCGTCGACTGGGGATCAGCGTGCGCTGGAGATCCTGCCGTCGATGTACAGGTTGTGTGGTCGCCTCTCTTCACCAGCGACTCGCGCCGCGCATTTCTCGACGCTCTAAGGGTCGACGACGCAACCCTCGTCCGTAGCCGCGGCGCAGCCATCCAACAAGCCTGTGGCGCGTTGCCGTACTACTTGAATTCCTATCCTGAAATTGTCGAGCGGTCTTGGCACAAACTCGCCGAACTTGGAGTAATGCCGCTCTGAATAACGCACTCACCACGCCGATGGTGCGCTCCCGGTATCACGGCACCCGCAAAACGCATTGCCAAAACTCGGCGATTGAAAGCGTACTGATCCAACAAGTTTCATTCACTCGGAGACTGTAAGTGTCTGAGACCCGACGGGACTGGTCTGCAACCTTGCACTGGCGATTCAGGGGTTAAGACCAGCTCGTGTCGCAGTTCCGCCGCGCCAGAAATGCCACCTTGCACTGGCGTCTTGACCCGCTGAGAATTTGACTGGTACCCGAGACCCGACGAGACACATCTGCTGCGCGTCATTGACGGCTGACCTGAGCCGAGCTGGTTGGTGTCGGAGACTCGAACCAACAGCATTGATACCTAGCATTGGAGATTGTTGTCAAGCAACGTTCAATATCGAACGTGAACGATCAACTTTGTACATCCTCATTCGGCGGCGCCCAGTCGACAGGTCGACCCGTATGGTTGGCCAACTCGAGCGACCACTTCCACCAACTGTGGTCTTTGGAATGATGCCAATCACGAAGCAGCCCCACCTCACCGCCAGCCAACAACACGGGCAGGCCGTAGTGACTGTCATCCGGCCACACTTCGCTTCGACTCATCACGGCATCATGAATCGTGAGCATCGTCATTGGTAAGTAGTCACCAATGCGGTCGAGGTTTGCGACCGGGATGATCACCTCTCCTTGATCATCGACAACCTCAACCGACAGATGAGCGGGGGCCGCGTGAATCAAAGCTCTAGTGAAACCGCTCGCCGTCGTGGCTCGTGCAAACTCAAGGCCGTTCATCGCTCCTTCACGTGACCGCAGACTCCAGGTCCAATTAGCCATCAAATTCACCCCTTCATTCATCGAGGCTAGCGATGACCTGTGGATTGAAAACCAACGTTCAATGACTGGTGTCAGAGACGGTCTGAGGTCGCAAAGTGTCTGGTGTCGGAGACCCGACGCAATAGTTCTGCTACCCCACACCGGCGACATCGTATCGAGGAGTCGAGTGAAGGCTTACCGGTGAAAGACAGCTACCACGCCGGGTAGATCCGTGAAGGCAGTCTGATCCGCCGTCACTACCACCCGATTCGACGAAAGCGCGCTAGCAGCGATAATCAGATCGTGCGCCCCTCGGGGTCTCCCCTGTTGTCGCACCGCCACCAAAAGTTGGGAATGAGCGCGTGATACGGAAAGGTCGTAGTCAACAATCGGAACGGACGCCACGATTTCGTCGACAAGACCCTGGCGACTGACCTTGGTTTTACCCTTGGACAACTCCACACCGACCAAGAGTTCAGCCAAGGTAATTGCCGCCACGGCAATGTCATCATCGTCATCGATGATGTCGTCGAGACTTTCCTTCGACCGTTCCGCGTCGACGAAAAAGGTCGTGTCCAGAAGCAGTCTGCTCAGAACCGTTCCTTCGAGACGACCAACTCACGAACTTCTCGAATCACGGACATCCATTTAGAGTCGACCGGATGTCGTTTGATCAAAGACTTCACATCCGATCCCCGTCCCTTTGCTACGGGCTCAATTTGGGCAACGACTCGACCCCGTCGCGCGATGAGGATTCGTTCACCTTTGTGTTCTACGGCGTCAAGAAGCTCAGCGAAGTTTCTCGCTGCTTCAGTCGCGCTAATTTCTGTCATGAAATCAGATTATCAGATAATCGGTGTCGGAGACGCGACGCGAACCCTCACGCTGAACGATTCGGGTCGCTCAAAATTCCACGGAATCTCCGGCAGACCATCTCAGCACCCGAAACGCCACGTCAAAAACCCTATTCTGCAAGCGAGCCGTACGCGTCAGGGCGTCTCGTCTTGAGAAAAGGGAAAAGCGTGAGCCAGTCCTTGCGCTGGTCCAAGTCGAGGTCAGCGACGAGTACCGCCGGCTCATCTCGCGGTGCCTGTACCAAGATTCGTCCGTAGGGATCGGATATGAACGAACTTCCGTAGAAGGTGAGCTCTCCCTCGGTGCCGACGCGATTGATCACCACCATAAACGTGCCATTCGCAATCCCATTGGCCGTAATGACGCTCTGCCAAAGAGGTTCGGTGTCGAAGTCTGGGTGGTCCGGCTCGGAGCCGATCGCGGTGGGATAGACGAGCACTTCGCTACCTGCCAAAGAATAGGCGCGAGCTAACTCGGGGAACCACTGATCCCAACAGGTGGGAAAACCGAAACGACCCTGCGCAATTTCGATGACCGGAAAGCTTTCGGGTCCGGACGGGCCGGGATGAAAGTACTGGTCCTCGTAGTAGCCCGCGGTAATGGGAATATGTAACTTGCGAGTGCGGGCCAGGAGCGAGCCGTCTGGGGCGACCACGATCGCGGTATTGAAACCGAGCGGATCTTCGGCGCTGGAGCGCTCGTAGAGTGACGCGTGAACCGGAACGCCGATCTCGGAGGCGAGTTGGGCGCTGAACCGTCGCGTCGGTCCGTCGTCGATGTCCTCGGCCAAGCGCGCAGGGGTGTCGAGGGGTTCCACGTCCGCGAAGTAGCTCGAGAGCGTCAGCTCTTGAAGGCACACTAACTGCGCCCCTAGATCGGCCGCGACCACGGCGCCTTCGCGCAGGGCCGCGAGGTGCACCACCGGATCCGCGTGCCAGCGTTGCTGCACTGCGCCAACGCGAAAGGGCTCACGCGTCGGTGCCTCAACTCGGGCTGGCGAACTCGGCGTGTCAAAACTGGTGATGGTTAACATGAACACCATGTTCTCATTATTCAGAGGCGTATGAGCAGTTGGCGCATGCCCGCCGAGTGGGAACCTCATGAGCGCACGTGGATGGCCTTTCCCCCACCGAACGACACCTTCGGTGACGAGGGCTCAGACACCCTGAAGGCCGCACGGCTCGCGTGGAGCGACGTCGCGAAGATCATCGCCAAGTATGAAGCGGTCACGCTGATTGCTGACGTCGGCCAAGGCGCTGCAGCGACCGCGATGACGGGTCCCGACGTCACCGTGATTGAGCGCCCACTCGACGACGCGTGGATGCGCGATATCGGCCCGACCTTTACCGTCGACGGCGCACGACTCGGTGCCGTTGACTGGGTTTTTAACGGATGGGGCGCGCAGCGTTGGGCCGCCTGGAAACAAGACGCGCGAGTGGCCAGTGACGTCGCCCAACAGTGCGGCGGCGAGGTTCATCACTCGATACTCACCAACGAAGGTGGGGGGATCCACGTCGACGGTGCGGGCACCGTGCTCCTCACCGAGACGGTGCAACTCGATTCGCAGCGCAACCCTGGCTGGAGTCGTGAGCAAGTCGAAACCGAAATCCACGCACAACTCGGGACCAATCACGCCATTTGGCTGCCGCGTGGATTGACCCGCGACTACGGCGAGTTCGGTACGCGTGGCCACGTCGATATTGTCGCCACGTTCGTCAGTCCCGGCGTCGTCGCCGCCCACCGTCAGCTCGATCCCGCACACCCCGACTACGACGTGACGAAGGAAGTCATCGCCCTACTTCGGGCCGCCAGAGATTCCTCCGGTCGGTCGTTCGAAGTCGTCGAAATCCCTGCACCGGCGACCCTCGAGATCGATGACGACTGGTCCGACTTCTCTTACGTCAACCATTACGTGGGCAACGGATTCGTCGTCGTGGGTGTCTTCGATGACGCGAACGATGACGCCGCGCTCGATCTTCTTGTCCGGATTTACCCAGGCCGACGAATTGAACGTGCGAACGGACGTGGCATCTTCTCCTTCGGCGGTGGCGTGCACTGCATCACTCAGCAGCAGCCTCGGGTAGGCAGCGTAGATAAATAGACGTTCTACCTGGCGTTCGTCGCTACAAGTCCTTAAGTGCGTCGTGACGAACAACGAGTCGAGCAACCGAGTTGTTGAGACAACACCGCAGGCCGCGCCGGGATCACCGAAACCGCTCATTGTTCAGACTCCTGGTCTTGGCCTCGAACGAACGACCTGGGTACCACTTCGAGGCTCTGACCACGCGACGCCGGAATTTGTTCAAGAGAAATAGCCGCCAAGACTTCTTGTCCTGACTCGCTACCGCTTCCACATTAGTTACGTGTTCGACGACTTTGAAACTGGCTATTCGTTGAACTCTGATTTCACGATCTTGGAGCCAGACATGGTCAAGCTTGGCCAGTCCCTCACTAGCCAGACGAGCCTGCAGCGAACTTTTGTCTCAGTCGCGCACGAGCGCATTTCCATCGGAATCCAGATAGTCCCTCCAAGACCGCTTCGGCATCCAGTTGAGCATCCGTTGAGCCTTTTCGCTCGAGATCCCCGACGCATCCGGACGCGAGGTGGCCCGCAACTCGATCTTGCTCCCGTAGTACTGATGCAAGACCTCAGCGAAGTTCCTGCCGCCGACGTTGTCCGGCGACGCGACGTAAAAGACCTCGTGTCCGGGAAGCTCCGACTCCGTGGCCAGCACGATCGCGTCGGCAAGGTCATAAACGTCGACGTAGCTCCACAGATTGGGGGTGAGTTGCGCGGCGTCGCGCACCTGAGGGCCGAGGTTCTGCTCGTAAATGTCTTCGTTTTGAACCCAACTCGGACGAAGCGAGATGCACCGAATATCCGAGCGTTCAACTGCAGCGGTCATCAGTTGCTCACCGAAGTACTTCGACAAGGCATACGGATCCTGTGGGTGCACCGGGTGCAGTTCATCGACTGGCGCGTAATCGGGAAGGAATTCGCGTTCGGGGAAGAAGAACCCGGGCACGGTCTCGCTCGAGATATTCACGAAACGCTTCACGTCGAAGCGAATCGCCGCCTCGAGAACGTTGAACGTCGCCATCAGGTTCGTGCGAAATACCACGTGCGGCGGATTACCCGTCGGCTCGGGAATCGCCGCGGCATGCACCACCGCCTCGGCGCCACGGATAACGGCGAATGCTTCACCGGCATCGGTGAGGTCGGCCATTTGATATCGAGCCGTTCCCTCCGGCTCGCGTTCGAACCCCGGCCTGGTCAGGTCGGTCGCGAGAACCTCGTGACCCGCGTCAAGCATCGCTTGGGTCGCGGCGCGACCGACCTTTCCGTGAGCGCCCGTGATGACGACTTTCATGATGACCCCTTGCCTCCTCGAGACACGGCTACTGGGCGCGCTGTCTGACTTGGATCAATAACGTTGCACTGGGCGCCCGATATTCAGTGCCACTTTGACTCCACCTAATCTCCCACAACTCGTCGACACCTCGCTCGGTGTCGGGGCTTGCTTGCGAGTCGGCGCGTTATTGAATCCTTGGAATACCAGTGTTTTCACGGTCAAATATTTTGACCTGGCTCGACTCGGCGCGAAGAACAACGCGAGCGCTAGAAAGTCGAAAACGCGCGGTCTGACGTTCTCGAAACCGCTCCGATCTCTAAAGAAGGCGAAGGTTCAGATAAGACCGACGGCGGCCTGAGGAACTTGGACGAATTCGCGAAGTTCGCGGGCGTGCGGGAGGGCTTCGGCGTCACTGACGTGCGGAGGAAGTTTGGTGTTGGCCGCGCACGAGTAGTCAATTGATCGTGACCAATCTTCACCGAGCGGCGACGCGAAACAGTGGAAGCCAGCCTTCTAGGCGACCGACGAAAAAACTACTTCAAGTTCGGGAGATTTACCACTATCGCTTCTTGAGTAGTTCTTGCCAAAATAACCACCGCTTCTTCATCTTCGGAGGGATTTTCCTCCCGGTGCGCCACGTGCGGAGGAACATAAACGTAGTCTCCGGGCTTCGTCTCGATTCGAGTTTCCTCGTTGTCGTTTAAAAAGACGAACACCGGATGCCCACTTAGTACGTAGATGCCAGTTTCTGACTCACCGTGATGATGGTCGCCCGATTTGGTCGCTGGTCCAATATGGGTCTCGCCCATCCAGATATTCTCCGATCCAGTCGAAACCCCAGAAATTGCTTCGAGACGGCGCATACCGGGACTCTGCGCGGTGCTTTGCGCGAGGTGAGAACCAAGAACGTGGTGGAGACGACTTCGTCGCTGTTCATCTTCAGGCAAACTCATCAATGCTCCATTTCTCGCAACTTTCTGGCAACGCAGCCGACCGTAGCACTGTCGAAAAGTGGGCGCCGATTCCGGGCATCGCACGTGAAGGGTCAGCGCATCATGGTCCTTGGCGAGAACTCGATCGCCACAGATAGTCGCGACCGGCCGACCCCTTTTACGCGTAGCTAATGTCCCGGGCCGGCGACAGGATCCAAAGTCCGGTTCTCAATTGGATCGTGCGCGACTTTCGTCCGTATGGTTACTCGCTTGAGGAAAGTCCTGCCGCGCTCACGCCGTCCAACGCGACGGCCTCGTCGTTGTCGGGTGTGTCGCCACTCACGCCCACGCTTCCGATGATCTGACCGTCACGAAGCACCAACACTCCTCCGGCGGCGGGTGCCATGCGACCCTGCGAGATCGTGACCAGGCTCGTGACGAACTGCGGACGGGTCTCAGCCATCGTGGCGAAGTTTCTTGAAGGCGCGGCGAGCGAGACCGCCGTCCAGGCTTTGGCCGTGGCGATTTCAACGCGCAGAAACGTCGCTCCCTCTTGGCGCTTGAGAACGAGGGCGTGGCCGCCACGATCCAGCACGCACACGGCTATGGGGTTCAAACCACGGAGGACTGCGCCTTCGATCGCTCCCTGCGCGATGGCGTCAGCTTCCGTGAGGGTCAACTCAGTCATTTCGGTGCTCCTTTAGTCGCGCGATCCGCTTCTTGTTCTTTGACGCGCCGTCGCCACGCGTTGAGGACGTCTTCGGTATAGCCATTCGGCGACTTCGTACCTTCAAAGACGAGTTCGAGGGCCGCCGAAACGCCTGGGCTCGCGAGCGCGTCGGGCCGCATCGGCCGGTAGTCGACGTCGTTCACGTTCTGCTCGTCGACCAGTGCCGCCATCTCTAGGAAGGTAGCCACAATCGCCTCGCGCTCGAGAAGGCCGTGCTGCAGCCAGTTGGCAATGTGTTGGCTCGAGATGCGCAACGTCGCTCGATCCTCCATGAGCGCGACACCGTTGATGTCAGGCACTTTCGAACATCCGATGCCCTGGCCGACCCAGCGAACGACGTATCCGAGAATGCTTTGTGCGTTGTTGGCGAGCTCATCAGAAATCTCAACGCTCGTCGGCTGGCCGGCGAGTAGTGGAAGTTCGAAGAGGTCATCGAAACGGGTTGTTGGGTGCAGAGCGATCTCATCTTGGCGCGTGCCAACATCGACGAGGTGGTAGTGCATGGCGTGCAGTGCCGCCGCGGTCGGTGATGGCACCCACGCGCATGAAGCACCAGCTCGCGGGTGCGCGATCTTCACGTCGACGAGTTCGGCCATCGCGTCGGGCATAGCCCACATGCCTTTGCCGATTTGGGCGACGCCGCGAAAGCCCATGGCGAGTGCCACGTCAACGTTGTTCTGTTCGTACGCGAGAAGCCACGCGGCCGACTTCATGTCACCTTTACGTACCATTGGTCCGGCCGTCATGGCCGTATGGATTTCGTCCCCGGTGCGATCGAGAAAGCCGGTGTTGATGAAAATGACCCGCTGGTGCGCCGCCGCGATGCAATTGGCGAGATTGAGCGACGTCCGTCGCTCCTCGTCCATGATTCCTATCTTCACGGTGTTCTTGGGAAGGTTCAAGAGTTTCTCAACCGCGGCGAAGATTTCAACGGAGAAGGCGACCTCGGCACTGCCGTGCATCTTGGGCTTCACGACGTAGACGCTTCCAACTGCGCTGTTGCGCATCGCACCGAGCCCACGAAGCTCGAACATCGCAATGGTGACGGTCATCAGAGCGTCGAGGAGTCCCTCGGGTATTGCGCTGCCGTCTTCAGTTCGGACAATGTCCGTCATCATGTGCATGCCAACGTTGCGAATCAAGAGCAGACTGCGACCCGGCAGGGTAAAAGCTTCTCCATCGGGAGCGGTGAAGGAGCGATCCGCATGGAGTCGACGTGTGAGTGGGCTGCCGTCTTTCTCAAAGGTTGCCACGAGATCGCCAGTCATAAGCCCGAGCCAGTTGCGGTAGAGCAAGGTTTTGTCGTCGGCGTCAACGGTGACGACCGAATCCTCGCAGTCCTGAATGGTCGTAATCGCGGCTTCGAGGACGACGTCGGCGACACCCGCGAGACTTTGTTGGCCAATCGGATGGTGTCGATCGATGACGAGCTCAATGTGCAGCCCATGGTTTCGCAGAAGGACTTTCGTGGTGTCGTGGTCGCGATGAAATCCCACGAACTGCTTGGAGTCGAGGAGTTCACTGGTGCGACCGTCACGCAACTTCGCGCTCAGGGCTACGGGTGCTTCAGCGCTGAGCGTGAACTCCGCGACTTCGTCGTAGCGACCGCTCGCGAGTGGCACCGCTTGATCGAGGAAGCCATTGGCGTACGCTATGACCCGCTCGCCGCGCACTGGGTCATAGCTAGAACCAGAGTTGGCGCCACCCTCAGCAGGAATAACGTTGGTACCGTAGAGAGCGTCGTACAGACTGCTCCAGCGCGCGTTCGCCGCGTTGAGAGCGAATCGTGCGTTGTCGAGCGGCACGACCAACTGCGGTCCCGCGATGTGCGCGATCTCAGGGTCGACATGGTCAACATCGATGGCAACGGGTGCGGTGGCGGGCTCGAGGTAGCCGATCTCGGTGAGGAACCGGCGGTACTCTGCGGGGTCGCCGGCTCCGGCGTGATTCGAATGCCACTGGTCCAACTGCCCTTGCAATTCTGAGCGCCGTTCGAGGAGCGCGGTGTTGCGCGGCCCGAAGGTCGCCAAAATCTCGGCGAAGCCTTTCCAGAAGACTTCCGGGTCGATCCCGAGAGGTGTCAACACCTCGCCGGTGGCGAAGGAGTCAAGCGTCTCGGCGATCCGAAGGCCGCCTCGTTGCACGTAGTTATTCGTTGACGTCATCGTGATTCAACCTAAGCATCGAGTAAGCGTGTGCGGCCAATCTGAGGTCGCAGGGTGAAGATCTTTTGAATTCAATCTGTCGAATTCTCGAGGAACCTGATCGTCGGCCAATACCCAGAGTCGACGCATGTAGAAGTTTTTATCACAATGTCAACGCCACTTCGAAGAAATCAGAGGTGGACAGCGCGAAGTCGGGTCAACTGCGCACGCGGTTAAATAGGTCAACCTAGGCGTGCGTCCGATCAAGGCCGACCCGCAATTCGAAACGGCACCGCCTCCGAGTGAAGTGTCAGTGAAAGTCCTTCAGATTGGTCACGCCAACGAATCCGAGCTGGACCGTTGTGGCTAGATCACGATTTCGAAAAGCACCCGATCAACCGATCTTCACCGCGCTCGACCGCGCTGCGAAATCAATACGCGCGCGCGATTCCACGAAACCAGCCGCCCAGCCGCTGGGACGAGAAGCGCTTGAACCGAAGTATTCGGTCCGAAGGGTGGATTCGTAGAAACCATTCGAGGTTCTCCCTTGTCGCTACCGACTCGGTCCTTTTTCGACCAGGCGAGAGTTGAGCAGCGAAACCAGGGAATAGACAGTTTCCGTAGCCGGCATCGCGGTCCCGGTGAGTTGTCCCAGTTCAACGAAGCTCCCGATGAGTGGGTCGACTTCTAGCTCTCGACCGGCCTCGACGTCTTGCAACATCGACGTCTTGTGATCGCCGACCTTCTCTGCGCCCTCGATTCGTTGCTCGACGGACAAGCGCAGATGTAGTCCGAGTTTTGCGGCGACCTCGGAGGACTCCAGCATCATTTGCGCGGCGAGCGCTCGTGTAGCCGGGAATCGACAGATTTCTGCGAGCGTGGTGCCGGTCAATGCGCTGATGGGGTTCATCGCCAAGTTGCCCCATGCCTTCACCCAGAGATGGGACCTAATGTCAGTGAGTACGCGCGACTTGAATCCCGCCTCGGTGAGCACTTGGGCGATCCGAGCCGCTCGATCAGATCGTTCTCCGTCAAGTTCGCCAACCGGAAACCTGTCGCCCTCGACGAGCCGAAACATGCCTGGCGCGTCTCGTTCGGCGGCAGGGTACGTGATTGCCGCAACGATCCGCTGACCCTGAACGTAGCGCTCGAGCGTGCCATCGGGGTCGAGGGTCTGGAGTCGACGGCCCTCGTACGGGCCAGGGAACTTCTGGAAGAACCACCACGGGACACCGTTCTGTAAGGGAAGTACGACCGTTTCATCGTGGTAGAGAAGCGGAAGCTGATGGGCGATCTCCGCAATCTGCTGTGCCTTGAGCGCCAGGATTACCAGGTCTTGCGGCCCCAACGAGGCAAGGTCATCAGAGGCTTGCAGATCGGTAACCACGTGTACGGTGCCGTCTGGCTCTTCCAGCTGCATGCCCTTGGCGCGGATCGCGGCGAGATTGGTTCCACGAGCGAGCACGCTGACCTGTTGACCAGAGAGGGCGAGGCGAACTCCCAGCAGGCCACCGATTGCTCCCGCACCTACAATGCCGACACGCATTTTCGCACTTTAGCCGGGTCGCGCCCCTGCACTCTCAAGTTTCAGTCGACGGGCGCATGGAGTTGATGGTCGCGGCCATCAACTCGTCAGCGGATCATGTCGACGCGACTAGAGGTTGAGTTTCTCCGCGAGACCAATTCGTTGAATCTTGCCCGTCGCGCCCTTGGGTATCTCGGCCACGAAGACGCACCGCCTGGGCACCTTGAACGCGGCGAGTCGTTCTGCCAGATAAGCGCGCAACTCGCTTTCGGTAACCTCTTCGCCTTCGGTTAACACGACGACGGCGCCAACTTCTTCTCCGAGTTTCTCATGAGGAATGGCGAAGGTGACGGCCTCGGCGACTGCCGGATGACGAAGCAGCACTTCGTCAATCTCAATGGGCGAGATCTTCTCGCCGCCTCGGTTTATCTGCTCCTTTAGGCGACCCGTGAGAAAGAGATAGCCATCCTCATCAAGCATGCCCTCGTCTCCCGTTCGAAACCATCCGGCCATGAACGCGGACGCGTTCGCAGGCGGGTTGTTCTCGTAGCCATCGACGATGGTGGCCCCTTTTATCGACACCTCACCGCGTTCACCGGGTGGCAGCACGTTATTCTCCGCGTCAAGGATGGCCACCTCGATGCCCCTCGCGATACCAACTGAGCCCGGCTTCGTCTGTCCAGGCGGCAATGGGTTGGACGTCATCTGATGCGAAGCCTCGGTCATCCCGTACGCCTCAATAATCGGCACTTCAAAAAGCTCGCCCAGCCTCTCCGAAACGGACGTTGGCAGGGCGGCCGAAGATGAGCGAATAAAGCGAAGGTTTGTTGGCCGCGGCGATGGCGCTCGAGCCAGGACCATTTGGTGCATCGTCGGCACGGCGCTGTAGTAGCTGGGTCGCGACTCGTCGACCCAGCGGTGGAACGCGAACGCGTCGAACCCGGGCGTGCACACCACCGAACCGCCAACCGACAGTGGCGCCAAGAATCCAGCCATCATCCCGTGGATGTGGAATAGCGGCATCACGTTGAGCGAACGGTCGTCAGCGGCGAGCCTGAGTGAGGACGCGATGTTGCGAGCCGACTGGGCGAGATTGCGCTGACGCAGCGGCACGATCTTCGGTCGCGACGTCGTGCCCGAGGTGTGCAGAACAAGTGCGTGGTCATCCGCTGTGGGACGGGCCGTTGAGTTCGAGCTAGCGAACGGCGCGGCCAAGTTGATCGTGAGACCCTGGCCGCGCACCGTAATAGGCATCACGTCCTTCGGCGCAGCTGCGTGAGCCTCGGGTGACGCTCCCTCAAAGGTGACGAGTGCCGACGCGTGAAGGTCGTCAAGGTAGAACCGGAACTCCTCCTCGCGGTACTTCGGGTTGAGTGGCGCTGCGCAGCCGACACTCATGGCCGCCAACAGCACGAACGCCATTTCTGGACCATTCGGCAAGACGACAGCAATCCGCGAACCCGGACCGAGGCCAGCACTTCGCAACTGCGCCGCGAGGCGGTCGACCTCTTGGCGCAGAGTCGCGTGATCGACGACGCCGCCGTCCACGCTCACTAGGGCGGGCCCGGTCGCGCCCAAGGGAAGTAAACCCCTAACGGTGTCGGACGCGGGCGGTTGATCGAAGGTCGCATCAATGTCTGACATACGATCGGGCACTCCTGCTCAGCGGCGTTTTCGCGCGGATTCTTAGTATCGCATACCGATTTGATTGCCGTGCGCCTCGGCTCCCCTATAACTATGTCGGCAACCTCGAGCGAATACCTTCGACGCGACGTTCGGGTTCGAGAGGCCGCCGGGAAAGCGATTTCCTATCGGAGGAATCGCTGGTCCCTTCACCCAATGTGCGAAGTTCGAAAACGCCTTCTGCGCCTCACCACGTGAACAATGACGTAGGCGAGCAGCACGAGTACCAACGTCGCGTGCCACTTTTGAAGAATGTACGGTCCCGGAATCGACAAGGTGATGACGTGGCCGGCGACGAAGTCGGCGGTGCCCGACACCATGGTGTTCAAGGTGAGAATCATCAAAATCGAGTTCGACATCGCGAGTCGTGTTGAATGAGCCGCCGAGCGCCGACCTGGAAAGAAGCGAGTAAAGAGTCTTCCCACGGTGCGTCGGCGTTGTGCCAAGTGTACGACGACGATGCCCAAAACGAGCAGTCCAATGATGGAGTGGTCAGTGGTGCCCGAGCACCCAAGTACTTGCGAGAAAGAAAGACCGCCGACATCAATGCGGCCAGGAATCCAAGAATCAGAGCCCAATGAACAAGCCACCGATTCCTCACCATCGACTCGCCTGTCGAATCGGGCCTGCTTCGATTTGCCAACTTACTAAGGTCCGCTCTCCGCATTTTGATACCCACGGCGATGACTTCGTACGAATACTAGAGCCAAGAAAAAACTCTTTCCATCCGGGAATACCCTGAAGCACCCCTGACCTTGCGCACGTCATTTCAACGTGACAGTCACAATCAGCATCGGCAATCCACAGTCACCGTACGACGCAAAACGAGTCGAGCACCAAGAGGCGCAGAATGTCGCGATTCGAGACTCCGCCAGAATCGCTCGAAGCTCGTAACGGACGTTTCGTGAACGCCCGCCGTTGCCAATGGCATCGTCAGACCGAAGGGTAAATCATCACCTTGGTAACCTTTGTGCTTATCGGGTCTGAAACCACTTCGTCTTTGAGAGATACTTCACTAATCTCAAAGTGCCACAAGGTTGCCTTACGCAATCGCTAATAAGAGCCTAGACGCGACGTCGCGACGTCCCGCTACTCAACGCCCCCCCTTACGTATCTAAAATTTCCAACGTGAAGGGAAACGCGTGAGTGAACGGAGGTCTCTTTTCTTACGGGGACTCGCGCTGATCATTCTCGGATGTCCCCTCGCCAATTCGAGTGCAGCTTTGGCTTCGTCCAATGGGTCGACAGTGGGACTTTCGAGCGCGTGCGCCGCGAGTCAGGTACGCGAGTTCGCTTCGACCAATCACTTCCTCTATTCGCGAGCAGAGACGGTCAGGGTGCGAGCGTCGATCGCGAATATCTCAAAAAGTGCGTGCACTATCACCGTGGGAGGAACGTCGCCAGCGTTCACCATTTTTGACCCCGCCGGAGTCGCCAAATGGAGCTACTGCGACTCACTCGTGCGACCCGAGACGTGTCCCATGTACCTCCGTTTGGTCACACTGGCGCCAGGACGACGATTCACAAGCACCAATTCCTGGGCTCCATCCGCCGATCCATCGGGTTCGGCGACCTACGGCGTCTATCGTCTCGCGGTCAGCTTTAGCGGTTTCGCTTCGACAGATACAACCTTCGTTCTGGGCGTGCCAACTTCCACGACCTTGGTGGAAACACCAGGTGACTCGGGCCGAAAGGTGACGTTAAAACGGGGTCAACGCCTCGTCACGCGCTTTCCCTCATCGTCTTTTCTCAAGTGGAGCGTTCCGCAGTCATCGAATTCCGCCGCTCTCGTGCGTCAAGACACCGCGAGCGATGGTGGCGCGACGTCAATCTTTCTTGCGCGAAACGCTGGAATTGCCAAGATAAGTGCGGTGGGCACACCGATTTGCTATCCCCAGTGTCTCGCTCCGAGTCGACTCTTCACGATTGACGTCACGATCGCTCGTCATTGATCCGATCTCTTTGTGGTGCGGTCGTGCAGACGTGACGAAGCCTCGTCAATGCGTGGACACTCGAAACCAAAAGTAACGTCAATGCATGGTGTCCGACGACGACGCATTTGGTCACGCTCTTTACGACTGGGCATTGGGGGGCTCAGAGGCGGAAACGATTGAGCGAGATGACCACTACGTCGAGGTGGGCGCTGGCCCCTCGGTCTATCTCTCTGGAACCAGAGGTTGGCCAGAGGCGGAGCGAAAGGCTCTTCGTTTCGTGCGCGGACGCGTCATCGACGTGGGATGCGGTGCCGGTCGAATCGCTTTAGCTCTGCAGAAAAAAGGGCACGACGTGGTGGCTATGGATCGCTCGCGGTGGGCGCTCAAGGCAGCCGAACTTTACGGAGTTGCGCACCTCGAGTGTTCGTCAATCGAACAACTGTCGCCCAGCATTAACTCGTACGATACCGTCATTCTCTTCGGCAACAATTTTGGGCTTTTCGAAACTCCAGAGCGTGCCCGAGCAATATTGAAGGAGTGGGCGGCTAACGCAAATCCCGGAACACAAATACTGGCCGAGAGTACGTGCGCGTATTTTGGCGCTCCCGCCATGGACCGGACGTATTACCGAACGAACCAGGCGCGAGGACTTCCTCCTGGTCAGTTGAGAGCACGCTATAAGTATGGAGAATTTGTTGGCCCTTGGTTTCGCTGGCTCTTCGTTTCCCGCTCTGAAATGAGACAAATCATCCGAGGAACTGGGTGGGAGGTGGAGAGAATTGTCGGGTCAAATCCGAGCGAACCATACGTTGCGGTGATCAAAAGAGTTTGAAATCATCTGCGCGAACTGCACACCTCGATCACCGATCGTCCTCGTTGAAACTGGCACAGCAAACTCCGAATTCTCGGACGAATCACTCATCGATAGCACTTCGCCTGCCTCGGCGCGCGGCGAGTTTCGCACGCGGAGATGCTCCGCTCTATCCCTCGCCATTCGTTGCTAGCCCTGGGTACCAGTGCTCTACCATCGCGTAGCAACCACCGTTTCTCGGGTTGGCTTCGACTGCGCGACGGGCTCAATGAAGTGACGTCGCAGTGAGCCACGGCGCGGATCTTTCGTTTCACGGCGAATCGCTCGCTCAGCCAGTTCGCTCGTTGGCTGGCGGTACCATCAGATAATGGATCCGGTCTTTCACACCATTATTGAACCGTTTCGAATCCATTCCGTCGAACCACTGCGAATGACGTCGCCCGAAGAGCGTTCGCTGGCGGTGAAACAAGCCGGATACAACCTTTTCAAGCTTCGCTCCCAAGATGTTTTGATAGATCTACTCACCGATTCGGGAACCGGTGCCATGTCGCGTGACCAGTGGGCCGCCATTCAGCACGGTGACGAAAGCTACGCGGGCTCGCCCTCATGGTTCCGCTTCGAAGCCGCCGTGAAGGAGTTGTTCCCCTTTCGCCACGTCATTCCAACGCATCAAGGCCGCGCCGCCGAAAGAATTCTCTTTTCAGTGATCGGCGGTCCGGGCAAGATCGTCCCGAATAACACGCATTTCGACACCACGCGTGCCAACGTCGAATTTTCGGGAGCCGAAGCCAGGGACTTGGTGATTGCCGAAGCACGCGACTCCGCCTTGATTCATCCCTTCAAGGGGAATATGGACCTTGGAGCGCTCGAAGCTCTGTTGCGAGAGAAGGCGCCAGGCATTCCCGCGGTCTTCGTCACGATTACGAACAACTCCGGCGGTGGCCAACCAGTGTCGCTAGCCAACATCCGCGGCGTGAGCGAACTCTGTCGTCAATACGAAGTCCCCTTCTTCTTGGACGCGTGCCGTTTCGCGGAGAATGCTTGGTTCATCCACGAGCGCGAAGAGGGCCAGTCAAATAGGAGCATCACCGACATCGTGCGTGAAATCGCGTCGCTGGCCGATGGTATGACCATGAGCGCCAAAAAGGATCCTTTCGGCAACATTGGCGGATGGTTGGCCGTGAACAATGACGAACTCGCGGAAAAATGCCGCAGCATGCTGATATTGACCGAAGGGTTTCCGACGTACGGCGGTCTCGCGGGACGCGACCTTGAAGCGCTGGCGCAGGGTCTAAAGGAAGCCGTGCAACCCGATTACCTGCGCTATCGAATCCGTTCCAGTGCGTATTTGGGTGAAGCGCTCGACGCGGCGGGTGTCCCCGTCGTCAAGCCAATTGGGGGCCACGCCGTGTACCTGGACGCCAAGGCCCTTCTTAGCCACCTTGCTCCCCTTCAGTATCCGGGACAAGCGCTCGCCATCGCGCTGTACGAAATTGGCGGAATCCGAAGTTGCGAAATCGGTTCGGTGATGTTCGGCCGCCAACCTGACGGCAGCGAGCGACCCGCGGCGATGGAACTCGTTCGCTTGGCGATTCCTCGGCGAACCTATACACAGAGCCATATCGATTACGTGATCGAAGTAGTCACTTACGTCGCGAAAAATGCCGGGTCACTGGGCGGATATCAAATAGTCAACGAGCCCCCCGCTCTACGGCACTTCACTGCACAATTTAAACCAATTAACTAGTCGGCTCATTTCGAATACGGCACGACCGCCGAGAAATTGATCTCCCCTGAGCCACTTCACACAAATAACCCGCCTTCGAGTTCAACTTCGCCACTTTGGCGACGAACGAGAACCGAGTGGACTCTTTCACATCGCCTTATCGCGAGCGGCACGCCTGCGCGAGAAGAAGCCTCCGGTTGACACCGCCTCTTTGGCCGAGGACGAGCCAGCAGAAGTTTGATCGCAAGTGCATCGCTGCGATTTGGACACTCCGGCGAGTGCCTGTTCGATGTGATTCCCACAGCCGCGCCAGGTGGCTTTACCGCATTTTTTACAAGTTGCTCTACTGCACATATTGCTCCTACTTTCGTTTCGATACTTCGGCTCAGCAACTAGGCAACGAGTTGAGACTCAGTCGCCGCGGGCGAATGACGCCACGTTTGGTAACCACCGTCGAGATTCTTCGCGCGAAATCCGAGTTCGCGCAGAAGCCGCGTCGCGACGTTGCCGCGTTGTCCGACCTGGCAGTAGACCACCACTTCGTGGCCCTCGAGTTCAAAGACGCGATCGCGCAGTTCGTCAACCGGGATGTTGATCGCCCCAGGTAACGTCCCCAACGCGTACTCACTCGCCGTACGTACGTCGAGAATTGTCACACCGCGAGAGTGAAAGTCGTGCACTTCGTTCCACTGCACCGTCTCGACGAGTCCGGTCAAGACGTTCTCGGCGACGTACCCGAGCATATTGATGGGGTCCTTTGCCGATCCAAAGGGGGGCGCGTAGGCGAGTTCAAGGTCAGCGAGTTCGGGCGCACTGAGGTGGCCACGAATCGCCGTCGCGATGACATCGATGCGTCGATCGATGCCCTCAGCACCCACGCCCTGGGCACCCAGAATCTCTCCCGACGTCGGATCCATAAGAAGTTTCAAGGCCATCGGCTCGGCACCGGGATAGTAACTGGCGTGCGAAGCCGGATGCGTGTGAATTGCCGTGAAGGCGCGGCCACTGGCACCTAGTCTCTTTTCGTTCCAGCCGGTCGTGGCGACCGTGAGATCAAAGATTTTGACAATCGCGGTGCCGACGGAGGTATGCGGGCGGACGCTTCGCCCACTGAGGTGATCGGCGACCGTTCGACCATGCGCGTTGGCGAGATTCGCGAGGGGCACGAGCGTCGAAGACCCGTCCAGAGCGTCGATCTTCTCGGCGGCGTCACCCACGGCGTAGACGTTGGCGACACTCGTGCGTTGAAACGCGTCCACCGCGATGCCACCGCGTTCCCCAATGACCAGACCCGCCTCGCTCGCGAGTTTCGTGTCCGGACGAACGCCAACCGCCACCACGACGAGGTCCGCCGCAATGAACTCACCCGACGTCAAATGAACGTGCGTCGGTGTGATCGAAGCGACCGAGTCACCCAGATAGACGTCGACGCCGTTTCGGCGTAGCTCGTCGACGACGGGCTGGGCCATCTCGGGATCGAGCGGGGCGAGGACTTGGCTGGCGGCCTCAACGACGCTCGTCGTGATTCCACGCTTCGTCAAATTCTCCCCAATTTCCAGACCAATGAAACCGCCGCCAATCACCAGCGCGTGACGCGGCGACTCCTCAACGGCCTCGACGAGACGCTCTAAGTCTTCCACGGTGCGAAGCGGATACGCACGCTCGATGCCAGGTATCGGTGGAATGACGGGCGAGGCGCCCGGACTCAAAATGAGGAAGTCGTAACTCACGTCGTAGCCCTGATCCAAGACGAGGTCGTGCACTCGAACCTGTTGTTGATCGGTGTTGATCGAGATGACTTCGGAGGCCACGCGCACGTCCAGGCGAAAGCGATCGTGCAGGGACTCTGGGGTCTGTAGCAAGAGTGACTCCTTTTCGCCGATAACCCCACCGACGTAGTAGGGAAGCCCGCAGTTCGCGTACGACACGTAGCGACTGCGTTCGATCACCACGATTTCGGCCTCCGCGTTCAAACGACGCAGACGCGTCGCCGCGGACATTCCTCCCGCGACACCACCGACAATGACTACTCGCACGTTCCCTCGCTCACTCGCCTCCAAAAGATCAACTTCGTTCCTACTGAACTCCTCAGGGATTTTTCAGGTGTTGGCCGAACAACGGCGCGAACAGACAGAAGTTGCCAACGCCCGCCGCCACGGGAATCAGGCCCACCGCGACCCACACCAAAGCGCTTCCTCCAAGAATGAGACCAAGCACGATGAGCGCGACACCCGCGACGACGCGCATCAGGCGCCCGGTGCTTGATGACATGAATTTGACGAACTCCATATGACCTCCTTGTCGGTGGGTCATCGAAGCGCCAACACCTCGCCACGAAAACCCGGAAACGTGGTATATTATATACCCCTGGGGGTATAAACACAAATGCGCCCGCTAAGAATGGTAACGGAGGTTGTTCATGGCAACGGTTGAGCTCACCGAAGCGAACTTCGAGGAGGTCGTCGCGTCTAATGGCCTCGTCCTCGTCGACTTTTGGGCAGCGTGGTGCGGTCCGTGCCGCGGGTTCGCTCCCATCTACGACCAAGTGTCAGACCTCTACCCCGACGCCGTCTTTGGCAAAGTCGATACCGAAGCCCAACCCGGCCTCGCCCAAGCCTTTCAGATTATGTCGATTCCTACGCTGATGGTGATTCGTGAGCAGGTCATCCTCTTTAGCCAGGCTGGTGCGCTGCCCGAGGCCGCGCTGCGCGAAGTCCTCGAAAAGGTCGGCGAGATTGACATGGAGCAGATCCGCGCGGAGATCCAACAGCGAGAAGACGCCCCAATCTGAGGGTTCGCCACGGCGATTCTCGTCACCGCGTCGAAGCAAAGACCTCGGGGGTGTGCCACCATGAGTCATGGAAAATCACGGTTGGCAGACGCATTGGCATAAACACCCCGGCGTTCGAACGGGTGACGACCTCTCGCGCGGGGAACGAGCCGCGGATCGTATGCGCAACGTCATGGGCTCGTGGCCCTTCGTCTTTGGCTTCTTTCTCGTCATGATCGTGTGGGCGCTCGTCAACACGCTCTTCTTAGAGCACGTGCTCCATCACAGAGCCTTCGACCCGTACCCCTACATCTTGTTGAACCTCTTCCTCTCCATGCTGGCCGGTGTGCAGGCGGCGGCATTGCTCATCGCCGCCAAGCGCGCGGACGCCATTTCTTCAGAAGTCGCCATGCACACCGCCAATAACACCGATGACATCAAGACTTTGATTCAGGAGAACACGGCGCTCATCGCTCAAGTCAAATCCAACACCGACTTGCTCGAAGAGATCCACCGGCACATAGCGAACATTGGGCGGAAGGTGGGCGCGGAGATGGGTCACGTCATGCCCGAGTCCTCGAGTAGCGAAAACACGCCTCCAGCGCCAAGTAGCGAGGGCGCTTAACTACCCCACTGCGCGTAGCATCAAGAGGCCCGCGGCCAAGGTGACGCCTGACCAGCACAGGATGCGCAATGAACGCTCGAGCGGAAGGAGTAGTGCGGCTTTCGTGAGCGGCAGCGCCCGCCCATCTCGAAGGGTGAGTTGACCCTGCACGCTGAGTGTTCGACGCCGAAGCTGACGCGCCGGCGTGGACAGGGTTCGCTGAAGCGACGTCACCAACGCCGCGAAGATCGCGACGACCACTGAAGCCAGGCTGAGCGTCGCGTGTTGAGCGAAGTAGCCCGTCAAAACTGGAAATGAACCCCACCCTGCGACGAACACCAGTTCCGTATGAAGTCGGCCGTTGAAGAGTTCGAGGTTGTACGCCACCGCAATCACTACCCCGACAGTCATGAACAGAGCGAAGTAACCACTCACGACGAGGAGTCCCACGATGCCGAGCCCCACGGCGACCACGAGCCCCGCGATCCCCGCCGCCAAAAGCTGCCGACGAGGAATCGAGGTGCCAAGGGGCCGATCGTGAAATTCATCCAGGCAGTGCGCCCCGAGGCCGAC
>Ga0307373_10002821_pt1 | contig 31014 bp, 30 predicted proteins | sample OX2MG_FD_202534 | JGI IMG/M metagenome (GOLD analysis project Ga0307373, IMG submission 202534) | Soil microbial communities from Risofladan, Vaasa, Finland - OX-2 | ecosystem: Environmental > Terrestrial > Soil > Coastal area > Acid sulfate soil | place: Finland: Risofladan, Vaasa | collected...
CCGGCTGTCCAAGCTGGAGGCACTGAGGGCCGGGTCAGCCTCGATCGCGCCGGCCGGCCCCAACGCCGACAGTCCACGGCCACCCGAGCCCGCCGGCTCCGTAAGCGTCTCGGGACCATCGGTTCACGTGCAGGCGGCGCCGGAGGTCGTCCGCGGGCCGGAACTGAGCCTCTGACGCGAAGATTCCCCTCAGGCAGCGCGGATTCCCTCAGCTCGCGGCTGGCAGTGCTGTGAGCGTGACCTCATAGCCCATCTGGCGGAGTTGGTCGAGAGCGCGCTGCTTGGCTCTGTCTGGGTTCCGGTTGATGTAGAAGTCCCCACCGGGCTCGCTGTAGGGCTCGCCCGTGGTGAGCATGTTCCAGATGGCGATCAGGATGGCATGCTCGACGGCCACGATGGCCTTCATCGGCCCACGGCGGGCCGCGATCCTTCGGTACTTGGCGGCCAGGTAGGTGTTCTTCCCCTTGGCACTGGACATCGCGGCGATGCCCAGTGCGCCCTTGAGGTAAGGGTTGCCTGGACGAGTCTGGGTGGACTTGACCCGGCCGGCAGACTCGTTGCTGCCCGGGCAGGTCCCGGCCCAGGGGGCCAGATGCCCGGCGGTAGGGAACCGGCTCATGTCCCCGCCGGTCTCGGCCATGATGACATCAGCGACGCCGGTGCTGATCCCGGGGATGCTGACCATCAGGTCCCGGGCGCCCCGAAAGGGCTGCATCATCACCTCGATCCGGGCGGTGAGTTCCTCGACGGCGTGGGTGTGCTGGTCGATCAGGTCGAGGTGCAGCCGGGCCAAGAACCCGTGGTGCTCGTCGAACCGTCCGGTCAGGGCCTCGGTCAGCGCCGGGATCTTGGACCGCAGCCGTCGTTTGGCCAGGTCCGCGAGCACCCCCGGGTCACGCTGGCCCGCGATCAGGGCTTCGAGCATGGCCCGCCCGGACACTCCGCTGATGTCGGTGGCCACCGAGGTCAGCTTGATGCCGGCGTCCTCCAGCAGCTTCTCCAGGCGCTGGTACTCCCGGGCTCGCTCTCGCACCACCGCGGTGCGGGTTCGGGTCAAGTCCCGCAGCTGGCGGATCGGCGGGGGCGGGACGAAGGAGCCCCGGACCAGCCCGTGCGCGCCGAGCTGGGCGAGCCACATCGAGTCGGTCAACGGGTCCGTCTTGCGGCCCGGCATGTTCTTGGCGTGCCGAGCGTTGACCAGCATCACCTCGAACGGGGCGTCCTCCAGGAGGTAGTAGAACGGCTTCCAGTAGTCACCGGTGGCCTCCATCACCACCAACGTGACGCCCTCAGCGATCAGATGCTCACGCAACGCCAGCACCTGATTGGTCATTGCAGCCCAGGTGGTCACGGTCTGAGTCGCCCCAGCCCGCCCCTCCCCGGCCACCCGCACGCACAGCTTTGCGTCGCGCTTGGATACGTCCAGCCCGGCGCATCGCGGATGTACAAGATCCACTTCCGTCCACATCCTTCCTCGAGTGACCAGCCGCTGCCGCCCGTCCCGGGGAGGGCAGGGAAAAGCCAGAAGTCTGACGCTCGTGCTCGAAGGCAACATTCCACGGTTCCCATGGAAGCCCTCCACCACCATGCTGATCTACAGGCTCGCAGGCACTACAGAGGAAACGGTGTCCGACCGGGACGGACCCGCCCATCCTTCCGCATTGGGGTGGTCCGGCGACAACCGGACTGGCTGGCCCAGCCACGGCATAATCTTCCCGACCCCCGGCGAGCCCTCAAGGGCTCTGTAGTGCTGATCTGAGCCTGATCGTCGGCCCGCGCTGGGGGCTCATCCCACATTGGGCCCAGAACCCCACCATAGGGGCCCGCCTGGCCAACACCCCACACCCGGGCCGAGACTCGCCAATCAGAAACGGTATTTAGCCGGTATTTAGCCGCGGAGCCATAGCCCCCTCAAACGCGGCGGACAGCGGGCCGAAGGAGACCCGGAGCCCAGTGTGTGGGGCTCGATCACGGCGCCCAGACCGATGGAGGAGCCCGTCCATGACCATCAAGCGGAGCCGCATCCGAACCGGCGGCGTGGCCACGGTCCACACCCCGACCTCGCTGGCCCCACCACCACCACGGCTGCGCCGGTCTACCCCCTGACTGGCTCGCCCGTGACCGATGCGGCCGCGGCCCGCCGCCCGGCCCTGTCCGTCAAAATCGACAATGTCGCTGGCTCCTTTCCCCAGGTGGGAGTGGACCATGCCGACATGGTGGCCAAGGCCAAGGCACTGGTGGAAGGCGGCCTCACCCGCCTTCTGGCCACCTGCCAGTCCCATGAGGCGCCCGAGGTGGGCCCCATCCGCTCGGCTCGGCCAGTGGACGCAGCCCTACTGCGGGAGCTCGGCGGAGGCATCTTCGCCCACTCGGGCGCCGCCGCCGGCGACATTGCCCCCGTCCAGGCTTCGTCCAGCGCCACCCTCTTATCCTTCGATGCCGGAGTGACCGCCTTCCACCGGGACTACTCCCGACCCAGTCACCCACAAGGTATTCGCCTCCACGTCCGCCCTGCGGGCGGCCGGGCTGGGCGCCGGGGCCGTCGACGTGGCACCCACCCCAGCTGTTCACCTACTCCGCCGAGCCCCGGGGCGGCACGGCCCGAGCGGTGACCCGTGCCTACATGGACATGTCCAACTTCTCCTCCGCCGCCTGGATCTGGAACGCTGCCCACAGTGTCTGGCTGCGGAGCCAGGACGGCCAGCCCGACATGAACTCCGACGGCACCCGGATGTCGGCCGCCGACGTGGTCATCCTGTCGGTCCCGATCGGCCCAACAGGCATCTACGCCGCCGCCGGGAACCAGGACCCCTACGTCCACCTGGTGGGCTCGGGGGTGGCCTGGGTCCTGCGGGGGGGACAGGAGGTCCAGGGGACCTGGACCCGGCCCGGCATCACCGCGCCGGTCCAGCCGACCGGAACGAGGGGCAGTATCACCCTGGCCCCGAGGACGACCTGGCTGGAGCTGCTGCCTCGGCCGTACCTGCCCGCCTGCATCCCTGGCGGGTCCGACGAGTCGGGGATCCAGTTCCCGTGGAAGCCGGCGGGTACCCTAGCGGGACGGTGGATGGTTGCCTCGGGCGGGGCGGTGAAGTCGGCATTGTTGATGATGAGGAGATCGCTGGCATCGCGCCGAAGCTCATAGGACAGGCAGAGAACCCATCCGTCGGTCTCATCGGAGCCTGGGTGCCTCGGGACCAACACGGGCTCGGCGGGGCCGCTGGCCGCTCTCGGCGGTCACACTCGGACAGGCCATTGGTGAAGTTACATGGTCCTAGCCAGGGTGGGCGCCAAGCGCGAGGGGCCAGACCTCTCCTCAAGGGCAGTGACCAACTAGCCGATGGTCTTTCACAGGAGGTGGCATGAGCCCGCGTACATGGCTCCGTTGGCAACGGCTCGGTGGCGGCCCAGTCCGCCTAAAAGAGCCCGCTAGAGGGCAAGAAGACGAAGGCCTCGGCATCATTGAAGTCATGGTGGCAATCACCATCATTGGCATCGTCTTGATCGCCATGCTCTCCACCATCACCAATTCGCTCCTCTACGTCTCCTTCGCTCGCCAGCGCCAAGCCGCCACCTCCCTGGCCGACCGCACCATGGAGGAAGTTCGGGCTCTGCCCTTTGCGATGGTCGCCAATGGCCTTGACCCTTCGAATGATCCCACCTGGTCTACGGACACCAACATCACCAGCACTACTTCGGGCGGTGTAACTACCTATTTCTACGCCGGCAAAGAGATCCCGACGTCGTCGGGCACTTCGGTGGCACCCTTTGTGCCCCACCGTCAGACCGTGGCGATCGGCCCGACCACTTACACGGTTTCCGTCTACCCCACCTACGAGCAAACGACTCCGGTCACCGTCTATCTGGTCACCGTGCTCGTAAGCTGGGCCCATCCAGCCAAGGGTGGCCTGGCTGACAGTCTCACCACTCAGAGCCTGGTCTATTCGCCGGCCGGGTGCCTGTCAACGGCCACCCATCCTTTTGCCGCACCGTGTGAGCCGTTCCTATACGCCAACTCCACTGATGTGGGTGGTCACGTCACCGTCACGCCCGCTTCGAGCACAGTTCCGGCCATCCAGGGCATCGCTTTGGACCACGCCAGCATCAGCCCAGCCGAAGCTGCCTCGACTGCCCAGATCGAGCAGGTCTCGGCCGTCCACAGCCTGGCCCAGACGTCAGGGGCAAGTCTGCTCTTGACGGGTGGAACGTTGCAGACCGTCGGCGGGAGCCAGGCGTCTGCGTCAGCCAACAGTGACCCGGCTTCGTCGTCTTCATACCAGTCCGTGAGCACTGCCCCGCAGTCCTCGGCCTCGCTTTCCGGCACGGGCACGGGATCCAATGACACCCTGACCGTGTCGACTGGCGGCCCCGACCCGGCGCAGGCAAGCGCAACCATTTCGGCATCGACCAACCCACCGAATTACTGCGCGGATCCGAGTGGCACCTATGAGACGACTCAAGAGCCATGTGGTTCATCCTCCGCCACCCAGAGCCAGGCCACGAGCATTAACGCCGATCTGTGGGGCAATTCATCGTTAGACCTCGGGAATACCCTGCTGAGCTCGATTGGGTCCGGATCGGGCCAGACCTTTGCCACACGCCACCTGTCCGCCGGAGGGACCTACTGCACCCAAACCAGCGGGGACGGCTGCGTCCATGTATCCACAACGCGGGCCCTGGGCACCGTCCAGCTAGCCGGGCTCCCTGGCAACCTCAGTAGCTCTGATGTGCCAGCGGGATGGTCTGGTTACCTCGTGCAACTCAGAGGCTTCTCTGACTCGCTGTCAGCCGAGGCCGGAGTGGGCACTGTGGCGCCAACCGTGAATGCGTCGGGGACCATCAGCTACTGGAACGGAGCCGGCTATACCAACTTGTTAGTCGCCCCAGGCGGGCCAGAGAACCTGCCGGTGGCGTCAGTATCAATTAGCGATCCAAACTACGACAACACGGGTATAGCGCTCGTAATTACCATCACCCCCCAGCTCACCACGGGGGGAACCGTCATCAGCGATCCGGCCGGATCTGGCTGCGCCAGCCCCTGCACGCGGGCCCAAGCTTCAGCAACTTCAGCGTCGCCCATCCTGGGGAATATTGCCTACTCGGTTACTTACGGCGGCACAAGCGTGGCGGACCTGAACATTGGCGTCGATCTGGGTACGATCGGTGCCAACGCGACGTACACGGCGGCTCCCAGTGCGTAGTACCGAGTGCCGCCGGGATGAAGGTGGCTTCACCCTGATCGAATTGGTCGTGTCGAGCGCACTGACGGTCCTCGCGCTAGGCATGGTGGTTTCCGTCCTGACGTCCGCTCAGACCACCGAGGCCCGGGTGGCGGGACGCAGCGTGAACAACGACCAGGCCCGATTGGCCGTCAACGAGCTAGATCGCCAAATCCGCTCCGCAAACTTGCTCTACGACCCGTCGACGGAGAGCCCGCCCTACATGTCACTGCTCGTCTACACCCAGGCCAACTCCGTGGAGCGCTGCGTGCAATGGCAAATTCAGAACGAGCAGCTTCTCACCCGGAGCTGGTCGTCAACTTGGCAAACCGATGGCCTGGTGAGCTCCTGGCGAGTGGTGGCGACCAACGTGGTGAACGAGATTGTCACACCGGTAGTCCCGGCCTTCGCCCTCGACACCTCCCAACCCACCTACGGCGAGCGAATTCTCAATATCGATCTGGTCGTCAACGACAGTACTAACCCCGCCTCCGCCGCCGAATTGCGAGCCTCGGTGACTGGACGAAACACGGAATACGGCTATCCGGCCACGGTGTGTGCCACCGTGCCGCCTGGCTAGGACAAATGACAACTGGGCCGAGGGACAAACATATGCTGAAACGACTATTACACCGACTGGTCAGCGCACACGGGGACGATCAAGCTGGCGTCGCTCTGGTGGCCGCCATGATGGTTGCCCTCGTCGCCATGACGCTGAGCGGAGTAGCCTTGGACTTGGCCGTCCACAACGTCGATGGGAGCGCGCTCCAGCGTCGCCAAGTCCAGTCCGTGGACGCCGCTGAAGCAGGTCTGAATGCCGCCTACGCCGTCCTTCAGACCACACAGGCGGCCAGCCTTCCGTGCGCGCCGATATCGGGCGTGCTCTCGACCTCGCCTGCCACGGTGAGCTACAGCGTCTCAATCGCGTACTACGCGACATTTCCTCCATCAGAGCCGCCGATGGCATGTCCCCTTGGCGCGAACCCCGTCGCGGCTGAACTCACCTCTACCGCTACGGTTGACCCCAACCTCTATGGCGCCAGACGTATGCAGGCCTTGGTGCAGATGTCCCCTTGGGGAGCGTTCGATAGTGCCATTTACTCCAACTGCAGCCTGAGTCTCGGCGAAAGCCCGACAGTCTATGGGCACAGTGGCAACGACGCCAATATATATACCAATGGCTACGTAAACCTGAGCGAACATACCACCGTCTACGGCAGCATCTACAGCCAGGCCAACCCGCCCGCAGGTTGCAGTGGCGGGGGGGATGGGGGCAGCGGAGTCTCGCTCGGCCAGAACTCCTCAGTCGCCCAGGACGTCTGGTCCGTCGGACCGGTGAGCCTTTCCGACCACGCCTCCGTTGGCCACGATGTCACCTCGTCCCAGAACTCGATCACCATGTCCGGCAACTCTCAGATCGGCCACGATGCCACCGCAGCCACCACATGCAACGGGTGCGTGAGCGGTAGCGGTGGCAATGTCGGCGGCCAAGTTGTCCAAAGCGCCGCTTCCCCTCCCCCCCCTTCACAGCCCATGCCTCAACTCAACTACGACCAGGCGGCCTGGCAGGCGGCCGGATACACCATCAACCCGTACACCGCCTGCAGCATGGCCGCCTCCGCCCTGGCCGGCCTGGCGGCTCAGGCCACTCCTCAGCTAGCCGACATCACCGGGGGTTGCTCGCTCAGCCTCACGGGACGACTGGCCCTCAGCACGAACCTTGCCATCTTCAGCGACGGCCCTATCACCATGAGCCACTTCTCAGTGTCCTCCGCCGACGGGGCACCCCACCAGCTGTACCTCATAGTCCCATACAGCGATGCCTCCACCTGCTCTTCGGGTGGCTCTCCCAATATTCAGGCCAACGAGAATGTTAACTTCGGCTCCCCGACAGGTCCGATCAGCACCTTCATATACACGCCCTGCACGGCCAGCTTCAGCGAAAACGTGACGGGCACCGGCCAGGTCTATGCGGGCACCGTTCAGGCTAGCGAGCATTTCAACTTGACCTACAGTCCGGCGAGCTCCATCCCGGGGGCGCCCCTGGGCGGTGGTGTCGGGGCATTTCACATAGGGATCTCATACGAGCGTGAAGTCCCCGTTTGAATTTGGTGTGGATCCCCTGGAGTGACGTCCGTTGGCGTTGGAATGGCGGCGTGACCAGGTAGTTCGTTGCGTCGCGGCCGTTGTGGTCGGTCGAATCCGTCCGCCCCGGCTAGGCATTCGGCCTGACCACGGCCGAATGTCGGTCTGAAGACACCTGTTCTGGCTCCGCCTATCCACCACTCCTGTCCGTCAGTCTGCCATGATCTGCTAGTGGCCCACTAGCGGACTAGGAGGATGGATGGCAAGATCAGCCAGAGGACGCAAGCCGGAGATGGTTCGGGGGTCCGTGGTGACCCACCGCCGGCGCTGCGGAAAGCCGAACTGTCGCTGCGCCGACGGGGATCAGCTGCACGAGTCCACCGTGCTCAGCTACTCGGAGTCCAACAAGACCCGATTCTTGATGCTGCCCGCCGAAGAGGTGGAAGCGGTGCGCGATGCGACCGAGGCCTACCGGAGGGCGAAGTCGGCTGTGGAGACGGCCGGGAACGCCGGACTGGGAGTCCTCGTCCAACGCCTCTCGCGCCGGTCCACCAAGGGCTGAGCGGCATGGCTGAGATTCCCCCGAGGCGACGGGCGATGCCTGCCTCGCTCAGCTCGAGAAGATGAGGGCGTTCCTATCCGGGGGCGACGCCGCCTCGATGGAGCACTTCGAGATCGAGACCTACGTGCACGACGAAGGATTCGAGCTTCTGCGCCTGGTCCTCCAGGAGGCCTTCGACCGCAGAGCGGCAGACGAAGCCCGCCTGGAGGCCGTCACCGGCGCAGGCGGTGTCGTGCATGGGGCCGCCGAGGAAGGCCATGCCCGCCCGCTGGGCACGGTGGTGGGCACGGTGACGCTGTCCCGGTGGGCCTATCGGCACCGGGGACAAGCCAATCTCTATCCCGCCGATGCCGACCTCAACCTGCCCGTCGGGCTGCACTCCCATGGATGCCGCCAGCTGGCGGCCATCGAGTCGGCCCGGGGCTCGTTCGAGGCGGCCGCCGAGGCCATCGGTCGCTCATCGGCCTCGGCGGTGCCCAAGCGCCAGACAGAAGGCCTGGCCCGGACCGCCTCGGTGGACTTCGAGGCCTACTACCAGGCTGCCAAGGCGCCGGTGGCCGAAAACGGCGAGGTGGCGGTGGTCTCGGCCGTCGGGCGCACGGCGAGACGGTGCTGCGGGGATTCCACGACGTCCACCGGGACGCGGGCAGTGGGCCGCTGCTGAGCCGGTTCCCGGTGGACCGGTCCCGCCGTGGGGGTCGCGCTCATGCGCATCACAACCCGATGGAGCCGCACCGCAGTGATCGGGCCGGGCGTTACCGGCCGAGTGTCCCCACCCGGATCCCGCGAGCGGTGCCCGACGACGAGTTCAACGAGATCTTCGCTCGTCTGCCCTCGCATCGGGAAAGGGCTCTGGTGGCGCTCTTCGTCTCGACCAGGGCCCGGGCTTCGGAGTTGTTGTCGGTGACGCTGGGCGGCGTTGATCCCGGCCGTCAACTGATCAGGGTCATCCGCAAGGGCAGCGGGGCAGCCCAGGGGCTTCTGGCGTCGAGTGACGCGTTCGTATGGCTGCGGCTCTACCAGGTCGAGATGGCCGACCTGATCCCATCGCGCCGTCGACACCCGTTGTGGTGGACGCTACGCCGTCCGCCCGGTCCGCTGACCTATCACGGGGCGCGCCGCATGTTCGAGCGGGTGAACCAGTCGGTCGGGACCACCGCCACGCTGCACTCGCCGCGCCACATTCTTGCTGCTTATTTGTGGGTCGCGATTGGGTTTGCGATGACCATCGTAGAGGCCGCCGCGGTGACCGGCGGCGTGAACAGTCGTGACGACAGGTATCTGGCTGCCGCGATCGACGATGTCGGTGTCGGCGGCCTGTTGGGCGTCGGTGAGTTCCCGGCGCAGCCGACCGGGGCTCAGGCGCTGTTGGACTGGCCGGCCGCCTTCGGCCCGTTGCGGGTTGTCGGGATCGACTCACCCGGCGGTTGCGGCGGCTGGCTGGCCCGTCATCTGGGCCGCGCCGGGGTGGCGGTGGCGGACCTCGGACCGCCCCGGGGTCGACCCGGCGGCGATGAGACGGTGGCAGGCGATGCGGTGGGGACGGCTCGGGCGGCCCGAACGGGCCAGGGTCGGCTGTTGCCGGCCGGGTCGATCCGATGGCCGAGGCGATCGGGGTGCTCATGGTGGCCAGTCGGTCTGCGCAAACCGAGCGCGCCGCGGCACTCGGCGAGATTCGGGTGTTGGTGGCGGCCGGCGCCGACGACACGGTCAGCTTGCTGGCCGCCGCCGATGACGCCATGGGCGCCTGATGCCGGCGAAGGTGACTGAGCGGCCACCTTCAGCGACGGCAGCCGCTCCGAGCGGCACCTGGAAGTCCCGGCCGGCACGGCCCTGCGCCGGGACCTGCTGGCCGGCTTGGCCGGCCTGGTCCACCCGCACGGGGCCGTGGACGCCGCCTCCGTCGACCACTATGTCCGGGCGGAGCCGGTACGAGGTTTCTCGACTTGACGGCGGGGCCACCATGGACCGAAGCGAGCCGCCTCGGAGTGAACCCGGCGAACCACTTGAGCGTGACGCCTGGGATCAGCTGACCGCAGTTGTCACATTAGATGATGGTGGGCGGGCTCCACGTTGGGGCCATGTCCAGCGGTGAAGTGCGGCGTCGCTTCCGACCGCCTGGGCGATATCGTTGACGCAGATGGCCATTTCCGGCACAGAAGTTACGACAAGTGACATCTAGGAGCCAGACCGGTGGAAGTCGGACGGCAAGATCCCAACCTGCCTCAGAAAGAACCGCCGCAGTTGGACTTTCGTGTTCGCAGTCAGCGTCCTCGGACTCAGGGATCAGCCGGAGGGCATCATCTAGGCCGTTCACCAAAGCGTTACCGGAAGTCAAAGACTGGCCGCATGCTGTCTAACTTTCCCGAACTCGACTTTCGTCCTGAAGACAACAGCGGTCTCACGGCTTCGGATGTCCCCGCTGGAACATTCGACACCGCAGTTTTTCGTTGCCGGGCCTGCGGGGCCCGCTTCGAGGCCATCATCGCTAATCGAGTGGCAATGCGGATCAACGGCCGGAGGGGAGATCTCTGCGCCCAGTGCACGGGTTGGTTACCTTCTTCAGGTAACAGCCTCGCTGACCTTCCTGGCTGGCTGCTGAGCCAACTGCGGCTTCCCGATGGCGCGGATCCAGCCGTGTTGCCGCTGAGAGGAGGGTCCTACCGTCGCTACTGGTGGGAATGCTCGAACGGGCATTGGTTCCAGGAACGAGTTGGGAATCGGCTGCAGGTCCACCGGAACTGCGGAACCGAGGCGGCTCATACCTGTGGCTGCTCAGCCTGCCGTGGAACACGGCCGGTGCCCGACAACAACCTTCGGGTGGCTCACCCAGAAATAGCGGATCGCCTGGATCGCATGGCCGACGCCAATGGATATGCGGCTGACTCTCTCCCGGCCCAGGGGGGCGCCGCCAAACATGTGCTGCATTGCGGTGCGCCCGGACACAGGCCCTATGTCATCACTGTCGCTCACGCGTTGCGATCCGCGACACTCGGTTGCCCGGACTGCAGAGTTGCTCGGATAGAACCCTGGTAACTATTCACCACCCCTGATTCGCTGAGCGGCGTCGTCAAGAAAATGTTCGCAATCAAGCAGGAATCGGGCGAGCAGTCGCGAAAGTCACTGTGTGCGCGGACCTTCCGATAATGGCCACACCCAGCGGCGGCTCAACGAGCTGGAGGTTGAGAACGACGCCTTGCGGGAGCTCGTCGAGACGCTACGGGCGGAGAACACCGAGCTCAAGGCCCGCATCGTCGAGCTGGAACGCAAGGCCGGTCGGAACTCCAACAACTCCTCGCTACCTCCCTCCAGCGATGACAATGAGGCCCGAGCCGAGCGAGCCAACCGCGCCGCCCGACGCCGGGCCCAGCGCGAGGCAAAGCGCAAACCGGGCAAGCAGCCTGGGGATCCGGGCAAGAACCTGGCCCAGGTCACCTGTCCCGGCGTGCAAGGCGAGGTGGTTGAGACCCGGTCGATACCGGTCGTGAATGTGTGCGGTAAGCGCCGGTGACTGCTCGATCACGATGTAGGTGTCCCCAAGGCGCCAGCTGCGGCCCTCCACCCAGTCCTGGAAAGGCGTGTAGCCGAGGGCTCTGAGCATCCAGCCGAGGCTGTCGATGACGCGGCCGAGGTCGGGGACCCACAGCTCGACGTGATGAATCTCTCCCCGTGTCATGCGGCGCTGACCGCTCGTTCGACCAAAACCCCTTGTCGAACTTGGCTCCGGCTCGCACCAGGGCCACCAGGTGAGGCACGTTGACCGACCCCCGCCAGGACTCGGCCTCCTCGATTAGAGGCCATGGCCAGGCCCGCTGCCCAAGATCCCGGTCCCTTGGTGAGCTTGGTCCGAAGTCTCACGGCGGCGAAGGTCGACCCGATGGAGTTGGCGGTCTTCAGGTGGATCCGGTGCTTGGGCGGTCTTGCGACACCACGGCGGAATGATCACCGAGGCAATCCGATGGCGCGGCCCGGTCTCCTCGCCCACCCGGCGGTCGTCCACCCCGGGCCTCGTGACGTCGATCCCCCTAGCGGCAGTAGTTGCGGTTCTTGTCCCGGCGTGGCCATTGCGTCGCACCAGGCGATGTCCGGCCTCGTCAACCTCCTCGGTGAAGGCGGCCACGTAGCCATCCGCCTCGGCCTCCACGGCGGCGACCAGCATCCGCAGGGGGCCCTCCCGGACGATCTCGTCTAATCCGACGCTCAACTCCGCGCGGGCGTCCTGGTCAGTCAGTACTCTCAATATCGGCGTTCCTTCCTTGCCGGCGTCCACCGCCAGCATCTTCTCGTTTTGGTCAAGAAGCAAGGTACGCCGCGCCCTCGAACGGGGCGTCGATCCCACGGGTTCTGGCTATAACTCGCATTGACCGGCTGTCTCGGTCTGGACGGTGCCCCCGAACCTCAGAGGCTTGTCCCGTCGTGCCGGACGACTACTGATACGTCGGGTATTGCCTTCCCCTCGGCGTGATCGCAGGGTCTGCCTCATTCCCCCACGCCGACCACCCGCTAACCGGGTACCGGGCGAACAACTCCAGGTATGGCCCGGGCGAGCACGCTTCTATAACAGGGTATAACTCGTCCGGTTTGCGAGAGTGCTCCCGCTTGCGCGTTTCGATCATGTTCACTTGCCGACGACCAGGGGCCAGAGTGCGAAGCTTGCCGCGGACCCCGAACAACACTGGCTCTGTGACATTGCGGAAGTAGAAGCCGACGCCGCGCCCGTCTGGTCCGCCATCCTGGCGCCGTTTCGCCCAGATGATCATGGACTTGTAGGTGAACCCCCAGCCCTCCATGACCGCCAACCCCTCGCTTATGAGCGCGTTCGGCACCCAGAGGTAGCAATGAGATTGGGCCGCCATCAGCTCAGCGACAGGCAGTCCAGCGATGTCCTTCCAGTCCATCGTGTCGTACCGGCTGAGGCGGCGATGCTCGGGGGCGACCTTGCCAGTGCGGTTCATGAATCGCCATGGCGGGTCCGCCAAGACGGTGCCGAATGGCTCTCCACCCACCATCAAGCTCAGCTGATCGGCCATCGTCGCCTCCGGTGTTGATTCGCTCCCTCCCATTCTGGCTATGACCTGTGACGGCTTCGGCTTGGGCGACATGGGGTTCCTTATGAATGTGGGTCGTAGAGACTCTTAGGAATGCCGAACACCAGTAGCGGACAGCCGCCGCCCCCGCCGCCTTCGATCTTCGGCAGAAGCTTGGACATGTGGGTCGTGGACATGCCGTAGCTCGACCCGCGTCCGAGGTCATCGAAGATATCTTGAAGGTTGTCACATCGGGTGAACATGATCCCGACCTCAACCACCCGAAGCTCGAAGAGCAAGCGGAAGTTGTTGAGGTCCCGGTCGTAGAACGGGTCCTTGTTGTTCCACTCGACTTCAAGACCGACGCTGTTCTTGAAGCAATCCACCTTGTGCGTGGGCGAATCCCGGCGATCTTGGTCGACCAGGATCGCGGTCTCGAAGCCCTCCTCGACCCAGCCGCGAGCAGTGAGGAAGTCATCGACCCATTTCGCGATCTTCGATTTGTTCCCGCCCGGGTTGACGATCCAACTCTTGCTCAGCGTGAACTGGTCCAGCATGTCGATCACGTCCTGCCACTCCGCCCGGTGAGCCTCGCGCAGGATGGCAGCCCCGTTGCGCCACTCGTGGCACTCGTACCTGTCACGCACAGTAGCCGGGAGGAGATGTAGCGTGACCACTGATTCCGATGTTATGGGCAACGCCGATCCTCCATCGCGGATGCATCCACTGCCAGCCGGGTTCGAGAAGCCATAGCGTTTCTATGGACTTCCCCAACCCACTCCCAGGAGGCGGCATGTCAGTAACGACGACCGAGGAGAGAGGAGCGTTGCGCCCGTGTCGCCGTCATTGCACCGGCGGGTTCGTATCCCGCGTCTCCCTTGCCAGACCCGCGCCGCCGAGCAACTCAGACGCCAGGTGGCGGCCCAGGCGGGTGAACCCTAAGGTCTCGTCATTCGGCAAGATCCCCTGATAGACGGAGAGGAACGTCTTCAGATCGCGATGGCCCGTCCAGCGCATCGCCTGCACGTAGTCGACACCCGAACGGAGGTAGTACGACGCCCCAACGTGGCGCAGATCGTGGAGACGGATCTCTGAGCGCTTCCGTGCTCGCTTCCAACCTACCGAGCCGACTTGTGGTCCCTGGGTGGGCGGCGCAGGGAAGAGCACAGCTCGCGCTGGCCGCCAGTAGTCCTCGCCGAAGTTCGTCGGGTCCAACGGCCCCCCGCGAATCGAGGGGAAAAGAGGGGCATGCGGCTCCGGCCCAACGAACAGGTCGATATGGATCCGGAGGAGATCCCCAAGCCACGCGACTACCGGCACCCGCCGTACGTCGTCCTCGCCACGCCCCTTGAGCGGACCCCAGACGGGGTCATCCCCAGGTCGCAGGAACCGCTTGGCGACTCGACGGCGCGTGCGGCCGAGGACCAGCCACATCTCACCGTTCTCCTCGAGGACGGAGTCACGGGTCAGGCCAGCGGCCTCTGCAGGACGGAGAGCGCACAGCGCGGATACGAGCACGAGACAGAAGAACCGGCCGGCCTTGGGCCGAATCTGGGCACAAGCCGTGGCCATGGCGATGACTTCGTGAAGGTCGAGGATCAGGTCGGGGTCTGCCTCGAGGCGATCCTCGTCGGCATTCCGACGCGGAGCCAGACGCTTCAGACCGAGGAATGGGTCGCTCTCGACGACCTGGCGTGCAAGGGCCAGCTGCCACATCTGCTTGAGAGGGGCCGTCCACCGGGTCTCGGTCGCCTGGCTGGTGGGCACCGTGCCCCCAGCCCGCTGGTAGGTCCGGTGCGCCTGAAGCAGGCCCTGCAGGTCCTCCCACCCCACATCGCGCATGGCCAGGGACCATCGACGAAGGTAGGCCTCCCCGGCACGCTCCAGCCGCGTCCACGTCTCAGGCTCCGGGGGACGCACCTTGAGCGAGCAACGATGGAGGTAAGCCGCGATTGCCGCCGCTTCGGATTTGGTTACTTCCGGTCGATCCGAGCGTAGGAGTCCTGCCCGCGCCCGGTTCAGAGCCAGCTCGACCCGGCCGAGCGTGCCTGGTGCATGCGTCGGCCAGTACTCGTTCCAGAACGCCTCCGTGAAACCGAAGACGGTCTCGATCTCGGCCTTGGCGTCGCTACGGGCGCTCGGCTCGGAGGGATCTACGAACCGCTTGGCGACTGGATCGAACAGCCACCCCCGGGTGAATCCCAAGCGCAGGTCATCGGCCCAGGCTTTGGCCTGGGCGGCTGTGTACGGCTCAGTGAAGCGCTTGAAGAAATCCCAGCCGTCCGCCCGCCCCCGGACGGCCCAGTACCGCAGGACCTTGCCGTTGCGCCGAGTCTGTCGGGCGGTCCCGACGGGGAACACCTGAAACCGCTGAGGACGAAACGGCCCCCGGGGGACTCGTTCCCCCTTGGCCGCTCGCATGTTGGCCACCGAAGCCGCTTGCGCCATACCGAACAGTGTAATCGGAGTGTAATCGACGCAAGTCGTGGGCGCCTCAACCCCTCTGACCTGGGTGTTCATCGAGCAATTCAGAGCCTTATCAGTGCTGCGCTCTAACCAACTGAGCTATAGCCCCGGGAGACAGAAACGATACAGGACCGCCTCCGTCCGCCCCACCCGGTCCCGGACCCCCGGCGCCGGCCCCCTCAGACCAGCGGCCGGGGGACCCCTCCCGGGCCGTGGCGGTCCTCGATGCGCACGGCCACCCCGCCGGTGGCATCAGAGATCAGGTTGTAGATGACGGCGGCCACCACGTTGAACAGAGTGCCCAGAAGGCTCAATGCAACCCCGACGATGAGAAGACCAAAGAACAGCCGAACGGGTGCGAAGTGGAAGTAGGTGAAGCCGAACAGGCTCTGGATGAAGCGCTCGAAACCAGCTATCAGGCCGGCGGCGCCGGCCAGGGCGTAGAGGACCATCGCCATGACCAGGAAGACAGCCACCATGGTGAGATAGAACAACAGCGAAAACCGCGCGACCGATCGGACATCGAGTTGGCGGATGAGGTGGCGGGCCTCGCTCCGGGACGCGGTCAGGGTGCTCAGCGCCGGGCGGACCTCGCCCCGCCGGCTCAGTGCCGCCACCTCGCCTACTCCTCCTCGTCCAGGGAGAGGATGAGGGCGACCGATGCAACCGTCTGGTCCGAGTCCAGTTGCATGACCCGGACTCCCGTGGCGTCACGGCCCTGGGAGGAGATCTGGCGGACCTCCGTGCGGATGGTCACCCCGCCGGAGGAGATGAGGAAGATCTCATCTTCGAGACCGACCATGAAGGCAGCCACCACGAAGCCCCGCCGGGCGGTCAGGCGGATCCCCCGGACACCCTGGCCCCCTCGGCCCTGCCGGTTGAAGCGCTCCAGCTTGGTGCGCTTGCCATAGCCGGCGTCGGTCACGATGAGGATGTCGCTCTCATCGGCGGCCACGTCGATGGACACCACCTCGTCCTCGGCCCGCAGGCGCATGCCCCGCACGCCGGCGGCGTCCCGGCCCATGGGCCGGACCTCCTCCTCGTTGAAGCGAATGGTCATGCCGGCCCGGCTCACCATGAATATGTCGTCCCGGCCGCCGGTCTGGACCACCCGGACCAGCTGGTCGTCCTCCCGGAGGTTGATGGCGATGAAGCCCTCCCGGCGGGACTTGTCGTACTCGGAGAAGGCGGTCTTCTTGACCTGGCCCTTGCGGGTGGCAAAAAACAGGAAGCGGTCCTCGGGATAGTCGCGGGTGGCCACGATGGCCTGGACCGTCTCCCCCGGGGCCAACGGGAGCAGGTTGACCACGGCCGTGCCCCGGGCGGTGCGCTCCTTGATGGGAATCTCGTGGGCCTTGAGCCGGTAGACCCGGCCGGTGTTGGAAAAGAAGAGCAGGTAGGTGTGAGCCGTGGTGTGCAGGATCTGGCTGACCAGATCCTCCTCGCGCAGCCGGGCCCCCTGCACGCCGCGCCCACCCCGGCCCTGGGTGCGGAAGGCACCGGCCTGCACCGCCTTGATGTACCCGGCCCGGGTCATGGTGACCACCAGCTCCTCATCCTCGATGAGATCCTCGACTCCGAGCTCGCCCGGGTCGAAGACGATCTGGGACAGGCGGGGGGTGGCGAACTTCTCTTTGATCTCTCCGATCTCTTCTTTGATGACGGTCCGCAGCCGTTCCGGGTCGCCCAGGATGGCCTCGAGATCGGCCATTACCTCGCGCAGCTCGGTCAGCTCGGCGTCCAGCTCGGAGCGACCCAGACGGGTAAGCCGGCCGAGGGTCATGTCCAGGATGTGGTTGGCCTGGATCTCGCTGAACTCGAATGGGGCAGCTATGAGACCGTCACGGGCAGCAGGCCGGTCCTCGGAACCCCTGATCAACACGATGATGGCGTCGATCATGTCGAGGGCCTTGAGCAGCCCCTCGACGATGTGGGCCCGGGCCCGGGCCTTGGCCAGCCTGAACTCAGACCGGCGCCGGATGACCTCGACCTGGTGCTCGACATAGGCCACCAGCGCGTCGCGCAGGTTCAAAGTGCGGGGTATCCCGTCGACCAGGGCCACGGTGTTGACACCGAAGCTGGTCTGCAGCGGCGTGTGCTTATAGAGGTTGTTCAGCAGCACGTTGGCATTGGCGTCGCGCTTGACGTGGACCACCAGGCGGGTCCGACCCTGGGCTGACTCATCGTTTACATCCCGGACACCGTCGAGATCCCGGCTGTCGACCAGGTCCCTGATCTTGGCGGCTATGGAGCCGGCGCTGGTCTGGTAGGGCAACTCGGTGACCACGATGGCCGTGCCCCGCTTGGTCTCCTGGATCTCGGCCTTGGCCCGCATCCGGATGGAGCCCCGACCGGTGCGGAAGGCATCCATGATCCCCGACCGCCCGAGGATAAAGCCGCCGGTGGGGAAGTCGGGCCCCTTGACGAACTGCATCAGGTCATCCGGCGTCGCCTCGGGGTGCTCGATGAGATGCACGACGGCGTCGATGACCTCACCCAGGTTGTGGGGAGGGATGTTGGTGGCCATCCCCACTGCAATGCCCTGGCTGCCGTTGACCAGCAGGTTCGGGAACCGGGACGGGAGCACCAGGGGCTCCTGCATTTCCCCCGAGTAGTTGTCAGCGAAGTCGACCGTGTCTTCATCTATCCCAGCCAGCATCTGCATAGCCAGTGGGGCCAACCGGCACTCGGTGTAGCGCGCTGCGGCCGGTGGGTCGTCTGGAGACCCAAAATTCCCATGCCCGTCGATGAGGGGATGACGCAGGGAGAAGTCCTGGGCCATGCGGGCCAGGGCGTCGTAGATGGCGGAGTCACCGTGGGGGTGGAACCGGCCCATGACGTCACCGCTGATCCGGGCGCACTTCATGTGGGCCCGGTTGGGGCCCACTCCGACGTCGTACATCCCGTAGAGAATCCGGCGCTGGACCGGCTTGAGCCCGTCACGCACATCAGGAAGGGCCCGGCCGGTAATGACCGACATGGCGTATTCCAGGAAGGAGCGTTCCATCTCCTCCTGGATTTCGATCGGCTCGATGGAGCCGAAGGTCACATCCCCGCCGTCACCGCTGTCGTCATTCCCGCCACCCGGGCCCCCGGCCACCACGTCGGTCATATGTCGAGGAACCTCACGTCCTTGGCGTTGGTCTGAATGAAGTGCTTGCGCACTTCCACGTCATCACCCATGAGCACGGCACAGACCAGGTCGGCTGTGGCTGCCTCCTCGATGGACACCTGGAGCAGGGTGCGTCGGGAGGCGTCCATGGTCGTCTCCCCCAACTCATCGAAGTCCATCTCGCCCAGGCCCTTCAAGCGCTGGAACTCGAACTTGCGAGGGGCGTGCTCGGCCAGGAAGCGCTCCCGGGCCACGTCGTCCTTGAGGTACACCTTCTCCCGCGACACCACCGTCGAGTACAGCGGCGGCTGGGCGATGTAGACGTGGCCCAACTCGACCAGGGGTCGCATCTGGCGGAAGAAGAAGGTGAGCAGCAGGGTTCGGATGTGGCTGCCGTCAACGTCGGCATCGCAGAGCAGGATCACCTTGTTGTAACGGATCTTGTCCACGTCGAACTCCTCACCCACCCCGGCTCCGATGGCGCCGATGAGGCTTTGGATCTCATTGTTCTTGAGCATGCGGTCGAGGCGGGCCCGCTCGACATTGAGGATCTTCCCCCGGATGGACAGGATCGCCTGGGTCTCCGGGTTGCGCGCCTTGACCGCCGATCCACCGGCTGAGTCACCCTCCACGATGAACAGCTCGGCCTGGTCCCGGTCCCGCGTCGAGCAGTCCCGCAGCTTCTCGGGCATGCCCGCTCCCTCTAGGGAGGACTTGCGCCGGATGAGATCACGGGCCTGGCGGGCCGCCGACCGGGCCCGGGCCGCCTGGATACCTTTCTGCACGATCTGGCGAGCCTCGGTGGGATGTTCCTCCAGCCAGTCGCCCAGCTTTTCGTTGGTGGCCCGCTCGCACAGCGAGCGCATCGAGACGTTGCCCAGCTTGGTCTTGGTCTGGCCCTCGAACTGAGGCTCCGCCAGCCGTACCGAGATGATGGCGGTCAGACCCTCCCGGATGTCCTCTCCCGCCAGGTTCTCCTCCTTCTCCTTGAGCAGGCCCTTGCCGCGGGAGTACTTGTTGAGAGCGTTGGTCAGGGCCTTCTTGAAGCCCTCCTCGTGCATGCCCCCCTCGGTGGTGGCAATGCCGTTGGCGAAGGAGTGGATGCCCTCGTTGTAGCCGGTGTTCCACTGGAAGGAGACTTCGATCTCCTGAGTCTCCTCGGCTTGCTCAAAGTAGCCGGGCTTCTTGAACAGGGCCTCCTTGGCCGTGTTCAGGTGTCTCACGAAATCCACGATGCCGTTGGTGTACTTGAAAGTGGTGTCGGACCGGTCCGGGCTGCGCTCGTCGCTGAACCGGATCTCCAAGCCCCGGTTCAAAAAGGCATACATCTGCAGGCGCTCCAGGATCGTCTGGGCCCGGAATTCGACCTCATCGAAAATCGTTGCATCGGGCCAGAAGCTGACGGTCGTTCCGGTGCGCCCGCGGGGAGCGTCGCCCGTCACCTCCAGCTTGCCCTTGGGCTTGCCACCGTTGGCGTATTCGATGCGGTGGTGCTTCCCATTCTGGTCGACTTCGACCACCAGCCGGCTGGACAGTGCGTTGACGACAGAAATACCTACGCCGTGCAGGCCCCCGGACACCTTGTAGCCAGTGCCGCCGAACTTCCCTCCGGCATGCAGAATGGTTAGGGCAATCTCCACCCCGGTCTTGCCCCTGTGCTGCGGATGAGGGTCGGTGGGGATTCCACGACCGTCATCGACCACCTTGCAGCCGCCATCAGCCAACAAGGTCACGTCGATCCGGGTGCAGTGGCCGGCCATAGCCTCGTCCACCGAGTTGTCCACGACCTCCCAGACCAGGTGGTGCAGACCCGACGGCCCGGTGGAGCCGATGTACATGCCCGGACGCTTGCGGACCGGATCCAGGCCCTCCAGAACAGTGATGTCCTTGGAGGTGTAGGAGCCGGTGGTGGGGGCGGTCCGCGGCGGACGCGGAGCCCCCTCCGTTCCTTCGTCAGCTGCTTCCAACGCCACGGGCGCGACCTTTCGTTGCCGACCCCGGGCCGGCCTCTAGATGACGGCGGGAGGAACTGCGCGGGACCCGCTTGTGCGGGATCGGACCCGGCCGTTCGATAGGTGAAATTCTACCAGCTAGCGACCCCTGGAAGGCCGTATGCGGACCTCTACCCGCTCGGCCACAGGAGTCCCCGCCGCCGCCTCCAGATTGGCCAGGATGTCGGCCGACAGGAACCGCAGCTGGGTGGCCCAACCGGGCTCGGTGACCCCCACCACCAACACCCCGTCGCGAAGGCTGAGAGGCCGGGCGTGGTCGGCCACCGAAGGCCCTACGGCTGCCTCCCAGTGTCTGAAAACCACCGCCATCACCGAGGTATCGCGCCCGCCGAGTGACCGGGCCACCCGGTCGAGGGACTCGGCCAGTGTCCGGGGCAGGCGGTCGTCTCCCCGCCCGAAGGGCCGCCATGTACTCATCCCGCCCGCACTTCCCCGGCGCCGACCGACACCACCAACGAGGGTACCGACCCCTCGGGCAGGGGTCCGGCGGTGGTGAGCAGTGACTGGCCGGCCGGCAACAGGCAGAGAAGAGCCGCCGAGCGGACCGGGTCCAGCTCGGAAAAGACATCATCGAGGAGAAGGACGGGCGGGCTACCCACCACCGTGCCCACCAGGGAGTGCACGCCGAGGCGCAAGGCGAGGGCCACACCTCGCTGCTCCCCCTGGGAGGCATGGGTCCGAGCGGGCATGTCGGCCAGCTGGATGTCGAGCTCGTCCCGGTGGGGTCCGATGGTGGTGACCCCGCGCCGGAGGTCCTCACGCCTCGATACCAGGAGGGCATCGCCCAGGCGCCCTTCCCAGGAACGGCGGTAGGTGAGGGAGAGCTGAGGGGCGGCGGAGGTAAGTCTGCCGAAGTAGTCCGAGACCAGGGGGCTCAGGGAGACGGAGACTTCCTCCCTCAGGTCGGCCCAACGTGAACCCAACTCCGACAGCTTGGCGTCCCACACGTCCAGGGTGGCCTCGGCGTCGGCATCGAAGCGGCCGTCGCACTGACGGAGGAGGGCGCCGCGCTGGCGCAGGACCCGGTCGAGATCGGAGCGCAGTGCGTCGTTGCGGGGGTGGAGGGCCACCAGGGCGCCGTCGAGCAGATCCCGCCGGCCGGCCGGGCCGGCCTGAACCAGGTGGAGATCCTCTGGGGCGAACACGCTCACCCGCAGGGCCCCGAGGAGGTCACGGCCCCGCCGGAGCGGCTGGCGGTTGAGGAGGTAGCGGTCCCGGCCGTTGAGCGGAAGCTCTGCTTCCAACAACAGCAAGCGGCCGTCCCGGCTGGCCTCCGCCCGCACCACTGCCCTCTCCGCGCCCCGCCTGACCAGCGCCTCCCGGGGAGCACCCCGGAAGGACTCCAGGGTGGCCAGGTAGGAAACCGCTTCCAGAAGGTTGGTCTTGCCCTGGCCGTTGGTGCCCCGGATGACGGTCAGCCCTTCCGGATCGGGCTCCAACTCCGCCGTCGTGTAGTTACGAAAATCCGTCAGCCATAGGCGATCCAGCCGCACCGGTGATCACCGGCTCACAGGCGTACGGGCATGATGAGATACAGGTAATCCTCATTGCCGGCCGGGCGGATGGTGGCCGGCTTAAGGGCGTCGAGCACCTCGAGGGTGATCTCCTCCCCGCCGGCCGCCTCCAGCCCCTCGATCAGATAGGCCGGGTTGAACCCGAGGGTCAGTTCCGCCCCTTCGTACTTGGCGTCAAGCTCCTCGGTGGCCTGCCCGACCTCCTGGCTGTTGACCGACAGCTCCACGCCGGATGAGCGCAGGGCCAGGCGCACGGGGGTGGTGGCGTCCTTCACCAGTAGCCGGACCCGCCGGACCGCCTCCACCAGCGGCTCGCGGCCCACCGTCAGGCGGTTGGGGTAGTGCGAGGGGATCAGCTGGTTGTAGTTCGGGTATTCGCCCTCGATGAGCCGTGTGGTCAGAACCACATGACCGACCTCGAAACCGGCGTCGGTCGCACCCAGGCGGACGGTCAGCTCGTCAGCCGAGGACAGGATCCGCTGAAGCTCGTTGAGAGCCCGGGCCGGCAGCAGAACCTTCTGTCCCTCGGACAACACGCTGGTGCCGGGCAGCTCCCGCTTGGCCAGGCGGTAGCTGTCGGTGGCCACCATGCGCAGACCGGTCCCTGACTCCGACGTCAGCAGGACCCCGGTCAGCATGGGCCGGGTGTCATCCCCTGCCGCCGCCGGAACCACCTGGCGGACCGCCTCGGCAAACTCGGCCACGCCCACCGAGACCGCGTCCCCTGACCGCACCGGCAGCCGGGGGAAATCATCGGAGGCGTAGAGCATCACCGAAAAGTGGGCCCGCCCCGAGGAGATCTGCAGCTTGTCCTCATCGGCCTCGAATGACACCGCGCCGGGCTCGAGGGAGCGGACTATGTCCACGGCCAGGCGACCGGGGGCCACGGCCACCCCGTCGATGCCGTTGCTGATTCCCACCGAGGTCTCGATGGTCAGATCCAGGTCGGAGCCGGCCACCAGGAGTTGGTCGCCCTTGACCTCCAGGCGAACCCCGGACAGGACGGGAAGGGCGCCGCCCCGACTGGCCGTGGCCCGACTGGCCGTGGCCAGAGCCTCAACCAGGGCATCCCGCTCGCAGCGAAGCTTCACAGTTTCCCTTCCCGTCTTATTGGTTCTTTATCTAGAAGATGATTAATGGCAGTAGTAATAGCTGTGGATTGTGGACAACCCGGCATCGGTGCTGGTGGGAGCCGATTTGATCGTCCCCAGCTCCGGCGAGGATTCCACAGGGCTGCGACAGTGGGCGGTGATACCCGCGCCGCCCCCACCACCGGTCCCCAGCCGGGGTGGGGTTGTCCACAGCCTTTTCCGGCCGGTTCAGCGGCCGGATCAACCATCCGAGCGGATCTGGTGAATTAGGTCGGTGACCTGGTTGAAGATCTGTCGGCGTTCTCCCATGAGGCCGGTGATCTTCTCCACGGCGTGGATGACGGTGGTGTGATCCCGCCCCCCGAACTCCCGGGCGATGGCCGGGTAGCTGAAGTCGGTCAACTCCCTGAATACGTACATTCCGACCTGTCTGGCTGTCACGAGGGGTCTGCGGCGACTGGTGCCGCAAATCTCCTCGATGCTGAAGCCGAAGGTTTTGGCGGTGGCGTCCAGGATGACCTTGGGCGTGATCTGGCGGGGCTGGTCCCCGGAGACGATGTCCGAGAGGACCCGCTCGGCCATCTCCCGGGTCAGGGGATGCCGGTTGAGGCTGGTATAGGCCGAGACCCGGATGAGGGCGCCCTCCAGCTCCCGGATGTTGTCCTTGACGTGGGTGGCGATGAACTCCAGGACGTCGTCGGATACGTCCACTCGCTCCGCCCCAGCCTTCTTGCGCAGGATGGCCAGCCTGGTCTCCAACTCGGGCGGCTGGACGTCGGTGGTGAGGCCCATGAGGAACCGGCTGCGGAGGCGATCCTCCAGGGTGGCCAGGGAGCGGGGCGGACGGTCGGAGCTGATGACGATCTGCTTGGAGGCCTCGTGCAAGGTGTTGAAGGTATGGAAGAACTCCTCCTGGAGGGCCTCCTTGTTTTCCATGAACTGAATGTCATCGACCAGTAGGACGTCGCAGACCCGATACCGGCGTTTGAAGGCGGTGGTGGTATTTGTCCGGATGGCATCGACGAACTCGTTCATGAACGTCTCGGTGGAGACGTAGCGCACGTGTCGGGTGGGGAAGTTCTCCCTCACGTAGTTGCCGATGGCGTGGAGGAGGTGGGTCTTGCCCAGGCCCGCCCCGCCGTGGATAAAGAGGGGGTTGTACGACTTGGCCGGGGTCTCGGCCACCGACAGGGCTGCGGCGTGGGCGAAGCGGTTGGAGGCCCCGATCACGAAGCGGTCGAAGGTGTACATCGGATTGAGGGGCAGCTCGTCCTGGCTGGTCAGCATCACCCTTCCGATGCCCTCCCCCACTACCGGCGGGGTGATGACCGGACGGTTCCAGGCCGCCTCGGACAGCAGGCTGGCCTGACCGGCACCGGAGTCCTCTCCCGCCGAGGTGTGTACCTCGAGCTGGATCGGCGTGTCGTTACCGGATACGTCGAAGATGGCGTCGCGCACCATGGTCAGGTAGCGGCCCTCGATCCTCTCCTTGACCAGAGAGTTGGGGACAGCCAGTATCAAAGCCTCGGAACTCACCTGAACCGGCTGGATGGCCTGGAACCAGGTCAGCCAGGTGGCATCCGAGACCTGCTGACGCAGGAGGTCGGAACAGGCTGTCCACAGGTCCGCTGCGTCGGTCACCTGGATGTCCGCCTCCACTGCACCGCCGAATCCACAAGCCGGTCCACACTCTGTGGATAACCCTTCACTGCCACCTGCCCCGTCCCTTGAAGGGATTACAAACAGACCCCGGGGAAGGAGGGCCTGAACCAAGTTGCGGTTCAGGGAGAACCGGAAGGCGAACCTACCACCACTGTCCAGGGTCGGCACCGGGCGAAAGGTGCTATCCGCCTAGAGGGAACAAACGGGCCCCTCGGATTTCCTCCAGTGTGCGCGGATGGGCGGAGAACCTCTAACCTGCTCGGGAACTCCAGGAGCATCCAAGTGAAGCGTACGTACCAGCCCAACAACCGGAAGCGGGCCAAGAACCACGGTTTCCGCCACCGCATGTCCACCCGGGCCGGCCGGGCCGTTCTCAAGGCGCGCCGCCTCAAGGGCCGTCACCGGCTCTCGGCCTGATCGACCGGCCGGCCGGCCGGTGTGCCCAGCTCCGGAGCCCGCAGCGCCCGGAACCGTCTGGAGGGTTTCCTCCCGATCGAGCTTCGACCAACTCCGCCGGAGAGGCCGGCGGGTGAGGCGCGGCCCGCTTTCGGTAACCTTCGTCCCAGCCGGTACCGACGGACCGCCCAGAGTTGCCTACGCCATAGGGCGCAGGGTGGGCGGTGCCGTGGTGCGCAACCGGCTGCGTCGTCGCCTACGGGCGGTGGTGGCTGAGTTGGCGCCCGGGATGAGCCCGGGGGTCTACCTGGTCAGCGCATCGGCCCCGGCCGTGGCGCTGGGCTATGGAGAGTTGAGATCATTGCTGAGCCGAGCGGTTTCCACGGTGGCCGATCCCCGATGACTACCACCTCTGACGCCGTCCGCCCGGCCTTGGCCGTTCAGGACGTGGCCGATGTCGCCGGTCGCCCCAGCTGGTCGGCCCGCGTTCTACGCCTGCTCATACGCATCTATCAGGCGATTGGTGCCGGCCGGCCTTCTCGCTGTCGCTACTTTCCGTCCTGTTCCGCCTATGCCGTAGAAGCGCTGGAGCGCCACGGAGCCATGCGGGGCTCCTGGTTGGCAGCCCGGCGCTTGGCCCGATGCCATCCGTGGGGCGGGCATGGCGTGGATTTAGTCCCAGAGTGAGGATCCGATGACCCTGAGTGCTATCAGTCTGAGTTCCTTGTACCGCTTGATGGCCGACCTCATGACCGGCTGCTACGCCGTCACCCATAACTACGCCCTGGCCATAGCTCTTCTGACCCTGGCCACGGTGGGCCTCACCACTCCCCTGACCTGGAAAAGCAGCCGCGGGATGATCGCCATGCAGGCGCTTCAACCCGAGATGAAAAAGATCCAGGCCAAGTACAAGGGCGACCGGGTCGCCATGAACGAGGAGATGAGCAAGCTGTACCGGGAGGCGGGTATCAACCCGCTTTCGGGGTGTTTGCCCCTTGTGCCCCAGATGGTGGTCTTCTACGTCCTCTACCACACCATCGCCAATCTCTCCCACCGGGCCAGTTATGCCACCAGGGCCCTGGCCACTGCGGCCGGGGGCTGCCCGACCCCGGCGGGAGGTACGGCCCACGTCGTCCTGGCCAGTGGCAAATACACCTGCTCGGACCCCACCAACATGGGCACCCACTCCCTGCTTTACCAAAATCTGGTAGCGGCTGGGGGTCATATGAAGGTCTTCGGCTTCGACCTCACCCTCGGGGTGAGGACGGCCCACCACAGCGCCCTCATCGGCTGTCTCATCCTGGTGGCCCTGGTGGTGGCGGCTCAGTACTGGCAGACCAGGCAGGTCAACCGGCGCAATCCGGGGGCGGCAGCCAACCCCCAGGCCCAGATGATGCAGCGCATCTTCCCGCTCTTCTTCGGGTTCATCTCCATCAACATCCAGGCCGGGGTCAACGTCTACTTCCTGGTCTCGGCCCTCTGCCGCATCGGCCAGCAGAGCCTGATGTTCAAATACGACCCCGTTCTGCGCCGCCAGTTGCTGGCTGCCCGGACCGGAAAGCCGGTAGATCTTCCGCCGCGCTCTTCCCGTCAAGTGGGCGGCGCCGGTCGGGGCCCCGCCGGGGGTAGTGAGCCGGCCGAAGCCGGCCCCGGTGGAGTGGGCCCGGGCGGAAGCGGCCGGCGGGGCGGGGGAGGCATCGCTCGTCTACTGGGCCTGGCCGATCCGGATCCGTCGCCTGGCGCGCCGCGAACCTCGGGAGCTCAGGGTCGGGGCAACCTGGACCGCTTCATCGGCTCCTCCGGTGGTGCCAAGGGCACGCTGGGGGGCTCGAGCAATGGCAACGGCAAGTCCACCGGGGCCAAATCCACCAACAACCGGACGGCCAACGGGAACAGTCCCTCGTCCAACCCCGCTTCGAACGGCTCGGGCCAGTCCCGCCGTCGGGGTGGGCCGGCCGCCCCTTCAGCCAAGCATCAGGACCGCAATCGCTCCAAGGCGAAGCGCCGCCGGTCCCGTTAGGAAGGATCTAAAGATATGGAATGGGTCGAAACGACCGGAAAGTCTGTCGACGAGGCCGTCGACGCCGCTCTCGATCAGCTCGGCGTGGCGGAAGATGACGCTGAGGTTGAGGTTCTTGAGGAGCCCAAGCCGGGCCTTTTTGGGAGGATAAGGGGCGAAGCCCGGGTGAGAGTTCGGGTGCGCCCGACCCAACCGCGGCCCAAGGAGGACCACCGGGAACGCCGGCGTCGCCGTCCGGGTGAGCCCGCCGAGGGCGCAGCCGTGCCGAGCAGCCCTGACACCCCTCGCAGCAGCACCCGCCGTGATGCCGGTGAAGGCACGCGGAGCCGAAACGGATCGGGCGCCAGTCGCCCTCGCGAAAAGGGAACGAACATGGATGAGCCGGTGCCCCTGACCAACCAGGCCAAAGAGGCCGAGGAATTCCTGAAGGGCCTGGTCGACCAGTTCGGCCTCGATGGGAACGTGTCGAGTGAGATCCTTGATGAGGACAACTTTGAGATTCGCATCGACGGCGGTGACCTTGGCCTGCTCATAGGTCCCAAGGGCGTGACCCTGTCGGCTGTCCAGGAGCTGACCAGGACGGTTGTGCAGCGCAAGCTCAATGCTCACAACGGTCGGCTGCTGGTGGACGTGTCCGGCTATCGCCAGAAGCGCAAGATCGCCCTCGAGCGCTTTACCCGGGACGTTGCCGACCAGGTCCTCTCCAGTGGCCAGCGTCGGCTGCTCGAGCCCATGTCGGCGGCTGATCGCAAGATCGTCCACGACACCGCCAACGCAATCGAAGGCGTATCCACGGTGTCCGAGGGCGAAGAGCCCCGCCGCCGGGTGGTCATCCTCCCCCAGTCCTAGTCATAACCGACTCCCCCGCCGCCGGGCCGGTGTCTGCCGGCGTTCCTGACGGTGAGCTTCGCTCTGTCCTGGAGGATGCCCGGGGCTTTGGTTTCCTGGGCCCGGGGCCGGTAGAGGGACATATGGTCCATGCCTGGGCCATGGCGGCCGCTGCACTCGGGGCGCAATCCAGCGGGCCCGGGTGCTTCGCCGACCTGGGCTCGGGCGGAGGGGTTCCGGCCCTGGTCCTACTCGAGTTGTGGCCCGACGCCAGCGCCTTGTTGATCGAGGCCGGCCGACGCCGCGCGGAATTCCTGAGGGACAGCCTAGAGAGGTTGGGCTGGGCGCCACGGTCCGAGGTAGTGGAGGCTCGGGCGGAGGAGGTAGGCCGGGACGCAACCTACCGCCAGCGCTTCGGACTGGTGACCGCCCGGTCTTTCGGCTCGCCCGCTGTCACGGCTGAGTGCGCCGCTCCCCTGGTGTCCCTGGGCGGGACACTGGTGGTCTCTGAGCCGCCTTCCGCACCAGACCGCTGGCCGGCCGCCCCCCTTTCCCAGCTGGGTCTGGGACCAGGTAGCTCCGTCGAGGTGGATGGGTATCACTTCCGGGTCCTTCCTCAAAGCGATCCGTGTCCAGAACGCTTTCCGCGTCGGACCGGCGTCCCGTCTAAGCGACCCTTGTTCTAGGGCGCCTGAGGGCACGTTCCACGTGGAACGTCGGCAGGCTGCTCCAATCAGCCCGGCTAGGCAAGGTCCAGCGAAGACAGCAGGGCAGGCTCAACGGCTGGTCTCACGTTCCACGTGGAACGTCCAATATCGACGTGGTTCTTGACCTGTGGGTCTGAGTAGACCAGGATGGGTGGGTGACGCACTGGGGAAGCGACTGGATCGAGCCGGGTAACCCGCCGTCTCCGCCCGCGGAGAGCAGTGAGCCGGGAGTAGCGCCTGCGACGGATACCGGGACTGACCAGGACGGAACGCCGCCCGCTGACGCCGGCCCCGGACCTTCAGACGGGCTGAGCCGACCTACCGAATCCTCCGCAGAGGACCGAGGATTGCCGGGCGAAGAGGGACTTCTGGATACGGCCGCCCCGGCTGCAGAGCCGGCAGAGCAGATGGCCGGATTGGGTCGCAAGCCTCTGCCCCGGGTCATGGCCATCGCCAACCAGAAAGGCGGGGTGGGCAAGACCACCACCGCAGTGAACCTAGGGGCAGCTCTGGCCGAGCTGGGCTATCGGACCCTGGTGGTTGACCTCGACCCGCAGGGCAATGCCACCACCGGCCTCGGCATCCATGCCCGTGGGCTGGATACATCCATATATGACGTCTTGATGCGAGATACACCGGTGGAGGACTGTATCGAGCCCACCAGCCTGCGCAATCTCTTCGTCTGCCCAGCCACCATCGATCTGGCCGGGGCTGAGATCGAGCTGGTGCCGATGTTCAGCCGGGAGCTGAGGCTGCGTAAGGGCCTGGAGCGGGTCCTGGAGGACTTCGACTTCGTCCTAATCGACTGCCCCCCGTCCCTCGGACTGCTGACGGTCAACGGCCTGGCCGCCGCCACCGAGGTGATCGTGCCCATCCAGTGCGAGTATTACGCCCTGGAGGGCCTCAGCCAGCTGCTGCGCAACGTCAACCTCGTCCAGGGGGCCCTCAACCCGACTCTTGAACTGGGAGCGATCATCCTGACCATGTTCGATGCCCGGACCAACCTGGCCGAGCAGGTGGCGAACGAGGTACGTACCCACTTCGGCCCCAAGGTGTGCCGGAACGTGGTCCCCCGTACCGTCAGGCTGTCGGAGGCCCCCTCCTTCGGTCAGCCCATCATCGTCTTCGACCCCACCTCCAGAGGGGCCATTGCTTATAGGGAACTAGCCAAGGAGGTGTCCGGTGGCGCGCCGCAGCGGATTGGGTAGGGGCCTGGGCGCCCTGATACCCCAAGAAATACGGTCTGGCAACGGCTCGATCCTCCAGGAGATCCCCCTGGCCAGCATCCAGGCCAACCCTCACCAGCCTCGGTCCCACTTCGACGAGGAGACCCTTGCCTCCCTCACCGACTCCATCAAGGTACTGGGAGTGCTCCAGCCCGTGCTGGTGCGGGCCACCGGACTGGAGACTTATGAGCTGATCGCGGGGGAGAGGCGGTGGCGAGCGGCCCGTCGGGCCGGTCTGCAGACCATTCCCGCCCTGGTCAAGACAGTGGAGGACCGCGGATCCCTGGAACAGGCCCTGGTCGAGAACCTCCACCGCCAGGACCTCAACCCTCTGGAGGAGGCTGCCGCCTATCAGCAACTCATCGAGGACTTCCATCTGACCCAGGAGGAGGTGGGCAGCCGGGTCGGTAAGAGCCGGGCCTCCATCACCAATACCCTCCGTCTGCTCCAGTTGCCCCCGGTCATCCAGAAGGCGGTGGCCGAGGGTCAGCTCAGCGCCGGCCACGCCCGGGCCCTGCTCGGAACACCGGACCGGGCCTTCCAGGAGGCGTTGGCCCGTCGCACGGCGGCCGAGGGGCTGTCGGTGCGGGCGGTGGAAGAGGCTGTACGAGCCCGCGCCGGAAGTGCCGGGCCCGACGGGGGAGCCGGCCCCGACTCCGCTCGAAGGTTGAAGGGCCGCCTGCCCGAGCCCGGCTTTGCCGAACTGGAGGAGCTACTGGCTTCTCACCTCGACACTCGGGTCAAGGTGGAGATGGCCCGGGGCAAGGGGAAGATGATGGTCTCCTTTGCCGACCTGGAGGACCTCGAGCGCATCTACCGACGTATGGTGGCCGGCTGACGCCTGGTAAATTCTACCAAAAAACTCTTGAGCTTCGCTTCAGCTTTCAAGATCCACAACCTGTGTATGTAGTTGTGGGTAACTTCAATTACAGGTAGGAATCGAGCTCCTGGAGGAGCTGGCCCTTGCCCTTGGCCCCGACGATTCGGACCTGGGCGTCACCATCCTTGAACAGGATCATGGTGGGGATGCTCATCACGTCGAAGCGACGGGCCGTCTCCAGGTTGTCGTCGATGTTGAGCTTGACCA
>Ga0307373_10002822_pt1 | contig 31009 bp, 28 predicted proteins | sample OX2MG_FD_202534 | JGI IMG/M metagenome (GOLD analysis project Ga0307373, IMG submission 202534) | Soil microbial communities from Risofladan, Vaasa, Finland - OX-2 | ecosystem: Environmental > Terrestrial > Soil > Coastal area > Acid sulfate soil | place: Finland: Risofladan, Vaasa | collected...
AAGGCGGGCTGCGAGGCGACACGGACGAAAGCGGGTAAATAAGAGGGCCTGCGTTTGTAGAAACGAGCGTGAAACTCCAGGGGACAAGCCCCTGGCCTCAAGAAGATGTGTAGAACAACCAGGGTTGCGCCGCTGCGCCCGTGGGCTATGGAATGACGCCGCGTTGCGGTTACGCCACGGGCCGGCGTTGAAGAGCGCGGCGACATCGTGAACGCGGGCGGCCTCAAGGACGCGGTCTTTGACGTCGTGGTCGCCTTCCTGGCCGATGACGCCGGCCGGTTCGCGGCCGAGGTCGAAACCGTCGATCGGAGCAATTCAGCGCCTCTTCAATTTGTTCCAATCCACCTGCTTGCCGTCGGCACGCAGGAACAAGCGTCGCAACTGCTCCTGGTCGGTATCGACACGCAGCGTATGCACGCTGGTGTCCGCAAAGGCGGTGAGAAACAGGCCGTCAAGCAGTCCGCCCAGCCCGGCTCGCGGTTGGTCGAGGTCAAGCTTCAGGTCGACGGGTTTCGTCCAAATCACCGCCCGGTCATCGTCGGCCTCAACGATCAGGATTGTGTTCTCGGTCCCATCCGTGATCTGCTGCATTGGTACACCCTCGTGCCCATGAAAAACGGTCCCGTCCGCGACCGGCACGAGGTACGTCGTGCGCTCCGTCGCCTTGTGTTTCGACAGCGGCGATCGGAACACATCGGGCATCCGCTCGACAAGCGACCGGTTGTGTTCGCTGTCCCATGGTTCGTCGAGATGGAATTCCCGGTACAGCTCGTCTTGTTCCAAGTATGGCAGAAGCTGCACACGCCAGCTCAAGAGTGGCTCGCCGTCGGCGCCGTAACTGGCCGCGGCCGGTAGATGGTGGTGCGCGATGTGGTAGTCGTGCGTCGCGTTCGCGAGTTGTTTGAGGTTATTGATCGAGCGGTGGCGGTGGCTCGCGTGCCGCGCAGCCCGCACCGATGGTTCGACCATCGCTCGAAGGATCTCGACCCGTCGATTGTGCTTGTCGAGGGGCACGTCGAGCTTGTCGCCCTCCCCTTGGGGATCCATCTTGGCCACAATCAACTCGAACTGCGAGAGCGACGCGAGGACCTCGCGGTGCCGCCCAGCGAGCTCGTTATGCTCCAGCCAGCGCTTGCGCAAGGCGCTCGCGGCGTCGCGTTCTCTTGTTTGGAGGGTGCCCGACGCCGCAAGTTGGGGAGGCGCGCTGATGCCCAAAGCAAACCAGCGCAATCCTCGTGTCAATGTTCGGCTCGGTCCTCCGCCGACTTCGGTCGGCAACGTCGGCAAGAGATCCTCGATGAGCCGCCGAGAATCAGACGTGGTTACGACGAGCACTTGTGCGTCCGTCTCGCCCGCTGCATCGAGGGCTGGCGCCACCTCGGCGCGCCGCTGGCTCGCCAGCCGATCGAGCGTCGCCTCGGTGCCAAAAACCAGCGCGCCGGGCAGCTTGCGGTGCGACTCGAATGGTAAGATGCCCAGCGCCGTCGTGAGAGCTTGTTCGTCGGCGCCCTCGATAAGCGGCACGACGATGAATGGGGGCAATTCCGGCGCCTCGGCCAGGCTGACGACGACGAACATTTCCTGCGCGCCGGCGTCACGAAATTGTTCCAACAATCGCCGAGCGGACGATTGCGCCCGCAGGCTCAGACGCGCAGGGCGAGGTGTTTCGTCGTGGGCCGGTTCCACGGCACCGCCTTGGGCGGCGGCCATTCGGGCGCCGGCAAGCACCGTTGCCCAAGCAATCGCCATGGCGGCACACATAAGGCGTCGCTTCGGCTGCCTCCGTTTGAAGTCGAGGTGCCCCTTAACTAGGAAACGCCCTCTTGCGTCGCGCGAGGGCGCCCGTGATGAGTCGATCAGCATTGAAATGATCCTGGTAAAACCTGCGAAACCATTCGCCAACAGCATCTTAACACGTTGCGACGTGCGAACGGCAAGAAAAACCCGCTTAGGCCTTGGCCGGAAGGCCCGAGATCGCCGCCGTCAACACGGTGTGTTCCGCGGGAGGGCCGAGGAACGAGAGCATCAGGTTCGTGCCGGCGATTCGTAGCCGGCGATGGGTTGACCCGTGACCAGGGAATAGAGTACGTCGGGATCGAGGTCGGCGCCGCATGGCCAAACGACAGTGCCGAGCTCAGGATCGACGCGGACGGCCACGAATTCATTGCGGTCGGACAAAGGCGCGAACACGCCCGTCAATCGAATGCAATTTGTCACGTCGACCACCCCTTCGATACCATCTTCGAACCGTACAGACAGGCGATACCCGTCCAGGGCCCGCGCTTCCACAAGATCCTTCAACATGAGATCACTCCAGCGTTACCAGTCGAAACGCGACTAATCGATGATAGCTAATGGGGGCCATTAAACCAAATGCAGCCCGATGCAACGCAATGTCGGAAACCCCGACCTGGTTGTGGTATGGTGGTATGATCGTCCTTGGTCTTCGAAGCCCGTCGTGGTAACACAGACTAAACTTCGCACCGTTTCCGTCGCTACAAGAGCATATTCGTGGAATACTCGCCCGACTCGCCGCCAACTCGCCTCCGCGCCGTGGCGGAATTGGTCCGCCTGCCGAACGTCTTTACGGCCATGGCCGACGTGCTGATGGGCTACCTGTGTACGCACGCCGGCCTGGACCGCTGGGGCGGCTTTAGTTTGCTATTGGCCAGTTCATGTCTGCTCTACATGGCGGGCATGGTGCTCAACGATTACTTCGACCGCGATGTCGATGCCCAAGAGCGGCCCGACCGGCCGATTCCATCGGGGCGGATTACCGCGCGGCTGGCCCGGACGCTTGGATTTTCCCTGTTGCTGGCGGGTGCCGCGCTAGGTTGGACGGCCGCCGCCGTGGCCGGCGATTGGAGGTGCGCCGTCGTGGCCACGGCGTTGGCCGGCATGGTCTTGGTCTACGATCGCGTGCTCAAACGGACGCCGTTGGCCCCGTTGGCGATGGGCTGCTGTCGGGCGCTGAACGTGCTGTTGGGCATGAGCGCGGCGGCGGGCGATTGGCACGCGATGCATGGGTTCATCGCCGGTGGAATCGGCACTTACATCGTCGGTGTCACCTGGCTCGCCCGAACCGAAGCCCGCACCAGCAGTCGCCGGCAATTGCTCATGGCCACGGTCGTCGTCGCGGCCGGCATCGCATTGGTGGCCTGGTCCCCCTCCTGGGCCGACGCTGATTTGCCTCCCGAGAGTAAGCCCAGCTTCGCGCTTTCCAAGTCGTCCAACTGGTACCTCTTGATGGGCGTCATGGGGTGGCTGATCGGTTGGCGATGTTTGCGGACGGTGTTCGATCCCTCTCCCACCATGGTGCAGGCCGCAGTGAGGCACTGTATTTTTTCGCTGGTGATGCTCGACGCCGCCGCCTGCCTGGCGGTGCGCGGGCCGGCTTGGGCGATTACGATCTTGCTCCTCCTGGCTCCGACGATGTTCCTGGGACGGTGGATTTATTCGACGTAAAGAGACGGTCATTGGTCACTTCCGCCTCATGCTTCTCGGCTACAACACCAACGGGCTGGCCCATCACGACGTCTTCGAAGGGGTGGCGCTGTTGGCCGAGATCGGCTACAAGAGCGTGGCGATCACACTCGACCACGCCGCGCTGAACCCGTTCGCCGGCGATCTCCGACCCCAGGTCGACGCCATGCGGCGGTTGCTCGACGAGCGGGCGTTGCGGTCGGTCGTCGAAACCGGCGCGCGGTTCCTGCTCGACCCGCGTCACAAGCACGAGCCGACACTGGTGACCGCCGAAGCCGCTTCGCGGCGGCGACGGATCGACTTTCTCCATCGCGCCCTAGACATCGCTTCGACGCTTGGCAGCGATTGCGTCTCGTTCTGGTCGGGGCGACTCCGCGACGACGCCGACGAAGATGCGGCCTTCGCGCGTTTGGTCGAGGCGCTGCGGCCGGTCGTCGATCACGCGGCGTCGCTTGGCATGCGGCTCGGCTTCGAGCCGGAGCCGGGCATGTTCATCGACACGATGGACCGCTACGATCGACTTCGCGAACGGATCGACGCTCCGCATTTCGGGCTGACGCTTGACATCGGACACCTCCATTGCCAGGGAGAAACCCCGCTGGCGGCCCATATCGCGCGCCATGCGCCGCGATTGCTGAACGTCCACATCGAGGACATGCGGGCCGGAGTCCACGAGCACCTGATGTTCGGCGAAGGTGAAATCGACTTTCGCGAGGTGGTCGGCGCCTTGGCAAGGGCCGGCTACGCGGGAGGGCTCCATGTCGAGCTCAGCCGGCACAGTCACATGGCACCGGAGGCGGCGGGGCGGGCATTCGGGTTCCTGCGACCGCTGGTGGAGGCGGCCAAACCGGGTGGCGGGTAGCTGTGAAGGACCGGGCACAAGGCAGGTGACAGCCCGATTTTTCGGACTATACTGGAAAACCTGTCACCGGGAACTTGCGCATCTTGAGGAAGCTACGCCGATGCCGAAAGGCCTGAGCATCTTGGGAATGGTGGTCGCCGGTTTCCTGCTGCTGCTGTTCGGGCTTGACCTCGGCCTGAAAGTGCCATTTGGCCGCATCCCGGCCATGGACATCGGCTTCGTGATCAGCGCCGCGATCCTGGCTTACATGAGCTGGAGTACTTTCCGCGAGTTGCCATAGGGCCTCGGGCAGTCCGTAGCACGGAATTCATTCCGTTTTTCTTCTCAGCGGGGTCGCTACGTCCCCAAAAGGATTGTGCGTCGATTCAAACGGAATGAATTCCGTTCTACGCGGCGGGTCGCAAGATCGACCGCGCCGGCGGATTTTGCCGGGGGCGTGAGAGCCTCGCGGCGAGTCCCGCGATCGTCAGGGCTTCGATCGCTCGCCGCTCTCGTAGCGGGGCCACCTGGGCCGCGATGCGATCGAGCTGCTTGAGTCCCGCCGATACGTTGCCCGTCAGGCCGGCCAGGTCGAGCGAAAGATGAACCAGCCCGCCCCCGGCCGCCGCCCGGTCGATGGCCCGGCCCACGGCGCCGTGCCGCAGGCCGATCACGTCGAGCGATTTGCCGACTTCCCATAGTCCCCAACGTAAACTGCGCACCGGTGCGCTCGCGGCTTCGGCGCCGCGCCACCGTCGCAGCCAGGCGGCCCCTCCGCGAGCGTCGTGCCGGCGCCAGGACCGCGCGGCCGAACGCACCGCCGTTATCCCCTGCTTGACCAACAGATCCAAGTGCTCGGTCACGTGTCCTTCAGCCAAGACGAGCGTGCATGGCGGATGGCCGGCCGCCGCAGCGCGACGTACGCGGCGCTCCAGCTCGGCGGCGACGAGGTGCCGCGGCGTGTGGCGACCGGCCCACGAGCGATCGGCCAACAGGGCGATCTCGTGCGCCGGGTCGGCGCACTTCAGGTCGACGACCAGGTCGGGGTTCGTCGCCAGATCGAGCGCCCAGGTGGCCGGCACACGTGAAGCGGCCAGGTGTTCAGCCACCGCGACCGCCAAGGCGGCGACGGCCTTGGTTTCACGCTTCAAGGAGGTGTCGATCGAGAGCACGAACAGACCGGGCTGCGTCGCTAATGACATGGGCAAGACTCCCGCGGGCCAATGAAACATCGGAACTGAATCAGCAGGGCGGGCGGCGGAAAACACTTCGCCGGCAAAACGGCCATGCTTCGATGGCACTAACAGAAGTCGGCAACATCGCCGGGAGCACTCGACCCAAATCAACGGCTTGCCGACCTGTTAAGATGGGTTGCATGATCGGGTCGTAGGGAAAGCACCGCGAACCGCGGACGACGGTTCCGTAGAAGGGGATATGGGGATGAAGAGGAGATGGGGAGATGGGGGCAAAGCTAGATTCTTACGGCGTGACATGCGCGCGTTCGACGCCGACCAATGCAAAATGCAAGATGAGAAATGCAAAACCGGCAATCAACGGATGCGGCCCCGTTTCTAATTTCGCGTTTTGCATTTGCATCCCTCATCCCCCTCGAAAAAAAGTTCCCATTCGTGTTGATCGGTCTTACCGTTTTTCCCGCCCCGAGCGGAGCTTTTCGCGGATCGCCGTGAGCCGCTCGGCGAGTTGGGCCTCGAAACCGCGAGGAACCGGTCGGTAGTATTCGCGCTCGACTCCCAGATAATCCTGGGCGGCAACCCCGTCGGGCGCGTCGTGGGCGTATTCGTACCCTTTGCCCTGTCGTAGGCCAGATGTAGCAGCTAACCGCTCGGCGCCCGCGTAGTGCTTGTCGCGGAGGTGAACCGGGACGGGCAACAGCGCGCCTTCGGCCACGTCGCGCCGCGCTTCGCCGATCGCCACCGTGGCCGCATTCGACTTGGGGGCGCAAGCCAGGTAGGTCACGGCCTGGGCCAACGGAAGCTGGCACTCGGGCAGGCCGACGAACTCGGTGGCCTGCATCGCCGCCACGGCAAGGGGAAGGGCCTGCGGATCGGCGTTGCCGATGTCCTCGCTGGCAGCGATCACGATCCGTCGCGCCAAAAATCGCACGTCCTCACCCGCCTCGAGCATGCGGGCCAGCCAGTAGATCGCGGCATCGGGATCGCTGCCGCGGATGCTCTTGATCAGTGCGCTGGCGGCGTCGTAGTGGGCGTCGCCCGTGGCGTCATATTCGATCGCTTTTCGCTGAACTGACTCTTCGGCCAAAGCGCGGGTGAAGCGCAGCGGCCGTTCGTCGCTCGACAGCACGCCGACCTCCAGCGCTGAGAGTGCCCGCCGGGCGTCGCCGTCGCTGACCTCTACCAGGAACTCCAGCGCGTCGTCGTCGAGCCGCACGTCGAGCGAGCCAAGGCCGCGTTGGCGGTCGGCCAGCGCCCGCCGCACCAGCGTGCGGATGTCGTCCGGCGCAAGCGACTGGAACTGGAAAATGCGGCTGCGGCTGACCAAGGCGCTGTTGATGGCGAAGAAGGGGTTCTGTGTCGTAGCGCCGACCAGGATCACGGACCCGTCTTCGACATCGGGGAGAAGGACGTCCTGCTGCGCCTTATTGAAGCGATGGATTTCATCCACGAACAAGAGCGTCTTCTGGCCGCTGGCCGAGAGCCGATCGCGCGCCGCGACGAGCGTTTCGCGCAGCTCCTTGACGCCGCTGGCGACGGCGCTGAGCTGGTGGAAATCGCTGCTGCTCGCGGTGGCCAACAGTTGAGCGAGGGTCGTCTTGCCGGTGCCCGGCGGGCCGTAGAAAATCACGGAGCCGAGCCGGTCGGCCTTCAGCAGCCGCCGGAGCAGCTTCCCCTCGCCCAGGAAGTGACGTTGACCGACGAACTCTTCGAGAGTCGTGGGTCGCATCCGCGCCGCCAGGGGCTCGGCGCCGCGGCGGTTCGCGGCTTCACTGGCTTCGAATAATGACATGATGTCATTGGAGCAGGTCACAGAGGGAAGCTCAAGCGATACTCCGCGCGGCTGGCCATGAGAAGTTCAAGTGTCAGCCGCACGCCAATCGAAACGAAAAGGCAGCCCGCCACCGCCCGCCGGCAGCCGTCTCGGCGGCTGTGGCGTACACGTGTTCCAGTCCAACCCCCTACGCCCCGCGTGTTGCGTCGCCGAAGCGGTACGGTTGGAACATTGGCGGATTAGGGTGCCTTTTCGTTCCGATTGCCGGCATCGCGGCGCTGTCGCCGCGACGCCACGGCGCGGTTGGGATACCGCGGCGCTCGGATCGGTGGCGCCGATTCCCGGACCTGGATGCCAGCTTGGCCTGCTCGATCCCACGGTTGACGGCGATCGTCCGGGAGGCCCCCAAAAGAGGATGTGACGCTGTGACGCTCGTTCCCGCAAAGTTTTTTTTGATGCTAGCGGCTTCTAGGGAGTTCGCCGTCGGCTCGCTCGACGCCATTAGGGCGGAGTCATCGACCCTCGCTCGTTCCCTGTTAGGCGCCCCGTTCGGACCTCCGCCCCCCCCGAGGGTTCTGAGGACTGACAGTTGAGCCGCGCACGCCGAAGTGGCGTCGCCCACGGCCTCCGACAGGCGACGTCCGCCGGCCGACGCTGTGCGTGCTACGCAACGCAAACCAACTCCGAATCCCCCGACCTGGGGCCACGGCAATGCGGACACACGAGGCGAAGGGTGGCTCGGTTGGAAACGGCGCCGCTACGCGGCTTGCTCCCCGTCATGGGGATGTCGGAGATCGGTTTGCGTTGCTCCGCGTTGGCCTTTTCTCGCGGGCGTGAAAAAGGCCCTCCAGCGTCGGCGGGCGTGACCGGCTACGCCCATGTCGGTCGCGGGCTGCCTTTTTGTTCGTATCGCCGGTACGCGGCATTGTACGATTGACGGCGCGCTGCGCTTGGTTCAGACTACGATGAACCATCCTCACGAAACCCTGGGATCGTCATGCGAAGCCTGTTTGCTCTGTTGGCCGCCGTTGCCATCATGCCGTCCTGGATTCTGGCCCAGGATACTCCGCCCGCGCCCGAAGAGGCGGCACGGCGGATCACGGTGCCCGAGGGCTTCCGCGTCACGCTCTTCGCCGGCGAACCTGACGTGGTGCAGCCGATCGCCATGACGTTCGACGACCGCGGCCGCCTCTGGGTCGTCGAGTGCCTCTCGTACCCTCACTGGAACGAAGATCCGAAGACCACGAGCGGCGATGACCGAGTCGTGATTTTCAGCGACCACGACGGCGACGGACGGTTCGACGAGCGGAAGGTCTTCTGGGACCAGGGCAAAAACCTCTCTGGAATCGAACTGGGGTTCGGCGGTGTCTGGCTTTGCTCGACCCCCAAGTTGGTGTTCGTACCCGACGCCGACGCTGACGACGTGCCCGACGGCCCGCCGCGGGTCGTGCTCGATGGATGGGACGTCAAGGCCAAGCACAACGTATTCAACAGCCTGGCCTGGGGACCCGACGGCTGGCTGTACGGGCTCAACGGCATTCTCTCGAATTCGCGTGTCGCGAAGCCAGGCACTCCGGACGACCAGCGGACCGCAATTAACTGCGGCGTGTGGCGCTTTCATCCGACGCGGGGAACGTTCGAGGTCGTGGCCCACGGCACGACGAACCCCTGGGGCATCGACTTCGACGAATACGGGCAATTGTTCATCACCAATTGCGTGATCCACCATCTCTGGCACGTCGTGCCGGGCGCCCATTTCGAGCGAATGTTCGGGCAAGACATCGACCCGCACACCTACGGCCTCATGGCGAGTTGCGCCGACCACATCCACTGGGGCGGCGGCGATTGGACCACGTCGCGCGGCGGCAAGGGAACGCACGACCAGCCGGGCGGCGGCCACGCCCACTCCGGCGCGATGGTTTACCTGGGTGACAACTGGCCCGACGAGTACCGCAACGACGTTTTCACCTGCAATCTCCACGGCAGCCGGGTCAACCGCGATCTGCTCGAAAGCAAAGGCAGCGGTTACGTGGCGCACCACGGTAAGGACTTCCTCTTTTCCGGCGATCCCTGGTACCGCGGACTGGTCGTCAAGTACGGACCGGATGGCGGCGTTTACGTCTGCGACTGGTCCGACACCGGTGAGTGCCACAACTATGAAGTGGCCCATACCACCAGCGGCCGGATCTTCAAGATCACCTACGACCGGCCAAAGCCATATACGGGAGACCTGGCCGAGCGGAGCGACGCCGAGCTGGTCGCATTGCAGTTGCACAAGAACGATTGGCTGGTTTCCCACGCGAGGCGGATTCTTCAAGAGCGCGCGGCGGCGGGCAAGCTGGCCACCGGTACGCGAGACGCACTGGCCGAAATGTTCGTGGAACAGCCCGAAGTAACGCGGAAGCTGCGCGCCCTTTGGGCACTGCACGTGACGGGCGAATTTGAGGATCTGTCGAAAGCTCTGGTGTTGTATGCGACCGGCGACGAGTGGGTGCGCGCCTGGGCGGTACGGCTTACGTTGGAGGGCCCCACGCAGGGCGATTGGGTACGCGAATCGCTCCTGGATCTGGCCGTTAGTGATTCCTCGCCCGTCGTGCGGTTGGCGCTCGCTTCAGGATTGCAGCGGCTGCCGCCGGCCGAACGGTGGCCTTTGGCCGAGGCGCTGGCGGTCCATGGCGAGGATGCGAGCGATGCCAACCTTCCCTTGATGATCTGGTACGGCGTCGAACCGTTGGTGATGGCTGATCCGCCGCGCGCCTTGAAGCTGGCGCAGTCGGCGGAATTGCCGTTGATCCGGCAGTACATCGCTCGCCGGCTGTCCGACGGAATTCCGGCTGAAATCGAGCGGCAGTCGCCCCAGGCCCTGGCGCCGCTGGTCGCGGCGCTGGGTGAAGCGGCCAATGCCGACGCGCAGTTGGACCTCCTGCACGGAACGTTGGAAGCGATCGAAGGGCGGCGGCGCGTTCTCGCGCCGCCCGAGTGGCCGGGCGTGTACGCAAGGCTGGCCAGAAGCCCAATGGCCGATGTCCGCGATCAAGCGACGCTGCTCTCGCTCATTTTCGGCGACGCCCAAACCTACGGGGTGCTGCGCCGGACGATCATGGATGCCGCCACCGGACTTGCCGACCGCCAAAAGGCGCTCGACGCCCTGGTGCGGCAAAAGGATCGAGAACTCGCGCCGCTCCTGGAGAAGCTGATCGAAGAGCCGGCGATGCGCGGCCATGCGGTGCGCGGGTTGGCTACCTACGGCGACGACGACGCGCCCGAGGTGATCTTGCGCCATTACGACTCGTTCGACCCTGCCGAGCGGGCCGACGCCGTGCTCACGCTCGCCTCGCGGCCGGCGTTCGCGTTGGCACTCTTGAACGCCGTGGCCGAAGAGCGAGTGCCGCGGTCCGACCTCTCGGCCTTTACCGTGCGGCAACTGGCGGGCATGAAAGACGACACGGTTAGGGCCAAGCTCGCCGAGGTCTGGGGTGAAGTGCGGCCCACGTCGCAGGACAAAGCGGCGCTGATCGGCAAATTCAAGCCCTTGTTGGCCGCCGACAAGCTCACTGTGGCCGATCGCTCGCAGGGGCGCCTGCTCTTCACACGCCACTGCGCCGCTTGTCACAAGCTCTTCGGCGAGGGGCAGACGGTCGGTCCCGAGCTGACCGGATCGCAACGGGCCAACGTCGATTATCTTCTGGAGAACCTCGTCGATCCCAATGCCCTGGTCGGCCGCGATTACCAGATGACGATCATCCAGACGACCGACGGAAGGGTGATCAACGGCATCATCCTGCGCGAGGACGCCGACGTGATCGCCGTGCAAACGCAAAACGAGCGCTTGCTTTTGCAAGCCAACGAGATCGAAGCCCGCGAACGATCGAAGGTCTCGCTCATGCCGGAGGGATTGCTGGATAAGTTGAGTGAAACTGAACTGCGCGCCCTGATCGCGTACGTCGCCGGCCCGGAGCAAGTTCCGCTCCCAGAGAAGTAGAACGGAATTCATTCCGTTTTGCGAAGTGTTCGATCGGTCGAACGTTGATGCAACACAATTGGTGGGCCGGCGCTCGCCTCTGGCGAGCTTGTCCCACCCTGGCGTGCGCAATTTTGTTCCGCCACAGCTTGCAGCATGCCATGCCACCGGCTTGTCCGGTGGTCCGTGACGTTGGCAGCTACTCAAAGGCGGCCTCCGTCCCTGTTGTCGTACCCCGATTGCCCGGCCGCTGCCTTCGGCAGCGGCCGGGCAATCGGGGGATATTGGTGCCGGCCGTTTGTAGCTGATAACGTGAAACTCCACCGGGCAAGCCGGTGGCATCTTCTGGAACCACTGGGCGTTGGCGGAACAAAAACTGGATCAACGGTATGGGGCGACTGGATCGGATTTAGGCCGATTTCGCGCACGCCAGTCCCACCCTACAAGCTCGCGCTCACGCCGAATCTAACCGGCCGCTCACTCTTCGAGGCCCTCGATTCGCATAGTTCGTTCCTGCTCGGGAAACGCGTACAGGTTGGCAAGATCGAGAACCAAACGCCGCCCATCGTCGTCGATTTTCGACGGCAGGTTTTCGGCGACGAAGCGCCCGTCGGTCGTGAGCACGAACTCCTCTTTGCATTCGACTTTTGCATCGCCGAATATCATGGACGAGACGATGGCGCCAACAATGGCGCCGAAAAGGCTGGGCTCGTTCTTTGGTGGAAAACCACCTATACGCAGGCAGGTACGGTCCCACGAAAACGCGCACCGCTCCAGCCCCAGATATTCCTCTAGCATCTCCAGCAGCTCGACCACGTCGTCTCCTTTGCACGTCACCACGAACGTATAGCGATTCTCGCCGGCGGCCGTGACCTGACCATCACACACGGCCTTTTTCGACTTGAAATCTTCCTGCAAAGCTTCTAGTAGTTCACTAATTTCATCGAAATCATCGATTTGGTCTGCGGACCGGAAACGAAGGGTCACCACTTCCTTGATAGTCCAGTGCCCCCCTTTGGCCACATGCAGATGAATCGACGTCGACTCGGGTATTGGGATTGGAAGCGACTGGCCTGCCACAAGAACCAACAAGGGCAGAAACGCGGTCGATAGCATGGTGATCACTCCGTGAGATACATGATATTTGTCACGAGAAGGTGGTGGCTGGTGGCAGAGCGTCAGCGATGCCCCGGCTAGACAACGACCGGGGCATCGCTGACGCTCTGCCCCAGCCACCGTGAATGTCCCATCGTTGGCCGCGTGAGTATAAACCGACGACCGCCAAACGAGTCAACGTCAATCGCGAGCGGACTTCAACCGACGATGTCGAGTTCCGTTGCCAGACTCGCCCATCCGGGATACACTACCGATAGATAAGCCAAAGCTGATCGTTTGAAATTGGCCCGGCCGCGCAAGTTGGCGAGCGTCTATGGCACCCAAATCCCCGACGACGATTCACCCCCGCGAAAACGACGCGAGGGGCGGCATATCCCGCCGCGGGCTTTTGCAAGCGGCCGGTGGCGCGTGGGGCGCCCTTTGGGCGGGATGGTTGCAAAGGGCGGCGGCACAGGCGCCGAGCAAGGGAAAAGCCCGCTCGGTGATTCTCATCTTCAACTGCGGCGGACCCAGCCACATCGATCTGTGGGATCCCAAGCCGGAAGCACCTGATTCCGTTCGCGGGCCTTTTCAGGCGATCGACACGAGCGTGCCGGGCATTCGTATCTCCGAGACCATCCCTCAGTTGGCCGAGAGGGCCGACAAGCTTGCCATCATTCGCACGGTCCACCACACACACGGCGGTCATAACTCGGGAATGTACTGGTCGATCGTCGGCCAACCGTACCGCAGGGACGACACGCTCTTGAATCCCAGCCGGAGCGATTATCCCAGCTTCGGCACGCTGGTGGGTTGGCTGGCCCAGCGAGACGGCTACAGCGGCGCGGTCCCCCCTTACGTCATCACTCCCTACCCGCACTGCGACAGTACGGTCTACATCACGCCCGGCCAGTTCGGAGGGTGCTTGGGGGTGCGTTACGATCCGTTCGTCCTCGACGCCGACCCCAACGCAGCCGACTTCCGGGTGCGAAATCTGGGCTTGCAGGAAGGAGTGACGGCGGACCGTTTTCGGGAACGGTCGGCGCTCTACGATCGGTTCGCTCAGTCGGCGCGCCCGATCCAGAGCACGATTGCGGACGACATGGACGTGTTCCGCGCCCGGGCGTCGTCGTTGGTCCATTCGGGCGACGCGGCCCGCGCCTTCGACCTTTCGCTCGAGCCGGCCGGCGTGCGCGAGCGGTACGGGCGGCACCAGTGGGGCCAGTCGCACCTGCTGGCGCGCCGGCTCGTCGAGGCCGGCGTGCCGTTCGTGACGACCGTCAACGGGCGGAGCATCGTATGGGACACGCACGCCGACAACTTCAACCGCATGACGAAGAGCCTGGTTCCGCCGATGGAGCAGGCCTTCGTGGCGCTACTCGACGACCTGGCCGAAAGGGGCTTGCTCGACACGACACTGGTGGTCTGGATGGGTGACTTCGGCCGCACTCCATTCATCAACAAGGCCGCGGGCCGCGACCATTGGCCGCAGTGCTACTCGGCCGTCCTGGCCGGCGGCGGCATTCGAGGGGGCCAGGTCATCGGGCAGTCCGACCGTAACGGCGCGCTGCCCAGCCTTCACCCGATCAAGCCCGCCGATATCCACGCCACGGTCTTCACGGCCCTGGGTTACGATCCGCACGGCACCACCTATCAGACGATCGACGGCCGCCCCACGCCGCTCTCCGACGGCGAACCCATACGCGAACTGCTGTAGCGTCGTAGCGGAATTCGTGAGAATTTCGATCGCTTTGGGGGGCAGATCGGAACTCCCACGACTTCCGCTACAGGGTATAATATGTTGGTGTCCGACCGCGAACTTCAGGTCATTGCGAGGGAGCCGGTATGAGTGGTAAGAAAGCCGTCGTTTCTCGCCGACGCTGGGCGAAGTCGGACCACCTCTGGAAGGACCACGATCCGCCCCCTTCCACGGCGCCGGTGGACCACGGGCGCTCGTTCGATTGGACGAGGCAGTTGACTACAACTCGGTTCCGATGGCAAAGGCCTGACGCCATGCAAGTTGATCCCATGGACTTGATTCAATTGCTCAACGGCGCCGGCGTGAAATTCATCCTGATGGGACACTATGGCATTAGCGGCTGGCTGTCGCAAACTCGTATGACGCACGACGTCGACGTCCTGGTGCGGAAGCGCGACCACACCAAGGCCGTGCGGGCCATCCATGAGGCGTACCCCTCGCTGACCCAAGTGGACAATATCGTGGTCACCCGGTTTCTCAATCCCGACAATGGAGACCCGGTGATCGACGTGATGAAGCCGCACGATCTCTACGCTGAAGCGTTCAAGAACACGGTCCGTGTCGCTGACAGTCACGAAGTGCCCAATCTGGAACTGGCGTTGGCGGCCAAGTTCGCGGCGCTGGTCTCGCGGAACCGGGAAATCGAAAAGAAGTACCTGGACGCCAGCGACTTCATCCAGCTCGTCAAACGTAATCATGCCGCCATCGACGAAGTCAAACTGCGACAGCTCGGCGACGCCGTTTACGGTGCGGGGGGGGATGAACTGCTCAAGTTCGTCGCCGACGTCAAGGCCGGCCGACGGTTGCGAGTTTGAACTTTCGAAAATGAGACTGCGCACGAACAGCCTTGTCGAGCAACGACGGTCGCTCATCGAGTCGTTGCGGTTCAAGGGGATTGCCTCCGGTACCGTGCTCGACGCGATGGACCGAGTGCCGCGCGAGCTGTTCGTGCCGCCGAAATTGCGGCACCTGGCCTACATCGATCGGCCCCAACCCATCGGCCACGGACAGACGATCAGCCAACCCTACATCGTGGCTCTGATGACCGAGTCGCTGGAACTGAAGGGCAGCGAGTCGGTGCTGGAGATTGGCACGGGCTGCGGCTACCAGACCGCGTTCCTCAGCGAGTTGGCCCGTTCGGTGGTTAGCATGGAGCGGTTCGGCGACCTGGCTCGACGGGCCGAGAAACGACTTGCGAGGTTGGGCTACCGGAACGTGACCGTGATCGAGGGAGACGGCAACCTGGGCTGGCTCGAGCTAGCGCCTTACGACCGTGTGATCGTCACCGCCGCGGCGGCCAGGCTCCCGCCCGCCCTTCTAGAGCAACTCCGAGACGACGGACTATTGATCATTCCCTTGGGATCCGGCGATTACCAGGTGTTGACGATGTTTCGCAAGGTCCGCGGCGAGCCGATCGGCCGCGAGCTATGCAGGTGCGCGTTCGTGCCTTTGGTTCAAGGCGTCGTCGAAGCCGAGGAATAATCTCTGGACAGTCGCGATCACAGAGAGTCGACGAAAAACAGCGGGTGCCCAAGAGGATCCGTCGTTTTCCGCAATTGAAACCTCCGGCCCAGCACCGCCGAATGCGTCCAACCGTCCGTGACCGGCGTGGAGACATAGCCTTCTGGCGTGGACTGTAGAATCTCGAACTTAGGCGTCGCCGCGCGCGCATCGACGAGCCAATACTCGGCGATCTGCGCCTTCCAGTAGAGCTCGCGCAACAACACGGTGTCCTTATCGACTGACGTCTTACTGACGACTTCCAAGACAATGTCCGGTGACCCATCCAGCTCCATGAAACCTTGCCCCGGTTTCTCCACAAGCCGTAGCCGACCGGATCGCATCGTTTCCCACGTGTAGAACAATCCGTCGGGTTCGACGCTCAGGTTGGCGGCGTCGTTCTTGAGCAACATCCGATCCGGCACATACCGCCCCAGAGAGGCCGGCTGCGCGACGCTCATGATCGCGAAATCGAACGCCGCCTTGACCTGGTTGTGCGTCAAGAATTCTTCCGTGCTCAGGTCTACCCAGATGCCACTGTCGAGAAATGCGATTTCGCCCTTTTCCGGCGCATCGTCAGAGAGGCGCCAGCGGCAAAACGAATCCAGGTCATCTACCCAATCGGGAATGACGATCATGCCCTGGAGAAAGACCTTGAGACGCCGCGGAGGAGTTATCGTGGTGGAGGACATCTATCGTATCTTCACGAAGTCGATGTGGTTCAACGCGGGATTCAGTCAGTATAACAGGTTGTAGTCCAAAAAGGCCACCAATGGCACAAACGCCCGCTGACTTTTCGGCCTCCGGACGGCACGGTACGAAATATGCTTCACGCGGCGCAGAATGAGACCACGCGCTATACAACCGCTAGAGCGGGCGGCGGGGGAGCTGGCGAGGATAAGGGGGCGGCTCGATGGGCGGAAGCGGCTCACCCGACTCGGCCCAATGCTCTCGCTCTTCATCGCTGGCATAATAGCGGAGCCAGATCTCCGGGTCGCCGCCGGCGTCGGCGCAGTCCCAATGCAAAAAGTGTTGCGACGAGTCGATCTTCTTTTCGGGCGAGGGGAGGATGTCGCGGTAGATCAAACAATACAACTGACGGTCGGAAAGATGGTCGGTAAAATCGAGAACGATTCGTTTGTCGAACAACTTTTGCACGGTGTCCCAGAGTTGGTCATGCAGCGCGGCGTCGTCGAGCGTGTCGGGTGGCGGCAAGCGAAGTTCCGACGGAAACCATTGGGCGATCGGCAACACCGGCGCCCGCTCCCACGCGAGCATGCTCGCCAAGTACTCGTTCTCCAGCGCCGTGGGAAGGTCATGCACGTTGAGTCGCATGATCGATTCGTCGAAAAACGGCTCCAACTCGTCGCGGAGTTGGGCGTTGCGCATCAAATGGTCGACTTCGTCGGCCCGGTTGAAATGAATTTCGGACATACTGCCAACCCTCGAATGCGGCGACTTTCCGACCGCCCCTGGTAGCTCCCCAAGACTCGACTTTAAACACCGCGTCGCCCGTGTTCAAGTCGTCTTAGCGCAAGTAGTTAGGAATTTGCCACAAGGGGACGAACCAGCCGTTACAACCCGCAGGGTTTGCCTGATGAGGTCGGAAATCGGGGGTCAGAAATCGGAAGGGAAAGGTGAAAAAACAGGTGCGGTGCGTCGTGACCTCCCCTGAAAAGTCGCGCCGTCATAGCCAGGGTTCATTTAGGTTTGCTGTTCCAGGTGCTGGATCTTCTCGACACGGCGCGCGTGCCGGCCCCCCTCGAACTCGGTCTTGAGCCACATCTCGACCATCCGGTCGATCAGTTTCTCGCCGAGCATGTCGGCCGACAGGCAGAGCACGTTGAGGTCGTTGTGCCTCCGGCTCATTTCGGCCGAGAGGTCGTCGTGGCAGGGCGCGGCCCTGACGCCCGGAAACTTGTTCGCGGCGATCGACATGCCGATCCCCGTGCCGCAGATCAGGATGCCGCGGTCGACTTCGCCGCGGCTTACCTGCCCGGCCACGACGCTGGCCACGTCGGGATAGTCGACGCTCTCGGTGCTGTGGGTGCCGGCGTCGACCACTTCCTGCGACAGCCGCTGCAGAAGCTCGATGACCTTCTGCTTGACGCCGAAACCGCGATGGTCGCTGCCAATTGCTATCCGCATGGAACCAACCTCCCGGCGAATTGCCGACTTCGTTTCAAAGTGCGAGCTCCGCCGCCCAACGCTCCAATTCGGGCTTCAACTGAGCGACGCAGCGGCGGTACTGTTCTGCCGACCCGCCCACAGGGTCCGGCACGTCGGAGCCGTCGAAGCACACGAGCTTCAATCGTTCGGCCGCCGCCGGCCAATCGGACAGCACGGCCTGGCGGTGCGAACGAGTCATGGCCAGGATCAAGTCGGCGTGGCGAACGAGCTGCTCGGAAAGCGGTTGGCTTTCGTGCGTCGAGATGTCGATCTGCATCGATCGCAGCACCTCGACGGCTTCGCCCGCCGCGCGGCCGCCCGTCATCGCGGCAATCCCGGCCGAGAGCACCACCACTCCGCGGTCCTCCACCTGTTCAGGCTTGCAGCCCAACCGCTGCGCCACCAGGTGCCGAAACATCCCTTCGGCCATCGGGCTGCGGCAGGTGTTGCCTGTGCAGACAAAAAGCACGATCAGGCTCGACAAGCGCTTGAGCGTTTGCGCCGAGACGACACCAACTTCGATCAGGTCGAAATCGCGCTCGCGCACGCGGACGACGCTGGCGGGCTGGCCGTAGCGGCTGCGGCCGTCGTCCAGCACGAGCTGCACTTCGTCGCGCATGGCGTCGACGACCTGCTGCGCCGTCACGGCGCCCGGCTGCCCAGCCCGCTGGACGCCGGCAAACACGACGGGCCCCGCCAGGAGGCGAAGCACGTCGTGGATGGCCGAGTGGGCCGGCACCCGCAGGGCGACTTCGCCTGAAGGCGAAAGGACCCGTTGCACCGTGGGTGAAAGTTGTCGCAATAGGCTGTCGGGGTGGCGGTCGTCGACGATCAATGTGACCGGACCCGGCCAGCAACGGCGCGCAAGCCGCTCGCCCAGCAAACCAAGGTTCGGTACGTAGTCGAGCGCGTCGTCGGCGCTCTTTACGGCCAGAGTCAGCCCTTGGGTGGCTGGCTGAGCTTCGGCGGCCCGGCCAACTTTGGCCAATCGCTCGACGGCGCTCTCCGCAAGCGCGCTGGCCGCCAGGGCGTAGACGGTCTCCGTTGGGAATGCCACCACTTTTCCCTCGGCCAACGCCTGCACCGCGCGATGCACCACGTCGCGAGAGTCTTCCGCGCTGCGCAGGTCGATGACGACGGGGGGCATGGCGATATTCTCGAACGACCACTTCAAGATTTGGAACGTGGGGATCTGCAGGCAACGCCGTCCGTGGCGCCGCCTTCAAGCGCATCATTGATGGAAATGGCTGCCACCGACGCTCAACGTATGACTATACCGGCCGTTGCGCGTGGTGGTCAAGTGTCGCTGGTGGCGCTCATTGGGTCGATGGTTGGGCTTACGGCGATCGAAAGGGCGGCCAGATCGCGTTCGATTTTCTTGGAAAGAACGAAGGCGAACCTGAAGAACGGCAGTCCGATGAGGCTCAAAAGGGTGATGGCCATTTTGTCGGAATTTTCAGCCGCGTCGGTCAGCCAAACCACGGCGATGGTCGCCGCGACGTAGAGCGAGACGGTCCAACCAATGTAATAGCTTGGCCAGGGGACCATCCTCTGCAACCTCTCAAGCGCCGCCGGGTCGGGAGTATCCGGCTCGACCAACAAGGGATAGAAGACGTGCAGACAGAGAAACGTCACGCAGAAGAAAGTCAGCAAAGCGGCAGGCAGGCCGCAGAGCGCCTGCGACGTGAAAAAATGGACGTAGTGAATGGTCTGCATCTCGTCCTTGGTACCGGGTTCCAGGCTCAGCCAAAGTGGAAACACGATGCCCGACACGATCCACTCCGCCGCCGAAACCAAGGCCACCAGGTCGCCCAGCCGCAGGCAGCGCCGCCGCAAAAGGGCGGGCGACGCGGAGCCCCGTAGTAGCGGAACTCGTGAGAGTTCCGAAGATTGCCTCGCCAAACGGACAGGAATTCTTACGAATTCCGCTACCGCGGGACGTAAGACGTCGGGCCTTCGCCGGACGTCATCGAGGCGCTGCCGCACGCCTTGTAGCAGCGGCCAGGCCAATGCCAGCAACAGCCCGGCCCCCAACGGATAAGCAACGGCGTTGACGAAAAACAACTGGTCGAAAAATACCCTCTTCGCGGCATCTCCGAGCGGGCCAATGATCTTGATGTAATTGTAAGAAATGTTCAAGCCGCTCGCGAACGCGTTAGGCAAGAAGCCCGCCAGAAAGTAGGCTACCACACACCGCTCGGCCGCCCATCGCCGCCAACCTCGCGGCGGGCGAAGCAACCGGCTGACTTGCGGCTGCAAGCAAAGCTCGAGCTGCCGCGCGAGCTGCCGCGCCGTGAGGAACCGGTCGGACGGGTCCGGCGCGAGGCAGCGCAGCAGCACTTCGTCCAATCCCTCCGGGCAGTCGGCCGGCAACTCGGCAGTTACCTCGGCGGCGACGCCGGCGCGCCGCCGAGCAACCATCGCCTCCAACGTCCGGGGCCAGTCGCCGTCGGGGGCGGGATCACGGAAGGGTCGGCTCCCGGTCAGCAACTCCCAAAGCACCACGCCCAGCGAATAGATGTCGCTGCGCCCGTCAAGCTCAGCGGCTTCTCGAGCGTGTGCCGGGTTGAACGCTTCCAATTGTTCGGGTGACATGTACGCCAGGCTGCCGCCGAAGTAGGCCGCGGGTGTGGCCCCGGTGACCTTGGAGCAAAAGCTGATGTTGAAATCGGCCAACTTGGGGCTGCCGTCCGCCCCGACCAACACGTTCGCGGGCTTGAGGTCGCGGTGCAGTACTCCGCGCTGGTGGGCGTAGTCGAGCGCCGCGGCCAACCGCGAGCCGAGCCAGGCGACGACGGCCGGCCAGCTCCGCGCGGTCAATCGGCCGCGCAACGGCGAGTCGGCGGGCGATTCACCCCGCGCCGCCAATTCCCCGTCGACCGCCAGGTACAAGAGCTTTCCCGACCGTTCGGCCGCGGGCGTCTCGAGCACCATGTCGACCAAGGTTTTCAAAGTACCGCCGGGCACGTATTGCATGTAGAGCAATCGCAGCCCGCGCGACGATAGCAGCCGCTGGTCGTAGACCCGCACGATGTGCGGATGGTCGAGCTGGGCCATGGTTTGCGGTTCGTTCCCCTGATCGGCCGAGACCTTCAAGGCCACCAGCCGCTGCATCGAGCGCTGCCGCGCCAGGTAAACCGTGGCGAAGGCCCCTTGGCCGATGCGCGTGAGGAGATCGAAATCGTCGAGGCTCTGTCCGGCTTCCAAGTTGCGCCGCCGTTGACCATGCACCTGGGCCGTCGAGTGGCAACTCGCGTCGTCGAGCCTCAACAAGCGGCCCAACTCGTCGACCTGGCGGGGGAAACGGCGGAAGTACTCGCTCTTGTCGATCGCCTCGCCCGCTTGTTTGCGGACGAAGAACTCTTCGTAGATCAGGTCGCAAGGGACGCTCCCCATACCGGCCAGTTCCGGAAACTCTTCCAGGTACGATTCGACCCGCCGCCGCAGTTGCGGCTGCGCCCAGCGGCGCGCGAGATCGACTTTGACCAATTCGATCAACGTCAGGCGCCGCAGGGCCGCCGGCTCGGCGGGCACGAAGGACGCCAGCGCCGGCGGCTCGCTTCCGGTCCAGGCCGCCAGCAACAACTCGACTTGCCGCGAGACATCGTCCCAAGCCCGGCTGGCGTCGATCGAACCGAAGACCCCGACGGGCCGTGACGGACTGGGGAGCGTTTCGTTCGGCTCCGGCACGGCCGATCGTGACTCCATCGGTCCGGCGTCGGTCGAACCGGACGGTGTCGGATCGTCATCTGGGTTCATGCTGAACTTGGCCACGCAGCCGTCGGGGCCGCAAATTAGAGGCCCAAGGAAATTCGTAAACATCCGTCGACGGCTTGCAAATCAAGGGCCGTCAGATTCCCGAGCTTTCTTATGATGAGAGTCCGCTGCACGGTGGCCATGTGGGAACGAACCCAGGAAGGCTGGTGCAATCCCTCAGTTTTCCAGTCCCGTAAAGCGCAATCGGATGTGCGCATGTCTCTTGGGGGCCTCGAAGTGATGGCGGCAACCAACAATTCGTCCCAATCATCGTGATAGGTGTCGGTGCTGACCACCACGGCGGGACGGTCTTTCTTACCGCCTGGGCCGCTGAACGGAAATTGAACGAGCACCACCTCCCCGCGCCGATATGGATGCCGGGCGGCCATTATTCCCCCTCGTCATCATCCCAGTCCTCGGCTGAAACTTGCAACCAACCTAGGCTTTCAACGACCTGGGCAAGCTCCTCCTCATCAACCTGTTGGTCTCTCGCCACGAGTCCCACAAAAGCAGGTGGCACATCGCCTGGAGTGACGACGGAGTGGACATGAAGCAGGCCTTTTTTGGCCCATTCCCCAATGGCTTCGGGGGACAGCCCGAGCCGAGCCGCAGCATCGCCCAGGGAAATCATTGACATTGCCTTACCCTCCACCAATTTATCCATTAGCGAGTATAACTCAATCGACGGATTCATTCCAGCTCTGTCGTTCAAAAGGCACTCACCCAGGGAAACCGGCGGTTTGCAGGCCGGTGCGGAGGCGGACCAATTCCACGATCGCGTCGACCTCGGCGTCGGTCAACGGCGCGACGAAACTCTCGGCGGGTTGCCGGGCAACGGTGTAGACTTGCACCAACTTCAGCCGTCCGGCCGCGGTGGTAATTTCGTTCAGCCGATCACAGAAGGCTTCCAGTTCGGCGGTGCATGGCGGCTTGCCGTGAATATGCATGAACAGGGCCTGAATCACTATCGGCCGAACGCGCGCAGCGGCCGTGATGTTGTCCAAGATCCGCCGGAATGGAATCGTGGTTCGCTCGACGAGCCGGTAATACTCGTCGGTGCCCGCCTCAAGCTTGGCCCAGATCTCTCCCTGGTTTGCGTCGAGGATCGCCAGCCCGCGCTCGACCGCCGGCCGGTGAAACATGCTGGCGTTGGTGATCAGCACCATTTTCACGTCGGCCAGTCCGCGCCGACGCTTGACCGAAGCACACGCGGCGATGATCTCGTCGAAATTGGGGTAAGTCGTCGGCTCGCCGTCGCCACTGAAGGCGATGTCGTTCAGTCGCCGAAACGCGGAAGGCGTCTTGGAAAACTTTTCGTCGCGAAACAACTCGCCGCTCGTCACCAGCGAGAGCATTCCCTCCAACTCGCCCAGCAACGGTCCGATGTCGACGAAACGAGTTTGACTTTGCTGGACGCGATCGACCTGGCAATAGACGCAGTCGAAGTTGCAAACCTTGTCCGGGTTGAGGTTGACCCCGATCGAGACACCGCCCGAGCGCCGGCTGATTACGGGATAGACGAAGCGGTTCGCCGCGAACGAACGAGCATGGTCGGAGAAAATCGTCGGATGGGAGGCCCGATCGGCCATGGGAGGGTTCAGGGTTCACAGTGACTAGATCTTGCGCAGGTCCGTAAACTCGTCGATCGTGATCGTCGACAGCGTGCCATCGGCGAGCTTGAGCACCACCAGATCGCTGAACACCTTGTCGTCGTACTGACGGCGAAAGTGCAGCCCGTGCCGTCGCCGCTCGACGCGCTCGATGGTGCCGATCACTTGCGTGTCCCAGATCTTCTGGCCAACCTTGACCTGGTGCGTCACTTCCACCCGGTCGCCGGGGGCCAGGACGTTGAGCCGATCTCGAGTCGTCGGTTCGATGGCATGCATGGTCGATGTCCTTGGTCAGTTGTCATTCGTCATTTGTTCGGGAAGAGCGTTTGCTGACGATGGCACTCGGTCATTTGTTGGCAGAGGCAGTCACGGTGTTTGGTGCAAGGCCAATGACCATTGACCAATGACCGATGACTAAACTTCCTTGGCCTTGATCCAGCTCATCAGCCTTCTCAACTGGCGGCCGACGACTTCGATTCCGTGGTTTCGCTCGCGGCGGCGGATGGCCTTGAAAGCCGGCGCGTTGGCCTTGTTCTCCAGAATCCACTCGCGCGCGAACTGGCCGTTCTGGATTTCTTCCAGGATCTTCTTCATCTCGCGCCGAGTCTCGTCGGTTACGATCCGGGGGCCGCGAGTGTAGTCGCCGTACTCGGCCGTGTTCGAGATGCTGTATCGCATGTAATTCAGCCCGCCCTGGTAGAACAGGTCGACGATCAGCTTCAGTTCGTGCATGCACTCGAAGTACGCCATTTCCGGCTGGTAGCCGGCCTCGACCAAGGTCTCATAACCGGCCTTGACCAAGGCGCTCACGCCGCCGCAAAGCACGACCTGCTCGCCGAACAGGTCGGTCTCGGTCTCCTCGGCGAAAGTGGTTTCGATCACGCCGCCGCGCGTGCCGCCAATACCCTTGGCGTAAGCCAGGCCCAACCGGCGGGTCTCAGCGCCGGCCCCTTCGTTCATCGCAATCAAGCAGGGGACGCCGCCCCCTTTCTCGAACTCGCTGCGCACCAGGTGCCCGGGGCCTTTGGGGGCGACCAACAGCGAATCGCACCCCGGCGGGGCGACGACCTGGCCGAAGTGGACGTTGAACCCGTGCGAGCACATTAAGATATTGCCCGGCTTCAGGTGCGGGCGGATGCTCTCCCGGTAGATGTCGCCTTGCACCTCGTCGGGCAAGAGCATGTTGACCAGATCGCCCTTTTCAGTGGCCTCCTCGGCCGAAAGCGGCTTGAACCCGTGCTCGACCGCCAGGTCGTAGTTCGGGCCGCCGGGCCGCTGGCCGACGATCACGTTGCAGCCGCTGTCGCGCAAGTTCTGGGCATGGGCGTGGCCCTGCGAGCCGTAGCCGATGATGGCAATGGTCTTGTTCTTCAAAAGCGAGAGGTCGGCGTCTTTGTCGTAGTAAATCGTGGCGGGCATGTTCGATTGCGGATTTTGAATTTCGGATTGGAAAAAAACGTGGCTGAATGACGGCGGTTATTTCAAGGGGGATGTGGGGATGCGGAGGAGATTGGGGGATGAAGGCAGCCGCGGACCATCGCGATGCGTCCGGTGCGAACCAGTTCCTTGATGCCGAAGGGGCGGATCAATTCGATGAAGGCCTCGATTTTCCGTTCCTGGCCGGAGATTTCGATCATCAGTTCCTCGGGGCAGACATTGACGATCCGGCCGCGAAAAATCTCGACCAGCTCCTTGACTTCGCTGCGGCCGGCGCCGGAATCGGCCCGGACCTTGATCAGCATCAGATCCCGCTCGACGAAATCCTGGGAGCTGATGTCGATCACCTGCACGACGGTCACGATCTTTTCCAATTGCTTGCGGACCTGGTCCAGAACGCTGTCGTCGCCGACCACGACGAACGTCATCCGCGACAGTTCCGGATCTTCCGTTTCGCCGACGGCCAGGCTGTCGATGTTGTAACCGCGCGAGGCGAGCATGCCCGAGATGTGCGCAAGCACTCCCGGTACGTTCTGCACCACCGCCGATAGCACGTGCCGCATGTCGAACTCCGAACACCAAGGAACCCTTCATGCTAGCCGTGGCGGGGGGGAGGGACAAGGGGCCTCGATGGGGCGCGCTGTCGACAGCCGTAGCTGAACTCGCAAGAGTTCGGGGCGATGCGCTCGGCCCCTCATCACCGAATTCCGACGAATCTGGCTGGAACGCCGTCGTCTTCACCGACCCCGACGAGTATGGGTGGGGTCGAGGGGGCGCTGGATCTTGGTTATGCTCGACGTTTCGGACTCGCGAGCGCAGGCCAGGCAACCCGACTTCAAGGAGGCGGCATGGACGATCACGATCAGCGATTCAAGACGCTATTACAACTCTCATTCGCCGATTTCTTGCGGCTTTTCTTCTCGACATGGGCGGCGCGCTTCGATCTGAATCACATCGAATGGCTCAATCTGGAGATCTTCGCCGACCCGCCCAAAGGCAAGCGGCGAACACTGGACCTGGTTGCCAAGGTCCGGCTCCGTAAACAAGTGCGGCCGGCCGGAAAGCGGCGGCAGTGGCTCGCGCTGATCCACGTCGAGATCGAAGGCCAAGACCGGGCCGCTCCGCTGCGGCCACGAATGTGGAGGGCCTATCACCACCTGCGCGACAAGTACGATCTTCCCGTGTTGCCCATCGGGCTCTATCTGCGGGTCGGCCTCGATGGCGTGGGAATTGACGTGTACGAGGAGCATTTTTGGGACCTGCGACCGGTACGATTCGAGTACCTGTATGTTGGCTTGCCGGGCTTGGATGGGGTAGAATACCTTGAGGGTGACAACTGGCTGGGGGTAGCGCTGTCGGCGTTGATGCGCGTGCCGAAGGAGCGTCAAGTGTGGCTGGGCGCCGAAGCGTTGCGGCGGATCAGCGCGGCGCCGCTGCCGGACCAACATCGCTACTTGCTGGGAGAGTGCGTTCAGACATATTTGCCGTTGGACGAATCCCAGTGGGACGATTTCAACAACCTCTTGACGACGAAGCCTTACGAAGGAGTGAAAAAGATGCGTGCCACGTGGTTTGACCAAGGGGTGGAAAAGGGACGGGAAGAGGGACGACGCGAGGCGTTGACGGACCTGCTGGTCGGGCGATTTGGCGCGCTCCCCAAGAAGTTGTCCCGACGACTGAAGTCACTACCTCCCGAACAAGTTGCCTCCCTTTTCAAGCAGGCGTATCAAGCGAAGTCCCTTCGCGAACTGGGATTGGAAGACTAAGGGCCTATTCGGGGACCGCCATCGTGGTGCGGGTGTCTCTCTACGCCGTTAACCCTTTTCCGATTTTGTATTACCCAGATCCCCCGCGTTTTCTAGGCTTTGATCCATGCATCACTCGAATTTAGCGACACTCGTTTTGGCAATCTCGGCGGCTTGGGATGCGAAACGCCCTAAATACGTGGTGGTTCAGCATTTCGGAAAAGGGTTAACGGCGTAGGGTTCCTGCGCGGTTTGTGCGGGCCTCAAGGTCCGCGATCCAGACGTCACCGGGTCGTGGGTTCATCGAGGAGATCCAGGACCTCTTGCTCCACCTTACGGGAGCGAACGATGTCGAGAAGGTGCTGGTCGGCCAACTCGATGATTTCCAAGACCTGGCTCCGCACTTGTGTGGCAGTTTCCGGAGTCCATTCTCGGAGCTTCTTGTCGAGTCGCTTAGCTAGGACGTCCATGATGACCGCACTGTGTTGTGTTTGGTTACCTGAGATTGGCACTCAGCATTGATCCAAGGATATCATGAGACCCCGAGCCTAACCAGACCGATAACGAGGCACGAAACCGGCGGGTGTCCCGGTTTCACGCTGGCGGCTACAGGGGACCGGTCCTTCATTCCATTCTTGTCGTTTTCACAAACGCCGCCCCGTCGTTGCCGAAGGCAGCGACGGGGCCGACGGACGCGCGAAGACGAGGAGGCGATTCGCTCGGTAGCGGCCAACGTCACGAACCACCGGGCAAGCCGGGGGCATGAATTGTTCCGCGCAGTGGCGGAACAAATCTTGGATCAAAACCAATTGACCACGATTCGGCACGCCGCGCATGCCATCCCGGCGCATGCTACGTTCCGCCGCATTCGTGGCCGAGTGCGGAGCAGCGGGCCAGGTCATTCCTCCGGCGCCGCGGCCGGAGGTTCGATCAGGGCCTCGGCCTCGTGGAGCAGTTTCTTGCCTTCGTAATCAGCGAATCTAACGCGGAGGACATCCCACGCCTTCCGAAGCGTCGTGCGCGCTTCGTCCAGTTCGCCAAGCTGGTACTGGCACATAGACACCATTGACAGCGCACCTACGTCATTGCCATTCTCTACTTTCTTCAACCGCAGCCGATATCGGCCGCTGACGGCGTCCGTCCTGACTGAATGCGCAAAGTTACTGCCACTCGCTACTTTCGCCAACGCCTCGGCGTAGCGCCCGAGGCGATATAACGCCAGGGCTCGAAGCCGCACGTCAACGATTCCGCCGCCCGCCTCTATCTGATCGAACCAACGCAAGACGAGCTCGTACTGGCTATGCGGCTGGTCCGGCTCAACCATCTTCCAAGATTCCGGTGTCGACAATCCGCTCCGCCAATAGGCTGGTCCGGCCAACCTCCCGGCCTCCAGTGCGTCCTGGAACGCCAGTTCCGGTCGAACACGCGCTAAAGAACGGTCGTGATAGTGTCTCCACGTCGGCTCCGCAGCGATCAGGCGATCTTGGAACTCGATCTGATTTTCGAGTGTACTGGGTACACTGGGTACTTCGAGTTCGCGCCGCAGCCAGTACAACCGGTCACTCGCCATTGGTCCCGGAAACGGGAAAGCACCGGCTTGCGCCGCCAGGCGCAGGAGCGCTTGGCGTTTCGCCTCCCAAGTCGCCTCATCCCAAGGCGCAAACTTGTCGTCTTCGTTGATCTCACCCCGCGCAACAAGGCCGGCCCAAAGGACCACCGCCTCGGCATCAAGTGTTTCTGGTTGTTCCGGAAGAAGCACCAGTGAGTCGGGCGAAATCCACCACACTCCGTTTGAGCAAACAATGTGAGAGTTCCCACTGTTGCCGTCTAGGTCGCCTATGGGGCGTTCAGTCGCGAGGTCCCACAAGTCGTTCCGAAGCAGCAGCCGGCGGCCATCCTCCGCAAACTCTGCCGCCTCGGGCGAAAACCGATGGTGCCCTACTTGGGGACGCGCATGAAGCGAGGACAGATCGTAGACACGACCCTTGTCGGTGAGGACGAGTTGGTCCTTGACGCGATAGGGCGAGATGGGTGCAGTTCCGCCGCGCCCGTGTACACAGCATTCCGAAAAATCAACGTTAATGACATCTTCGCTGACGAAGAACATATTTTCATCATATCCCTCGACCATGCAAACCGGGCCTTCCGGCAACCAATCGTCCACGTGCCAGCAGCGGAGCTCGTTGCCGGAAAGCGTGGCGAGCCGATCACCGCTGGGGCTAAAATCTGCCAGCGCCTTACTTGTCGCAGTCCCCAGCGCCCGCATGCGGTGGCCGTCGCGCGCCGACCAGATCTGCACCGGGCCATCCCCGTCCGCAACGACGATGCGGCTGTCAGGGCTCACCATCACTTGGCGAATCCAACCGTCGTGCTCGGTCAGCACGGCGATCCTCGATCCGCTGAGCGCATCCCACAATTGAAGATGGCGGCGCGTGTCGCAAAGCGTAATGCAACGCTCGCCGTCAACAGTCAATAGGGCCGAGTTGATGCTTGTTGGATGCTCCAATGGCGCTCCGCGCGGCATGCCCGTGGCCGTGTCCCAGAGTCGCACAAGCCACACGTCCCGTGATCGTTCATGCTCAGTCGCCCAGACAGTTTGACCATCCGTCGAGAAGCCGAGGACGCCGAAGTCGTCGACCAACGGCCACTCATCGGCCCGCAGCACAACGCGTAATCGGCACGACGGAACTTCCCAAACGTGTAATGCCCCTTGTTCGCTTCTGGTAAGAAGCAACTTCCCATCCTCGCTCCAAACCTCCTGAATCACGTCGAACCCGTCGACCGAGAGCTCAGGTACGAGGGGGCAGATCGTCTGGCCCCAGGCCAAGACGCTCATGGTGAGATACTCCTTCCATTCCGGCGCATGATCTGGCACCGTCAGCAAAAGACTCGCGAGTTCAAGTAGCCCAAGCGGAACGTCTCTGCCCTGATTGATCGTTTCCAGCACCTGGTCGGTCTGGATGCCAAGTGCGAGAATCTCGGCCTTTCTGCGCGCCGTGATTTCGGCGTCGCGGGCGGCCACGGCCTTGCGGCGCTCGTCGGCCTCGGCATCGCGCGCCACGACGGCGTCATTTTCGGCGCTAACCGCACGGAACAAGCCCCAGGTCGTGCCGATGACGCCGCCGACCAATGCCAACAGCACCAGCGCCGCGGCTAGCACAGACCGCTTGTGCCGCCAGAGGAACTTCCGCAACTTGTACGCCGACGACGGCGGGCAGGCCTCGACCGGCTCGTCGTGAAGGTGCCGCTCGACATCCCGCGCGAGGCCGTTGGCCGTCTCGTAGCGCCGCATGCGGTCTTTCTCAAGGCAGCGCATCACGATCCAATCGAGCTCGCCGCGCACGGCCTTCGTCAGCCGCGCCGGCTCCGTCCGCCGCCGCGCCGCCAGGCCGGCCAGCGACTCTTTCGACTCCGAGAGCCGCGTGCTCGGTTTGGGCGGGTCGTCTTCGCGGATCATCCGCAGCATCTCGGCGTAACCCGCTTGCTTGAGCCGCTTGCGGTCCAGGGGCGTCGTGCCCGTCAGCAACTCGTAAAGCAGCACGCCCAGGGCGTAGACGTCGGCCCGCGTGTCGATGTCGAGCGCGCTCAGTTCGGCCTGCTCGGGGCTCATGTACTCCAGCGTGCCGACGACCTGACCGATCTCGGTAAACATCGAGCCGTCGGTCAGCGGCTGGTAGAGCGCTTTGGCGACGCCAAAGTCAATGACTTTGGACACGGGTCGGCCGTCCTGGATGGCCACCAGGACGTTCGAGGGCTTGATGTCGCGGTGGATGATGCCCTTGGTGTGCGCGTGCTGGATGGCCTGGCAGACCGGCACGAACAGCTCCAACCGCTCGCGCAACGTGAGGTGCAGCTCGTCGCAATACTTCGTGATCGGCACGCCCTTGACCAGCTCCATCACGAAGTAAGGGCGGCCGGCGACGAATTGCGGATTTTGGATGTCGAATTTCGGATCGTTCGGATCGTCAATTCGCGCTCGCGCCGTGGTGCCGGCATCGAGCACTTTCGCGATGTTCGAGTGGTCCATCAGGGCCAGGGCCTGGCGTTCGGCCTCGAAGCGCCGCAACACCAACGCCGAATCCATGCCCGGCTTGATGAGCTTGAGCGCCACGCGGCGCTTGACCGGCTCGGTCTGTTCAGCCGCCCAGACGACGCCCATGCCCCCCTCGCCCAGACGTTGCAAGAGCCTGTAGGGGCCAATCCACGTGCCGGGCGCCTCGGTCGCCGCCTGAAACCCGGCGGTGCCGGCCTGGGCGGGGCCAGCCTCGGCCGGCGGCGCGCCGGCCACGGCCGGTTGTTCCATGAAACTGCCGATTTCGCGATGGACCTGGAGCAGATCGGCGACCCGCTCGCGCAGCTCGCGGTCGCCGGCGCAGACCCGCTCGAGGTACCCGTCCCACTCGTCGGGAGGCAGCTTGACCGCGGCGACGAAGATTTCGCGAGCTTGCAAAGGATTGACGTTCATTGTGCGTTGGCCTTTTTGAGGCCGGGGGGCGAGCCCCTGGCCTGGTTTCGATACCAGTAGACCTACAGTACAGTGCGACGTCGGGCTGTCGATTGTCCGGAAAAAATCCGCGAGGGGAACTTTTGCTTCACGCGGCCGAGAATGAGACATTCTCGGTGGCTGGGGCAGAGCGTCAGCGATGCCCCGGTCGCTACCGAGCCGGGGCATCGCTGACGCTCTGC
>Ga0307373_10002823_pt1 | contig 30996 bp, 31 predicted proteins | sample OX2MG_FD_202534 | JGI IMG/M metagenome (GOLD analysis project Ga0307373, IMG submission 202534) | Soil microbial communities from Risofladan, Vaasa, Finland - OX-2 | ecosystem: Environmental > Terrestrial > Soil > Coastal area > Acid sulfate soil | place: Finland: Risofladan, Vaasa | collected...
GAAAGTCGGGCATAGTGATCCGACGGCTCGGTGTGGAATGGCCGTCGCTCAACGGATAAAAGTTACCCCGGGGATAACAGGCTTATCGGGCCCAAGAGTTCACATCGACGGCCCGGTTTGGCACCTCGATGTCGGCTCGTCGCATCCTGGGGCTGGAGTCGGTCCCAAGGGTTGGGCTGTTCGCCCATTAAAGCGGTACGCGAGCTGGGTTTAGAACGTCGTGAGACAGTAAGGGAAATTGCTGTCTATAAATCTGGCCAAATGCTGGAAAATCCGGTGAATCCCTCACTACCAAGCAGCTGTTAAGAAGGCATTGCCGACTCAGCAGCCGACGCTTATGGTGACAATGTGCAGGGTGCGGACGATCAGCAGGAAAGGCTGGATGGCGAGCGCTCATCGGCCATCCAGAATCCTCAGAGACTGTACGCCAGACGGAGAATGGCTCCGAAGATACAGTCCGAGCTGCATGGCGACATGCAGAGCCGGGCAGAAATGATCCGGCCTCGTGACCTCGCTGTGGTGACGAGTAACAAGACTGTCGGTCCCTATCCGCCGTGGGCGCAGGAGACTTGAGGAGGGTTGACCCTAGTACGAGAGGACCGGGTTGAACGGCCCGCTAGTGTACCGGTTGTCACGCCAGTGGCAGCGCCGGGTAGCCATGGCCGGTTTGGATAAGCGCTGAAAGCATCTAAGTGCGAAGCCAACTCCGAGATAAGGTCTCCCACCGGGTTAACCGGGTAAGGGCCCTGGTAGACAACCAGGTTGATAGGCCGGAGGTGTAAGAGAAGCAATTCTTTGAGCTGACCGGTACTAATAGCCCGAGGGCTTGTTCACCTATAACTCACTCTTCAGATCACTGAATCAAGTGAGTTCACGAACAAATTACGGATCCAGCGCTGAAAGCAGGCTGGAGAATCTCATAGACCTAGTTCGGTTGTTGATTGCGATCACCATGTGGTCTGATTTGGTGCGCGCACGATGATCCCGACCGAGAACGATCCAAGCCAGGACCTCAACTGGTCCGCGCGCGCCGTCGAGCTCGCGCTCAAAGGCGACTACCGCACCAGCCCCAATCCCATGGTGGGGGCGGTCGTGCTGGACCGCGACGGCCGGTTCGCGGGCGAGGGCTACCACCGCGGCCCCGGCCACCCCCATGCCGAGGAGGAAGCGCTGGCTGCAGCCGGCGAGGCGGCCTTGGGCGGGACTCTCTACGTGAACCTGGAGCCGTGCAACCACGGGCACCGCAGCCCATCCTGCGCGACGGCCATCATCGACGCTGGGCTGCGCCGCGTGGTGGTATCGATGGCGGACCCTGACGATCGGGTACGGGGCGCGGGTATCCGCGCCCTAGAGGCCGCGGGGATCGCGGTGGCCGCAGGGGCGCATGAAGACCGCGCGCTGCGCATGAACGAGTTCTACGTCAAGCACCGGCTGACGGGCCGGCCTTTTGTGACCGCCAAGTTCGCCATGAGCCTGGACGGCAAGATCGCGACGCGGACGGGCGAGTCGCGATGGATCACGGGCGAGGACGCACGCCGGCATTCCCACCGGCTGCGCCACATGCACGACGCGATCCTGGTCGGCGTCAACACGGTCGTGGTCGACGATCCTGAGCTGACCACCCGGATCGAGGGCGAAGCGGGACGGCAGCCCCTTCGGGTGGTGGTCGACTCCCAGCTGCGGATCCGGCAATCGGCGCGGATCGTCGGCGCCGGCACCCTGATCGCCACCACGCGTGCGGGTCGCGCGGGCGCCGCCGAGGTGGTGAAGCTCCCGGCGGCGCCGGACGGCCGCGTCTCGCTGCCCGCGCTCCTCGACGAGCTCGGCAGGCGCAATCTGCTCAGCGTGCTGGTGGAGGGCGGCGGCGAGGTGCACGCGTCCTTCTTCGCCGATAACCTGGTCGACAAGGTGTACGCCTATGTCGCCGCGAGCGTGATCGGCGGCCGGGAAGCGCCTGGCCCGGTCGGGGGGACCGGGATCGAGCGCCTTGCGGATGCGATCCGCCTGCGCGACATCGACTTCACCCGCCTTGGTGATGACATGCTCATCACCGCGTATACAGATGTTCACCGGGATCGTTAGCTCCGTCGGCACAGTCGTCGCTGCCGGGCCGAGCCGGATCGGCGTGGCTGCGGCGTCCGCGACGCGCCGCCTGAAGATCGGTTCCAGCGTGGCGGTCAACGGTTGCTGCCTGACCGTGGTCGAGAGGAAGGGCGACATCTTCTTCGCGGACGTCGTCCCCGAGACGCTGCGGCGCACCAACCTAGGGCTGGCCACCGCCGGTTCGCGCGTGAACCTCGAGCTGCCGCTGAGCGCGTCGGGCCTGCTGGACGGGCACCTGGTGCAGGGCCACGTGGACGCCAGGGGCAAGGTCCGGAAAGTGGTGGCGGCCGCCTCCGGGCGCGAGCTGGAGATCGGCCTGCCGGCAGCCCTGCGCCGCTTCGTGGTCGAGAAGGGATCGGTGGCGGTGGACGGCATGAGCCTCACGGTCGCCGGGGTAGACGAGCGCGCTCGCACCTTCCGGGTGGCCCTGATCCCCCATACGCTGGCCGTGACGATCGCGGGCGGATACGTGAAGGGGTCGGTGCTCAACCTGGAAGCGGACGTGGTTGCGCGCTACGTGGCCAGAAACCTCCGCCGGTAACATTCGTCGAGCAATGGGACTGGCCACCGTTCCGGAGGCGGTCGCCGACTTCAAGGCCGGCAAGTTCGTGATCGTGGTCGACGACGAGGACCGCGAGAACGAAGGCGACCTTGTGGTGGCCGCTCAGCTCGTCACCCCGGACCACGTCAGCTTCATGACCCGCCACGGGTCGGGGCTCGTGTGCATGCCGGTGATCGCGCGACGCCTGGACGAGCTTGGCATCGCTCCGATGGTGGAGCACAACACCAGCCGGCTCGGTACCGCGTTCAGCGTCAGCATCGACGCCAGGGACGTCACCACCACGGGCGCGTCAGCGCACGACCGCGCGGCCACCATCCACAAGGTGCTCGACCCACAGGCGAAGGCGGCCGACTTCTCAATGCCGGGCCACACCTTCCCGCTGCGGTCTGCCGAAGGCGGTGTGCTCACGCGGGCCGGGCAGACCGAGGCTGCTGTGGACCTGGCGATCCTGGCCGGCCTTTACCCGGCGGGCGTGATCACCGAGCTGATGAAGGCCGACGGCACCATGGCCCGCATGCCTGACCTCGAGCATTTCGCCACCGAGCACGGGATCAAGCTGATCACCGTCGAGCAGCTGATCGCATACCGGCGCCGCAACGAGAAGCTAGTGGCTCGTCGAGTCGAGGCGACCATCCCGATCGGCGATCACGATCCGCGAGCGTGGAAATTGTTCGCCTACGAGGACGTGCTCAAGCATGAGAACCACCTGGCCCTGGTGCTGGGTGACATCGATCCCCAGGAGCCGGTCTTGCTGCGCGCCCACTCCGAGTGCCTCACCGGGGACATATTCGGGAGCCTGCGTTGCGACTGCGGCGCCCAGCTCCATGCGGCGATGGAGATGATCGCGACCCAAGGCGTCGGCGTGATCCTCTACATCCGGCATCAGGAGGGTCGAGGCATCGGGCTGCTGGACAAGCTGCACGCTTACAACCTGCAGGACCGGGGGATGGACACGGTGGAGGCCAACGAGGCGCTAGGGCACCCGGCGGACAAGCGCGACTACGGCATCGGCAGCCAGATCCTCTACGACCTCGGGGTGCGCAAGATCCGCCTCCTGACCAACAACCCGAAGAAGATCTACGGCCTGGAGGGCTTCGGTCTCGAGGTGGTCGAACGGGTCGCGATCCAGGTCCCCTCAAACCGGTACAACGAGCGCTACCTCAAGACCAAGAAAGACAAGCTGGGACACCTGCTTTGAGTCGCGCTGATGGGTGAGAAGAGCGCAACGCCGGAGCTCGACGGAGCCGAGCTGAGCATCGCCGTCATCGTGTCGCGGTTCAACGACGACATCTCGAGACGGTTGCTGCGAGGAGCGCTCGACGCGCTGGTCCAGCACGGGGTCGAGGAGCCCGACGTGCTCTGGGTCCCAGGCTCCTTCGAGCTACCGGTGACGGCGCTGACGCTGGCCGAGAAAGGTGGCTACGACGCCATCGTTTGCCTGGGGTGCGTGATCCGCGGTGAGACCTACCACTTCGAGGTCGTCGCGGGCCAGGCGGCGGCCGGGATCATGCAGGTGCAGCTCGACACGGGCGTGCCGGTGACCTTCGGCGTCCTCACCACCGAGGACCGCGACCAGGCCCTCGCGCGATCGGGGCCCAAGAACAACAAGGGCGCCGAGGCTGCGGAGGCGGCGATCGAGATGGCGAACCTGCTGCGGTCGATCCAGGGCTAGCCCGCGGTCAACACGGCCACCACGCCGCGCCCGGCCGACGCGACGACGAACCCATCGGTGGCGGCGGGCGTGCTGAAGTGCTCGGCGGCGCCGAGCCCGGTGGAGTAGACCACGCGGCCGTTCGCCGGGTCGAGGGCGAAGAGCGTCGCGGAAGCAGGCTCGACGGCCCACAGGGCGCCGGCCGAAAGAATCGGCGAGCCGAGCGCCGGGTGGCTGGCGCTCCAGCTCACGGCGATCGAGTCGGGCGTCACCGACAGCGCATAGAGCCCGTCGGTGCAAGGCACAAACACGGTCGAGCCCAGCACCGCGGTTCCCCCGAACGCCCCTGCGCACACCTGCCTGGCTGCAACCTGGCCGCCAACGCCGCCCAGCCGGCCGGCCCGCAGAAGGTAAGCGACGCCCTCCTTGCCGACGCTGACCACGTCAGCCGACCCCAACAGCGTGGCCCCGAGCGACCCCAGGTCGACGTCGCCGGCGTTGAGCGCCCTCCAGCTCGCGGGCGCGAAATACGATCTGACCGACTGCAGGTCGGGCGAGAGCTCGATGACCGAGTTGCTGTAATCGAATGTTGACGGCGACTCAGTCGAGTTGCCGCTCACCACGTAGACGTTCCCGGCCGGGTCGATGGCGGGCCCGGCGGCGCTCCAGATCCCGGCCCCGCGAACGCTGGGGACCCGATAGAAGGGAGCGGGCCCGCCCGCCAGCGGGACGGCCACCACGTAACCGTGATATGCCCCGCAGTCACCGTACAGGCCCCCCAGCGGCACGTAGACGAACCCAGAACCGATGGCCAGCGCGCCTCTTTGCTGCTGCACCGCCGGGTCTGATCCCGCCGGGTCAATGTCCTGTTGGAGGATCACCGAGCCGTCCACGAGGCTCAGGCCGAACAGCATGTGGTGGCGCCCTCCAAGGAACGCCACGACGTAAACGCGCCCCGTGGCGGGATCGGCAGCGGGGGTTCCAGTGATTCCCGTGACGGGCCCGATGTCGCCGCACGGAAGGGATGCCGAATCGACCGGGGCGCCCAGGTGGATGCTCCAGATCACCGAGCCCGTGAACACGTCGAGCGAGTACACGGTGTTGTTCTCGGTCGCGACGATGACATGCCCCTGGACGATCAGCGGCGAGGCGTAGACGTCGGCGTCCACGCTTGTCTTCCAGGCGACGCTGGGCGAGCTGAGTGGCGGTGATGACGGGCCTGCCCCGCTGCGCTCCGCGTCGCGGTGGTACTCGGCCCATTCAGCGGAGATCGGGGGCGATGGGGTTGGGGTGACCAGCCGGCCGGACGGAGCGGGGGACGGAGTGGGGGACGGAGTGGGGGACGGAGTGGCGGTCGAGGCGGTACAGCCCGCGATGAGGACGATGACGAAAATGGCAGCTCTCGGAATCAAAGACCCCAGCTGAACTTACGCAGGGGCACCAGCCGGGCGCGCTCGGGGCCGATGAGCTCGACCCGACCCTGCATCGCGATGCCGCGCTTTGGCCCCATCGCGTCTACGACCATCGCGGCGCGGGGCTCGCCGTTGAGGTTGCGGAGTTTGACCCCGTCGACGTCAAACTCGAGAGCGCCACCGTCGTCGACGGCGTACATGACCGGCGCGACGTGCGGCCAGCCGGACGGCCCGACCGTCGCGAAACGTCCGATTCGCTGCGACCTGAGGAACTCGAGCTCGGCGTCCGTCAACACCATCCGACCTCACATCCTAAACTCAAGAGTCCGCGTGTCCAGAACCACCACTCCAGAAATCGAGACCATCGGCGGGTATTCAATCCACCGGCGCGAGCCACTGGAACGACTCGAAGGCACGTTTATCGAGCTCCAGCACCAGCGCACGGGAGCTCGACATATTCACATCCAGTGCGCGGACGACAACAACGGGTTCGCCGTGCTGTTTCCCACGACACCCAAGGATTCGACCGGCGTCGCTCACATCCTGGAGCACGTCGTGCTCGCAGGCTCGCAGAGATATCCCGTCCGCGACCCGTTCTTCAGCATGACCAGGCGCTCGCTCGCCACTTTTATGAACGCCCTCACCGGCGCGGACTGGACGATCTACTTGTTCAGCACGCGCAACGCCAAGGATTTCATGAACCTTCTGCAGGTGTACCTGGATGCCACCTTCTTCCCACGTCTCTCCCAGGACTCGTTTCAGCAGGAGGGCATCCGCTTCGAGTTCGAAGACCCAACTGATCCGACGAGCGGACTGCGCTACAAGGGCGTGGTCTTCAACGAGATGAAGGGGGCGCTTGCAACTCCTCACGCCGCGGTCGCGAGGGCGATGGGCAAAGCGCTGTTCCCGGGTCTGACCTATGAGCACGTCTCGGGTGGGGACCCGCAGGACATCCCCAATCTGACGTGGGAGCAGCTGCGCAGCTTCCACGCCCTCCACTACCACCCGAGCAACGCGTACTTCTACACCTATGGGGACCAGTCTCTCGAGGAGACGCTCGAGGTGATCGAGCGCAACGTGCTTTCGCGCTTCCAGCGGGTCGCCGTCGACACCTCGATCCCGGACGTGAAGCGGTTCAGGAAGCCGACCACAGCGACCGAGCCTTACCCGGTCACCGCCGGCGAGGACCACTCGCGCAAATCGCAGGCCCTGGTCGCCTGGGTGACGGTGCCGAGCGGCGACTCTTTCCGGTTGCTCGCGATGCGGGTGCTGTCCGAGGTGCTCCTGGGCAATGCCGGCTCGCCGCTGCGCAAGGCTCTGATCGACTCCCGGATCGGCACCGCGCTGGCGGACGGCAGCGGGTTGCAGGACGATTACCGGGAGGCGGCTTTCGGCGCCGGCCTGAAGGACGTCGCGACCGAGGACGCCGAGAAGGTGCTCCAGCTCGTGCTCGACACGCTGCAGCACGTGGCCGACGAAGGAGTCGACCAAGAGCAGGTCGACGCAGCCATCCACCACCTCGAGTTCGAGAAGCGAGAGCGCTCCAACGCCGGGTTTCCCTTCGCGCTGCGGATGCTCTTCACGGCGTTGACTCCGTACCACTACGGAGGTGATCCTTACAGCGCCCTCAACTTCGACGCCGACCTGGGGCGCCTGCAGGCGGCCCGGGCGCAGGGCCGTTTCTTTGAGAACCTGATCCGCGCCGAGCTGCTGGACAATCCGCATCGCGCCCTCCTCACGATCGTGCCCGACCCCGAGCTGGAAGAGCGGCAGCGCCGCGACGAGCTTGACCGCCTGGCCGCGATCGAAGCCGGGCTGGACGATTCCGACAAAGCCCGCATCGTGGCCGAGGCTCTGCGGCTCAAGGCGGACCAGGAGGGCAAGCAGGACCTTTCCTCGCTCCCGACCCTCGAGCTCAGCGACATCCCGATGCGGTTCGAGGACATCCCGAGTCACGACCTGAGCCTGCGCGGCGCCGCGCTCGAGTTCTACCCGCAGCCGACCAATGGGATCACGTACCTCGACCTCCGCTGCGATTTCTCCACGCTGACCGCCGACCAGAAGGACCTTCTGCCCCTTTTCAGCCGCGTGCTCACCCAGAGCGGCGCGGCCGGCCAGGACTACGCCGCGATCGCTTCGCGCATCGCCGCCGTCACCGGAGGAGTGGGTGCGGCGGCCCAGGTCCAATCGTTGGCGGCGCGGGAGGATTATCTCCAGTCGTTCGTGCTTTCGGGACGAGCGCTGGACCGCAACGCGGACGAATTCGTCCGCCTGCTCACCGACCTCACGGTCAAGCTCGAGATCGAGCCGCGCCGCTTGAAGGAGATCATCGCGGAGATCGCCACGCGCCTGGAGAGCTCGCTGGCGGGCCTCGGCTTTCAGTTCGCGATCCTGCGGGCCAACTCGAAGCTCAGCTCGGAGGGCGCCATCAACGAGCGGCTCCAGGGCATCGGGATGCTCCACACCGTCCGCCGCCTTGCCCGCCTGGGGGAGCAGGAGCTCGCCCCGCTCATCGCCGACCTGGACGAAATCAGGACGCAGCTGTTCAGCGCCGGGTCCCTGCGGGTCGTCGTGACCTGCGAGCAGGGGATGGTCGAGCCGTACACGGCGCGCCTGGGCGAGCTGCTGGCGGCCCTGCCGACCAGTACCCATGGTGGAGAGGCGAGCAGGCCGGATCCGTTGGAGCCGGGCAGTGAAGCCTGGACGGCGCCGGTGCCGGTCGCGTTCAACGTGCGCAGCTTCAAGACGGTGCGCTACACGCACGCCGACGCTGCGGCCCTGCTGGTGCTGTCCAACTACCTGCGCGACACCTTCCTCCACCGCGAGCTGAGGGAGAAGGGCGGTGCCTATGGCGGGTTCGCCCAGGCGGGGCTGGGGAGCGGGACGTTCTATTTCGGCTCCTACCGCGACCCCAACATCACGCGCACCTACGACGTGTTCGACGAGGCGGTGAAGTGGGTGACCGAGGGTGAGATCGCGGCCGAGCACCTCAAAGAGGCCGTGCTCGGATCGTGCGGCGACGTCGACCCGCTCGAATCGCCCGACATCAAGGGTCGCCGCGAGGCGACCAACAGGGTGACCGGGTTCACGCGGGAGGAACGGGAGCGCTTCAAGAACCGCCTCTTGCACGTCAGCGGCGACGACCTGCGCCGGGTCGCGCTGACGTACCTGGGAAGCGGTCGAGGCGTGCAGGCCACGGTCGCCGGCCCGGACCTGGTCGAGGGCGCCCGGCGCGAGCGGCCAGAGCTTTTCGAGACGACCGCCCCGATCTGACCGCCGGGCGGCCCCGAGACTGTGGGCCGTTCGCCCCCGGTTGACGGCCACATCGCTGCCTAGACTGGCGCTTGTGAACCGGCCCTGGCGCCACGATCTGTTCTGGCCCGGCCTGTTGATCGTGGCCGGAATCCTGTTCCTTTTGAACAACCTCGGGCTGCTCGATTGGCTTCGACCGGAAATCTTCTGGCCGGTGATCCTGATCGCGCTCGGCGTCTGGCTGATCGCGCGCCGTTGGCGGCCCTGAGGTGAGGTACCGCTACCGGAGCTTCTTCTGGCCTGCCCTCCTGATCCTGGTAGGCATCGTCGCCCTTCTCGCCAACACCGGGCAGATGTCGGCCGCCCGCGTGGCCGAGCTCTGGAACCTGTGGCCCGTGATCTTGATCCTGATCGGCCTCGAGCTCGTCATCCGACGGACTGTCGAGGGTCGCTCCGGCGAGATTGCCGCAGCACTCGTCGCGCTGCTGGCGGTCGTCGGCGTGGTGGCGTATATCGCGGTCGCTCCCAACCCCGGCACAACCCAGGTCCTGGATGCGACCGACAGCGTCGGCAGCATCGATCACGCGGCCCTCGAGATCGACGTCGGCGCGGCCACCATCACCATGACCGGGGACGACTCGCTGAACGGAAACCTCTATCGAGCTCACATCGAGTACTCAGGTCCGAAACCGGGCGTGACGCTCGATCGCTCGACAGGAGAGCTTCGAATCGAGCAGTCGAGCAACGGCGTCGACTTCTTCCAGTCGCGGCGCTTGGTAATGACGCTCGAGCTCAACCCCAGCATCCCTTGGACGATCACCTCTAACACCGGCGCCGTAAGCGAGACGCTCGCTCTCTCCGGCGTTCACGTCGGTTCGGTCCAGGTGAACACCGGCGCCAGCAAGGAGAACATCACGCTTGGGCAGCCATCGGGAATCGTGCCGGTCACGGTCAACGGCGGGGCCCTGACCGTGATTCTGCACAGGCCGAGCGGTACGGCGGCTTCGGTCGCGGTGTCAGGCGGCGCCCTAAGTCTCGACGCCGACGGCCGGCAGACTCATGCGATCGGCAACCTGAGCTTTGCGACGCCCGATTTCGGCGGCGCGACCGACGGCTACCGGCTGGAGGTCAACGGCGGCGCCTGCAGCGTGAGCATCGATACGAGCGCCAGCTCGAGCTAACCCAGTCGCGCGTCAAGCGCGGCCAGCCTCGAGGGGTAAAGAGCCTCGGTACCCACGGTGATGGCGGAGCGCAAGCCCCGCGAGGCCGCGCCGAGCATGGCCTCGAGCTCCGAATCCTTGACCCCTGCCGCGTGCAGCACAGGCACGAGCGCCGCCGAGCGCTCGGCGCCCGCCAGCAGCGAGTCCTGGTCGATGGACATGTTGGCGAGGCCGGCCGCCTCTTTCGACAGACGGGCCCCAAGAGCCCTGAGCTCTTCGGTCCCCGCTTGCTCGCACCGGCCCGCCGCAGCACGAGCGGCCGCTGCCGCCAGCCTTGCCTCCAGCAACCGTCCGTCGGCCGCGCCGTTCGCCGCAACGGCCGGGCACAGGCCCACGAGTTGTTGGGCTCCGAGCGGCACACCGAGCCGCTCCAGCTCGCCGATCACCATGCCAGGAGTCGTCTCCGCCGCCCGGAACAGGTTCATAGAAAGCTGGACTTGGCCGCCCGGCAGGACGAAGACAAGCGCCTGGACGCCGCGCATCCCGCCGGCCGACTCGCGGATCGAGCGGGCCAGGGCACGCGCGGACACCACGTCGGCGTCAGGCAGAAGGACGTTGAATGCGACGAGCGTCAGACGGGCGCCGACGCAGACGGCCCCGGCGGTGGGGTGGAGGGTGGGGCCACCCAGGCTTGGCGTGGCGCGTCCGGACCGGATGTCGGCCAGCGTTCGCTCCTCGCCGTGCCCGTAGAAGTACACCGGCACATTCAGCTCCGACCAGATGCGCTCGCCGACCTCGTGGGCGAGCTCCCGGCATTGCTCGAGGGTGGTCTGGCCCAGGGGCACCAGCGGCACCACGTCCGCTGCGCCCACCCGCGGATGGACGCCCTCGTGCCGCCTCACGTCGATGCGCTCGACCGCCTCTACGACCGACGCCAGGATCGCCTCGACGAGCCTGGTCCGGGTGCCCGCGATCGAGATCACCACCCGGTTGTGGTCGGGATCGGGGTCGGTATCTAGCCAGTGGGCTCTTCGCGCGGCGTTTTCGATGGCGCTGATGACGTCCGGCCGCCGGCCCTCTGAGAAGTTGGGCACCGACTCGAAAAGACTTTCCATCTCCACTTGAACAGTTAGGGTAAGTTGCAGTGCCAGGGACAGTCGCGCTCGTCTACGGAGACGAGCTCATGAAGCACCACCTTTCAGACCAGCACCCGCTGCAGCCGATCCGGGTCAAGCTCGCGGTCGACCTCATCCGCTCCACCGGTCTCTTGGAGCACTGTCATCTTCTGCCGCCCCGGGCTGCGACGGTCGCGGAGCTCGAGCTGGTGCACTCGCCCGACTACGTCGAGCTGGTGCGCAAGTTGAGCGACCCCGCCCGCCGCCGCGACGTGTCACCCGATGCGGTCGACGCCGCCGGCTTCGCGTCGGCCGACAACCCGATCTCCGACGAGCTGCACGACGGGACCTCGCTGGTGGTGGGGGCGAGCATGGTCGCGGCGCAGGCGATCGAATCGGGCGCTGCGCTGCACGTCTTCAGCCCGTCCGGCGGCCTTCATCACGCGCATCGTGACCGCGCGTCGGGATTCTGCACGTACAACGACGCCGCGATCGCATGCCGCTGGCTCAAGGACCAGGGGCATCGTGTCGCTTACATCGACGTCGACGTCCACCATGGCGACGGGGTCGAAGGGATCTTTCAGACCGACCCCGACGTCTTGACCATCAGCTTGCACGAAAGCGGCCATTATCTATTTCCGGGCACGGGCTATCCGGACGACTGCGGCGCGGGCGCCGGCCGGGGCGCCGCCGCCAACCTGCCGTTCGCCCCCTTCACGTGGGATGAGCCCTGGCTGCGCGGGTTCGACACCGCGGTGCCTGCGCTGCTGCGCCGGTTCAAGCCGACGGTCCTCGTCACCCAGGACGGCTGTGATTCTCACTACCTTGACCCGCTCGCTCACCTGGCCGGGACCACGCGGATCTGGCCGCATGTCGGCAGGGCTTTTCACGAGCTGGCGCACGAGCTTTGCGACGGACGATGGCTTGCTTTGGGCGGCGGCGGATATGCGATCTACGAAGTGGTGCCGCGCGCCTGGACCCTTTTGTTCGCGGAGATGGTGGAGCGGCCCGAGCTGGCCGCCGAAGTCGACGATCCGGTCGGGGCCCTGCCCGTGCTCGAGGCTCAGGAGAGGGTCTGGACCTCGCTGCGCAAAGACCTCCGCCGCCTGGGCGAGGTCCACGGCCTGGACCTGGACTAAGTCGAGTAGGTCCTCAGGCAGCGGGTGCACACCCGCGCGCGCCTGGTCTGGCCGGACACGGTCACGACGCCCATCTGCAGGTTGGGCATGAACCTCCGGTTGACCCGGTTCTTGGCGTGACTGACGTGGTGTCCGTATTGCGGCTCCTTGCCGCAGATCGCGCAACGCTTGGCCATGAGGCACCTTCCGGTTGGAGTCTGAGAGAAAGCGGAAGACGCCGAGAAGGCGAATCCGCGGACGTGAATTGTACCATGGGCCTTCCAATGGCCTCCAAGACCACCACCACCACCACCCTGACCCAGTCCCGCCAGTGGGGCCGCATCGAGGTATTCCCGTCCGCGGTCGCGGCGATCGCCGGCCACGCGGCCATGCGCTGCTACGGGATCAGCGGCATGGCCGGGCGCGGCCTGCGCGACGGCATGGCCGTCCTGCTGCGCCGCGAGAACGTCGACCGGGGCGTCGACGTGGTCGAGTCCGAAGTCGGCCTGGCCATCGACATCTACGTCATCGTGCAGTACGGCGTGCGCATCTCAGAGGTCGCCCACAACCTCCAGGAGACGGTCAAGTTCGAGGTGGAGCGCTCTGTCAACGTCCCTGTGACCCAGGTGAACGTGAACGTGCAGGGCGTCCGTGAAGAACGGCCCTGAGCGATGGTGCCTGAGGATGCAGTAGGGGTGGACGGCCCCCTGTTCAAACGCGCTCTCCTGGGCAGCCTGAGCTGGCTCGGCGCCAACCACGAAGAGGTCAACCGCCTCAACGTGTTCCCGGTGCCCGACGGCGACACCGGCACCAACATGCTCCTCACGCTGCAATCGGCGGTCGAGGACATCAAGGAATCAAACGCCTCCGAGGTGAGCAAGATCGCCAAGCTGGCGTCCCACGGGAGCCTGATGGGCGCCCGTGGCAACTCGGGAGTGATCCTGTCGCAGATCTTCCGGGGTTTTGCCCGCGCCGTCGAGGGCAAGAGCTCGCTCACCCCCGCCGAGCTGGCGGCCGGGTTCGAAGAGGCGGCCAACGCCGCATATCGCGCCGTCAACAAGCCGACTGAAGGCACCATCCTCACCGTGGCCCGCGAGGCCGGCAGAGCGGCCTCAGCGGCCTCAGCCGCCCCGGACGCGACCGTGCCACGGGTGATCGCAGCCGCGGCGGCCGGAGCTCGCGCCGCCGTCCTCAAGACCCCCAGCCAGCTGCAGATCCTTCGAGAGGCCGGTGTGGTCGACGCCGGGGGATACGGCCTGCAGATCATCCTCGAGGGCATGCTTCGCACGGTCGAAGAGGCGGAGGCGGCCCCGGCGGCCTCGGCCGCAGCGAGGGCGGCTATGTCGCCCGCGGCCCAGGCGTCGATGGCCCTCCCGGAGGGAGGCTGGGGGTACTGCACGGAGTTCCTCATCGAGGGCACTGCCCTCGAGGTGGACCTGATCCGCAACCAGATCGAAGCACTCGGCAACTCGGTGCTCGTGGTCGGCGAGCCCGAGCTGGTCAAGGTGCACGTCCACACCGACGACCCGACGAGCGTGATCAACCTGGCGGGCGGATACGGCAAGCTCCTGAAGCTCAACGTCGGCGACATGTCCACGCAGCACAGGCGGATCCTCGAGGACGAGGGCGCTCCGCCCAGGGCGGCGCGCCAGAACGGCATAGGCCTGGTCGCCGTCGTCGCCGGCCGTGGGCTGGTCGACATCTTCCAGGGCCTTGGCGTGGATGCCATCGTGGAGGGCGGCCAGACCATGAACCCCAGCACGCAGGACATGCTCAACGCGATCCAGGCCGTCCCTTACGACGAGGTGATCCTGCTGCCGAACAATCGCAACGTCATCCTCGCCGCCAAGCAGGTGCTCGGCCTCACGGGCAGGAAGGTCCACATCCTGGAGACGCACAGCGTGCCCCAGGGAGTCGCCGCCCTGGTCGCTTTCCGGCCCGAGCGCAACGGCGTCGACAACATGCGCGCGATGCGGGCCGAAGCCGACCGCGTACAGACCATCGAGGTCACGCATGCCGTGCGGGACACGCGCTCGAACGGGCTCAAGGTCAAGAAGGGCGATGTGATCGGGTTGATCAACGAGAAGCTCGAGTTCACCGGCGCCGATTATGTCGACGTCGTCAACAAGGCCCTCGGCAAGCTGGGGCCGGACTCTTACGAGCTGGTCACCGTCTATCGCGGCGACGGGGCTACCGAAGCCGAGCTCAACAAGCTCGAGTCGGCGATCAAGGCCAGCTATCCGGGCCTCGAGGTCGAGGTCCAGCAGGGTGGCCAGCAGCATTACCCGTTCATCCTCTCCGTCGAATAGCCGGGCCACGAGATGAGCCGCCGCTTCGCGATCGTCACCGACTCCACCGCCGACCTGCCCGACGAATGGCGCCAGCGATATGCGATCGAGGTCGTCCCCCTGAAGGTGCTTTTCGGCACCGAGACGTTTCGGGACCGAGTCGACATCACCGACGACGAGTTCTTCCGCCGCCTCGAAGCGTCGAACAAGCTTCCCACCACCTCTGCGCCGTCCCCGGGCGAGTTCGCCGAGGTCTACCGGCGCCTGGCGAAGGACTATGAAGCCTGCATCTCCATCCATATCGGCGCGCAGCTTTCCGGCACGGCCGAAGCGGCCCGCGTGGGGGCCGAGTCGGTGGAAGGCTTCCGCGTCGACGTAATCGACAGCGAGACCGTCACGATGCCGATGGCGTTCCTGTGCCGCGTGGCGGCCGAAAGCGCGACCTTGGACGAGGCGAGCGCGGCGGTGAAGGAGCGGATTCCGAAGTGTCGTGTCCTCGCGTTGCTCGACACGCTGCGTTACATCGAGATGGGCGGACGGGTCGGCCGCGCGCAGGCGATGATCGGGACGATGCTCGACCTCAAGCCGATGTTCCTGGTCGCCGACCGACAGATCAAGCCGGTCGAGCGCGTGCGCACGCGTTCGCGCGCGATCCCGCGCATGATCGAGCTCTTCAAGGCGGACCTGCCCGTGGAGCACGTCGGCGTGATGCACGGCCAGGCTCCCGACGAAGCCGAGCAGATCGCAGCCGGCCTGCGCCGAGAGTTCCCGCACCTGGAGGTCCCGGTCGGCCGGATCGGCTGCGTGCTGGCCACGCACACGGGTCCCAAGGCCCTCGGCCTGGTCTACATCAAGAGCTGACGGCACGACCGCCCGGCGTGAACCTCAGGGTTCGCCCGGGGAGCGGCCAGACGCGGATCAGGGGTGGCGTCAGCGAGATGATCCGCGGGAGCGTCCTGACTGCGAAGTGGAAGACGCGCTGCTGCGGGGGACCCCAGGCAAGGCCGTACTGCTCTCGCAGCACGGGCGGCAGCAGGCCGGTCGTGATGATCTCCAGGGGAATCATCACGGGCCCGGGAAGCAGCCGAAGGCCCGGGCGCAGGACCTGGCGTGCGAGCTCGTGCGCCCGGCGGTCGACGTGGACCGGACCGCTCGACATCATCTCTTCGAGGTACGCGGCGAAATCCCCCAGAGTCGCAGGGAATCGAGCAGTTGGAATGCCGAGCAGCTCTCCCATGAGCTTGAACTCCTGGTAGAAGGCCTCGCGCTCGCGGGTGGAGAGGCGCTGCACGAAGGTCTCGTACGTCACGAGGGCGGTGTCGGCGAGAGTCGCGTGCACCCATAGCAAAAGGTCAGGGTCGAGCGCTCGGTAGCCGCCCCCGCGAACCCCCGCGTGAACCTGGTTGACCGCTCGCGCTGCGCCCAGCGCTGTCTGGCGATCGCCGAACACGATCGCCATCGTCATCCGGATGGTGCGGCGCAAGCGCCGGATCGGCTGCTTGCGGAAGTCGGAATGCTCGTCGACGCCAAGTGCGACTTTGGGGTGCGCGAGCTGCATCAAGAGGGCCCGTCCCCCACCGAGGAGGAGCACGTTCTCACGGTTCACGCGCCGAGTCACGGAGTTTTCGGCGAAAAGGCCTGGCAGCACCGAGCCCATTAAACCAACCCGGCTAATCTCTGGGGTCGTGTACCAACAGTTCTTCGTGTTCGGGGCGGCTTTTCTCGGCTCTGCAGTCGAATCGACCGAGGCCCTGACGATCGTGCTGGCGGTCGGACTGACGCGCGGATGGCGGGCGCCGCTGCTCGGTACCGTCGCGGCGCTGGTCGCGCTCGCGGTGCTCGTGGTCTTCTTCGGCCAGTTGATCGTGTCACGAGTTCCGGAGTCGAGCCTGAAGCTGCTGGTCGGCACGCTTCTGTTGCTCTTCGGGCTGCGCTGGCTGCACAAGGCGGTGCTCAGGTCGGCGGGCGTCGTGCAGAAGCACGACGAGGAGCGCGCCTACCGGCAGACGGTCACCGAGCTGGGCGCCGCCACGGAGCGGCAGGACTGGGTCGGCTTCGTGCTCGCGCTCAAGGGCGTCTTCCTCGAAGGGCTCGAGGTGGTGTTCATCGTCATCGCGGTCGGCGGTACGGGCCACGGGCTTGCGGTCGCGGTCGCGGGCGGCCTGCTGGCGATGGTGGTCGTCGCCGGGGCCGGCGTTGCGGTTCGGCGGCCGCTGGCGCGCGTCCCCGAGAACACGCTCAAGTACGCGGTGGGGGTGATCCTCACCAGCCTCGGCACGTTCTGGGCGGCGGAGGGAATGGGGGCCGCCTGGCCAGCCGACTTCGTCTCGATCCTGGTCCTGATCGCGGTGTATTTCGTGGCGTCGAGGCTCGCAGTATCGCTGGTCCGAAGGCCGCAGCCGGCATGAGGATTGCCCGCTCGGCGATCTCCGAGGTCGTGGGCCTGTTTGTCGCCGACTGGGTTCAGAGTGTGGTCATCGTGGCGATTCTCGCCGCCGGCTGGTTTGCCGTGAATCGCCTGGGCGCTGCGGCGCTCGCCGGCCTGGTGCTGCTCCTGGCCGGGCAGATGGTCTGGTTTGCGCGGGCGGAAGCTCGCCGCGCGGCGCGCTAAGCCGTGGCCGCGGCCATCTGGGAGTTGAAGTCAGCGACCAGGGGCTGGTAGTACGTGTCGATGTCGGCCGAGATCTTGTCGTAGTTGTAAGCGCTGATCTTGTCGGCGTCCGACTGGATCGTGGTCGCGGCGGTGTTGATGGCCGGGTCGTCGTTGGCTTGCGCCGCGGTGATCAGCTTCCCGAAATCGGCTACCAGCGTCTCGAAGTCGTTCATGAGCGAGCGCAGGTCAGGAGGCAGGCCTGGCCCGGTCGAAAGCTGCAGCGCCTTGTCGACGTCCCTCTTCATGGTCGCCAGGGTCGTGCTGGCAGCGCTCAGATCGGAGTTCGACGTCTCGGTGGCAAGCGCATCCAGGTCGCCCGCGGCAGCGAGGAAGGCTTGAAGGAACCGGCCGTCGAGGATGTAGTCGCCCGAGATCGTCCTCGCGTCGGCGAGGGCTTTTCTGGCGTGACCGATGCGGCCGGCCTCCTTATCGATGAGGCTCTGGCTGAACGCTGTGAGCCATCGCCGGTCGTGGAGGGAAGTCGCCGCGGCCGCCAGGGAGGCGTCGTCCTGGTCGACTGTGGCGTGGGCCTTGGTCGCGCTCGCCACGAACTCGTCGGCGACGCTTTGGGCCTGCGCCGAGTTGAAGCTCGTGCTCCCGCTCAGCGCGCTGAACTCGCTGTCGATGTTCTTGAACGTAGTGTTGAGGGTGTTCTGGTGCGAGATCACCGTATTGAGAGTGCGGTCCGTGCCTGTGACGCGCGCCGTGGCGTACGCAGAGCCGGCAACCGCGTAACCGAAGATTCCGATGATGAGGACGACGACGAGAACGATCACGACTAGCGTGGTTCGCAGGCGTCCCGTCAGTCCCGAGGTGTGCGCTGGGACGTCGGCGAGGGCAGGCGTCGGCGTGTCCGGCGGCGGAGTTATCACCTTTGTCTCGAAGATAACGTAGATGGCGATCCTGGTTCTCCCGCGCACGCTGGAAGCGCCGGTGTCGGCGCTGCCCAAGGTGAAACCCGCCGACGCCCGCAAGCTGGACAGGCTCGGCATCTCCACGATTGGCGATCTGCTCCTGACGTTGCCGTTCGGATGGGAGGCGTACGGCGCGCCCGCCATGGTGTCGGGCCTGGTCGCGGGACAGCAGGCCACGGTGGTGGGGACCATCGCGTCGATCAGCGCCAAGCAGACGTTGCGCCGTCGCATGCGCTTGACGGAAGCGACCATTCGTGACGACGACGGCGGCGGTTTGAGGATCACGTGGTTCAACCAGCCGTTCATCGCGCGGCAGCTGCACAAGGGCGATCGGATCGCGGTCGCCGGGACGGTCAAGGCGGCCCGGTACGGCGCCATGCTCGAGATGCAGAATCCGCACCACGAGCGGCTCGACGACGAGAGTGAGGCGGTCACGCCGCGGCGCGTCGGCGGCCTGATGCCGAAATACCACCTCGTGGCCGGGCTCAGTTCGCGCAAGGTCGCGGCCTGGGTCGAGTCAGCGCTGCCCCTGGCCGAGAACCTGGAGGAGATCCTGCCGGCCGAGGTGCGCGAGCGCCATCACCTGCTGCCGGTGGCGCAGGCCGTACGGCTGGGTCACCGGCCCGGCACCGACGAGGATTTTCGCCAAGCTCGGCGCCGCATGGCGTTTGCGGAGCTTTTCGAGCTGCAGGCGTCTTTCGCGATGATGCGGGCGAGGGTCGCTGCGGAGCCCGCCGTGCCGATCCCGTATCGCCAGCACGTGATCGACGCGTTCAAGGCCGGTCTCGGCTTCGAGCTGACCAGAGCGCAGCGACGCTCGACCTGGGAAGCGTTCCAGGACATGGGGCAGACCGTACCGATGAACCGTCTGCTCAACGGTGACGTCGGTTCGGGCAAGACCGCAGTCGCGGCGGCCTGCGTCGCCATGGCGCATTCGGCCGGGCTGCAGTCCGTGGTGATGGCCCCCACTGAGATCCTGGCGCGCCAGCACCTGAGAAAGTTCCGAGGCTACCTCGAAGAATCCTTGCCCGGCCTCACGGTCGAGCTCCTGGTCAGCGGCCAGAGCGCGGCAGAGCGCCGGCGCGTGCGGTCGGCCGCCGCGTCAGGGCACTGCGCGCTCGTGGTGGGCACACACGCCCTGATCGAGGACGACGTCGAGTTCCTCAACCTCGGCCTTGCGATCGTCGACGAGCAGCACCGGTTCGGCACGGGCCAGCGAGAGCTGCTGCGCGGCAAGGGCCGCGGCCGGCCTCACTTCCTCGCCATGACCGCGACGCCGATTCCGCGCACGCTCGCGCTTGCCCTGTACGGCGAGATGGCGGTCTCGGTGATCGACGAGCAGCCCCCCGGACGCAGCCCCGTGGAAACCCAAGTCATCGACCCCGCTCACCGCAGCGAGGCATACGCGCTGGTCCGCCAGGAGATCGCCGCAGGCCGGCAGGCTTTCGTGATCTGCCCCCTGATCGACCAGTCGGAGGTGCTCGCCGCGCGCTCCGCCACCGCAGAGTTCGAGCGGCTTAGCAAGGATGTGTTCCCCGATCTCCGCCTCGGCTTGGTCCACGGCCGACTCAAGGAGAAGGAGCAGGTGATGCAGCAGTTCGTGTCCGGCGAGATCCAGGTGCTGGTCGCGACGGCTGTCGTCGAGGTGGGTGTCGACGTTCCCAACGCGACGGTCATGATGATCGAGGGCGCCGACCGGTTCGGGCTGGCCCAGCTCCACCAGTTCCGCGGCCGGGTCGGCCGCGGCGCCGGCCAGTCGCGCTGCGTCCTGCTGGCCGACGATCCTTCGGAGAGCAGCCTGATGCGGCTGAACCTGATGACGCGCATCCGCGACGGCTTCCAGCTCGCGGAGGAAGACATGCGGATTAGGGGGATGGGGGAGCTGATGGGGCCGCGCCAGCACGGCATGTCGGATGTGGCCATGCAGGCATTGCAGCAGCCTGAGCTGCTCAGCGAGGTCCGGCAGGAGGCCGAGCGAGTGCTGTCGAGCGACCCGGGCCTGGAGCAGCACGCCACCCTGCGTGCCGCCGTGGCCCGCCGGCTCGAGCTGACCTCGATCAGCTGACCGGCACAGGCTCGTAGGCCGCGGTCAGCATTCCGAAGTAGGTCGGCGCCTCATAGGAGATGAGGCGTCCGCGCCAACCCGTGGTGGCGCCGTGGAGCATGAGCATCTGCCACCAGCTGTCCGCCTTGGCGTTCTCCACCATCTCCGACGTGATGTCCAGCAGTCGGCCGAGATTATCGGTGCGAATGAGCTCGGCGACCAGCGCGTCGTATTGGGACGCTGCCTCGTGAAATCCATACGGGCCGCCTTCCAGGTGGGCATGGCCGTGGTCCGCGCTCGCGATGAACGCCACCCGCCGACCCGAGCGATCCGCCGCCTGGGCGATGGCGGTCCCCGCGGCGACGTGCGAGGAACCGGGCAGGTCGCGAGCAGGGGTGACCACCACCAGCGGGACAGGTGGGTCGTGGCGGCCCCCCATGAACCAGAGCGGGATCAGGATGCCCCAGTCCATCGGCGCCACGGCCGTCGCCGGGTCGTTGGAGCCGAAGCTCACCCCGGACGCCGGCAACCCGGCTTGCGCAAAGCAATCCAGGATGCCCCACGCCAGGTCGGTCTCCGACGGGACGTCGAGGGCGATCGGAGGGTTAGATCCCGGCAAGCCGCCCGCCACGCGCCCGGAGACGATGACTCCCAGCGCGTTTGGAATGTGGACGTTGTGCGGCGTCGCCACCACCACGACCTCGGGTCGGGCGGCGTCGAAAAGCCTGCCCAGCTCGGTCATGCCCTCGCGGGTCGCGATCGCCAGTTCCCGCTCGTCGGGAGAGCACGCCTCTGCGATCGCCAGGCCACCGTGAGGTGCGATGGCTCCAAACACCAGTGCCACTCCGCCGATACTAACCACCACATGGACGAGATCTCCCCTCTTCGGTTGACGGAGTACAGCCACGGCGCGGGTTGAGCCTGCAAGCTCAGCCCGGTGGAGCTAGGGCAGGTACTGGGGGCTCTGCCCCCGATCGTCGACCCCAACGTGATGCTCGGGGCGTCCGCCCGCGATGACGCGGCGGTCTATCGCATCGCGCCCGACCGCGCCCTCGTGGCGACTGTCGATTTCTTCACGCCCATCGTCGACGACCCGAGCGAGTTCGGCGCCATCGCCGCGGCCAACGCCGTGAGCGACGTGTACGCGATGGGGGCTCGCCCGCTGTTCGCGCTGGGCATCACGGCGTTTCCTCGCGACAAGCTGGGCACGGGTCTGCTCGAGAAGATCGTGTCCGGCGGCGCGAGCAAGCTCGCAGAGGCGGGCATCGCGGTGGTCGGAGGCCACTCGGTCGACGACGCGGAGCCCAAGTTCGGCTACACGGTGATCGGCGAGGTGCACCCCGATCGGGTCATGACGCACGAAGGCGCACGGCCTGGCGACCTCCTCTATCTGACCAAGCCGCTTGGCTCCGGCCTCGTGGCCACGGCGATCAAAAGAGGGCTGTGTCCACTCCCGCTGGAGCGAGAGGCGGTCGCCGTGATGAGCCTGCTCAACCGTCAGGCCTCGGAGGCGATGATGGAGGCGAGCGCGACCGCCGCGACCGACGTGACCGGATTCGGCCTGATCGGCCACCTCGCCAACCTGCGCGGAGGCGCGGACGTCGATTATCGGTCGGTCCCGTTCATGGCCGGGGTGCGCGAGCTGGCCGACAGGGACCTGTTCCCGGCCGGCACGCGCCGCAACCATGCCGCTTATCGAGAACAGGTGGACTGGGGCGGGCTGGCGGAGATCGACCAGCTGATGCTCTGCGACGCGCAGACGAGCGGCGGGCTCCTGGTCGCCATACCGCCGGAGAACGCCGCCCGATTCGAGACCGCCATGAGGTCTGCTCCGCATCCGGCGGTGCGGATCGGCTCGATGCGGGGCGACGGAGCCATCAGGCTGAAAGCGTGACGCGCCCGCTGTCCAGGCTGCGCGTCAGTGGGGGCGAGGCCAGGGGGCGCCGGCTGAAGGCGCCGGGGAACATCAGGCCGACCCAGGGGATGGTCAAGCAGGCGATCTTCAACATGATCGGTGAGGAGATCGACGGAGCGCAGGTCCTCGACCTGTTCGCCGGTTCCGGCGCGCTCGGCATCGAAGCTCTGTCTCGCGGCGCGTCCACCGTCACCTTCGTGGACCGCGAGCCGCGCGGTCTTGCTATCCTGCGCCAGAACTTGGACGCCCTCGGCCTCAGGGAACGCTCGACCGTCATCCGGGCTGACGTCGTGCGTTGGCTCGAGACCTCACCCGCCGCGCTCAGGTCGGCGCGTTTCGTCTTTCTCGATCCACCCTACGAGGACGTCGTGATGGACCATACCCTGAAGGCGCTCGACCGACAGCTCACGTCGGCGACGGTGCTGGCCGAGCATTCTCGACGGCAGGAGCTGCCGCAGCTGAGCCGCCTGGCGGTCGACCGCCAGAGGCGCTACGGCGACACGATGGTCACGGTCTTTCGCGCATGAGCATCACGCGACCGAAAGCCAAGGCCGCCGTCTACCCGGGCAGCTTCGACCCTTTCACCAACGGCCACCTTGACGTCGTCGAGCGGGCGCTGGGGATATTCGACAAGGTCATCGTCGCGGTGGCCGCCAACCCGGACAAACGGCAGCCCCTGTTCACGGTCGAAGAACGCATCAACCTGATCCGCGCGTCGCTCAAAGGACGCGAGCGGGTGGAGGTGGCGAGCTTCAAAGGGCTGACCGTCGAGTACGCGCGATCTTGCGGGGCGAACACCCTGGTAAAAGGTCTGCGCGCCTATTCAGATTTCGACGCCGAGCTGCAGCAGGCACTGATGAACCGTAAGCTTGCCCCGGACATACACACGGTGTTCCTGATGTCGAGCTTCGCCCACATCTACGTCTCGTCAAGTATCTTGAAGGACATCGCAAGCTATGGCGGTAACGTTTCGGACCTCGTGCCGCCGCCAGTTGCGAGGGCGTTGAAGGAGAAGTACAGATAAAGGTCGACGAGCTGCTTGACCGTTTCGACTATCTGATCCAGAACGCGCGCCACGTTCCGCTGTCGACCCAGGTCATGGTCAACGAGGACGAGATCATGGAGCTGATCGACCAGGTCCGCTTCAACCTCCCCGACGAGATCAAGCAGGCCAACTGGACGGTCTCCGAGCAGCAGCGGATCATCACCGAGGCCCATGCCGAGGCGGCGCGCATCATGTCGCGGGCCAACGAGAGAGCGGAGGAGACGGCCTCCGAGCACGAGATCCTGCGCCGCGCCGAGCGCCACGCCGCCCAGGTGATCAAGGACGCGCAGGCGAAGTCGGACCAGATCATCCGGGAGGCCGAGGGATACGCCCTGGAGCAGCTGAAGCAGCTCGAGGCGCATCTCGGGCGCACCCTGGCGACCGTCCGCCGCGGCGTCGAGGCGCTGCAGACCAACCAGCCCGCCGCCGACGACAGCGCCGACCAGGCCACCGGCAGCTAATAGCGCGGGTAAGGACAGGCTGAACATTTGGGGAAGGCCGGAGTGAATCCGGCCTAGGTCTCCACCAGCGACCGGGAGCTACCTTCCCGTAAACTTCACACGCTTATGGCTCTACCGAAGGTCAAGCTATCCAAGTCAAAGAAGGGGCGCCGCCGCTCGCACCTCGCGCTGGCGCTCGTGCAGATTCAGCCGTGCCCCAACTGCAAGCACCCGAAGCGACCGCACGCGATCTGCCCCAACTGCGGGCACTACGCCGGCCGCGAAGTCATCAAGGCGGCCGAATAACGGCGAAGTTCGCGTTCGTCTTTCCAGGCCAGGGCTCCCAGCAGCCCGGGATGGGAATCGAGCTCCTCGCCGATCCCGAGGTCTCATCGTTGTGCGACCGGTGCGCATCGTTCGCCGGCGTGGATCTCCGCCGGCTCCTCACCACGGCCGACGATGACGAGCTGCGCCTGACCCAGAACGCACAGCCTGCACTCTGCTTTGCCGGCATCGGGTTGACGATCCTCTTGCGGCGGCGCGGCATCGAGCCCGCAGCGGCTGCAGGGCACTCGGTCGGCGAGTACGCGGCCTTGGCCGCGGCCGGAGCAGTCGGCGCGCCTGAGGTTATCAAGGCCGTGGTCGAGCGCGGCAAGGCGATGGCGGATGCTGCGCCGGCGGGCACGAGCTCGATGTCGGCCGTGCTGGGGCTCGACGCCCAGGCGGTCGAGGTGGCGCTCGCAGGGATGAACGACGCCTGGCCTGCCAACTACAACACGCCGACGCAGATCGTGATCGCGGGGACGATGACCGGTCTCGAGGTGGCCTCGCAGCGGCTCCAGGTCGCCGGCGCGAAGAGGGTGATCCCGCTCAACGTCAGCGCCGCCTTTCACACGCCGCTGATGGCGCCCGCAGCCGAGCGCCTTCGAGCGGCTCTCGACCGAATCGAGTGGCGTTCGCCCCGCATCCCCGTGATGGCGAACCTGACCGGGAGGGCGCACCTTGGCGGCGATCGCATCGCGCACGTCATGGAGATGCAGCTCCGCTCGCCGGTGCGCTGGGCCGCTTGCGTGGGGTCGCTGGCCGAGATGGGCTGTGACACTTTCATCGAGGTCGGCCCCAAACGCGCGCTCACCGGAATGATGCGCGAGCTCGCCCCAGGGCGGGCTGCGCTCGCCGCGGGGACACCGTCCGCCGTCGCCGAGGTGTCGTTCGCGTCGTAGGCGCGGCGCCGGGTCTGTTCGGTGGCGGTGATACAGTATTCCGCGTATGGAAACTCAAAAGCTGAGCTTCGAGGACTTCAAGAACATCGTCGTCGAGCGCCTTGGTTGTGAGCCCGAGCAGGTGACGATGGACGCATCCTTCCAGGAGGACCTCAACGCCGATTCGCTCGACCTCGTGGAGCTGATCTACGCGTTCGAGGAGAACACCGGGTTGGAGATCCCTGACGACGACGCTGAGAAGATCACGACCGTCGGGCAGGCGTGGGAATACATCCAGGAGAAGGCCGGCTCATAGCACAGCCGCAGGCTGCCCCGCTCGCGCAATCCCTGCAGCTTCTACAGCAGAAGATCGGGATCCATTTTCGCGACCCCGAGCTGCTGCTGGAGGCCGTCACCCACAGTTCTTTCGCCAACGAGAGCCCGCACCTGTCGCCGCGTGACAACGAACGGCTCGAGTACCTGGGCGACGCGGTCCTGCAGCTCATCACTGCGGAATACCTCTACAAACATCATCCCGGCGCCACCGAAGGAGAGCTGACCCAGACGAGGTCGGCGATGGTGAACACCAACACTCTTGCCCTCCTGGCGGAGCAGCTCGAGCTCGGCAGTTACCTGTACCTGGGAAAGGGCATCGCCAAAGGGGGCGGCCGCAACCTCAAGTCTCTTCTTGCCAACGCGTTCGAAGCGGTGCTCGGCGCCATGTTCCTCGACGCCGGCTACGACGCGGCCTATCACTACTACCTGAATCGATATCGGTCCCTCCCGACACCCGCCAAGGACGAGAACTTCAAGGGCCGGCTGCAGCAGGTCGCCCAGGAACGCTTCAGCACGACTCCCTTCTATGACAGCGAGGGCGCCAGGGTGGGGACCAAGCGCGAATACACGTCGGTGGTGTTCGCCGGTGCCGAGCCTCTCGGCACCGGGCACGGCGAGACCAAGCAGGAGGCGGAGCAGGATGCCGCTCGCGCGGCGCTGGCGACGCTGCTGGGCGCCGCCGCCGAAAAGCCGGTCGCCAAGACCCCCAAGCCTCGGGCCCGGCGATCACCGCGCAAGCGCGTGGAGGCGGACGCCTCCGGTCCTGCTGAGCCTGCGGTAGGGGAGATCGTGATCTTGGCGCCGGAGGCAGAGCCTGCGCCAGAGGTGGGGCGTGAGCCCGAGCCTGGCCCCCTGCCGGTGCCCGGAGAGCCCGCAGACCAGGCGCCCGCAGACCCCCCGCAACCGGCGGAGACCCGCAGCCGCCAGTTCGGAGAGCCGCTCGAGTAGCGCGCACATCTTGTGCCTGAGGATCAAGCGACCCCTACATCTGCTAGCCTAGCCCCCAGTTTGTTCCTCCGCTCCCTGAGCCTGCTGGGCTTCAAGACGTTCGCCAGGGCCACCGAGATCCGGTTCGAAGGCGGGGTGACCGCCATTGTCGGCCCGAACGGCTCCGGCAAGACGAACATCGTCGACTCCATCAAGTGGGTGCTGGGCTCCGGCCAGGCCCGCGACATCCGCGGCCGCAAGATGGAGGAGGTCATCTACGCCGGAGGCGAGCGGCGGTCGCGCTCGTCGTTCGCGGAGGTCTCGCTGGTGTTCGACAACACGGCGGGCCGCCTGCCGGTCGACTATCACGAGGTCGCCATCAAGCGCCGCGTCGAACGGGACGGCGAGAGCGACTACTACCTCAACGGAAGCCGCGTCCGCAGGCGCGACCTTCTGCACCTCCTTTCATCGACCGGCCTCACCGTCGACTCGTACGCGATCATCGATCAGCACGACATCGAGCACATCGTGGTCTGCTCGCCGGCTGAGCGCCGTCAACTGCTCGAGGAGGCGGCCCAGGTTCGCGGAGTCAAGGCCCGCCGTCAGGAGGCCGCTCAGCGCCTGAGCGAGCTCGCGGCCAACCTGCTCCGTCTCGAGGACCTGAGGTCGGAGATCGAGCCCCGTCTCGAGGTCCTGAGGGTCCAGGCGGCGGCGGCGCGAGAGGCCCAAGAGGCGGCCGCCCGGCTCGAGCTGCTGCGCGGCAGCATCGTGTGGGAGGAATGGCGCGAGGCGCGCGACGCGCACCGGCGCGCTTCGTCCCAGGCCCAGGCGCTGGAACGGCGGCTGGTCGAGGCTCGCGAGCAAGCCCTGGCGGCGGAGACGGAGTTCCAGACCTGGCGTGCTGACATCCAGGCGGCCCAGGACAGGCGCCTGGCCAGGCAGCGCACGCTGGGGCGGCTGCGGCTCGACGTGGCGCAGGCGGAGCACGTGCTGCAGCTGGCCCAGGAGCGCTCGGCCAACCAGCAGGCCCTCGCCGACGCGGCGGCTCGCGAAGAGGCGGACGGGCTGAGCCGGTCCACCGCGGCGGAGGCCGTGCGAGCGCAGCTCGGCGCCGAGCTCGAGCACGCAGCGCACGCGCTGAGCGCGGTGCCGGAGCCGGCGCCGGCACCGGCGGCGCCCGACCAGTCGGGAGTGCTCCACGCCCGCCGCGATGCCGAGCAGGCGCGCCGAGCGGCGGCGGCGGCGGCCTCCTCGCTGGCGGGACTGCGCACCCGGCGCGAGTTCCTCGAGGAGCAGGCCGCGCGCCTGGACGAGATGGCCGCGGCCGCCCGGCTCCTTCCCGACGCCGAAGCCGAGCTCGCCCGGGCTCGCGGCGAAGCCGAGGCGGCCGAGACGGCCGCCGTCACGGTGACCAGGTTGCGGTCTGAGCTCGAGGGTCTGGACGCGCTGCGCCCGCAGGCCGGCCCCGGGTTGGTGAGGCTGAGCGACGTGCTCACGCCCGCGCCCGGCTACGAGGCGGCCCTGTCCGCCGTGCTGGGTCCGCTGGTCGACGCCCTGGTGGAAGAAGATGAACAGGCAGCCCTGGGCTCGGCTCGCGCCGGCGACCACCAGCGCACCGTCCTGTATCCGGTGCCGGCCCCCGACGCTCTGCCCGGCTCTCTTTTCGAGCACACGCGATGCCGACCGGGCTACGAGCTGATCGCGCGCCGCCTACTGGGCCACGTCGTGGTCGGTGATGGAGTCACCGCGGAGGGCGTGTATCGGGATGCCGGGCTGGTCCGGGCGGGCGCCGACCCCAAGGTGGAGATCGACGCTCGGCGGGTTCACCTCCGCGAACGGATGGCGGCGCTGGAACCCGCGGCCTCGCTCGCCCGCTCTGCGGCGCAGGCGGTCAAACAGGCGGAATCTGAGCTAGCCCAGCTCCGGGCCCAGGCCGGCAGCGCTGCCCGCTCCGAGGAGACCGCGCGGCTGCTCGAGGCCGCGCGCCAGGCGGAAGAGGCCGAGTCGGCCCGGCTGGCGGAGCTGGAACGCGTCGCAGCGGCCGCCGAGGACCGGGCGGCGGTGGTTGCCCGCGAGCTGGAGACCGGACTGGAGGAGCTGGCCGAGCGCCGAGCCGTCGCCCAGCAGGGGGAGCTCGAGCGAGCGCGCTGGCGCGAGCGCGTGGACGACCTGAAGCGCCAGCTCGACTCGGTTGGTCAGGAGATGGCGCGGCTGCGGAGCGCGGCCGCTGACAGGCGGGCGCGCATGGACGAGCTCGCAGCCGCGGCGAACACCGCCGCCGAATCACTTCCCGCCCTGGTTGAAGCCGCCGGCGCCGCCCGTGCGGCCCTGGCCGCCACCGAGCAGGAGTCCCCTGAGGACGAGGCCGAGATGGCCGAGGGGGCGCGCCGCCTGGTCGCCCTGGAGGAGGCCCGAATCGACGCTCGTCTCAAGGCGGGCACGCTGGAGGGAAACCTCGAGCTGCTGGCGCGAGAGGCGGACCTGTGGCAGGCGCGCATGGACGAGATCCGCTCGCGCATGCCGGGCGGGGTCGCCCCGGAGGAGGTGCCCGGCGGCAAGGTGCGCGAGAAGGAGATGCGCAGTCTTGAGCGCCGGCTCGAGGAGATCGGTCCTACCAACGCGCTGGCGGACGCCGAGTGCCGCGAGCTGGAGGAGCGGTTTCAAACGCTCGCCGACCAGCTGCAGGACATCGCCGCAGCCCGGGCGGACCTGGAGCAGCTCATCGGGAAGCTGCGCGAGGAGGAGGAGTCTCGATACGAAGCGGTCTTCGGCGCGGTGGCCGCCAACTTCAACGAGTACTTCGCCGAGCTCAACCCCGGGGGTCGAGCCACCCTGCGGCACGCAGAGGGCGAGGAGGGGCCGCGCACCGGGGTCGAGATCCTGGTCCAACCGCCACGCAAGCGGCTTCAGAACGTGACCCTGCTCTCGTCTGGCGAGCGGTCGCTGGCGGCGCTCGCCCTGGTGCTCGCCCTCGACGCGGTCAATCCCAGCCCGTTCACCATCCTGGACGAGGTCGACGCAGCCCTGGACGACGCCAACGTGGGCCGGTTCGGGCAGATGGTGGCGAGATTGGGGTCAGAGCGTCAGTTTTTGGTCATCACGCACAACCACGTGACGATGTCGCACGCCTCGACCCTGTACGGCATCCACCTCGACGAGAGCGGCTCATCCCACCTCGTCTCGGTCAGGCTCGACGACATCCGCAAGCCGGCCACCAGGGCCGCGAGCACCGCCCAGGCGGGTTGACGGGGCTGCCGAGGCCGCCGGGCGTCTGGAGTCGGGTCGGGGGGCGGACTCGGAGCCTTCTGTCGGCCGGTCTCCGCTCGCTCAGCCCGCCGCTGGCGGCCGGCTATTACGACGAGCTCGAGGAGGTCCTGATCTCGGCCGACCTCGGTCCGGCGATGGCCGTGCGCCTGTCGGCTGCCGTGCGCCGGCGGGCGCCGCGCACGAAGGACGAGGCGGTCGACTCCCTGATCGCGGTCGCGTCCGAGGTGATGTCGACCCGCTCGCGCGAGCTCGACCTGAGCGCCAACCCGGCGTGTGTGCTGGTCTACGGCGTCAACGGTGCCGGCAAGACCACGACGATCGGCAAGCTGGCGCACCGGATGCGCGCCGCGGGCCGCCACCCGCTGGTCGTCGCCGCCGACACCTACCGCGCGGCGGGAGTGGAGCAGATGGTCGCCTGGGCGGAGCGGGCGGGGGTGGCGCACTTTGCCGGGCAGCCGGGCGCGGACCCGGCGTCGGTCGTGTTCGACGGCGTGCAGTCGGCCCGCGGGCGCGGGAACGACACCGTGCTGGTCGACACGGCCGGGCGCCTGCAAACGCAGCGCAACCTGTTGGAGGAGCTCGGCAAGGTGGGTCGCGTCACCGCCAAGGCGCTCGGCGGCGCGAGCTATGAATCACTGCTCGTGCTGGACGCCGTCCTGGGCTTGACAAGCCTGGTGCAGGCCCGGGTGTTCAACCAGTCGATCCCGATCACCGGCCTGGTGCTGTCGAAGCTCGACAGCAGCGCCAAGGGCGGGGCGGTCATCTCGATCGAGTCGGAGCTCGGGGTGCCGGTAAAGTTCGCCGGAGTGGGGGAGGGCATTGACGACCTGATCGAGTTCGATCCGCCGGCTTTCATCCGGGCCCTCTTCCAGGAATAGGTCTTTGCCCCTCGCCGATCCTCACTGCCACACCCTTTCTTCGGACGGCATGGTCACGCCTGCGGAACTGGTCGATGCGGCGCTGAAAGCCGGGCTCGACCTGATCGCGATCACAGACCACGACACCATGGCCTCGGTGCAAGAGGTGCAGGAGCGCGGCGCGGCGGGGGGTCTTGCCGTGGTTCCAGGGCAGGAGGTCACGACTGCCTGGCCGGCCCAGACCCACATCATGGGCTGGTTCCTCTGCAAGCCGGTCAAAAGAGGTATGTCGCTCGACGACACCGTCGACGCGATCCACGACCAGGGCGGGCTTGCCATCGTGCCGCACCCCTTCATGCCGGTTTATTTCGGCTCGATCCAGCCGGGCATGCTGCGGCGCCTGCTCGAACGCCGCCACGTGGACGGGATAGAGATGAAGTTCACGGTGCCGATCGGGAATCGCCGGCGGCGAGTCTTGGAAGACTTCTATCAACGCAACCGCGACCGCCTGGGCGCGCCGGTCGGCGGAAGCGACTGCCATTTCGGCGCCCACGACATCGCGCGCGTGGTCACCGAGTACGAGGGTGATTTTCGGACGGCTGTCCAGCTCAGGTCGACGACTCCCTGCGTGAGGCGCGATGCGGGCACGGTCCCCATGGGAATGGCGCTACGTCAGCAGTGGCGCGCGCTGGTCGAGCTACCTGTGAGGCGACTGACGGGCCAGGTCTAGCAAGG
>Ga0307373_10002825_pt1 | contig 30991 bp, 27 predicted proteins | sample OX2MG_FD_202534 | JGI IMG/M metagenome (GOLD analysis project Ga0307373, IMG submission 202534) | Soil microbial communities from Risofladan, Vaasa, Finland - OX-2 | ecosystem: Environmental > Terrestrial > Soil > Coastal area > Acid sulfate soil | place: Finland: Risofladan, Vaasa | collected...
CTGTTTCGGTCGGAATCGCTGCCGAAACAAACGGGGGGATTTCGTTGCGCTCCGCCGCGCGCGGCGGACGACCATAAAACTCGCCGCCGCGCGCGGTGGGACGCGATGCCCCGTGCGTTCGGGCGGCAGGCGCGGAGGCGACACGCGTGTCGCCTCGACCGCACGAGAGAAGGCGGATCGAACCGAGCCATAAGCGGCGCCACGGCACTCACCCCGGCCCTCTTCCCGCGGGAGTGGGGCAAAAGCGTCGCGCGCGACGCTTTTGCCGGCGCCTGGTACCTTGCGCCGGGAGGCGCCGATGCGACACGCGTGTCGCGTCCAGCGGACGCGAGAAGGCGGATCCAGCCAAGCCGTAGGCGGCGCCACGGCCCCAGCCCTCCTCTTGTGGGCCAGGAAAAGCGTCGCGCGCGACGCTTTTGCCGGCGCGAGCGTGCCATGCGGCGGCAGGCACCGACGCGACACGCGTGTCGCGTTGACGGGACCGCGTGCCGTCGGCCAGAATTCTCACGAATCCTGCTTGTCCGGTGCCAGTTCAATCAGGAAAGAAAGCCCCCCCGGCGGCGCTGCTAGCGGCCAAAATCGAAATGGCAAAGCGCCCGTTGATAGTCTTCCGGAGTGTTCAGGTTGCGCAGCGTGGCCAGCGTCGGGTCGACGCCGCGCAGCTCTTCGGCCGTCACGATGCGCGTCTTCACCGCGTCTACCAAAGATGCGGGCCCCCGGCCTAAAGCCAACAGGCGATCGACCTCCGCACAGACGGCGCTCACGCGGTACAGCGCGGCCAGCGGATGGTGGAAGCCGTCCACAAAGGGAATCGCCAGATCGTGCTCGCCGATCAGCTCGGCCAGGCGCGTGATCCAGCGCGGCTGCAAGTACGGCACATCGGTCGCCGTGGCGTAGGCCAGGTCCACGTGTCCGGAGAGAGCCGAGAAACCGGCGGCAAGTCCCGCCAGCGGTCCGCGACCCTCGACGCGATCGCAAACAATCGACACGCTCGCGGGTATTGTCGGCAGCGGCTGATGTGGGGCCGCGACCACGGTCACCCGCTCGGCGACCGTCCCGACCAGCCGCACGACCCGCTGGAGCATCTTCTCCGGTCCAAATTCGAGCCAGGCTTTTGGCCGGCCCATGCGGCGACTTTGACCGCCACAGAGAACTATCGCGCCGATGGTTGTCATGGCAAGTAGCTGCTGTTCCGCTTGCGGAGCAAGCGGGCTACGTAGCCCGCTTGCTCCGCAAGCGGAACAGCGTTCCCTTCCTTAAAAGTCATCCTCACCGCGCCGGCAAAGACGCGGTTGCCGCGTCGTCGCCGCTGCTGACGACGATCTGCGAATGCGCCCGGCTCCAGGCATCGAGTGTGGCCCGATCGACGAGCACCTCCGCCAAGCCCAACCACCTGAGCTGCGACAAGCGGCCCAAGGGTTTCAGCGCCGCCGCCGTCAACTTTGTGCCGCTCAGATCGAGCGACCGAAGCTGCGCCAGTCGCGACAACGACCCGATGCCCGCATCCGTGACGCGCGTTTCGCCGAGATCGAGGTCCTGCAGATCCGTCTCTTCAGCGACCAGCGCAAGTGTGGCATCGCCGATTTGAGTGCCGTGCAGGTCGAGGTATTTCAGCCGCCGCAGCCGCGTAAGACATGACAATCCGCGGTCGGTCACGCGCGTGTTGCGCAGCACCAGCGTTTCTAGGTCGGGAAACTCCTCCAGCCAGGCCAAATCGTCGTCTCCCACATCGCGGTCGCCGAAGTCGACCAGTGCGACTTCAACCAGCAGACCTTGCAGAAACTCGTGACGCTCGAGCTGATGATCGGGTTGCGGCAACGCTTCGTCGCGATAGCGGACCGCGGCACCGCGCTCGCGCAACGCGAGCACCGCCCGGTGCTTCCCTCGGGCGGAGCGAATGAGAAGCCCCAGCGGACCACCCGCCACGACCACCAGCGCCACCAGCAGCCAGCAGGAAAGGCGGATCCAGCGGCGGCGGCGCTCTCGCAATTTGCTTTGACCATCCATGGTGAAACCAGGCGGGGATAAAACGACTTACCTGCGCGTGCCCTTCCTCCCAGCCTACCGCCGATGGCGTTTTTGCTCAATCAGGTGGTACGGCCGCGACGCTATCGCCAGCCGGTCAAATTCTCCGTCAGGTAAAGGAGCAGACCGAACTGAAACACGCTGACCGCGGCCGTCACGGGCATTGCCAGCCGCGGCCGGTTGCGATACAGGCTGGCCAGCACGCTCAGCACCGCCAGCGTCCCGCTCGTCTTCACCCTTAGAAAAATCGAGCTATCGTCGGGGGCAAGGTCGATGAAATACTGACACGCCGGGTTGCGTTCCATCTGGTCCAGGCTGTCCCAGTACTTCACGGCCAGCCAGGCGTCGTAGGCCGAGACCAGGCCGACGAACAGCCACATCGACAAGAATCCAGTTTGCATGCGTCGCCACCACAGCAGCGAGACCGCGTGCGGCCCGACTTGCACCTCTTCGCACATCATCCTCTCTCCTTGTTCCGGCCCCATCGCTCCGTGTTGGCCGAGCATCCTAACCCGCCCGTGTGAGCCGGACATGAACGTCCCACGATATTTCGGCGATTGAGCAATTTGGATGCCGGCGCCCGCAGCAAACAGTGCAACCCAAGGTTGAGCAACGTGTTAGGACGAAGCGGGGGAAGAAGCGGAACGCTACGCAAGCAGGGAACTGCCGCGTTTGCGGGCAACAAAGGGCGGCCGACTGCACAGAGAGTGCGCTTGACGGCGTAGCGTAAGCGCCCTCGCTTGCGGGCCGGAAGCGCAAGCGGGGACGCTTACGTTACGGCGTCGAGTATGATCAACGAGGAACCGCTTGTGCCGCGGCTTCGATGCAGATCGCCTTGCGCGCCTTGTAGGCGCCCGGCCGCGCGTGGAATTTGGCCACGCCTTCCACTTCCACCAGCAGCGGCGCGCGAACGTCTTTTTCGGTCGTGATAATGTCGCCCACGCGGAGACCAATCAGGTCCGTGGTCGAGAGCCGCGTGTGCGCAAGCTGCACGCTCAGCTCGATCAGCGATCCTTGCAGGTTGCGGCTGATTTGCTGGATGCTTTCGGGCGTGGCCTCCCGGCGACCGTAAGCCACCCAACTATTCGATGAAAGCTTGTTGCTGATCCGTTCCAGAGAGTTGAAGGGGATGCAGAGGTTCATCATGCCCCGCACGTCGCCCACCGTCAGCTCGAAGCTGATCAGCACGACGACTTCGTTGGGCGGCACGATCTGCACCAACTGCGGGTTGCTTTCGACGCGGACCACCGCCAGATCAAGATTCAGCACGTTTTCCCAGGCGCGGCGCAGCTCTTCCAAAAACAGGTCGGTAATCCGCCGGACCAGCCGCAACTCGATCTCCGTCAGCGGCCGCCGTGCCAGCGGGCCGCTCTCGCGTCCGCCGCCCAACAATCGGTCGATGATCGGATACAGGATCGACGGATTGATGTCGAGAATCAGGTTCCCTTCCAGCGGGTCGGCCTTGAGCAAGTTGAAGCAGGTCGGATTCTCAAGACTGAAAACGAATTCGCTGTAGGTAAGCTGATCGACGCTGGTCAGCTTCACTTCGACGATCGAGCGCAGCAGGGCCGAGAGTGCCGCGCCGAAGTTGCGGCCGAACCCTTCGTGCAGCGTCTGCAGGGCGCGCATCTGGTCTTTGCCGACGCGTTCGGGACGCTTGAAATCATAGGGCGTCACCTTGTCGCGGCCGCGCAGCGACGTCGGCATGGGCGGCGGGGCCGCGGCGGACGCCCGCGCCGGCGCGGATGCCGTCGACGCCGCGGCTCCGCCATCCACGGCGCTCAGCAGACTCTCGACTTCCGCCTGACTTAAAACGTCTCCCGGCATGGCTGCATCCTATTCTCTCACTTGCCCGTTCCCGTAGACGACATACTTGTAGCTCGTCAATTCCTTGACGCCGCAGGGGCCGCGCGCGTGCAGCTTGTCGGTGCTGATGCCGATCTCCGCGCCGAGGCCGAACTGCCCGCCGTCGTTGAACCGCGTGCTGGCATTCACGATCACGGCCGAACTGTCGACGCGGGCCACGAACTCGCGGGCCGCGGCCAGGTCGGAGGTGACGATCGCCTCGGTGTGCTGCGATCCGAAGCGGTCGATGTGCCGCACGGCTTCGTCGAGTGAATCGACGATCTTGACCGACATGGTCGGGCCCAGGTATTCGGCCGCAAAGTCCTCGTCGCCGGCGGCAAGGGCGCCGGGCAGCAGCTCCCGCGCTCGCTCATCGGCCCGCAACTCGATTCCCCGCTCCGCCAGCGCTTGGCCGATGCGCGGCAAGAACGCGTGCGCCACCTCGGAATGCACCACGAGCGACTCCGCCGCGTTGCAGACACCCATCCGCTGACACTTGGCATTGACGGTGATCCGCTCGGCCATGTCGAGATCGGCGGATGCATCGACATAGACGTGGCAGTTGCCGGTGAAATGCTTGATGACCGGCATCTTGGCTTCGGCGGCCACGCGGCGAATCAGCCCTTCGCCGCCGCGCGGGATGGCCACCGTAATGTATTTGTCCAATGCCAAAAAGTGCCCGACGGCTTCGCGGTCGGCCGTCGTCACGAGCTGTACGGCGTCGGCGGGCAGTCCCGCGGCGACGGCGGCCTCGACCAGCAACTCCGCGATGGCCCGATTGGAATGGGCCGCTTCTTTTCCGCCGCGAAGGATGACCGCGTTGCCGCTCTTGACGCAGATCGCCGCGGCGTCGGCCGTCACGTTGGGACGCGATTCATAGATGAAAAACACGACCCCCAGGGGCACGCGCACCTTCAGCACTTCGAGCCCGTTGGGCCGGACCGACGAATCGATCACCTCGCCGATCGGCTCCGGCAGCGCGGCGACTTCTTCCAAGCCCGCGGCCATCGACTCGATCACCTTCGGGGTGAGCCACAAGCGATTGATCTGCGCCGCAGTGAGGCCAAAGTCGGGGGCGGCCGCCAGATCGAGCTCGTTGGCCTCCATCAGTTCCGCCGCGCGCGACCGCAACAGCGCCGCTCCGCGCCTGAGAAAATCGTTCTTTGGACCGGCGCCCGCACGGGCCAAATCGGCCGCCGCATTGTGGGCCCGCATCGCCACGTCGACACAGTACTCATGCAGGCTGGTTTCTAATTCAGCGACAGCCACAACGTCTAAGTCCTTGGCAGGTATGCGGTTATCTTGTTCCACTCCGGTCGGCGATTCCGCCGGCGGTTCCACCTTCAAAGTATCGTTCAATCCGGGGTGGGCGTCAATTCCGGTAGGGGCCGTCTCGCTTTCCAAAAAACCGTCGTCGCCGGCTTGCCGGGCGGCGCTCAGGGCGGTTTCCCAGTCGCCGGAGAGCAGAGCACACACGGCGAGCAATTTGACTGATTCGCTGCGGGGGTCGAGACGCTGGCAAACACGGGCATGCGCCAGCGCGGCCGGGAGGTCGCCGGCGCGAAGCGCCGACAGGCAACGCGCGCGATGGACGCCGTAAGTCTGCACCGCCTCCTGGACGAGTCGCAAGTCGCACTTGCAACGCCGGCAGACTTCACCCAGTTCCTGCGCGGCGCGGCACGTCGGACAACGGAAGACATCTTCGAGAACCGCGCTCAATAACTCACCCATCTCTACTAACCTGTCGTAGGGTGGGACCAGCGAGCCCAACACGATTTTGGATTTTGGATTTTGGATTCCGACCAATCCAAAATCGAAAATCCAAAATCCAAAATCGTGGTGGGCCGGCGCTCGCAAGCTCGCTGGTCCCACCCTACCCGTCGTTTTTAGTTGCCTTGCAGATAGAACACCAAATCTTCCACTTCCGCGCAAATCCGGGTGATGTCGTCCAGCGACCGCCGCGAAACCGCCGCCCGCAGGTCCATGACGAGCGCCTTCAGTTCGTCGGCGTCTTCTTCGTTGGCGCCCTGCTCGGCCCGGCCCGACTTGGCAATCAACGTCTCGGCTTGTTCGATCGCTTCCCGCAGCGCGGGGTCTTCTATTTCGACCGGTGCGGCGGTCACGTCGAGGTACGATTCGCCCGCTTCTGGCCGGGCGGACGTTCCAAACAACGCATCCAGCCGTTCCAAGGCATCGACGCTCTCTCGCTGCCGAAAACGCTCCGTCATATTGTCGATCACCACCTGCTTCGCCAGGCCCGTGGCGCGCTCCGTCGCCGTCACTCGCAGGATGCCGTTCAGGTCGAGCTCCATCCGCACCAGGATCTCGTTCGGCGAAGGAACCTTGGCCAGTCCCTGAACCATCATCTCGCCCACCCGCTCATTGAAGCGTGTATCGCCGTCTTCGCCCTGAAAGACGCGGATGCGGGCTTCCGTCTGATAATCATAGTTGGTCGAGTAAATCTCGGTGCGGACGGCGGGCAACGGCGTGTTGCGCTCGATGATGGGCGAAAAACAGTAAGGCGACATGAAGCCTTCGATTTGGCCGAGCGCCTCGATGCCCAAGGTCCGTGGAGTGATGTCGACCAGCACCGGGCCGACATCGATGCCGGCGATCAGCCCGGCCTGCACCGCCGCGCCCATCGCCACCGCCAGGTCGGGCTCGATTTCGGCGTGGACCGGACGGCCCAAGCGGGTCTGCAGCATCTGATGCACCAGCGGCGTGCGCGTGGCACCGCCCACCAGCAGCACTTTGCGAATCTGCTCGGCTTGCAGCCGGGCGTCGGTGAGCGCGTCGTCGACACACTTCAGCGTTTTGGCCAGCAGCGGCTCGATCAGCCCCTCGTATTCCTCGCGCGTGACCTCCACGCGCAGGTTCAATGGCACGCCCGACTTCTCGGCGATGAACGCTTCCTCGACGGTCACCACCGGCTCGAAGGAGAGCCGCTTCTTGGCTTCTTCAACGGCGTTGAGCAGCCGCGAGCGGGCCACCGGCGACTCGCGCAGGTCGATGCCGTGCTCGCTTCGAAAGCGGTCGCAGACGAAATCCAACAGCCGCTGGTCGAAGTCGTCGCCGCCGAGCTGCGTGTCGCCGTGGCTGGAAAGTATCTCGACCACGCCTTGCTCGACCTGGGCGATCGAGACGTCGAACGTTCCGCCGCCCAAATCGTAAACCAGCAGCCGCTCCATCTCGGCGGGGTGCGGATCGTAGGTCAGGACGGCGGCCGTCGGCTCGTTGATGATCCGCATCACCTCCAGCCCGGCCAACTCGCCCGCCAGCCGCGTGGCGTCGCGCTGCACTTCGGTGAAAAACGCCGGCACCGTGATGACCGCCTTCGTCACCGTCTGTCCCAGCACTTTTTCCGCCCGTTGTTTCAGCGTCCGCAGCACCATGGCCGAGATCTCTTGCGGCGTGAACGACTGCTCGCCCAGCGAGACCGTCACCTCCTGGCCCATCTTGCGCTTGATCGAGCGGACGGTGCGCTCGGGCGCCATGACGTACTGGTTTCGGGCGGCCTTGCCCACCAGCAGACGGCCCTCCGCATCGAGGCCGACCACCGAGGGCAGAATCGGGTCTCCCTCGTCGGCCAGCACGGTCGGACGGCCTTGTTGGATGACCGCCACCTCGCTATTCGTCGTACCCAGGTCGATGCCGATGATGACGTCCATTTTTCAAGATCCTCCGTGTGTGTTGAGAAAAAACGGGTTGTAGGGTGGGACCAGCGAGCTTGCGAGCGCCGGCCCACCATGTTCAAGGCGTTTGGCGTTAGGCGTTGGGGCATGCTTCTCACGCCGCGCCTAACGCCCATCGCCTAACGCCTCCATTACTACTCCGAACGTTCACAGCCGCGTGGCGCGCACTTCAGCATAGCGAAGCACGCGGCCTTTCCAAGTGTAGCCGCGTCGCAATTCGTCGCAGACCGTGCCGCCCGGCATGCCCGGATCGTCGGCCACTTCCACCACCACCATCCGTTCCGGATCGACGGTGCAGCCTACGGTGTCAATCCGCATCACGCCTTCGTCCGCCAGGATCTGGGTCAGGCGTTTTTGAATCAAGCGATAGCCGTCGAGCAGGGCTTCCAAAAGGGCCGCGCGCTGCGGCGGCCGATCGGCTTGCTCGAACGATTCCAGCAGTCGTCGGTGATAGTCACGGTGCAGCAGCCGGGCAAACCACGACTGTGCGGCGAAGAACTCGGCCGCCAGCCCGACGGCCTCGCCCGGCTCGCTGGTGAGACGCAAGACGGCCTTCTCGGTTTGCTGGCGGCCGCGGTCGAGGGAATCGTCCAACTCCGCCAAGGCCAGGGCCAGGGCCTTGCCGGCCGACCACGCCGCCTGCTCTTCCTTGGGCCCGATGGAACGCAAGGCCTCGATGGCCTGCCGCAACGAGTCGACGAGCGTCGCGGACTGCTCTTCCAGGCCGCGGGAGCTGCGGGTTTGCAGCTTCACCTCGTGCTTCAGCGCGGTGAACTCTTCGACCAGGCGGAAGAGACCGACGTCGGCGACGGCGGGTTGGCCGTCGGCCGCCGTGGCGGCGCCGTTCTGGTCGGCCCGCTCCGCTTCGATGCGCGCTTCGCGCAGCCAACGGCCAAACCGCCGCAAGAGCTGCTCGTCGTCAAGGACGCCGTCGATCATGGTCCCTCGGCCAGCGAAAGCAAGACGTCCATCGGCACTCGGCCCGAGCGCAGCCGGGCCAGCAGCGTGGCCTGCAACGCCTCGAACGAGTCGCTCGTTTGAGAAGAAAACAGTTGCCGCTCCAGCCGGCGCCGGGGATTGCGCAGATCGTCGTAGGCCGCGCGAATCTCGGCGAACCGTTCAGGCGCCCGTTCGGGCGGATTCTCGCGGACCAATTGCAAATAGCGGCTGCGGACGGCGGCCTCGTCGGCGTCGGCCGGCACGCCCAGCACTTCATGGGGAGCGGTCATCGGGCATTCCTGCGTTTGGGTTTTCTCCGTTGCGGCCGCGGCGGCTCGTCGAAAAACGCCGCGCCAAAGGGGTCGTCGCCGAAGAAGCCGCCCGATTCGTCCTCGTCGTCTTCGTCACGCTCCTGGCCCAAAAACGAGCCGAGCATGTCGACGAACGTGGAGAAGTCGCCGGGGAAGCCGCTGGCACCGAAGGCCGCCTCCATTCTCGATGTGGTCTCGCTGGTGGCGTTCAGCATCGCCAGATGGCGTTTGACCGCGTCGACCAGCTCGCCGTATTTGCCTTCCGGGTCGGCCTGGGCCAAGGCCAGGGCCTTTTGCAATCGTGTCCGCGCCGCGCGGATGTTGCAGCCGAAGGGGCCGCGGCCCAGTTCTTGTTCGGCACTCAGCACGTGGAACACGGGGCACTTCGGAAAGTTTTTCAGTCCCCGGCGGACCATTTGCTCGTACAAGGGCTGTTCATCGGGCATGGGTTCCAGCAACCGGCAAACCTCGATCAGATCGCGCTCGGCGTATTTCGTCCGCGAAGTGCCGCGGAGGTAATCGAGCACCAGGCGCAGGTGTTCGGCCTTTTCGGGGTACTCGATCTCGACGCCCCTGTAGGCCGCCACCAGTTCGGCCAACCTGCCGGCGGTTTCGCCGTTTTTCTTCTTGCGCAGGGCGGCTTGCAGCTCGCGATTGAAATCGCCGCGTTTCGCCGCGGGGAGCTTGTATCTTGCCGCCTCGATGGCCAGCACCAGCCACACCGGCGCCGGTTCAGCCAGGCTGCCCTTGGCTTTCTCGATCAACGCTTCGGCCAGCGGCTTCTCGCCTGCCTTGAGCTCGAAGAGGGCCCGCCGCGCCAAGACGGAATAGTCTGCCGAGGAGGCCGGACGCAGTGATTCGGCCAGCGCAAAGGCCGATCGTCCCTCGTCCCAGCGGCCGGCCAGAGCCTCGTGCCGCGCCACGCCGAGCAGGGCCGAGCGCTCCTGTTCGACCAAAAAAGCGTCCAGCGGCTTCAGCTTCCGCGCTCGCCGCACATTGTCGAGCGCCTGCTGGGGTTGGTCGTGCCTGAGATCGTAGTCGATCGACGCTTTGAGCGCTTCGAGGTCGTCGGGCAAGACCGCCAGCAGCTTGCGCCGCGCTTCGGCGGCCAGTTCCGGTTGTTCCCACTCTTCGTAGAGCGTGATCAGCGAGTCGTGCGTTTCGCGCCGCTGGGAGTCGAGCCGCAAACTCTCTTCGAGTGCCTCGACGGCGCGGTCACGCCGATCGTCGAGCCTCTTGTCGTGCGATGGCCGCATGACCAACGGCCCGGCGCGCGTTTCCGCGGCCGTCATCATGCCGACGTGCCACCAGACCAGGGCCTGAATTCGCTGGCGCACGCCGGCTTCGAGTCCCGTTGCGCCGTCGAGTTCGCGGGCATATTTTTGCCAACAGGCCAGAGCCTCGTCGCGCTCTTCGATCAGTTGCCAGCACAGGGCCCACATCCGGCTCCAGTGCGGATCGAGAGGACACGGCTCGGCCACCCGCGTAAAGTCGTCCAGGAAGGCGCGGGCTTCTTCATATTCCCGGTCGGTGGCTTCGTCGATGGCCAGCGGCAGCAGAATCTCGGTCAGCCGCTGGGCCAGGCCCCGGTCGACCCGACGCAGCGCGCCGTTGAGCGCGGGGAGCAGCCCAAGGGCCTGTTTCCAATCGCCCTTGGGGTTCGTCTTGTCGACCAGCCGCCGCAAACGGTCGAGCCGCGACAACACCAGCTCGCCGAAGACGGCGGTCTCCAGCCGCGACAAATCGGTCGCCGACGGAGCTTTCCCTTTCTCGGGCGCCGGCGAGTCGGTCCACGTCGCTCGCAAGCAGGCGGCGATGCGGTGGGCCGATCGCTCGCCATCGAGGTGATTCCAATTGGCAAAGGCCTGCTCGCGATCGCCGCGGCGAAAAGCGGCCAGTCCACGCACGAACACTCGCCAGTCGGCCCAGGGCGAGCTGCGCGCGATGTCTTTGAGCAGCTCGACCGCCCGATCTTCATTTTGCTCGTCGAGTGCCGCCAGCGCCTGGCGAATGCGCTCGGCCCCCTGCCGGACATCGGCCATCGAGGGCGGCGTTTGCTCCGGGTGAAGCACCGCGCGGTCGGCCAGCGAAACGGACAAGGCGGTCGCGGCCTCGGGCGCAAGCTCAGGCAACGCCGCGGCCAGCCGGCGGGCCTCGTCCATCATCCCCACCTGCGGCAACAGGGCCACGAGCTCGCTCAAGATGGCCGGCTCCTTGACGCCGAATTCGATGAAGTGTCGGGCGACTTCTTCCGCCCCGATTGGCATGCCTCCGCGCAGCAGGTCTTTGACGCGCAACAGGTAGATGCGCTCGAGCAACAGCCGGTTTTCGGCGCTGGCCTCATCGCGAAAGCATACTTTGGCCTGCTTGAAGGCGTCTTTGACGCGCCCTTTGTTCAGCAGCCGCTCGATCTCTTCCCGCGGCCCCACGCCGGCCACCTGGCTGCCGCCTCGCTGGCGATTTCGTCGCGACATAACATTCGTCCGTGCTTTGTTTTGGCTTCCTTGGTCACGATTTCAATACGCGGGTGAGCGTCTCGCGCATCTCGCTTTCGATCTTTCCCTTGAATATCATCGCGGCAAAAGGGAGGTCGACGTCGATTTTGGCTTCCGAGTCGCTGACGTTGCCCGTCCCTTGAAACTGAAAGCCGAACGTCTTGAAGCCGAACTTCAACGAGTTTTCGCTCCACTCCTCTTCGAGATTGCTCACCTGGTCCTGGTGCTTTTCTTTCAGCCTGACCAGAAAGCTCTGCAACCGCTCGGCGGCGACCTGCTGACCCAGTTGGTGCGGAACGGTAATGGTGATTCTCGGCATGAGAGGTGGGGGATTGAGGTTTGGCGTTGAAGGAAATTGCAAATTGCGAATTGCGAATTTCAAAATGCAAATTGGTCCAAGATTCGACGATAGGCGTTTGAACTAACCACTAACCAACTTGGCCTTCAACTCCGTCAGCAGCCGGACCGCGTGGCCGATCTCGGCCTTTTGACGCTCGGGTTCTTGCGGTATCTCACGCTCGATCGTCAAGGGGCCAGTGTAGCCGACTTCTTGCAGCGTCCGCAAGTAATTCTCAAAGCCAACGTCACCTTGGCCGAGCGGCACCTCAATGCCCCACTCCTTGCCGGGCCGCTTGGCCCAAGTGCCGTCCTTGCAATGTACGCTCTTCACGTAGCGGCCGACACGCTTCAAGGCGGCGATCGGCTCGCCGGAACCGTACAAAATCATGTTCGCGGGATCGAAGTTGACGAACAGGTTGTCGCGGCCGACGTCTTCGATGAACCGCAGCAAGGCGTCGGCCGGCTCCTGGCCCGTTTCCAGGTGCAGCGCCTGGCCGTGGCCGCGGCAGTGGTCGCAAACATCGCGCGTCACATCCAGCACTTCGCGATAAAGCGGGTCGCCGGCGTCGTGCGGCACGAACCCCAGGTGCAAGGCCACCACCGGGCAGCCGAGCAACTCGGCAAAGTCGGCGATCTCTTTCATCTCGCGCGTTCGGGCGGCACGGGTCTCACGCGGCACCAGGCCCACCGTTTTCACGACGGTCGGAATATCGGCGTAGCTTTCGCCCTCGAAACCGCCAAAGACGGCGGTCAAAATAATGCCGACCTCTTTCAGCCGGCCGAGAAACGCCTTGGCCTGTTCGGGCGTGCGGCTGGGCTGGGCCGGGGCGTGGAGTTGAATCGTAGGCACGCCCAGCTCGCGGGCGACTTCCAGCTTGACTCCCAGTCCCGCGTCGATGCTGGCAAAAACGCCGATCGGCCAGACTTCCATCGTGACTTCTCGCAATCGCATGACATTTCCAACCGTAGGGTAGCGAGGAGGGCCGTTTCGCACAACCCTCGGAGACCGCGGCCATGTGCGGAGGCGTGTCCAGGAACTTTCAAACGAAATCGTGACGAAACACAGTCGCACGCTAGCTCAGCCGGGCCAGCGCATCGACGGCCTGCTTGGCCGATTCGACGCTTCCCAACTGCACCACCAACTTCTTGGCAGCCAACAGGTTTTCCAGTGAAAGCGTCCCTCCACCATTGGCACTGGCGGCTGCGGCCTTCGGCTTGCGGCCGCGACGCTTTTTCTTTCCGCCGGCGCCGGCGCCGTACTTGATGCGATTCACCAGCGCGGCGGAAACATGGATCCCTTCGTCAGCCAGACCTTGACGTATTCGCTTGGGACCGGCCTCCGGATTGTGGGCCATGTATCGCCGGATGTTTGTACTCTTATTCATGGTTTCTGCCGAGGGTCTTCGTGCCATTGCTTAGAACCTTGTTCTGATGTGAGCATCACCCCACTTGGTTCGATAAGCATAGTTTACGCACTCGTACACAACAAGTGTCAGGACTATCGTTCCAACAGTCCCCGGAGCTTGGCCACCAGGTCGGCGGCGCGATACGGTTTTTGAAGAAAGCCGGCCAGGTTCTTGGAGACGATGTGACTCGTCGCCTCATGCTCGCTGTATCCGCTGGCCATGACCACCAGCACTTTGGGGTCGATTTCGCGAAGTTGCGCAAAAGCCTCTTCGCCGTTCATGTGAGGCATCGTCATGTCCATCAGCACCAGGTCGATCTCCTTAGACTGGCGGGCAAAAATCTCGACGGCTTCCGTACCACTGGTTGCGGTGCGCACCTCGAACCCGACACTTTCCAAAATGGCCCGCGCCACGCGCAGCACCATCTCTTCATCGTCGACGACCAGCACGGTGCCCTTGCCGCGCCACGAATCGAGCGCCGGCGATTCCTTGCCGAAACCGCGCGGGGCCTGCACCGAAGGCGGAAACAACACCTGGATGGTCGTGCCGTCCCCGGGCGCGCTTTGCACGCGGATGGCGCCGCGGTGGCCGCGGATGATTCCCAATACAGCCGCCATGCCCAGGCCCCGCCCAGTGAACTTCGTCGTGAAAAACGGATCGAAAATGTGCGCCTGCGTCTCTTCGTCCATGCCGCAGCCGTTGTCGCTCACTTCCAAACAGACATAAAGCCCTTCGGGCACGGAATCGTCACAGTAACACTGCGAGAGCAACTCGGCATCGGCCACCACCGCCCGCGTTTGCACGCGCACTTCGCCCTTGCCCGGTTCGACGGCGTCGGCCGCATTGGTAATCAGGTTCATCACCACCTGCTGAATTTGCGCGGCGTCGGCCTCGATGGCCGGAAGGTCTTCGGCCAGCTCGTACGTGAGCGAACCCTTCTTGGCCACGGCGATTTCCAGCAGATCGGCCATCTCTTTGACCAGTCCGGAAAGGTCGAGCGGACGAACGACGAACTTTCCTTTGCCCGAATAGGCCAGCATCTGCTTGCAGAGATCGGCCGCCCGATTGGCGGCGGTTTCGATTTGCGCGATGTTCTCGCGGGCGGAGGCATCGGCGGGCAACCCCAGCGACGCCAGTTCGGCATTGCCCAGGATGACCATCAGCAGGTTATTGAAGTCGTGTGCGATGCCGCCGGCCAGCACGCCCAACGTCTCCAGTTTTTGGGCGTGCTGCATCTGCATTTCGAGCTGCTTTTTCTCGGTCACGTCGCGAATGATCGCCAGACCGCCGATAATCTCGCCCGCCTCGCTGCGCAGGGGCGAATAATAGCCTTCGAAGTAACCTTCGTGTTCGCCGTCGGCGGCGCGATAGCGGCGGTCTTTGGCGACGACGTTCTCGCCCGCCAGGGCCTGCCGATAAAAGGCGTCTTCGCCCGACTCTTTCCAAAAAGGAAACACGTCGAAGGCGTTGCGTCCCAGCGCGTCTTGGCGGGCCAGCCCGGTGAGCCGCTCCATGCCGGGATTCCACAGCGTATAGACGAAATGGCGGTCGAAGGCCAGGATGCCGTCGACGCTGCTCTCGATCAAACGCAAGGAAAACTGCCGCTCGCGGCGGAGTGCGTCTTCTTGCAGGCGGCGGTCGGTGATGTCCTGACAGGCGCAGAAGATGCGGACCGTCTGGCCGAGGTTGTCGAGCACGATGCCGCCGAAGGAGATCACGATCCGCACGGAGCCGTCGGGCCGCACAAACCGTTGCGTGAAGTTGAACGGCTCGTGATGCCGCCGCACCGCCTCCAGCGTCTGCCGCGTCACGGCGCGATCGTCGGGATGGAGCCGGTCGAGGAATTCTTCGTAACTGATCTCCTGGTTGGGCGCGAGACCGAGAAGGCGCGCCATCTCGGCCGAGCAGGTAAAGTGGTTGTCGGCCAGTTCCCATTCCCAGCTTCCGACGTGGGCCAGAGCCTGCGCGGCCGCCAACTGCCGTTCGCTGCGGACCAGACGCTCCTGAGCCAGCCGCGGCTCGGTGGCGTCGCGCGAGTTCACGACCACGCCGCTCACCTCGGGACGGTCGAGCCAGTTGCGCGCGTCGGACTCGAGAAATCGCCAAGAACCGTTCTGGTGCCGAAAACGGTATTCGCCCCAACGATGCGGACCGGGGCGTGCCAGGCCCTCGCGGAAGGCCTCCAGGGTGGCGGGCAGGTCGTCAGGGTGGACCAGCGCAAACAAGTTGCGGCCCATGAGGTTTTCGGGGCGATAGCCGAGCACGCGCTCGACGGACGGGCTGACGTACAGCATCACCCCTTCCCGATCGAGAATCGCGATCAGGTCGAGCGCGTTCTCGATCAGGGCGCGGAACTGCTGGTCGCTGAATCGCGGCCGCGCAGCCGGAAGCGCGGGCCTCTCGGTCGTGATCGCGTCTGGCGCGCAGCCTGCCTCGTATAGCGGGTGGTTCATCGCCTCCCCACGCCCGTGACATGGTATCGTTTCCTGCCTGAATTATAGGCGAAAGCCGATATCTCACAACGCCGGCGCGCAGCATCGCCCTGATGCGGTCCGCCTCTTGTCAAGCAGCATTTACACGCTACACTTCAGCGGGGTGATCGTTCTGAGGGTCCGCCGGCCGATTTTCGCAGGCGACAGGTGTCGAACAGTGCGCTCGGAAACGACGAGGTACACATCTATTTCGCCGAATCAGAGTCTGCGGACGATCGCGCGTGGCAAACCGACGGCGATCGGCTGCTCGACGCCGACGAGCGCGAGCGCTGGCAGCGCTTCGTTTTCGCCGCCGACCGCGGGCAATTTCTGCTCTCCCACGTGATGCTTCGCAGGGTGTTGTCGCGATATGCCGATGTACCGCCGCAAGCCTGGCGGTTCTGCAAGAACGAGTTTGGACGCCCGGAAATCACCGGGCCGGCCGCGGCGGCCGGTTTGAGCTTCAACTTGTCGCACACGCGCGGGCTGGTGGCCTGCGCGGTCACGCTCGGCCGGGAAGTCGGAATCGACGTCGAAGACCTCCAGCGAGGCAGTCCGGTCACCGACCTGGCCGCAAGGTACTTTTCGTCCTTGGAACTGGCCGAGCTAGTCGGACTGCCGCAGGAGCGGCAACAAGAGCGGTTCTTTGAGCTATGGACTCTCAAGGAGGCGTATCTCAAGGCCCGCGGCGTGGGGCTCTCGCTGGGACTGCACCGGTTTTCAATGCACTTTTCGCCCGGCCAGGCGCCGACGATCTCATTCGCTCCAGGCCTGGTCGATGACCCCGCGGCCTGGCAATTCGCGCAATTCCGGCCCGCACCGCGGCACCTGCTGGCCGTCGCCGTGCGCCGACTGCCTGGAGTGCGGTTCCGTGTCGCGATCGAACCGTTCCAAAGTGACTGACATCGACGACGCTCGCCTCGAGCGGCAACCATGGTTTCACTGGAAAGCTACCGACGAATAAAGGATTGCCTATGACCGCACCGTCCGCCACGGAAGATTCCGACCAGCTTCTCGTCCGCGCCGAACACCTCACCAAGGTCTATCCCGACGGCCACGTGCAGGCCCTGTTGGACGTCAATCTCGCCGTCCGCCACGGAGAGTATTTGGCCATTATGGGACCCAGCGGCAGCGGCAAGTCGACGCTCTTGAACCTGCTCGGCGCGCTCGACCAGCCGACCAGCGGAGAGGTTTACTTCGACGGGCAACCGCTGTCGCGGATGGGCCGGCTCGATCGCCTGCGGGCCGAAAAAATCGGCTTCATCTTCCAGTCGTTTCACCTGCTGCCGATGCTGACCGCGTTGGAAAACGTGCAGATCCCGTTGTTCGAATCGAAACTTTCGGCGGCCCAGCGGCAAGCGCGGGCCGCCACGTTGCTCGACTCGTTGGGCATGGGCCACCGCGCGGGGCATCTGCCGAACCAGCTTTCCGGAGGCGAGCGGCAGCGTGTAGCCATTGCCCGCGCACTGGCCAACGAGCCCGTTCTGCTGCTGGCCGACGAACCGACCGGAAACCTCGACTCGCGGGCGGGCGGGGAAATTCTCGACCTGTTCGATCGTTTGCACCGCGACCGAAACCTGACGCTGATCGTCATCTCGCACAGCACGGAAGTGGCGCAGCGCGCTCGCCGCGTGGTCCATGTGCGCGACGGACGGATCGAAACGGACGCGGAGAGACAATAGGGTTCGGGGTTCAGGGTTCAGGGTCGTTCAGGGTTCAGGGTTCAGGGTTCAGGGTTCAGGTCTTGGGGCTTTGGTCCCAAACCCAAGACCTAAAACCCAAGATCTAAAACTTCACCGGCACGCTGACGGGTGTCGCTCGCCTGAACCCTGAACCCTGAACCCTGAACCCTAGTAGCGTTGCGTGGCCGGATTCGTGTTCACGGTGCGCGTGGCGCCGGGCGACGTGGTGAACGACGGCGGATTCAACGCCGTCTGCAGCGTGCTGACGCGCGCCGCTACGTCAGGCTGGAACCGATTGTTCCAGAGCGAGCGCTGATAGATGGCCAGGGCCTGCGTGGGATTGCCCGACCGCTCACGCAGGCGTGCCAGGGCGGCCAGCGCACGCGGATCGTTGGGATCGGTCTGCAAGGCGTCCTGCAGGTGTTCTTGCGCCACGTCGTAGCGACCGAACTCCTCAGAAAGGCGGGCCAGCTCGACCTTGGGCGTCGACGCGGTCGGATACCTTCGGCTCCATCCTTCCAGCAGCCGAAATGCTTCGTCGCTGCGTCCTTCTTCCGCCAGCAACACCGCCAGCCCGCGATAGCAATCGCGATGGTTCTCGTCTTTGTCGAGGCATTGATTGTAAAGAGTTTCGGCCTGCTTCAGTTCATTTTCGTTGCCCGACACGCGGCCCATGCGGTGATAGGTGGCCGCCAGGTTGTAGTAACCGTCGGCGTTGAGAGGATCGTTGGCCACCGCGCTCTCGAAATTGCGCAAGGCTTCCTGGTAACGACCCTGCTGATAATCAGCCACGCCTTGCGCGTTTTGTCCGTGAGAGGCCACGCTGCAACCGCAAGCCGCCAGCGACGCCGCCGCGCTCAGCCAAACGGAGAGACGTACGCACAAAGCGGCGACGGTATTCGAGATTCGCTGGGACACGGTAATGGCAGTCCTCGACGGGCGTGTGTGGCCAGCCCGCGCGGCACGCAGCCGGTTAAGTTGGCGCATCGACAGGAAAAGCCAGAAAAGGCGGGCGAAGCATACCGACCGCCTCATATCGCCACAAGAGCAATCCTCGCATTGGACAGCGATTGAAGAATACACTTCACGCGGCCGAGAATGAGATGTTTTGCCGCGAGGCGGTGGCTGGGCAGAAGCTGGCCGGGTCGCGTTCGTGCAGTCCCTAAGACGCCGTCGGCCAGCGATGCCCCGGTGGTGCGGCTTCCGGGGCATCGCTTGGCCGTAGAGCGTGTTGGCAAATCCAGCCTCGTCCGGCCAAGCTCTGCCCCAGCCACCTCATATCCTACTGGCCTTACTCGCGGCCGGATGAAGTAGAAACCGATCTATCAGCCTTCTGGTAGGCTGGGTAAGATCAAATCAGGTACGGATTGTCGCGAATTGAATCAGAAACGATGTTGCGTTATTGGACCGCCGGCGAATCGCATGGCAAGGCGTTATGGGCCCTGGTCGATGGCTTTCCCGCGGGCGTGGCCATCGAGACCGAGTCGATCGACGCCGAGTTGCGCCGGCGCCAGGGCGGATATGGCCGGGGCGGCCGTCAGCGGATCGAAACCGACCGCGTCGAGATCAAGAGCGGTGTTTGGCAAGGCCGCTCGCTGGGCAGCCCCGTCGCGTTGGAGGTGGTCAACAAAGATGCCAAGCTGGAACGCTTGGACGATCTCGAGCGGCCGCGGCCCGGCCACGGCGATCTGACCGGGGCGATCAAGTATTTGGGTTCCATCCGCGGCGTGCTCGAACGGGCCAGTGCCCGTGAAACCGCGGCCCGCGTCGCCGCGGGAGCGCTCGCCAAGCAGCTTTTGCGGGAGTTCGGCATCACGGCCTTCGGGTACACCGCGGAACTGGGCGGCGTGCGCGTCGAGCCGCGGCCGGGCACGCTGGATGAACAACGCGCGTGGCGCGATTCCAGCGAGCTTTATACACTGGATCCCGATCAAGACGCTGCATTGAAGACGTTGATCGACGAGTGCGGCAAAGAGGGCGACACGCTGGGCGGCGTGCTGGAAGTGCGGGTCGAGGGCGTCCCCTTCGGACTGGGCACGCACGCGCAATGGGACCGCAAGCTCGACGGCCGCATTGCCCAGGCCGTAATGGCCGTGCAGGCCATTAAAGGAGTCGAGATCGGCCTGGGCTTCGAGGCCGCCCGCCGGCGCGGCTCGCAGGTACACGACGCGATTCAATTCGATGCGTCCGAGCGCGACTCGACGACGCTCGGCTATCACCGGCCGACGAACAATGCGGGCGGCCTGGAGGCCGGCATGACCAACGGGCAGCCGCTGCTGGTCCGCGCGGCCAAAAAACCGATCAGCACGCTCCGCAAGCCTCTGGAGTCGATCAACCTGGCAACCAAGGAAGCCGAAGCCGCGGCCTACGAGCGCAGCGACATTTGCGCCGTGCCCGCCGCCGGCGTGATCCTGGAGAATGTCGTGGCCTTCGAGGTGGCCGCGGCGCTTGTCGAAAAATTCGGGGGCGACAGTTTGCTTGAGATGCAGGCGCGTTGGAAGATGTTTCAGGAGCTGGCCAAGGAAAGGTAGGGTGGGACCAGCGAGCTTGCGAGCGCCGGCCCACCATCGGCGTGATTTTGGATTTTGGATTGGTCGTAATCCAGAATCCAAAATCCAAAATCCAAAATAGTGGTGGCTCGCTTCTTCCACCCAACTGCCACCAATTCCACGGAGGGACCCTTGTTCACACTACACCAACGAGTTCGCCGGCGACTCTGCCAGGCATGTTTTTGTCTTCTCTGCGCGCTGCCCACAACGGGTCTGCTCGCCTGGACCGGCGTGCTGCGATCGTCCGCTCATCGGTCTGATTGCCGGCAGCAACTCTCCCGCCTGCTGGGCATGGAAGCGAGGTTCGACCGCGTTCGCTATCCGCAACCCGGTCAGACGCTCTATGAAGCCGTGGAGCTGTCCGACGCGGAAACCGGCCAATGGATTCTGCGCTGCCGCACGCTCGAAGTGTCGAAGAATGGCCACAAGTTCGCGCTGGCGCCGACGGATGTCGAGGTCTCGGCGGCGCATGCCCACAGGCTCGTCCAGCTTGTCGTGCGGCGGCTGACGCGCGAATTGCCGGGCGACGAGCCGGTCTGGTTCGTTCCCACCAATGTCACACTCAAATCCGCATCGACGGCACAGACCTACGAGGACGTCGAATGCCGCATCGAGTCGCAGGCGGAACTAGCGGCCGCCGCAATTCGCTTTCGGCTGCCGGAAGCCGAGGCCGGAGAGGCACCCGTACTATCGATTGGGCGTCAGCGCGGCAACGACGGGGCAACAACCACGGTCCGGCTCGACTCATATGGGTCGCTCTTGCCCGTGTCGATTTTCAGACCCTGGCTCGACTTGCGCACCCTCGTCGGCGACCACGCCACCTTCTGTGGCTCGGTGGCGGTTCGCCAGGTGTCGAACACGTGGTCTTGGGAGGCGACCGGATCCATGGACGGCATCGACCTTGAAGTCCTGGTAGCACAGCGTTTTCCGCACCACCTGGCCGGAGTGGCACGCCTGCGGATCGACGAAGCACGCTTCGAGCGAGGCCGGCTTACGGCGGCCAGCGGCGAACTGGCATGCCCTGCCGGCACGATCGGCGGACCGCTTTTAGTCGCGGCGGTGGAATCGCTGCGCTGCAAGACCATCGAGCTGCCGGGCGGCCGGCTGCCCTTTGCCGCCGACAAGAACCATCCGTTCCGCGAACTGGCCCTGCGGTTCCGAATCGACGAAGGCGGCCTGTCGCTCGCCACCGGACGCGACGGCCAGGCCGCCGACGCGCTGCTGCTCGACGACCGCGGCGACGCGCTATTATTTCCGCCAAGCGTGGGGGCGGTTCCGTTGATGGCCTTCATTCGTGCCTTGGTGCCCGACAGCACGATTCAGGTCCCCGCCACAAAGGAGACAGCCGCTTTGCAAAGTTGGCTGCCTCTGCCATCCGTCGTCCCGCCGCCACACGCGGGCCCCGCCGCGCCGCCCCTGCGGATAGAAGCCGACTAGCCGAAGAATCTGGGATATTCAACAGTTCGCGCAAGACTGAGTGCTTAGGTCTTTTGCATAAGTCAGGGACGCCTTATGCTGTGAGGATCCGATTCGTTTACGGATTACTCTGGGGCGGTGGCTGTTTCGCGTTTTGTCGGAAGGTATTTGACGATGTGGCTGCGCAGTAACCTGGTTCAGAAACTGGGGGGCGGCTTTTGGGAACAGCTCGGCCTCGATCTATGGTCCAAGCTGCAGATCACGTCCTTGCGGTCGCGAAAGAACCCGCACGATGTCGACTTGATTGCGCAAGTGCGCCGCGAGCGAAAGTGCCTCAACAGTGCCTACGAGTGCTACCTGGTGATGAGCCTTGCCCGGTCGATGACCCGCTTGCCGGGCAAATTCGCCGAGGTCGGCGTCTATCAGGGCGTCACGGCCAAGCTGATCGCCGGCGTCAAGGGCGACCGCGAATTGCACCTGTTCGACACCTTCGAGGGCTTGCCGGCGACGAGCGACAAAGACGCGGGCGTGCATCGGGTGGCTCAGTACGCTTGCAGCCTCGAATCGGTGCGGGAATACCTGGCGGGCCAGGACCAGGTCTACTTCCACAAGGGCCTGTTCCCCGATTCGGCACGCGACGTCGACGAAAGCGAATATGCCTTCGTCCATTTCGACGTCGACCTCTACCAGGGCACCTACGCTTGTCTGGAATACTTTTATCCGCGGATGGTTCCGGGCGGCGTGATGCTCAGCCACGACTACGGAATGCTGGCTGGCGTGCAACGAGCGTTCCAGGAGTTCATGGCTGACAAGCCTGAGCCGATCTTCGAGCAGCCGACGACTCAGGCCCTGATCGTCAAGGGCGGACACGTGGCCGCCGGGGCGTCGCGGATGGATTGCGAGGAAAAGGCGCTCAGCGTCTGAGTGAAAAGCATGTGATCGTAGGGTGGGACTGGCTCAACGTTAGGACACTACCCTGGCCGCGAGCGGGACGGATCGAACAGATTTCGCACGGTTTTTGCACTGGGGCGCCGACACTCTTAACCTCGAATTCGGTTCGCGTCAAACGTGAAAGCACTGGTCACCGGGGCCAACGGGTTTATCGGCGAGCATCTCGTCCGCGCGCTTTTGGAGCATGGAGGCGACGTGCGGGCCATGGTCCGGCGGGAAGCGGCCGGCGAGGCGTTGCGAACTTTGGGCGCGCAGGTCGTCCTCGGCGATGTCACGCAGGCCGATTCGCTTTCGCCGGCGATCGACGGCGTGGATGCCGTTTTTCACCTGGCCGGATTGGTGAAAACGCTCCGCAACGAAGAATTCTTCAAGGTGAACGAAGGCGGCACGCGCAATATTGCCCAGTCCTGTGCGCGACGGCCCACTCCGCCGGTGCTGGTCGTGGTCTCGTCGCTGGCGGCGGCGGGCCCCACGCCCGACGACCATCCGCGTACCGAGCGCGACCCGCCCGAGCCGGTGTCGAACTATGGCCGCAGCAAGCGGGCTGCGGAGCTGGCGGCGCAGGAGTGGGCAGACCGACTACCGGTAACCATCGTCCGGCCCCCCGTCGTGTTCGGCGAGGGCGACATGAACACGTGGTTGCTGTTTCAGCCCATTGCCCGCCACGGAGTCCACGCGGTTCCGGGCCTCAAGCCGCGCAGGGTCTCGCTGGTCCACGCCGACGACCTGGCACAGGCGTTGTGGCTGGCCGCCGGCCGAGGAAAACGAGCGATCAAGGGTGACGGCGCCCAGGGCCATTACTTTGTGGCCGGCGACTGGGATCCCGATTACGACGAGTTGGGCCGGTTGATTGGCGACGCGGTCGGCCGCCAGCGGGTGCTGGTGCTGCACACTCCCGATTGGATCGGCTGCTGCGCGGGCGCGGCCAGCGACTTGCTGTGTCGCCTGCGCGGCCGGGCGGGCATCTTCAATCTCGACAAGATGCGCGACGCATCGGCCGGCTCTTGGGTCTGTTCGGCCGACCGCATCCGCAACGAGCTCGGCTTCCGCGTTGCGCGGCCGCTCGCCGACCGGTTGCGCCAAACCGCCGACTGGTATGAACGCCGCGGCATGCTGTAGGTCCCACCCTGGCACGCGCGAAATCACGGCTTGGGCCATTGAATTTATGCCCGAAACCTGACCCAGCCGGTGAAACACACGGCCGCACGAACGCGTCGTTAACCGTCAGGCGGCCCGGCGCCGTTGCAAACCGGGCACCTGGCCGCTGATCTTCGCGAAGTGCGGACTTGTGTTTTGCTTTGCCCTGTCGAGGTCCGAAACGGAGCGGACGCGAAGCCGCAAATAGGGAAAACTCGTCAGGCGCCGAACCTCGATTTCCAACCACAAGTCACGCCAGCGCTGGCCCATGTAATCCTCCGGGCTGAGATTCTTTGGCCAGAGGGTAGCTCGTCGACGGATTCGGGCCAACCCCAAGTCGCTCCGCGCGCTTCGCCTGCTTTGCCTTGCGGCTTCGCGGTTGGTCTGATAAGGAGCACCTGATGCGGATACCACCTGATCGACAACGTAGAACGAGAACTCGTCGCCTTGGCGGCGAACGGCAAAGCGGGTCTTTTTAATGGCCGACACCGCGCGCCCGCGAGCATTCGTAACTCCGCACCGGCTTCCTCCGGCGATTCCGCCAAAGCAGCGACTGCGTCGTCAGGAATTGTCAGAGTGAGTTCGCGCATCCTTAGCTCCTTGATGTCGGTGCCCAGCGAATGGGCAATCACTTGGCTGATTCTTTCAGAAAGTCCTGGATGTTCTCATCCGCTTCTGGCGCGGTGCTGGTGGGGGCCGTTGCTCTTGCCCATCTCCGAAGAAAGTCCTGGATGTTCTCATTCGCTTCTGGCGCGGCTGATCCGAGGGCGGGGCGGCGCCGTTCTTCGGCCATCAGGGCCTTGAAGCGGGCCATGAGTTGATCGACCTTCTGTTCTTGAACGAACAACTCGCGATTGATCCGCTGCCCCCGAAACCCGGTTTTCATTTGACAGAGGGGCAAATGGAATCGCTGCCGGCGCTCGACCGCACTTGACGGTCGGACCGGCAAATCCTATGCTCCCGGCCCACATTTCTCCAAGCAGATCGGAAAATCGCCGCGCGCCCGCCGGGCATCCGCGGTTCGGAAAGGACTTGCCATGAAATGGCTCCTCGTCATCGGCGCGCTGGCGGCAATCTCGTGCATGAGCGGCTGCTGCCAGCCCGGCGGACTGTTCAGCGGCAACGGATCTTATGGTTCCTATTACTCGCCCACGCCCTACTACAGCAGCCCCGCGCCGACGTATACGTCGAATCCCTGCCAGTGCCAGTGAGGGTTCAGGGTTCAGGGTTCAGGGTTCAGGGAACTGCAACTTCGCAGTTGCCTAACGCCTAACGCCTAACGCCTATTGCCTTAGTCACTCCCCCGCCACCTCGACGTAGACCTTCAGCGCGTTCTTTTCCTCGACCAGCAACCGCATCATTTCGGCGTAGTTGTCCAGCCCCGACACCGGGTCGGTCAAAACCCGCTCGATGACGCCCGGCCACGTCACTTCTCCCAGGGCCAAATCTTTGATTCCCATTTCAAAGTGCTCGCGGTTTGCGTTCACCGAGCCCAGAAGCAGCTTGTTGCCCAAGACCCATTCGAGATTGATTTTATCGCTCGGCACCTCGACGCGCCGCTCGCCACCGGTAATACTGGCCCATACGAGGACGCCGTTGTGTCCCAGCACCTCCATGGCACTGAAGGCAATGGCGCTGGAACCCGTGGCGTCGATAATCAGGTCGGCTTTGCCGGCCTTCTTGGCTAGTTCCGCGAGCGGCGTCTGTTCGGTGCTGATGTAGTGGGCCCCCAAACCGCTGACGATTTCGGCTTTCAGGTTCGGCGCCGGCGTGCGGGCCACGGTGTAAACCTGCATGTTGCGCAGCCGCAGAATGAGCGTCGACAACAGGCCGATCTGGCCGGCGCCCAACACATAAGCCACCTGCGGCCGCCACACCCGCATTCGGCGTTGCACTTCGAACGCCTGATGGATAGCCTTAGCCGCGCAGCTCATCGGCTCGACCAGCACGTGCAGGTGCTTCAGTCCGACGGGCATTTTGACGATAAACTCCGCGTCCTCGACGTAGAATTCGGTGAGGAAGCCGTGCAGCAGGTTGATTCCCCGTTCATAATACGTCTCTTCGCTGGTCATGTCCGAGGTGCCGATCTGGTCGTAGATCGACCCTCCCGGCCGGCGGACGGTGGCCGTAACGTAATCGCCCGGCCGGACATGCGTCACTTTGCTTCCCACCTCGACGACAACGCCGAACGACTCGTGCCCCAACACCAGAAAATCGTAGCCCGGCGGCGGGTTGCCGTACTTGGCCTCGTTGATCTCCTTGTCGGTGGCGTCGACGCCCACCTTCAACACTTTGACCAGAACCCCGCGCCCGCCCGGAATGTCAGCAACCTTGGGCTTGGGCAAGTCTGCCAGATGGACGCTGTTGGGAGTTCCCGGACAAACGGCAATGGCTTTCATAACAGACCACCTTCGAAGGGCATCGCACAAATAAACCAGACGCGACGGCAATCTATTCCCAACCGGGCGGCGGTTCAAGGGTCGGGGAAGCAGAGATAAGCGAAATGCCCACCGCAACACGCAAGAAACCGCCTCGTCGCCCGCCTCCGACGATGCCGCCACTCGATAGCCCGGCGGCCGCGCCCGTTCGTGCCAGTGCGTCGCGCCACGACCTGCGGGCCATGCTCGGCGATGGCGCCGCGTTCAGCGTCATGGTGGGCATTGGCGAGACCTATCTGCCAGCGTTCGCCCTGGCGGCGGGCCTGGGCGAGGTGGCGGCCGGCTTGGTGGCCACGCTGCCGCTGGTCGCCGGTGCGGTGCTGCAACTCGTCTCTCCGGCCGCGGTGCGTTGGCTGAAGTCGCACAAATGGTGGGTGGTGCTCTGTGCGTCGTGCCAGGCCGTGGCCTTCCTGCCCTTGGCCCTGGGCGCCTATACCGACCAGGTTGGCTGTTGGCTGGTGTTTGGCATGGCGGCCATCTACTGGGGCGCCGGACTGGCTACGGGTCCGGCCTGGAACACCTGGGCGGGCACACTCGTGCCCGACAACCTGCGGACCTGTTTCTTCGCACGCCGCACGCGGTTCAGCCAGTTCGGCACCTTGGCCGGGTTTGCCGCCGGCGGGCTGACGTTGCAGTTCAGCAAGGGTTGGACCGCGCCCTGCGCACCGTTCGCCCTGCTGTTCATGACGGCGGCAGTGGCACGGTTCGTCTCGGCCAGTTTCCTGGCGCGTCAGAGCGAGCCTTGCCCGCCCAACGACGAACATCGCAGGGTCGGACTGCGAGAACTGTTCGGCGGGCCAGGCGGACGTGTGGATGGCCCGTTGCTGATCTATCTTTTGGCGGTGCAAGCGGCGGCCCAGTTTGCCGGCCCCTATTTCACGCCGTTCATGCTCAAACAAGTCCGGTTTTCCTATCTGGAGTACGTGCTGCTGATCGCCGCATCCTTCGCGGCCAAGGCCGTTGCTTTGCCGGCGCTGGGTCGCTTGGCCCGCCGCATCGGAGCCAGGCAACTGCTGTGGATCGGGGGCGTGGGCATCGTTCCCGTATCGGCGATGTGGCTAGTGTCGAACACGTTTGGTTACTTGCTGTTCGTGCAGGTGGTCGCGGGCCTGGCTTGGGCGGCTTATGAATTGGCCATGTTCCTGTTGTTCTTCGAGGCCATTCCCGACAAAGAGCGCACCAGCGTGTTGACGATCTACAACGTCGGCAACGCCCTGGCAACCGCCTGCGGAGCGCTATTGGGCGGCAGCGTGCTGTGGCTGGCCGGAGAGCGGCCAGAAATCTATCTCACGCTGTTCGGTGTCTCGTCGCTGGCCCGGCTGGCGGCGCTGGTGTTCCTGACCCGCGTCCCGGCGATCGACTCGCGTCCCAAGGAGATGCCGGCACGGAGGATACTGAGCCTGCGGCCCGCCGTCGGCTCGGTCGATCGGCCTATCCTCGCCAGTCTGCCGGCGCCGGACCAGACGACGTGAATTGCCGGCAAATAGCCTCACGGCGTGAATCGCTCGATTCAATCTGCCCAATCGGCCGAATCTTAGGAATGGCGAGTATCAATTGCCCCACGGCGGTCCGCGGCTCGCGGTAGGCGCAAGCACACCGCAGCGCGAGGGAGCGATGAGTCAAAAAAAAGAGAGCGCAATTTGGCCGTTTCTGCTGGTCCTGACGGGGCTGTTTGCGCTCGTCGCCGCATCGCCGCGTCCTTGGCAAACGGGGTCGCGCGAGGCTGGCGCTGTTGCGCATTTACCGCGGCTAGTCGGAGGACAGACAACGCCGGTGCATGAACAAATCTGCGCCGATGAGCCCGTAGGGTGGGACCAGCGAGCTTGCGAGCGCCGGCCCACCGTAAACGACGTCGCGATCGGTAGGCCGGCGCTCGCCAGCTCGCTCTTTCCGCCCTACACACAAGACATACAAGCACGTTCCGGCAACCAGGCGGCAACAACTGACGATGCGCCGACGCTCGCCCCGGCCGAAGCCGCCGATTTCGGCAATAACGTCCACGATGGCTTGGCAGTCGAATCGGAAGCGTCCGATCGCACGGCTTCGGCCGACGACTTGCTGACACTGCGCGACGCCGACGAAGACGATCATCGCCCCTCCGCGGTTGAGCGCCCAACAGCCGCGAACGACGAACCACCGCCCGGCGACGTTGAACCGATAGCGGTGGCCAGCAAGCCAGGAAGCAACCATCGTCAACGCCGTGCCGCGTCACCTCGCCACGCTCTGAATGCCGACCGGCGACCGCGCACGATTTGGGGCGAACCTCTGGCATTGCTCGACCAGCTTGACAGCTTGGCGTGCGAGTGCGACGCCGGGCAATGGGCTTCACAAGCGGCCGACCTAATCCGGCTGCTGTGCCGCGCCGAGCAACTGCACGCGCCGCGCACCAGCCTGGTGCTCAAGCGATTGCGCGACTTGGTGGACCCCGCGCACCCACTGATGGTGCTTGGCGAGCGGACTCCGAAACGAGGCGAACTGCGGCGGCTTCGCTACGCCGTGCTGCGGCGTCTCGATTTTTGGGAGTTGGTGCCCGATCTGGCCGACCGGGACGAGCCCCAGCCGGCGAGCGGCCACACCGTTTCGCTTTCGACGTCGCGACGGACGGCCAGCACCGAGCAGCATCTGGCAAAGCTGCTGTCTCACTTGGAACGCTTCGAGCAGACGGGGTTGACCGACGACGGACGCGATCTGGCCGCCGACGTCGTGCTGATTCAGGCCACCGACGAGAAGCTGACCGCCCGCTCGCGCCGCTGGCTCGACTGGAACTACCGCAATTCGAATCTGCGCATCGTGGTTTCGAAAGAATTCATCAACCGCCTCGTGCCGACCCAGCCGGCCGTGGAAGAACCGGTTCATGACCGCATCCTTGGGGTGCCGACGCGCGGCTGGAGCACTTCGACGGCGCGCCTCAGCATCCGGCTTGTGCCCGACGCGCAAAGCCTGCGGTTCGCCTTGGAGGCCCGCGGCGTCGTGCTGGCGCGGACCACGTCGCGCCGCGACCCCGTGACGCTCTACAGCAACAGCGACTCGGCGTATTTTGCCCGTAAGCAGTTCGAGCTGACCGCGGCCGGCCTCAAGACCTGGCCCACGGAGGCCGAAGTGTCGAATTCGTCGCGGCTGCGGGGCGTCGAAACCGACTTCGACGACGTGCCGATCCTGGGGTTTGTCGTCGAGGAGATCGCACGGGCCAAGCACGCCGAGAGCGAGCCTGCGGTGCGGCGGGTGGCCCGGCGGAAGGTGGCGACGCGCGTGCAAGAAGAGATCGATTCGGCGATCGAGCCCAAGTTGGCGGAGGCCCGCAAGCTTTATCAGCAGCGGGTCGTGGGGCTGGTGGCCGGGCTGCAAGTGGAGCCGACGGTGATCGAGTTGCAGACCAGCGAGGCCCGCGTCACGTCGCGGCTGCGGCTGGCCGGCGACGAGCAGCTCGCGGCCTGCACGCCCCGCCCGATGGCCCTTTCCGACAGTCTGGCCAGCGTGCAGATTCACCAGTCGTTGGTGAACAACATCGGCGACCGGCTTGACCTCGACGGCCAGACGTTTACCTTGCCCGACTTGCAACAGCGGCTGCTCAAAGCCTTTCAGCTTCCGCCCGATGCGTTGCCGGAGGAGTACCCGGCCGATCTGCGAATCACCTTTGCCAAGCGTGACGCATTGACGGCCCGCTTCGACGCCGGACGCGTCGAGTTCACCTTGGGCGTGTCCGAGCTGCACAAGTTCCCCAAGACGTGGCGCGAATTTCAGGTGCGCGTCTATTATCGTCCGCAGGTCCGGGGCCTCGACGTCCGGCTGGTCCGCGACGGCACGGTGCAGCTCCGCGGCGAGCATTTCGGCCACGAGCCGCAGATCGCCCTGCGCGGCATCTTCAGCAAGGTGTTTTCACCCGACCGCGAGCTGGTGTTCGTCGAGCCGCGGCTGTTGAGCGACGCCCGCCTGGCGGGCCTGAGCGTGACGCAATGCGTGCTGACCGACGGCTGGATCGGCCTCTCGTTCGGCACGGGCTCGTTGCGGGAGGCTCGGCGCACGGTCGGGGCCATGTACTAGGATTTTGGATTCGTAAGGCGGGCTGGCGAAGCACAAGTTCGCGGCTATACTTCACGCCGCCGAGAATGAGACATTGGCGGTGGCTGGGGCAGAGCCTGGCCGCGTGGAGGCTGGCACTTCGTTCATCTCGGCGGCCAGGCGATGCCCCGGTTGGACGCACCGGGGCATCGCTTGGCCGCCAGGCTGTCGACGCGCGCCGCCCGCTATCTGGCCAAGCTCTGCCCCAGCCACCGCTTTTCCTCGCTGCAAAACGTCTCATTCTCGGCTGCGTGAAGTATAAAAACCCTACGATGCGGGCGGCCCGCCATAGCGCCGGCGCCAGGCCTCAAGCTCTCGCCGCAAACGTTCCAATTCCTCGCCGGATTCCTTTAACTCCGTTGCCAGTCGCTCGCGTTCAGCCTCGGCCCGGTCGCGTTCGGCCGCGAGCGCGGCCTCCAGCGCCGCTTCGCGCTCATCGGGCGTCGGCAGCCAGCGGCCGGCGACCGGATCGTAGTACCGCAACCACTCGCCGTCGCGCTCCAGGTCCAAACCAAGCACTTCGCTCGGTAAGCGGCCGTTCGCCATTTCAATGGGAACGAGCTTGCCCTCGCTCATCCGGTAACCTTGCAACGGCGGATCGAGATACTCGTCCTTGGGGTCGAACAAAAAATACTCGCGGACCGGCATCTCGTCCTGGTAGATCGACATCTTGTCGTCGATGTCTTCGCCTTGCGTCGATTTGCTGGTCAGCTCGATGACGACGTCGGGAACGTGCTCTTCCTCCCAGACAAAGTAGGCGTCGCGCGGCTTGTCTTTGGGCACGCCCACGGCGACGAACACATCGGGCGAAACGTGCTTGCGGCGGTTGCCCTTCTCGTAATACACGAACATATTGCCCGACACATAGATCATTGGATCGGCGGCGAAATGCCGGTCGAGCACTTTGACCCCGATGAGCAGGTTGTCGCGATGGATCGGCGTTTCGCCCACGGGTCGGCTGTCTCCGGTGGGATAAAAGACTTCGGCGTCGTCCCGCCGCGACGGCGAAATGGCAGGCGTTGTCGCCATGGTGGTGTCTCCCGCATCGGCCCCGCTCTGATTATACTTCACGCGGCCGGGAATGAGACGTTCTGCCGCGAGGAAAAGCGGTGGCTGGGGCAGAGCTTGGCCAGGTAGCGGTTGGCACCCGTCAACAGCCTGGCGGCCAAGCGATGCCCCGGTGCGTCCAACCGGGGCATCGCCTGGCCGCCGAGATGAACGAAGTGCCAGCCTCCG